>Ga0308163_10004794_pt1 | contig 10594 bp, 13 predicted proteins | sample PhyTR1_FD_201037 | JGI IMG/M metagenome (GOLD analysis project Ga0308163, IMG submission 201037) | Phyllosphere microbial communities from UC Gill Tract Community Farm, Albany, California, United States - DLSLT.R1 | ecosystem: Host-associated > Plants > Phyllosphere > Unclassified | place: USA... | reverse complement strand
CCAATGCCCGTTCGACGTCGGGACTGCCCTCTGGCTGCGCGTCGAACCATGCCATCTGATTATCCTCGTCGGGCATGCAGAACAGCGGGCATGGCGTCGGCGTGCTGGTCCAGGTGAAGGTCGGATCGTTGGAGCAGACGAGGCCCCAATCGTCCTTCCTCCACCTGATGCCGTCTTGACGCGCCCGCATCAGTATCCAGCCCGGAATGACCTCGCCGTAGGATAGCGGGTCGGCGTTGCACTGGTCGCACATCTTCGTTTTCCTCGTACATGTCGTCTGTCTGCGCGTACTCCGCGGTCGGGTGTCCTGCGCGGCCCGGCGATCGGCGCATTTCCGCATCCGGCGATTTGCGATCGTCGCCTTGTCCGTCCTCGTGGTGTCGGGGCTACGTCAGTGAGATCAGCGCTCCCTTATCCTCTTCAGCTCGGCGCGGCCCTGCCCGGTGCGCTTCATCCGCCTTACGCGCTCGCGCGGAATGCCGTAGCGGGGGTGCATCCGTTCGTGCGGATTGCGAGAGAACGTCCCGAGCGTGAGGATGTCGAGTAGGAATTCGATGGCGAGGAGGGCAATGTTCACAGGGGCATCCGCCTATTCGATCGTCGATGCGTGCACTTAACCCGTTGCCGGATCGAAGTCGACAGTGCACTATGCCATCCTGAAAATCATGCCTCCGATGAGTGCCCCTGACGTCATGCGTACCGCCGTCGCACGGTCTCGCCCGGGGAACAGCTGCTGCGCCAGGCACTCCGTTGGCGAGACCCTGGGGGTCTCCGCGTCCGCGGGTGCGGCCTTCAGGTGATCAAGCCGGCCCATCGCTGCCTTCTGTCATGATGTGGCCCAGCCTGGGGCGCCTCGTCTGCTTTTCCATCCGTCGGTCGGGTCTTTTCCATGTCGTGGAAAAAACAGAAGGGGCCGGCTTGCCGACCCCTTCGTCCGATCAGGGCTTCTTTCCGATGAAGACGCCGCCTTCCCGTCCGGTGGCAGGGCCGCTGTAGTAGACGCCCGCCCATCCGGCGCCGTTGCTGTCGGAATATCCCATGCGACAGTGAACGACGCACTTGGCCCCTGCGACCTTTTCGAGCACGGGCTGCTTGCTCTAGCCCTTTCCCGCCATCGGCGTCCGGTAGTTGCCGTCGAGAAGATTGCCATGTCCACGCCGGTCAGCTCCGCACGGCGCGGACCAGGTCGCGCAGCAGTACCGTATCGAACTCGTCCCCCGAGCCCGCCGATGGGGCCAGTACTCCCGTCGCGACGAGGATATGGGTCAGATACGGGGCGAAGGCCGTCACGTTGTCGGGCGTGATGCCGCTGGCGATGCCGAGCGGCGCATCCGGACCCAGCGCATCGCGCAGATCGGCGATGCGGCCGGCCTCGGCGGCGACGCCCGTCGCGGACCCGCTGGTGGTGGGCACGAAGCCGAGCCGCGCCGCGTCCCGTGCGGCACGGCCAGGGTCGGGCTCGTGGCGCTGGTGCTTGAACGCCACGCCCACGAACATGAGATGGCCTGGTGCGCCGGTCAGCAGACCGCGCACGTCGTCCGCCTCGTCGTCCTGCAGGCCCGAGCTGTGCGTCAGCTGCTCATCGGTCCACGTCATGTCGAGACCGGCGGCCATGCTCGCCCTCAGCGCGAGGAGGGGTTCCGTCCCGAGCAGGTTGATCCCTGCCAGCCGATCGGGCCAGCGCGTCTTGATCTCGCCTGCCAGCGTGGCCAGCCGACGGGAGTGCCGCCCCTGCATCTGGATGAGCATGACTCCGTCACAGTCCGCGTCGAAGGCACGTTCCGCGTTGCGGAGGGCCTGGGCGTCGTCGGCATAGTGGATGACGGGGATGATCTTTGAAATCATGGCTGTTTCTCTCATGGGCGATCTGGAACCAGAGGACGCGAAAGCATCATCGGACGTCCTCGTCGCTGCGGCTGGCGATGACGTCGAGGAGCGTGGCTGTACTGCCGTCGCCGAGCGGCGCGTCGAGCGAGCGCGTTCCCCAGCGGTCGGCGAAGCGTCGGTAGTTGGCCGACACCGTGCGGCGCACCAGTGCGGGAAGGTCGACAGGCGGCCTCGGCAGCGCGAGGATCTCGCCGATCGTGTCCTGAACGATGTCGCTTCTGAGCGCTGGATCGTGATGGCGGGGCACGGCGGCCTCGACCATGCCGCGCAGGACCTCTCCGTCGATCCTGGGATCGATGCCCGTGTCGGGACGGCAGCGCTGCATGTGGTGCGCCTCCTTGCCGCAGGGGCAGTTCGGAACCGGATCGAGCGTCGGCCGCAGCTCCTTCCAGAAGCGGCGGATGGTGACCAGGGCGACGCCGGTGGTGGCGGCGATCGCTGGCATGCGCTCCGGTACGACGAGGCGACGGCGAATGTCGGCGAGCACGTCGAGAGGCACCGCGTTGGCGCTCCGGCGTCCGACGACCCGCCCCTCGGCGTCACATCCGGGGAGCGTACGCCCCTTCGCCGCGAGCTCGCGGACGATGCGCATGCGGTAGCGGATCGCGCACGGGCGGGACACCTCGATGGCGATCGCCGCGTCGTCGGCCGGTACGCCCCTGCGGAGAAGAGCCTCGAGCCGGGCCACCTGTGCCTTGGGCAGACGGCGGCCGGCCATCCGCCCCTCGCGCACGGGGACGGTGGCTGGCCTGCCTGCCTCGATCAGCTCCGCGTCGTAGAGGCGGCGGTGGTACATGACGGCCGACCTGTTCAGGACCATCTCGGCGGCGATGTCGACGTTCTGCATGCCGATATCGAGCATGGCGCGCAGCCGCCCGACCTCCTTCGCCGGAAGCCTGTCCCGGTAGTCGCGGGCAGCCGCGCCGCGCCGGATATCGGCCGCGTCGAGAGCCTCCATCTTTTCCCTCCTGTCGACCGTTCGGGCCCGCTATCGCCGGAACGAGACCCTGATGCTCCACCAGAGCAGAGCGACGATGCCGACGCTGACCGCAGCCCCCCAGAACCAGTAGGGGAGCAGCAGCGCGTCCGCGATCGCCGACGTGTCCGACTGTGCAGGCCGGCCGCCCACGTATCCGCCATCGCTGAACAGGTAGTCGAACTGCCGCCATACGCTGATGCAGGCCTGTACGCCGAGGACCTGCACCGCGAGGCGCTGCCAGGCGGGCTTCGCATAGGCGGCGATTCCTAGGATGGCGATGCCGATCATCGGCAGGACGAGGAGCCCGACGATCGAGCGCACCCAGATCACGGCGGACAGTGCGAGGGCGGCGCCGAGCACGGTCAGCGCGCGTCCCGATTTGCGCGGCGTCCTGGAGGCCACGATCAGCAGCGAGCCTGCGATCGCAGGTCCGAGGGGACCGCTGGCGGCGATGATCGCGTCGGTGACCCTGAAGCCGTTCCCCGGCCGCAGGATGGAGGCGTAGCCCGATCCGTCGGAGAAAATCACTAGGTACTCGAACCGCGAGCCGGTCAGCAGCGCGGCTAGACCGTGACCCATCTCGTGGAACCAGGTGGCCAGGATCGTGAAGGGATAGAGGGCGATCCGCCCCTCCGGGAACTGCCACATCGCGATGGACATGAGTCCGAGGCCGACCAGCAGCGTGGCCCGCTTCCTGTGGTCGCCGGGCGTGTCCAGGTCGTGCATGGTGCGTGTCCCCTCGTCGAGTTCCGTGTGGTTCAGGCGGTCGCCATGCCGATGGAGCGTGCCTCCGCGCGCGCCTCCTCGGTGGCCTTCTCGAGCACGGCCACTTCGCGGCGCATCGTCGCGAGCACGACCGAGAAGGCGGACGTGCGGTGGATGGTCAGGCAGATCGTCGTGAGCAGTACGCCTGCGCCGATCAGCACCATCGCGAGAGGGTCGAGCCCGGCCTTGTCCGGTACGCCCAGCGCGAGCCAGGCGGCCCCCAAGGCGATCGATGCCGTCGAGGCGGCTCCGAAGACCGTGCCGAGCACGATCGTCATCCAGTAGTAGACCCGGATGTCGGAGATCAGCAGATGCATGCGCAGCGTCTGCTGCAGGGCCGTGCCGATCGTGTCGGCGAGTTCGGCCGCGTCCCGGGCCGAGGTGTCGGTGGTCATGTGCTCGTCCCCTGTCGTATCGCGGTCATGATGCGTCGCCATATTCGTCCAGTCGAGTCCATACGCATGCCGAGACGCCGGTCCCGCCGTCGCGCCCTCGCATAGACCTTCCGCATCGCGGGCGGGGTCTGCGACCAGTGCAGCTGGCAGACGTACTCGGCCGTCTTCAGATCGAGGTCGCCGAACCGTCGGCGCCATGCAGCGGCTCCGATACCCCGACCGCATGAGGGCGCGGCGCAGGGCACCCTCTCGACCGTGGGATGTCGGGCGTCTTCCATCCGCTGGTTATAGGATGGGGGGCGGAATACGGAAACGCATGTCCGTTCCTACTGGCGTTCGCCCCGATATGCGCTTGGCAGGCAGTCGTCGGCGAGGACGCCGCGGTACTCGGGGATGCGGAGCAGTTCCTGCGCCATCATTGTCGGCGGCACGGCGTAGAAGGCGGCGATGTGCCAGATCTGCACGAGCAGCATCTCGCGCTGCAGGTCCGCCGAGGCGTTCTGCCAGGAGCGCATGCATGCTCCGGCCTGGTATCCGTATTCGTGGTAGTCGTCATGCCCTAGGGGCCGTACGACGAAGGCCGGGGTATCCCCGCCAAGCCCCGAGTTCCACAGCAGCAGAGCCTGCGAGATCGGAATGTCGTCCATGATGCGTTCCTGTAGTCGAATGGTATGGATAGCCGTCATGCCGGAGCGATGACATAGGCGTCGATGGTGGTCTCGCCGCGCAGGCGTGCCGCCTCGAGACGGTGGTTGCCGTCCATCAGCTTGCGCCCCTCGACGACGATGGGCGGGGCCTTCGTCGCCAGCGTGGAGTAGTATACCGCGTGAGCCTGCTCGGCGCATCCGCCCTCGGGCTCCTCGACCTCGGCGACCGCCAGGGTCTCGAGGCGCGCCGTCCAGCGTCGATCGAGATACTGTTCCCAGTTGCGGTTCTCCAGCTCGTCCTCGCGCCACATGGCGAAGTGGTCGGCACTGACGCCGCACTCGATGAGGATGATCATGTCGACGATCTCGGGTCCGCGCAGGACCGTCGGCCACTCTCCCTTCAGTGCATTTCCTACCACGACGGGCAGATCCTGCATGTCGGTCGTCCCCGGAGTCCGCTCCATCGTTTTCTCCTCGATAGTCTGTCGTGCGCCTCCTGCCGGTCGGGTTCGGTCAGTCCATCAGTCTAGCCTCGCCCCTGCGTTCCAGAAACGCCTGCATCGCGGGCGATACCGGCCCCTCGACGAGGAAGTCGCCATAGCGACGTCGCATGTCCTCCCACTGCCGTGACAGGATGCCCGTGCGCCTCGCCTCGGGCCGGACCCATATCCACTGCAGGCCCCAGCGGCCCGTGCCGCCATGCGGGCGGAAGGAGCAGGCTCCGTGGATAGCGCCGTGCTCGTCGGTGAGCAGATGCCCTCTCGCCTCCTGATCCGCGACGCGCCCAGGAGCTGTCCACTGTACGAAGTCGAAGCCCATCTCTCGCCGGAAGCGTGTGGCCCGCTCGTACATCTCGCGCTGCATCCACTTCGGCGAGTGCGGCATCACCGGGTCGTAGGGGTCGGCATCCACGAGATGGGCGATCATCGCAGGCAGCGGCTTCGGCGATGTCACGTACGCTACCCGGCGGTGGGCCTGCCGGTGCTTGGCGGACGACTCGGGATCCCCATGCAGGTAGGTCGTGCCGCATACGTCGCAGGTCCTGAGGGTCGGTGCGGGCGTGTTGCGGTACTTCGGTCCCTTGATCTCGATCGAGACGGGCTGCCCCGCCTGGTCCGTTGTCGCGAAGTAGCGGTGTCCCGTCGGTAGCCTGCCTTCGTCGTAGTCCGCGACAGCGGGAGGGTCGTCCACCTTCAGGTCGATCTTGCCGCGCCCGATCGTCCGGCCGCTCCACAGCACCGAGATGTCGCTGGACGTCACCGTCGCGCGGGTCTCGATCGACGGACGCAGGTAGTCGCACAGCGTCGCCGCCGGCATCAGGAAGCCCATGGCATCGAGATCGCACAGCAGCGAGGCCAGATCCGACGCCCGCAGCGCGTCCAGCATTATCACTCCGGTCGAACGTCTGCCCGGTCGTCTCGCGACGGTCTCGAGCCGGTATCCGAAGGCGCTCAGGATGTCCTCGACGGAGATGTCGATCGCACCCCTGCGCAGCCGGTAGTCCGAATCCTCTATGAGGTCGCAGAGGCCGCTCCGATATATCCAGCCCTGTTCGGCGACACGTTTCAGTCGCTCATGCATGCGGTCCGCCTGTCCGCCCGCGACTGGTCGCCGCGTGGCAGCCCAAAGGGCTGCCAGTGCAGCGGTGGGCATGGTCGTCGCCATCTTCGTTCTCCTGTCCGTATGGTGGCCGCGCTCAGGCGGCCAGGTCGCGCACGATCTCCTCCACGAGGTGTTCCCACTCCGAGATCGCCATCGGCCGGCCGATCAGGAACCCCTGGATCTCGGTGCAGCCCTCCGCCCGCAGCAGCTCGAGCTGATGCGCGTTCTCGACGCCCTCGGCGACGATGGGCAGGCCGAGGTTGTGGCCCAGGCCGATCACCGCCTTGACGATGGTGGAGGCCTTGCCGTCGTCCTCGATGCCCGAGACGAAGGACTTGTCGACCTTGATCTTGTCGAAGGGGAACGAGTGGAGGCTCGACAGCGACGAATAGCCGGTGCCGAAGTCGTCCATGGCGATCTTGAGGCCGAGCGCCTTCATGCGCCCCAGCGCCGCGACCGTGCCGCGCTCGTCGCGCAGGATCGCGGTCTCGGTGATCTCGATCTCCAGCCGCTCGGGCGCCAGGCCCGTCTCGCGCAGCGTCTCCTCGATGAGCGGCACCAGCCCCTCGTCGCGGATCTGGAGCGGCGACAGGTTGACCGAGATGCGCAGCGGCCGCTTCCAGCGTGCCGCGGTCCGGCAGGCCTCCTGCAGGATCCACGCGCCGAGCGCGACGATCAGGCCGGTGCGCTCGGCGACCGGGATGAACACGTCGGGCGATACCTGCCCCCGCGTCGGGTGCTTCCAGCGTGCGAGCGCCTCGAAGCCCACGATCTGGCCGCTGACGGTGTTCATCTGCGGCTGGTAGGCGATCGAGATCTCGCCGTTGGCGAGCGCGCTCCTGAGATCCGCCTCGATGCTGCGCTGCTCCCGCGCGACCTGGTCCATGGCGCGCTCGAAGAACCGCGCCTGGTTCCGTCCGTCGGCCTTGGCGCGGTAGAGCGCCACGTCCGCCAGGCGCACGAGCTCGCCGGCGTCGGCCGCGTCCGTCGGCGTGACCGCCATGCCGATGCTCATGCCGATGATCACGTCGCTGCGACCCTGCCCGTAGACGGAGGCGGTCTCGTCGATCAGGCGCTGCGCGGTGGCCTGTGCGACCATGGGCGACATGTCCTCCTGCAGCACGACGAACTCGTCGCCCCCGAGGCGGGCGACTGTGTCGACCTGCCGGACGTTGTCGAGGAGAATGCGCGCGACGTCCTTGAGGACCTCGTCGCCGCGTCCGTGGCCATGCGTGTCGTTGACGCGCTTGAAGCCGTCGAGGTCGATGTAGAGGAGCGCGGTCGTCGTGCCGTTGCGCTGCGACCGGGCGATCGCGCGCTGGAGGCGGTCCATCAGCAGCGACCGGTTGGGAAGGTCGGTAAGGGGATCGTGGCTCGCCGCGTGCCTGATGCGGCTCTCCGCCTCGCGCTGCTCGGTGAGGTCGCGGACGACCACGGTCCATGTCGTCTGGTTCACGTGGCTCGAGCGGTGCGCGAAGGCCTGGATGGGCATCTCGGGCAGCGCGGCGCGCAGCAGGCCGGTCTCGATGGGCCCGGCCTCGGCGCGTCCGCTGCGGATCGCGTCGCAGACGTCGGGAAGATGCGTCGCGAGCGCGGTACCGACGGGATCATGCCCGGCGATGCGCTTCATCTGGTCGTTCGCATCGATGACGACGCCGCCGGCGTCCACGACGAGGATGCCCTCGAGCGACATGTTGGCGAGGCTACGCAGGCGCTCGGCCGAAGCCGCGTCCTGCGCCTCCAGCCGGTTGGCGAACCCCGCCCCGAGAAGCGCGAGGAGGAGCAGCATGCCGACGGCGAACGCCAGCACGATCGCGAAGGTCGCATGGCCGGTCGTCTCCATGTGTCTGGTGGCGTCCCCCATCCGCATGGAGGCCATCGAGCCGAAGTGGATGGCTGCGACGGCGAGGCTCAGCAGTCCCGCCGACGTTATGCGGCGGTTCATGTCCGACGCCCGGTAGGAGACGAGCGCGGCTATGCTCAGCATGCCGCCCGTTCCCAGAGCTATCGCCAGACCGAGCGCATCGTGCGTGTGCGCCATGGCCATCGTCGTGGCGGCCATGCCTAGGAAGTGCATCGTCGCGATGCTGGCGCCGACGAGCGTGCCTCCGACGATCCGGCGCACGACGCTTTCGTGCGGAAGCGCGACCATCAGTCCGAGCGTCGCCCCGATGATGGCGATCGCGATCGACAGCACCGTGCCGCCCGTCTGGTACTGCATGGGCATGGCGTGATCGAGCGCGAGCATCGCGATGAAGTGCGTTGACCAGATCGCGCAGCCCGCTGCCGCGCCGGCGCCGAGCATCCAGATGTGCCATCCAGCCTCGCCAGTTCGCACCGACCGGTCAGCCAGCGAGAATACCGTGTACGAGCCGAACAGGCAGACCAGCAGCGCCAGCGTCACCTGTGCCGCGTCGTGCTGTGCCAGTATCGATGTGAATTCGTCCAAGTCCTTTTCCTCTCCGTCGGATCTCCATGCGTCTCCAGAACCCCGATCGGGTATGCCCGGAGTTTGCCGTATCGACGTTATCATTTGGTTAGCGGCGGGGGCCGCTCGGATGGCGAGGGTGCGAGCGTCCGGGCCCTGCGTTCTTTCGGTCTGTCATTTCCTGGCGATGCGCGAGGTCTCGCTCGGCGTGTACAGCCTTCAGCGGATGTCGAACGCGACGGATGCCAGGGATCCGGCTGCGCCTGGGATCGCAGCCAGGTCGGACAGCGCGATGTCGATCACTGCGTAGTCTGCGTCCGTGGCACGGTAGCGTGGATCGGACCTGGTCGCCGCCATTCGGGCGCGTCCGCTTTCCGTCGACATGTCGGGTATGAAGGCCTCGCCCCTCTCCTCGAACGGACGGGTGAACTCCTCGATGACGACGTCTCCTGCGTCGATTTCCTCCGTACGGCCGTCTGGCGCCTGATGTATCAGCGTGCCGTCGGCAAGCAGGATGATCCGGCCGATCATGTCCTGCTTATGGCGGGCATCGGCGACATCCCTGACCGGCACGTTGCGGTGCAGGATCCGCAGCGAGTGCTCCTGCCGCGTATCGACGCTCCAGATCGTCTCGAGATGCATGTCGGTCGTACCCCCTGTTCCGTCTTCATGGTGCATATGACTGGATGGTGCGTCAACCTCCCCTCCTTGCAGAGGAGGGGAGCAGGGTTTGCGATTGCGTCAGCTGTGAAGCGTGCAGCGCTGCGGCAGCAGCGCGATCGTCTCGGCGAGGCCTTCCCTGACGTTCCTATTCGTGCTGACGTTTCCGGCATGCGCCAGATACGTCAGACGGGTGATCATGTCCTCTGGCTCGGCGTCGACCATCAGGGCCATGGGCCCGTGGTTCGTGGATGCCATCGTGAGCGCCATCGCCGCGCGCGCCGGTGTGTCCGCGACGGCCACGAATGCGCCTCCGCTGATCCGCATCCCGTAGTCGATGGCGTACTGCTCTTCGCGCGTGGTCCTGAATGCCTCGACGCGATTGGGATAGCGGCGCGGGGAGGTCTTCGCTCCGAACGTCACCAGACGCGTTGTATCGGGGCTTTCGCCCACGACGAGGTCGCAGGCGTCTTGCACCGCGCTGTCCGAGCGCGTGGACACCAGATGTGCGTGCCACACTGGCTTCATGTTCCAGTCGCCGGTTCCCACGGGACGTCGATGGTCCTTCGTCATGTCCTTGCGGATCGTGATCTCGATCGCCCCGCCTCGTCGCAACGACCTTCGCGCAGTCATGCGATCGCTGTCGGCACCCGTGATCAGGAAGGTCAGTTCCGACGGACTGCGCAGCACTGCCGGGATGGAATCCATGAACCTCTGGATCGCTTCCCGGTGATCGACTTCCGACGGGGCGATGCGGGTCCATGCCAGCTGCCACTCCCTGTCTGCGGTAGCGGTCCAGGCCGAGCCGTCGGCGTTGATGGCGAAGCAGGCGACGTCGTCACGCGCGAGTATCGCGTCGATGAGCGGCGGATAGGCTGAGAAGCTACCGTCGCGTTTCCATCCCGGAGGTGGAGCGTCTGCCTGCAGCGTAGCGAGGTAGGATCCCCAGTGGCTGTATCCAGCCGTCCTGGCCAGGATGTCCAGCGCCTGGCGGTGAGGGATGTCGGCCTCGCGCGAAAGAAGGCGGGCCTTGCGCTTGAGGTCGGCGACATCGGCGGTCGTGTCGTTGGTCACGTGCGTTCTCCGAGGAGATCCGGATCCGAGGCCCGCTGGCGGATGCGATCTCCGCGGAAGGGAGGTCGATGTCATGGTGCCCCGAGGGGCGTTCCGGTCCGTGAGGTTGGCCGATGCGGGCGGCTGGCGTCCGGTGACACCGTTGTCTTCCTAGATC
>Ga0308163_10004792_pt1 | contig 10598 bp, 10 predicted proteins | sample PhyTR1_FD_201037 | JGI IMG/M metagenome (GOLD analysis project Ga0308163, IMG submission 201037) | Phyllosphere microbial communities from UC Gill Tract Community Farm, Albany, California, United States - DLSLT.R1 | ecosystem: Host-associated > Plants > Phyllosphere > Unclassified | place: USA... | reverse complement strand
CATCGGGTTAATCAACGATTCTGTGAATACAATTCTATATAGTGATAATCATTGCTTAGCCATTAAAACAACCTTCGAACTTGCCTCAACGGATCCGGATATCAAAGTCCTGCTCAAAGAAGACAGTGACTTTACGCACGGGTTTCTGCTGAAGCTGATACGGCAGGCTATTGAACAAAAAGAAATCAGTACGGATACGGATGCTGAAACGCTGACTAGTTTTATCCTCAGCGCCTTTACCGGCTGGCACGAATCCTACATCATCCATCACGATCCTGTGAGGATTAAAAAGATGGCTAAATTTCTGATCGCACAAATTTCTTAAGTCTTGCGTGATGCATTTGACCTTTGACCATTGCAGGTGTTAAATGACATTAATCTGAAATGAATGTTTTAAAAATAGCATACGTTTGCTGGGGATATACGGGGTTAAAAATAGTTTATTTACTACTTTGTGCTGCTTTTAATTTGAAACGTATACTACAGAATAATACACAATATTATGAAAAACTTACAAACTACCCCAGAGGGGAAATTGCTGATCTACGGCGCAACAGGATACACAGGTACATTAATTGTTCATGAAGCTTCCCGAAGAGGCATCGACTTCGAAATTGCCGGCAGGAGTGAAGATAGACTGTCTGCACTAGCTGCTGAACTGAATGTTCCTTACCATGTATTTCCAGTTGCTGACAGAGAGGGATGGAAAAGTGCCCTGAAAGGAAAAACAGCATTGCTGAATATCGCCGGACCATTCAGTGAAACTGCTGAGCAGGCAATGGAAGCTGCAATTAAATCGCAAGTACACTACTTTGATATTACAGCCGAGGTAGATATTTATCGTCTGGCCGAAAGTAAAGATGTTGCTGCAGAGGCCGCAGGTATAATGCTATTATCCGGGGCAGGATTATTTGCAACGTATGATCCACTGGTTGTACATACTGCTAAACGCGTGGAAAATCCGGTTGCGATGAGAGCTGCCTTCAAATATTCAGGAGGTTTTACCCCGGGATCTGTTGCCAGCAGTGGTAATATCATTAACGCCGGCTTATTGGTAAGAAAAAACGGTGAGATTAAAAAACTCACTGAAGCGCCTTCTGCTTCTTTTGATTTAGGTGACGGTCCGGAAGATTTTTCTCTGATGCCCTTAGGTGGATTGGTGATCAGTTACAAATCAACAGGTATTCCTGATATTGAAGAATATTTCGCAATGGCGGTTCCGGCAGAAGAAGGATCTGATACTTTCAAAGAAGGACATCCTGTAGCAGCATCAGGCGCGGAGCGCAGTAAAATCTTTATTGAAGTAACTGGTGAAGATGGAACAGTAGTACGCTCGATGGCTGATACACAGGATGGATATATGCCAACGGTTACCTCAGCAGTAGAAGTTGTTATGCATGCCTTGAATGGTTCATTTAAAATTGGATTCCAGTCGCCTGCTTCTGCATATGGAGCAGAGTTGCTGACATCGTTACCAGATGTCAATATTACAGATTTTTAATGTTCATTTGAGAACATCAGGGGTACGCTGATTAATCTATCAACAAAACACCAATGGTTTTGCCAGCATTAATGCTGACAAAACCATTGGTGTTTTGTTATAAAATGAATTGATTAAGCGATTGATGATCCCCCATCAATAATATGGTCTGCGCCGGTAATGAATGACGCTTCATCACTGGAAAGAAAAGCAACTAGCTGACCAATCTCTTCCGGCTTGCCAATACGGCCAATAGGGGTTAAGCTGATCAGATAATCGTTCATGCCTTTTAAAGTCTCAGTATCCATTCCCATCTTACTAAATAATTCGGTGTTAATTGCACCAGGACTGATGGAATTTACCCTGATCTTCCTTGCGGCAAGTTCCAATGCCGCGGTCTTTATGATAGAATTCACTGCCGCTTTACTGGCGCTGTAAACACTTAAAGTAGGACTAACCGTAGTAGCAAGGACAGAAGAAAGCACCACAACTGATGCGCCATCATTTAAATAAGGTATGAATTTGCTTAGGGTAAAAAATACACCCTTATAATTCACATCGTTGATCTTATCGAAGTTTTCCGGTGTTTCCTTTTCTATAGTAGATGTACCTGAAACTCCGGCATTGATATAGAGGATATCAACCTTTCCAAACTTTTCACTGACCTCTGCGACCAGCCTGTCAATATCTTGAAGCTTCGCCTGATCTGATAGAATAGCGGTAACTCCAAGTTCACTTGCAGCCAGATCGATTGCTTCTTTCCTTCTTCCGGTAATAATAACGGTTGCGCCTAAGTCTTTCAATACCTTTGCCGTTCCGTAGCCCATGCCACTGTTTCCGCCGGTAACGACAGCTATCTTGTTTTCAAATTTGTTCATTGTCTTGTTATTTATACTGTTTGTGATGTGTAATGTAGTTTTTTTTGTTTCCCTGGTATGGTAATCATTGCTATGATGGCAGCCACCACAGAAATCGCTGCAGCTGTTAAGAATGCCGTACTCAGCCCGGAGGAAAAGTCCTGCGGTTTCGAATTGGCTGTGTATACCGATAAAACCGCAGCTATGCCGATGGCGCCACCGATCTGCTGACTAATCTGCAGAACTCCAGAAGCTATACCAGCATCCTCATCCTTGATACCCTCGAGTATTACAATGCTTCCTGGGGTAAAAACCAAGGCAATACCAATGCTATGCACAACAATTGGAATGAGGATGCCAGCTGAATATGTACTGGTGCTGCTTAGTTCTGAAAAACCCAGCAAACTGAGTGCTACCAAAACGGATCCTGTAATTAAAAGGCTGCGGTTTCCGAATTTTGTAATCAGGCCTGGGATGTAATTTGATAACAGGAATACTATAGTGGTTAAGGGAAGATAAGCAACTCCCGCCATCAGCGGATTATATCCCAGCACTTCCTGAAAATATTGAAGGATAAGAAACAAGGTTGCAAAGTGCATTCCACAGATGACTGCCATGACCAGCAAACCCCCGCGCCTTTGCATCGGGGCCAGAATGCTTAACTTCAATAAGGGCTCTTTAACTATAGTTTCTATCTTTATAAAAAGCATGAATAGTGCAACAGCAGCAATAAAACTAACTGTTGTTGTCAAAGCAATCCAACCATATTCTCCTCCACTGATAAAGCCAAAGACGAGTGCTGCAGAACCTGCTGTGGCCGTTAATGCGCCCAAAAAATCTACTTTACCCCTTAGCTTCGCAGTTTCAGGTACAAGAAGAGCAATTGCAACAAAAGCTATTGCGCCTACTGGTACATTGATCAGCAATGACCATCTCCATGATATAAAGGCTGTTAATGCCCCGCCTAAAATAAGACCTAATGATGCACCAACAGATGATACTGCTACAAAGAGTGAAAGACTGCGATTTTTTTCATCTTCATTTCTCGCCAGAATAGTAATAAGAGCGAGTACGCTTGGGGCAGCCAGTGCCGAACCTATTCCCTGGAAAATACGGGCGATGATAAGTATGGAAGGGGATTGTGCCATGCCTCCTGTAAGCGAAGCAAATACAAATATAGCAAGACCTACCTGAAAGGCTCTGACCTGACCCATGATATCACCCAGGCGTCCCCCCATCAGAAGCAAGCCACCGAATGCCAAAGCAAAGGCATTTGGAATCCAGGATAAATCTGTAGCGGTAAAACCCAGATCCAGCTGAATATTTTTTAAAGATACAATCACGATGAGGAAATCCATCGCCAGCATCAGTTGCACAGTAAGTATAATAGCAATTGCTGTTTTTCTATGAATTAAAGTAACTGTCATAAATTTTTTCGATAAAATTGTTGGTCCAAAGGTAATTTAACTTAACTTTACTTTTGATATGGGTTTCCCTTAGTATAGTGGGTTCCCTTAATGATCGCAAAAATGGAACAAACAAGATTACTCGGTGACATAGAAAAGGATTGTTCAAAAATCCTCTTTGCAATACAGGATGCACTAGATCTGATCAGCGGAAAATGGAAGATCAAAGTGATTAGTGTGCTGCTTTATGGTAAAAAGAACTTTACCGATTTGCAAAGACAGATTGATGGTCTGGGCTCCAAAATGCTTTCGAAAGATTTACAGGAGCTGGAAATTAATGGGCTGATTACCCGAACAGTTAATGCCACAAAGCCCATTACTGTAACGTATGAGCTTACGCCGTATGGTCATACTATGGAACCTATCATACAGGTGCTGGCAGATTGGGGTACAGAGCACCGGCATAAAATTACAGGAAGGTAATAAGTTTTCTTGACCAGGCCCTGGGGGTTAACCCATATTTGCAAATGGAGTATGCGCTACTTCGATTACTTGTCCGTCTGGATCGAAGAAATCTAAAGTGTAATACTCTTTTGAATACGGCATCAGTAGGGGACCGCGAATAATGTTTGCTTGTTGCGCCACCATTGCAGAGCAGACTTCCTCAACCTGCCCTTTTTCAACGGCCTGAAAGCAGAGGTGCCTTACACCAAGCGATCTTAGCTTTTTAATCTCTTTCATTTCCTGGAAGTAAATAACCATGTTTTCAGTAGAGAAAGAAACATCACTGATTTTTTTCCAGCCAATCAGGGGCAGGAAGCTGTTATAGAAGTTCATTGATTGACGTAGATCAGATACCCAAAACTCAATATGATTTATCCCTGGTTTTAATCGATTGCTCATAATTACTATTCTTTTAATTGCATTCTGTTTCTTGCTTCTAAAATAGCTGGCGTACTTTCCAGCGCCCATTTCTTCAGCATATTAATGGCAGGCATTAAGGTTTCGCCCAGCGGTGTAAGCGTGTATTCTACTTTGGGAGGTACCTGGGGATACACCTTTCTGCTGATCAGCCCGTCGGTTTCCAGACTTTTAAGTGTTACCGTCAGCATCTTTTGTGAGATGCTTCCTATTTTATGGTCCAGTTCGCTGTAACGAAGTGTTCCTTCACTTAGCATATCAATAATCATGAGGGACCATTTATCCCCAACACGATCCAGTAGATTACGGATGCCGCAATCTGCCATGTCAAAGTCCTTTTTGATTTCTTTCCTGATCATAACTTATTGATTTTCAATATTACAAACATGGCGGTTCGTTACTGTTGTCCGCGTACGTTCTTGTTCGCGCCTTTGTTGCCAGATACCTTTGACTATCCAAAAGTAGCTTTTTGGTGGCGATTAAATCATAATAATACAATCATAATAACAAGAATCATGGATTTACAAATTAAAGGAAAAAGAGCATTGGTAACAGGATCAAGTTCCGGCCTGGGAGAAGCAATAGCAATTATGTTGGCAGCGGAAGGGGTTGAGGTAGTAGTTCACGGCCGGGATGAAGGCCGCACAAAAGCTGTTACAGATAAGATCAACCAATCCGGAGGGAAAGCAGCATATGCAATTGGTGATCTTGCGACGGATGAGGGGGCAGATGATGTGGTAAAAGCTGCACTGGTAAATGGACCTATTGATATCCTGATTAATAATGCCGGTGTTTACCGGGGACAGCCCTGGATGGATGTTACTCCGGGGGAGTGGCTGCAGACTTACAATACAAACGTCGTATCAGGTATAAGAATGGCTCAGCGTCTGTTGCCACAGATGCGTGAACTGGGATGGGGACGAGTTGTACAGGTGGGCGGGATCACAGGGATCCAGCCAATGGCTATACAGCCGGATTACAATGCTGCAATGGCAGCGCGGCACAATTTAACGGTTTCATTGGCAAGGGATCTTAAAGGTTCAGGAATAACATCAAATACCGTTGCTCCAGGAGCGATGCTGGTTGAAACTGTCAAAAACCTGATTTTGGGGATGGCACCGCAGAATAACTGGGGCGATAGCTGGGAGGAAATTGAAAAGAATGCAGCTGCCCTGTTTTTGCAAAACGATACAGGCAGGTTCGGAAAGCCTGAAGAAGTTGCCGGCGCAGTTGCCTATCTGATGAGCTCCTATGCTGATAACATTACCGGATCAATAATCAGGGTTGACGGAGGGCAAACCTTATCCGTTTAAAAGTTTTCAAAAGCACCAGTCTTAAAACTGGCTGGTGCTTCATTACAGCCGCTCTGATTCGTTCTGCAAACCTGTCTCACGACTGGCATTAGTCTTGATCTTATTGTTACCGAAGCGATAGCTGAAGTTCAGACGAACCTGACGGCTTTCGCCTCTAAAGGTAGTGTGAAGCAATAAATCATTGAGCCGGGCATCGGTATTGATCCTGTTTGTTCTTAGTATATCAGTAACAGCCAGTTTGAGTGTTGCTTTATCACTCAATAGATTCTTTTGCATGCCCAGGTCAATTTGGGAGTTGCTCTTTACATAAGTATTTAAACCACTGATGTTTTTGGAATTAACTACTGCTGCAGCTTCTGCAGTGATGCGTGCAGGAAGTTTGAAGGTTTGCTGCACATTCAGAGTCCCGGCGAAACGGCTTCGGTTATAGTTGCCGTATTCGGCAGTACCGACATTATTCTGCAGCCGGTATCCTATTCCGCTGATGCTCACATTCCACCATTTTGCCAGATTAACCTGCTGCGTAACGGTCATGCTCAAGTTGTTCCTGAAACCAATATTCCTGGGTATGGTATAAATTATATTATCCTCTGCTATTTCCGTAATGACATTGGCTAAGTCGCTTGTATGCGTATAACTGACAGCGGCTGTAGTACTCTTATAACTATACTGCAGTGCCAGACTATTGGCATATTGCGGCTGCAGAAAGGGATTGCCCCTCCAGTAGGAAAGTTCATCAACCGGATATGAAAAGGGGTTCAGATTGTTGTATGCCGGGCGGTCAATGCGGCGGGCAAAACTCAGATTGTAAGTGCCCGATTGCTCAGTCTTATAAGTGATGGCTGCGGTTGGAAAGATATTCAGATAATTTCTGACTACCGATGCAGGATCCTGGCTGCTGCCTTCCCTGGGCTGTAAATCACCCTTGGAATGCGTGTTTTCCAGTCTTACCCCAAAGTCTATGTTCAGGTTTTTACCAAGTGGAGTTTCATATTTCAAATATCCTGCGCTGACCTGTTCGTGGTAATTGAAAGTATTGGAAAGGTTTACATCAATCACATTTACATCGCCATTGGCATCATACTGATTAAATATATTTTTTGCATTTACATCTGAGTATTTAGCCCCGGCCACCATTTTTCCCTTCCCCACAGGAAATCCGTAATCTGCTTTGAGGGCATACAATTTAATATCCCTGCTGTTGGAGACCAAAAAGTTATTGGAGGATTGGAAGTCACCTGCCGCTGAGTAATAGGCGTTTTTACTCAGATTATCAGTAGCAGCATCAAAGATCCCATAATCTGCATCAACATCAAAAGTAGTCTGGTTACTGCCTTTGTAACGATAGTTCAAATTGGTATTGTACCTTTTGGCTATCTGCTCGGGGTAGCTGCTTTCACTTCTCAGGGTTTGTAAAAGCTGCCCGCTGGCCTGATCAAAAATACTGGTAACCGGAAAGATGATCCCGCCTCCGCTGGACACATTGCCATTCACCACAACACCTATAGTCTTGGTGCTGTCAATTGCATAATCCGCCCCAATATTTGATCCTATACTATGCTGTTTGTCTATATCATGGCTGTTATTTAAAAATACTTTCCCGTTTGTTGTCCGGTCATTGTCGTAATCCATTGCATAATGGCCGAATCTATGGTTATAACTGCCAAAAAGGTTGAGTTTACCCTTGCGGAAATTGAGGTTAAGGTTGGTGTTTTGCTTAATGGTATTACCATAGGCCAGCCCGTTATTGATACTGCCGTTAAAACCTTCTGCAAGTGATTTCTGAAGTACTAGGTTTATGATGCCACCCGTTCCTGCTGCATCATATTCGGCGGAGGGGTTTTTGATAATTTCTATCGTTTTCAGGTCAGAGGCAGCAATGGATTTGAGCAATGTCGCCAGCTCTTCGGCCTGTAAATAGGTTTGCCGACCATTGACCATCACCAGGGCAGCGCTGGAGCCATTTAGAGTGACAGTGTTGTCCTGGTTGACGATCACCCCGGGAGTTTTTTTCAATGCTTCCAATGCCGTACTGCCCTGGGCGGTTATACTTTTTTGGATATCATATACCATCTTCCGGCCTTCGATCTTAATCAGTGGTTTGTTGCCAGTGCTCTGGATCACTACCTCCTTTAGGCTGCGGCTCGAAGTGACAATCTTAATTGGCCCCAGATCGGTATTGCCAGCTATTTTCAGCAGGTCAGTCTGATAGGCAAGTGCACCTAAATAACTTACTGAAATAACATAGTTTCCCGCAGCCACAATAAAAGAAAATGTTCCATCTTTACTGCTTGATCCCTGTTTGAGCACCTGGCCGTTAATGCCATCCTTTAAAAAGATAGTCGCACCATCCACATCCCCCTCATTTGAATTTTTAATCAGCCCTTTTAAAGTAAAACCGGCATTGCTTTGGGCAAAGCCCTTAGAGAAAAAACAGCTAAAGAGGAGGATAAAAAAATAAGTGTGCTTCGTAAAAGAGTATCTCATGATGTGGATTTAGGTGCTAAACTGATCTATTGTGTCCCTGAAATTTACAGTACTGTATCCATTATTCGTGCAACTATACGCCAAGGTAGAAATAATTAAGTTTTTATAAGAATGAGATAATTCAAAATTCTCAATGTTGACGGAAGTATTGGCGAACAAGTGATCAGGACTATTGTTAATACTACGCTTAATTACTTATAAAAAGATAATGATGAATGATCGCCCTTATGTGATATGTCTGATGATGACCTCTGTAGATGGTAAAATCCTGACAGAAAAATGGGGGGATAGTCCCCGGATAAAAGTCCTGAAAGACAAATTTGAACAAGCGCATGAAACCTTTGGGATTGGTGCCTGGATAGTTGGCCGCACCACCATGGAAAAGGATTTTACGGATTTTGCGCCTGCGGTGCTTAAAAAAGGACATCATGAAGTTGACCGTCTTGATTTTGTAGCTGAACACGCCGGCAGCTCCTTTGCCATCGCAATAGATGCCGGTGCAAAATTAGGATGGAACGAACCAACGATTGGCGGTGACCATGTCATCACGGTCCTGACGGAAGGTGTAAAGGAAGCCTATCTGGCCCACCTTAAGGATATAGGTGTCTCTTATATTTTTGCGGGTAAGAAGGAAATTAATCTGAAAACAGCACTTAAAAAACTCCGCAACCTGTTTGGGATAGAAAAATTGATGCTCGAAGGCGGAGCACACATTAATGGAAGTTTTTTGAATGAAGAACTGATCGATGAGCTGCATCAGCTTCTTTTACCTATAGCAGATGGCGGGATTGACACCTCCACACTTTTTGAAGTGGAAGAGAGCGTTAAAAAGAAAGGAGCGACCCTGCTGAAACTTGAAAAGGTGCAGCAGATAGAAGACGATGTTTTATGGCTTACCTACAAGTTTGATTATTAAACCCCGAGGTCGAGTGCTTTAACGAAGAGCTCTGCTAATCCTTTGTCTGAAGGCGGATTTTGGCCGGTGATCAGCTCACGGTCCTGAACCACATGAGGGGTAAAGATTCCATTAGCAGATTTTTCCAGCAGACCACCAGCAATGCTCAGGGCATTGGCGACATAGAATGGAACCTTTCTGTTGCCCAGTAAGTGTTCTTCTGCAAAATACTCTTCCTCATTGGAGATGACGGTCATGCGGTATCCCTCATATATCCAGCCCTCTGCCAGTTTTTTAGCGGTGTTGTTATCACCTGTTATGAGCGCTTCTCTGTATTGGGCAGGATTATTTACTGCAGCGGTAATGGCAACAGGACCGTGGCATAACAAGGCAGTAGGTTTGGCAGTGGAATGAAAGTGTCGAAAGATCTCTCCAAGTTCCGCATCCTGCATCAGGTCAACCATTGGCGGATGACCACCGGGAACAAACACACCTGCAAATCTATCGAGGCCGCTTTCTATAGCTTCGCGGAAGCTAACAGGGTTTTGAACAGCCGGGTGGTTGTATATAAAGTCAAGCGCTTTCTGGTATTCCTGTTCCTTGTTATCAAAATGCGAGACATCCAGGGATTTTGCATCCACAACAGGTATGTTACCCTTGGGTGTAGCAAGTATGACGTCATAGCCGGCTTTAAGTACGGCGCTTACTGGTACAGCCAGCTCATTCAGGAAGAAACCTGTTTCAGCTGCCGTGCCGTCCTTAAAAATAATTGTGTCGGTACCTGATGCTATGACGAGCACAGTTCCTTTTTTTGATAGATTACTCATGATATCTGAATTAAATTACAATTCAAATGTCTGAATAACTGCAGGGGGCTTGTTATGAAAAACAAAGGACCCTGTATGAATATCAAAGCGCTTTAAGCTACTGCGCTATCGTATTGAAGTATTAATGAAGCTACGCTTTTTTCGATGTCGTAGTAATCGCTGATCGCCTTACTCAAAGCCATGCGGTAATTGGAATTGCCGCTGCCGGTTCTCCTTGCCTGGAGTACCAGATCATTGTTATTGATAAATTCGAGTGAGATATTATATGAACCGACAAGATGTGTGAATGGTACTTGTCTGTCTATACTTGCTTTCAAATTTTGTCTGATTGAAAAACAAAGTTTTTCAACTTCTCTTTCTGAATTATACATAATCACCTGTTTACATTTGCATTGCAATATCTTTGCCAATT
>Ga0308163_10004790_pt1 | contig 10600 bp, 2 predicted proteins | sample PhyTR1_FD_201037 | JGI IMG/M metagenome (GOLD analysis project Ga0308163, IMG submission 201037) | Phyllosphere microbial communities from UC Gill Tract Community Farm, Albany, California, United States - DLSLT.R1 | ecosystem: Host-associated > Plants > Phyllosphere > Unclassified | place: USA... | reverse complement strand
CCGTCATCGCCGTGACGTAGTGCGCCAGGTTGGCGCGGGTAACGCGCACGCCTTTCGGGAAGCCGCTCGAGCCGGACGTATAGATCAGATAAGCGACGGGATCGCCTGCAGGCACGTCGGGCAGGGAGGCATCGTCGTACTCGGCCAGCCAGCCATCGTCGGCGACACCGTCGAGCACGACGATGTCGGTCTTGCCCGCCGCGAAATGGGACGAGGTGTGCGCATAACAAACGAGGATGCGCGCGTCGGCGTCCTCGAGCACGAGGTCGATGCGGGCGGCCGGTAGTTTGGGATCGAGCGGCACGTAAGCGGCGCCGAGTGTCTGGATTGCAAGGATTGCGACGACCCCGCCGATGGTCCGGTCGGCGCACACGGCCACGCTGTGGCCGGCTTCGACGCCTGACTCGCTCAGGACGGCCGCCAGGCGTCGCACCTTCGCGCCAAGCTGGCCGTAGTCGAACATCATGCGGCCATCGTAGAGAGCGGGCGAGCGTGAGTGGCTGGCAGCCCGGGCAAGCACCCGGTCCGCTACCGACATGGTCGATGCAACGGGCATACGCAGCGCGGTGCCCGCGGCCGTGCCCGTGATCGCCAGCAGCCCGGCCAGTTCACAAACCGGCGCATGCAGCAGGTCGGGCAACCGGCGCAGCAGATCGAGATAGGCGCTGAGCATGCGCTCCATCGATGCGGTATCGAACAAATCGTCGGCATACTGCCACTCGAGCACCACGCCCTGCACGGTCGGGATCGCCGTGAGCATCAGGTCGAACTTGGTGTTCGCTTCGCTGCCGTGCTGCAGCTGCAGCTCGACGCCGTCCAGCACCAGTGCGCCAGGCTCCTCGCTGTGCAGCACGAACCACAGCTGGAACAGCGGATTGAAGCTGCGCGACTGGACCGGGGCGAGCGCGCCGAGCACCTGCGCGAACGGCACCTGATGGTGGGCCAGATGGGCCTGCCAGCAGCGTGCGTTGCGGGCAAGGACCGCTTGCAGGGTGTCGGCGGGTTCATACGCGGTACGCGTGACGACCGTGTTGATGAAGCACCCGATGTGCGGATACAGGCCTTTGTGAGGCCGACCGCTGACCGGAGTACCGACAAGCACGTCGCGGCTCTGGCCATACTCGCCGACGAGAACGGCGAAGGCAGTCTGCATCAGTGTAAACAGCGAGACGCGTTCCCGGGCCGCCAGCCGCGTCAGGCGCTCGCTGGCGGCCAGCTCGAGCCGGGTGCGCAAGACACGGCCCCGAAAACTCATTTTCTCCGGGCGCGGCTTGTCGAGTGGAAGTTCGTGCACTGCGCTTGCGCCTTGCAGGTGGGCCTGCCAGTGCGAGATCGCGACTGCGGTGACTTCGGCATTGGTCTGTTCGCACTGGTCGAGCGCAAAATCGTGATAGCTCAACGCCAGTTCCGGCAGCACGGCCCGACTGCCGCCGCGCAGTTCCCCGTACAGCGCCGCCAGCTCGGCCTGGAAGTTGGCCAGCGACCAGCCATCGACCGCGATGTGGTGAAACGTGATGAGCAACAGGTCGGACTGGCCGGCGCAGGTGAACAGGGTCGCGCGGATCGGCAGTTCGCGCTCGAGGTCGAACGAGCGCAGACGTTCCTCGCGCACGAGGGGCGCGCGCGCGGACTCGTCAAGAAGCGCCATGGTGCGCACGTCGAGCACGAAGGCGTTCGGGTCGGCCGGGCGCAGCACGGCGCGCTCACCCCGGTCGACGACGACGCAGCCCAGCGGCAGATGACGCGCAATGATGAGGCGCAGTGCTTGCTGCAGCGCCGCGCAGTCGAGCTTTCCTTGCACCAGGTAGGCCCCGGGTACGTTGTATTCATGGCTGCCGCCGTTCAGCTTGTGGCTCAGCCACATCTGCTGCTGGACGAACGACATCGACACCTCACCGCCGGGGCCGCGCGCCGCGCCGGCGCGGCTCACCGCCGGCGCCTGCTCCTGTCCCATGCAGCGCTCGACCAGCGCCGCCTGCTGCCGGATGGTCGGAAGGCGCAGGATGTCGGCCAGCCCGATATCGGTGCCGAAATGGTCGTTCAGCTCGGCCTGCAACTGCATGGCGGCGAGCGAATGGCCGCCATGCTCGTAGAAATCGGCATGCACCGAGGCGACCGGCACCTGCAGCGCCGCCTGCCACAGCGTCCATACGGTGTGCTCGGTCGCGCTGGCGGCGACCTGATCGGGCACGGCCGGCGCGGCCGGCGGCGGCAGGGCGCGCAGCCGCGCGCGATCGACCTTGCCATTGGCGTTGACCGGAATCTGTTCGAGCACGCAGACATGGGCCGGCACCATGTAGTCGGGCAGGGCGCCACGCAGGTGCGCAATCAGCTGCGCCGGCAATGTGTCGGGGACTGCGCCATGGCTGCGCACGAACGCACGCAGATATTTTTCGGTGGCGCTGTCGCCCACCACCACCACGGCCGCTTCCGCGACGTCCGGATGGCTGCACAGGCAATTCTCGATGCCCGCGAGTTCGACCCGGAAACCGCGGATTTTCACCTGCTGGTCGATGCGTCCGAGGTATTCCAGCTGCCCATCCGGGCGCCAGCGTCCGCGGTCGCCGGTTTTGTAGACACGCCCGGCGATATCGGCGCTGGGGGCGAAGACGAACTTCTCCGCCGTCAGCGCCGGCTGGTTCAGGTAACCGATCGCCAGACCGTCGCCGCCGACCCATATCTCGCCCGCCTCCCCAAGGGGCAGCAAGCGGCCGTTACCGTCGACGACATGGACCCTGGAGCCGTTGACGGGGACCCCGATCGGCAAGGTGTGCAGTGGGTCACCCGGGCCGGTCAATACCGAGCAAGTGCTGAACACGCCGTTCTCGGTTGGCCCGTAGCCGTTGATGAAGACGACGTCGGGCGCGAGCTGATGGAGCTTGTAGTGCGCTGCCGGCGGTACCACGTCGCCGCCGGTGAGCAGATATTTCAGGCTGGGCGGAACGCGGGTCAGGCGCGTCACCCATTTATTCAGCAGGCCGGCGGTGAGCCAGAGGCTTGTCACGCCATGCATGTCGATGAGCCGGGTAAGCGTGTCCAGTTCAAGCGGGTTCTGGCCATGCATGACCAAGGTACCGCCGTTGAGCAGGGTGCACCAGATTTCCAGCGTGGCGGCGTCGAATGCCAGGTTGGCCGTCTGCAGCATGACCGTGGTGGCGTCGAAGACCATGAAATTGGGCGCCAGCGCCAGCCGCAGGATGGCGGACTGCGGCAAGACCACACCTTTCGGCGTGCCGGTCGAACCGGAGGTATAGATGAACCATGCGGGAATGGCATTGAGCGCCGGGGGCGGCGCCGGCGGCGCGGGACGATACGCTGCGGCATCGGTGTGCGCAATGGCGGCGCGCGTGCGCGGGTCGTCGAGATCGACCAGCGCGCACGGCATGCCGGCGAGGGCTGACATGCCGTCGGCATCGGTCATGATCGCCGCCGGGTTGGCGTCGGCGACGATCGCCCTGAGCCGTTCCATCGGACAGGCGAGATCGAGCGGCACATACGGACGACGCAGCATGACGGCGGCCAGCATCGCCACGATGGCGTCGCCTGAGGCGCGCATGGCAATGGCCAGCGGCGCGTCGGCGTCGCCGGTACGTTGCTGCAACCAGGCCGCCAACCGGCGCGCGCGGTCCTGCAACTGGCAGTAGCTCAGCGTCGCATCGGTGGTACGCAGCGCGATCGCGTCGGGCGTACCGGCGCATACGCTGTCAAACTGGCGCGCAATGTCCATGCTCTGCCGGCTGGTGGTGGCCGTACCCAGTTCCTCGAGCAGGCGTTTTTCGTGCAAGGGAATCAGCGACGCCTGGGCAAGCGTGCACTGAGGCGACGTCATGAATTGTTGGGTCAGGTCGTCCAGCCGGTCCAGGATACGGACCGCATCGGTCTGGCTGAAGTAGGCTTCGTTGACGTCGAGCTGAAGCTGGGTTGGCTGGTGCTTGCCGAAGTCGCATACGTTGAGCGAGACCGGTGTCTGGGTCCAGCAGTTGGTCAGGTAGCGGGTCGCCGTTTGCAGGTGCGGGCTGTCGGTCTCATAGTCGAGCCGCATGTAGTTGAAGTGGATGTCGAACATCCGTCCGTTACGTGGGCCGCCAGCGCTGGTGCCGGGCGCCGCCTGGCCTCCTGCGGCGTGCCTGCTGCTGCGTAACATGGCCTGCCTGACGCAGCCCATGAGGGTGACGATGGTGCTGTCCACGGGCGCCGATACCAGGCAGGGACTGACGCGCACGTAGCTGCCGACGATGTCTTTTTCGGCGCGGCGGCGGTTGTGCGAGGGCATGCCGATGACCAGTCTGTCGCGCAGCTTAAGCGAGGAAAAGTAGGCACACAGGACCGCGAGAAGCAGATGATGGAGTTCGAAGCCGTGTTCCTGTGCAAAGCCGCTCAGCACTTCCAGGCGCGCCGGAGCAATATCGCGCACCACGCACACGCTTCGCCGAGGCCCCGTCTCGGCGCCGCGCGCTTCGAACAGGGGTTCGGCAGCGGATGCCGGCAAGGCGTCGACCGGTCGTTCGCGTCGGCGCGGCGCGGCGCCTTCCCTCACCAGACGCTCCGCGACACTGTGCATGAAGGTCATGGACGGGGGCTGCGGTACGTCGCCAAGCCGCGTCTGGGCCAGGTAGCTTGCCATCAGCCGCCTGACCCACAGGCCGAAGCCCCAGCCATCAATGACCAGATGGTGGGCCACAGAGCAATACCAGTACTCGCGAGGACCGATCTTGATGAGCGCGGAGATCTGCAGCGCTTCCCGGTCCAACTGGAAAGCGTGCTGGAAAGTACGATCCAGCCAGGCCCGCGCCGCGGTGGCCGGATCGGTCCCGGCGCTGACATCGAGCAGGTGCAGCACCGGCGTGACGGGCTCCGTCCACTGGCGTAACTGGCCGTCGACCTGGCCGAAGCGCAGCTGGAGCGCATCGTGCAATGCGCTCTCGCGCTCGAATGCCGCCGTGAATGCGGCGATATCGACGTCCTCGGCCAGCAGCACGTAGCCGCCGATGTTATACAGGGGCGTGGCTGGATGAATTGCCTGGTCCAGAAAGATCGCGGTTTGCGACGCCGACAAGGGAAAACCAGTAGGGTGTGCGGTCATGGAATCGACTGTTTGGGCTGGCCGTGGACGTGACGGGACGTGACGAACCGAGCGCCTGCCCCTGGGCAGGACGCTGGTGTCAGCCGGATGACTCAAGGCCGGTTGTTAAAGGGGGAGAGGCGCAGCACATACTGCGGCTTGCCGATCAGCAGAGGTATGGTTTTCCCCCGCCGCCATTCGTCGTGACCCTTGCCGAAATACGGTGTCAGCGGATTGCTTGCTTGTCCCGCCGGCATCGTCAGGATGCCATCCTGTTCCTGGCCGGGCGCAACGACCAGGCGCATCGCCGGGCCAAAGGACATGAGCTGGGCCAGTACCACATTGCTGTCGCCATTCATCGGCTTGGTCGGCATGTCGAGTAGTGAGCCAAGCAGGGGAATTCCTTTACTCAATGGATGGCGGATCTCGGACATGTTGGCTTCACCCCACACCGCCTTCGAGAGCGCACCGTTGAATTGTTTTTTGTACGGGTCATACACACGGCGCACCAGGGCATCCTGGAAGTAGGCATCCCATGAAGTAAATCCGGCCGGTAGCATGTTGGCTGGGCGCCGGGAAACGATTTGCCACAGTGGCAATTCCCAGTTGTGTGCAAACATATCCCAGCGCAACTTGGGGTCACTTTTGAGCACCTTACCCAGAGCTGCAGTCATCAGGTCACCGGCCACTTCGTCGCGGAAGCGGCGTACGACCCGGTAGGACGCAGAATTGGCATCGGCGTGGCCATTCCACTGAGAAAGGGTCTCGGCGAGTATTTTCTTGTCATCCGACGCTGGCATGCCGGCAACGATCTGCGTGATCAGGCCATGCCAGCGCTTCATGAGCAACGATACGTCGTCGAGCTGCAAGGCGTGCATGTCGGCTTCGTTGACCGTCTTGCTGGCCGCCAGGACCTGCTCAATGCGCATCGCACGCACGCCCAGGGCATACGACGATCCTTCCCCGATTTTTTTCTGAGCATCACCATCGAGGATGCGATTGTTCGCGGTCCACAGATAGTCATGGTTCGCCGTCGTCAGTACCGGGTAGTCCGGCGTATCGAGCCAGCCCGACCATCCAATGCCATTGCCCCACTCAACCGGCTCGGTCCCGGCAAAACCGGTGCGTTGCGGAATCCGGCCAGCGATGGTCCAGGCGGCGTTGCCGCGTGCGTCGGCGACCAGAATGTTCATGTGCGCCATGCCTGCGTGGGAGGCGATCCTGAGCGCGCCGTCGAGAGACTGCTCGGCCATCAGGGCGTAGAGTCGCAGATTGTTTCCCTCTGCATGGTGCGCAACCCAATTCATCGCATAGGAAGCCTGCTCATCGCTCGACACCACCGGTCCCCAACGCGTTTCCTGCACGTCGAGCGGAACGGGGGCCCCACCTTTGACAGCGATCATTTCGCGCACGGTCTTGCTCTCGGTCGACAAGCGATTTTTCGGAATCCGCACGAGGTCGCTCCAGTCACCGCTGCTATTGGTCAGGCCCCAGGCAATATTGCCATTGCTTCCGGCAACCAGGATTGGCAAGCCCGGGATGCTGACGCCGGCGATGGTATGAACTGCGGCCTTGGTTTTGATGTTGACCCGGTAGAACGTATTTGGCTGTTGCAGCGGCAGATGCATGTCGTTCGCCAGAATGGCGTGACCGTGATTGCCTTTACGCCCCGATACAGCCCAGCTGTTACTGCCGATGATCGACTCGTTCGGCTGGCCCGGGCCGAGCGCCGCATCCGCAACCAGGCGGCTGGTCAGCGAAGCGTTTGCGATCGCAGGTTGGTTGCCCAGCAGTGCCGGCAAGGCTGCGGTCGCCGGCGCACCGGCCTGGCCCACCATCGGCGAATCCCATTCCGATGTCGAGGGCTGCATGAAATTGGCGAATTCCAGATCGTATTTGGCGATCAGATTCTGGCGAATCAGTTCCGGATGCGGTTCATTGCGAACTTGTAGCATCAAATACATGGACATGTTCACCAGCAGAACGTCCTCTTCCTTCCAGGCCGTCGGCGAGGTGAGCAGTAATGAGTATTCGAACGGCCTGGCAGTCAGCTGGTGCAGGCCGGCGTTCACACCAGCGACATATTGGCGCAGAACCGTGCGTTGGTCAGCTGGTAACTGCGCGACGAAGGCACGAGCCCGGGTGCGAAATCTGTGTAATCTTGCAAGTTTGTCCGTTTCGACCGCGCGAGCGCCAAACAGCTCGGCCAGTTCGCCTGCCGCCTTTTTCCGCATAAGATCCATTTGGAAATAGCGCTCCTGCGCATGCAGGAAACCCATCGAAAAAACCGCATCGTTCAAGTCAGCTGCTTCGATCAGCGGCGCGCCATTCTTGTCGCGCTTGATTACCGCATGTTGGTGCAAACCTTCGACGCTGATATCGCCGTCGAGTTGCGGACGGCTGGCAAGCAGATTCAGGTAGAACGTTCCCGCAGCCAGTGCCGCTATGCCAAACAAGCTTCCTGTTCCAATCAACGCATATTTTGCAGCTCGGCGCATATCTTCTCCACGTTTTTTCGCCATCAAATACCTTGCCGGCCCTTTTTATAAAGGATTGGCATATTTGAAAAAAATTATTCTGACATAAATACAGCGCAATGGATGATACTTTTAAAAAGTATTTACAGCGCATAATTTTGGCTTTCGGCGGCTATTTGGCAATGGCGGTCGGCTGCGCTGCGGCTAAAAATAAAGACTGGAAAAACATCCGGCGTAGCATCGGCGCGACCTTGGTATGGAAAAGCCTGGCAGGCGTGAGAATTTACGTATTTTAGCTGGCAGATTTATTAGTATTTATGAATAAAGATGTGTGCTAGAGTTAATTGAATCTGCATATCGCCCAAGGTTTGGCGAGATAGTGATGAAGAGCTTTCGTGAATGTACGGCGCTGTCCAGCTGGGGCTGATTGCACTGGAACAGCGTGTGGCTGAATAACCGGTGAACTAACCCGGCTGCATAGCGGAATCGTGTCGACACCTTGAAAGCCGCCCCCAACGTTGTACCGACATTTTTTTTGACCTTGCCCATCCGGCATAATCTCATAAGAAAGTTATGGAACGTATATATCAGGTCGTATTGTGTCTTCCAGTAGTCGCAATACACTGCGCCGCCAATGCACAGCAAGAAGAGCAAAAAGTAAACATGCAACGCGTTGAAATCAAAGGGCCGGGTGCTGCCGATCAGCGCCGCAACGATGCCATCGGACGTATCGTTGTCGGGCGCGACGACCTGGATCGGTTTGGCGACAATTCGCTGGCTGGCGTGCTCAAACGCCAGCCAGGTTTGAGCGTGAGTGGCAACGAGATCCGCATGCGGGGCCTGGGAGCAGGTTATACGCAAATTCTTATTAACGGCCAGCCCGCGCCGGGCAATTTTTCGATCGACAGTATTCCGCCTGATTTGATTGAACGAATCGAGATTCTGCGAAGCGCCGCGGCCGATACCGTTTCTCAGTCAGTAGCGGGATCTATTAACATCGTCCTGCGTAAAAAAGCGTCCGGTCCGCCGCGCAGAACCGCGAAACTCAGCGTCGAGCACCTGCAGGAACGATACAATCCAGCTGCCACGGTGCAATGGTCGGCGCTGCAGGATAAGACCTCGTATTCGCTTGTGGCCACTGTTTCGCGCTCGCAGGTGCACAACGAGCCTTATACCGACGAGCGCTCGATCGATGCCGACGGTCTGTCCCTGCGTCGCTTTTACCAACCGGTCGATATCGATCAGAGGCGCGCCAGTTTGACGCCACGGGTTGAAACGACGCTCGCTAATGGGGATAAACTTTCCTGGCAAGGCATATTCAATAACTCGCGCACTTATGCGTCGGGCGACTCAATTGAAAACACGTTCGCGGGCGAGCCGACCGACTCGCCCGAGGCACACTGGCGCAATATGTACAAAGCCTGGCTGGCGAAATCCGATGTGAGCTGGGACCATAAATTCTTGAATGAAGGACGCCTGACGCTCAAAGCCGGCGTCGACGTCAGCGATCGCGACGGTGGTTTCGAGTATCAAGGGTTCAACAGGCAGGGAAACCAGTGGCTGGACCGCGACGTCGCCGAGGGATACAGGGAGCGACGCTTTACGGCCAGCGGCAAATATATGGCCCCGCTGGTCCCCAACCACGATATGGCGTTTGGATGGGATGGGGCGGTAACCCGACGCAGCGAGTCACGCTTGCAGCAAGATAGCGAACCACGGATGCAGCCTTATTACACGCTGGACCAGGATTATAAGGCGACTGTCGGACGCGTGGCCGCTTACGCACAGGACGAATGGACATTGGGCGAAAGGCTGCAAGTCTATCTGGGCCTGCGCTGGGAGGGGCTGAATACCCGTACGACAGGAAGCGAGTTCGCCGGTGCATCGACGCGATCGGGCGTATTGAGTCCGATCGCACAGATCGTCTGGAAACTGCCGGGGAGGGAACGCGACCAGTTGCGGGCCGCATTGTCCCGCACCTATAAAGCGCCGCAAGCGCTCGACCTGGTGCCGCGTCGCTATCCCACCAATAACAACAACAGTGCAACGAATCCAGATACGCAGGGCAATCCCGATTTACGGCCCGAACTGGCCTGGGGACTCGATGTTGCATACGAATCCTATTTTGGCCGCGATGGTGTGCTGAGCATATCCGGTTATGCGCGCCAGATTCACAACGTGGTGTTGCGGGAGTTGTGGATCGAGAACGGTAAGTGGATCAGCGCTCCCGTCAATGCGGGCGGGGCACAAGTCCATGGCATCGAATTTGACGTCAAGATTCCCGTAGCGGCCCCAAGCGCTGGCTGGCCATCGACAGACCTGCGCATGAATGTCGGGCGTAACTGGTCGCAGGTCGATCATCTGCCGGGTCCGAATAACCGGCTTGCAGCGCAAGCACCGCTTACCGCCAACGTCGGCGCGGACCTGCGCTTCAACGCCGGTATCACCGCAGGGCTGAATTTCCACGTGGTTGGCGGCAATGTCGCCCGGCTGACCCCGGCATTGACCAGCCGCGTCGCCATCCTGCGCGAGTTCGATACGTATGTGGCATGGCCGGCCTGGGGCGGGCAATGGCGTTTTTCTGCCAACGATCTCTTCCACCAGACACGGCGTGACGCGCAAATATACGACGACGGCAAGACGTTCAACGAGCGCAAGACGTACATGCCGCGACAGGCCGTCGTGCGCCTTCAATACGAGGCATCGTTCTGAGGAAAGGGCTGCGCCGTTTCTCATCGGCGCAGGCATCCGGCATGGGCAAGCCACCGGTCGTGATGCGATAGCGTCGACGTCCTTCCTGTGCGGCAGGAGAACCGGCCTGCGGACCTTCGCAGCGGTCGGCCTGGCCAATTAAATGTAACTAACCAACATGTAAATCAAGAAAAACAAAAACCATCGGCACCAACAATAATCGCCATACACTCACTGATCGAACAGGCTGGCAGAAACGGACCGGTTGCCTGAAAATCGCCGTTCGCGAACCATGCGACGGTGCGCGGCGCGGCAATCACATGATGACCGGTGACCGGATAGCTGCCGCGCCAACGCCCGTTGATCCCAG
>Ga0308163_10004789_pt1 | contig 10601 bp, 9 predicted proteins | sample PhyTR1_FD_201037 | JGI IMG/M metagenome (GOLD analysis project Ga0308163, IMG submission 201037) | Phyllosphere microbial communities from UC Gill Tract Community Farm, Albany, California, United States - DLSLT.R1 | ecosystem: Host-associated > Plants > Phyllosphere > Unclassified | place: USA... | reverse complement strand
CGCAGACGGTTGGGTGCGTGGCGCCCTTCGACAGGCTCAGGGACCGGGGTGGTTGGGGGAGCGGGTCGCTGTCGGTTGGGCGCGTGGTGCCCTTCGACAAGCTCAGGGACCGAGGTGGTTGGGGCTCAGGGACCGAGGGGGTCGGGTGCCGGGGCTGGCTCAGAGGCCGGCGGGGCTGGACCTACGTCGCGTAGCGGTAGCGGGCCCCGGTGTGCTCCTCGGGGAGCCGGTCGCCACGGCCGTGGAGCTTGTGGCGGAGGCTGCCCTCGACGTACTCCTCGGGGTAGGCGCCACGACGACGCAGCTCGGGGATGACGAACTCGACGATGTCCTCGAAGGTGCCCGGCGTGATCGCGTAGGCGAGGTTGAAGCCGTCGACGTCGGTCTCCTCCACCCACTCCTGCAGGGTGTCGGCGATCTCCGACGCACTGCCGACGATCCGCGGACCGAGCCCACCGATCGCGCCCATGCGAGCGATGTCCTTCACCTTGAACTCGCCACCCTCCTCGTTGGCCGCCTGGTAGTTGGCGACCGCCGACTGGATGGCGTTGCTCTTCACGTTGCCGATCGGCTCCTCCGGGTCGTACTGCGACAGGTCGATGCCCATCCAGCCCGACATGAACACGAGCGCACCCTCCTGCGACGCGTACTGCAGGTAATCCTCGTGCTTCGCCTGGGCCTTTTCGCTCGTCTCGTCGGTGATGATCGTGAGCAGCGTGTAGATCTTCGCCGAGTACCGGTCACGACCGGCGGCCTCGAGGGCGTCGCGGATGCGACCGACCGTCGCCTTCAGGCCCGCTTTCGTCGACGCACCGACGAAGATCGCCTCCGCGTTGCCCGCGGCGAACTGGATGCCTCGCGGCGACGCACCGGCCTGGTAGATCACCGGTGTGCGCTGCGTGGACGGCTCGGACAGGTGGATGCCGGGCACCGTGTAGTGCTTGCCGAAGTGCCCGATCTCGTGGACCTTCGTCGGGTCGGTGAACACGCCCGTCTCGCGGTCGCGCACGACGGCGTCGTCCTCCCACGAGCCCTCCCACAGCTTGTAGAGGACCTCGAGGTACTCGTCGGCGACGTCGTACCGCTCATCGTGCTCGAGCTGGTCGTCGTGCCCCATGTTGCGCGCCGCACTCGGCAGGTAGCCGGTGACGACGTTCCAGCCGACCCGCCCCTTGGTCAGGTGGTCGAGCGTCGACATGCGTCGCGCGAACGGGTACGGGTGCTCGTACGCGGTGCCGGCCGTGACGCCGAAGCCGAGGTGCTTCGTCACCGCGGCCATCGCCGAGACGAGCAGGATCGGGTCGTTCACGGGCACCTGCGCGCCGTTGCGGATCGCGGCCTCGTTGCTGTCGCCGTAGACGTCGTAGGTGCCGAGGACGTCGGCGATGAAGATGCCGTCGAAGTTGCCGCGCTCGAGCAGCTGCGCCAGGTCCGTCCAGTAGGAGAGGTCCTTGTAGGTGCTCGAGCGATCGTCGGGGTGACGCCACATCCCCGACGCCTGGTGGGCGACGCAGTTCATGTCGAAGGCGTTGAAGCGGATCTGTCGGGTCATACGCACGATCCTGCATCACGAGTCCCGGACGTCGCCTGGCAATCGGCCTCGCCCGTAACAGGGCGTCATCTGGGCGCAGCGCACTACCCGCGCGAGGTGTCCTCCGCCGCGATCGCCTCGGCGTACTCCGCATCGCTGAGGGCACCGACCGTCGAGTGCCGACGCCCGTACCCGAGGTAGAGCGCCGCGCCGACGAGCATCCAGATGAGGAACACGATCCAGGTCGTCCCTCCGAGCGACACCATCAGCCCGAGGCACATGACGATGCCGAGCGCCGGGACCACCGGGAACAGCGGGACGGAGTAGCTGCGATCGAGATCGGGGCGCAGGCGACGCAGGAGGATGACCGACAGGTTCACGAGGGCGAACGCGAACAGCGTGCCGATGCTCGTGGCGTCGGCGAGCTCGCCGAGCGGGATGAGGGCGGCGACCACGGCGACGACCGCTCCGACGATGACGGTCCCGGCGACGGGTGTCCCGCTGCGGCGACCGACGCGCGAGAACACCCGCGGCACCATGCCGTCCTGCGCCATCCGGTACAGGATGCGCGTCTGCCCGTAGTAGACGGTGAGCACCACGCTCGCGATGGCGATGACCGCGCCGATGGAGAAGAACAGGGCGACGATCGGCTGTCCGGTGATCTCGGTGAGGATGCCGACGAACGCGGACTCGTCGTCGGCGAACTCGGTCCACGGCCGGGCACCGATCGCGGCGATGGCGACGAGGATGTAGACGGCGGTGACGATCACCATCGACAGGATGATCGCGCGCGGCAGGTCGCGACGTGGGTTCGTCGCCTCATCGCCGGCGGTCGACGCCGCGTCGAACCCGATGTAGGAGAAGAACAGCCGGCTGGAGGCTGCCGCGATACCGGCGACCCCCATGGGCGCGAGCGGTTCGAAGTTGCCGAGGGAGAACGCCGAGAACGCGATGACGACGAAGACGAGGAGCACGGCGAGCTTCACGAACACCATGATCGTGTTCGCCCAGGCGCTGTCCTTCGCGCCGCGGACGAGCAGCAGCATCGCGAGGAGGACGAGGGCCGCGGCCGGGAGGTTGATCAGGCCGTCGGCGACGCCGATCGGGTTCGCGAGTGCCGGCGGCAGTCCCAGGCCGAAGACCGCGAGCGCTTCGTTCACGTACTGCCCGGCGCCCACGGCGACCGCCGCGACGGAGACCCCGTACTCGAGCACGAGACACCACCCGCACACCCAGGCGACGCCCTCACCCATCGTCGCGTAGGCGTAGGAGTAGCTGGATCCGGAGACGGGTACCGAACCGGCCATCTCGGCGTAGGACAGGGCCGACAGGAGTGCTGCGAGCCCGGCGACCGCGAACGCGATCCAGACGGCGGGTCCGGCGAGCGGGACGGCGGTGCCGAGGACGACGAAGATACCGGTGCCGAGTGTCGCGCCGACGCTGATCATCGTGAGCTGCCAGACACCGAGCGAACGGCGGAGCGACGTCCCCGAGTCGGCGGGATCCGTCCCGAGTCGGACGAGCGGCATGCGCCGGCGCAGCTGCGCGTGGAGCGGGAGTCGGCGATCAGTCACGGGGATCCATCGTAACCGTGGGTGCGGGGAGCGTCGGGCGCGCTCGCACTCACCCGGTCTCGGCGAGCTCGGGTCTGGTCTCGTGTCGTCGGCCGTCGGGTGTGGTCCAGGTGAGGATGCCGCCGGGGTGGTGCTCGAGGTTCCAACCCGGCAGGTGTTTCAGCCGGTGATGATGTCGGCAGAGACAGGCCAGGTTGTCGACAGCTGTCGTGCCGCCGTCCTGCCAGGCGACCGAGTGGTCGAGGTCGCAGCTCCGGGCGGCTCGTCCGCAGCCCGGAGCCCGACACGTGGTGTCTCGCAGGCGGACGGCGCGCGCCAGGTCTGCCGGTACCCGGTACTGCTCGCGCCCGACGGACACGACGGCTCCCGTTTCCGGTTGGGTGAGGATACGGGTCATGGAAGGGGCCGTGACGGCGAGTCGGGCGGCGGTGTCGGGGTCGATCGGGCCGTAGCCGTCGAGCACGCCGGGTTCGTCGGTGACGCCGAGGGTGGACAGGGCCGGGACGGTCATCTGGACGGTGGCCCGGATGCGGGCCTCGATGCCGACGGGCTCGGCGAGCAAGGGGTCGGCCCCGGCGGCGACCGCCTCCTCCGCGATCCTGGCTGCGTCGTCGAGCGGCGCGGAACCGGGCAGCCAGGTGAACGTCCCGGTCGTCTCCGGGTCGACCGGGATGGGACCGACGTCGTCGCTCACCGTGCCGGCCACGGCGAGCGACGCGAGGGCGTCGGCGCGCAGCTGCGAGAGCGTGCGGGTGTCGCCCGCGATCCGCGCCGGGACCGCAACGGCGTCGAGGCGGTTCCTGATCGCGTGCGCCAGCGGGGCGGTGGTGAACAAGTGCAGCCAGGCCATGCCGTCGGCCGCAGCTTCGAGCTCGACACGGCGGTCGGTGATCGAGCGCGTGCGTCGAGCGGTGATCGATTCGGGGTGCAGCCGCTCCCGAACGACCCTCGCGCGCTGACGCAGGCGTGCGGTCGTCGATCGGAGGGCCACGGGCAGCACCTGCTCGAGGAACACCGTGCGGCCCTCTGCCGGGACGTCGCGCAGCTGGCCGGTGATCGCGCGGGCGTGACCGCCGCTGATGGAACCCTGCGCGAGGGCCTCGAGCACGGTGGGTGCGTGGTGGACGAGGGCCTCGGCGTCGCCGACCCGCGCCTGGAGCGTCGGTTCGGACATCCTCGTGGCGATCGCGAGCGACGCGCACATCGACCGCCGCGCGAGGTCGCGGGCGTCGGTCGAGGTGGTGCTCGCGGAGACGAGCGCTGACGCGGTCGCATCGGCGTAGGAGAAGGCTTCGGCCAGCAGCTGCGCCTCCTCGGCGTCGAGCGCCGCGCGGCGGCGGGTGAGATCGACGAAGCGGTCGGTGAACGACGCCATCCGAGCAGCGAACACATCGCTCGGGTGTTCCGGGTGCTCCGGATACCCCGAGCGCTCGTGCACCTCGGGGTCGTCGAACGTGGCGGTCTCGGTCATGACTCCAGTCCAACATGGACCACTGACATTCGAGTCGACCAGCCGGCTGTCGAGTCGGTCATGCACTGTTCACCGTCGCTTCCATTCGCGGTACGGCGGTCTCGTAATTCCCGGTCACCTCCGGGGAGTGGAATACCGATGTTCTCGAAATACGAACCCTCCGACTCCTCGCCATCCCGAAAGGTCATCATGCGTCGCCACCTCATCCCCGCCATCGGCTTGCTCGGCGTCTCCGCCCTCGCCCTCACCGGGTGCCAGGCCTCCGCCGCTTCCGACACCGGCGCCTCAGCACCCATCACCATCGCCACGATCCCCGTCTCCGACGACCCCACGCAGGCCAACCCGATCGACGCGCTCGTCGAACTGCTCGAAGCGGAGACCGGACGCGAGGTGGAGGTCACGGACGTCCCCGACTACCTGAGCGTGGTCGAGGCCATCCGGTCAGGCCATGTCGACATCGGCATCATGAGCGGCTTCCCCTCGGCGCTCGCCGTCAACACCGGTGAAGTCGACGCTCTGCTGGCGTGGAAGGGAAGTGACGAACCGGTCTCCACCTGTGTCGTGCTCGACGACTCGCCGATCCGCACCGTCGAGGACCTCCGGGGGAAGACCGTCGCGTTCGCCGACCAGGCGTCGAGCTCGGGGTATTTCATGCCCGTCTACATGCTGCACGAAGCCGGCCTCGAGCAGGGCAAGGACTACGAGTCGATCTTCGCGGGCGGCCACGAGGGCAGCTTCGCGGCGCTTCAGCAGGGCCAGGTCGACGCGGCGTGCACGGCGTTCGTCCTCACCGAGATGGGGGCACCGATGTTCCCCTTCGCCGACGGTGAGTGGCGGGCGGTGGGCGAGAGCCCGTCGATGGACGTCATGGGCACCGTGCTCGCGCGCCAGTCGCTCGACGACGAGACGCGTACCCTCCTCGAAGAGGCGATCCCGAAGGTGTTCTCCGAGGAGAACGCCGAAGCGCTTGCCGGGTACAGCTCCTTCATCGGGCTCGACGTGGAGATCGCCCCGAAGCCCAGTATCTTCGCCTCGTTCGCCGAGATCGCAGCGGTGGCCGGTGTGGAACTCGAGGACCTCAAGTGACGACCGTGACCGGCACCGATGCGGCCCCAGCCATCGCGCAACTCCGGCAGGCACTGCCGCTCGTCAGCGTCCGCGGTCTGCGGGTCGCCTACGACGGGCTGCCCGTGCTCGACGGCGTCGACCTCGACCTGTTCCCGGGGGAGACCGTCGCCCTACTCGGTGCCTCAGGTTCGGGCAAGTCGACGCTCATGCGGAGCCTCACCGGCTTCGCGCCGGTCTCGGGCGGTTCCGTCCGGGTCGCGGGGCACGACGTCACGAACCTCCGCCGTGGTGAACTGCGCTCCCTCCGCGCTCAGGTCGGGCAGGTGTTCCAGCAGTTCAACCTCATCCCGAGACTCAGCGTGTTGACCAACGTCCTCACCGGGGCACTCCACGGCGCCCCGATCAACTTGTTCGGTGGGTTCTCCGGAGCGCATCGCCGCCAGGCCATGGAACTCCTCGACCGGGTGGGCATCGCGCACAAGGCGACCGCGCCGGCTCGGTCGCTCTCCGGTGGGCAGCAGCAGCGGGTCGCGATCGCCCGCGCCCTCATGCAGCGCCCGCGAGTGATCCTCGCCGACGAACCGGTGGCCTCCCTCGACCCGAAGCTCGCCCACTCGGTGCTCGAGCTGCTGCAGGAGATCAGCCGAGAGGACGGGATCCCCGTGCTCGTCAGCCTCCACGTCCTGCCGCTCGCGCTCGCGCACAGCGACCGCATCGTGGGGCTCCGCCACGGCGAGATGGTCGTGAGCGGTCGCACCGCCGACCTCGACGCGGCCCACCTCGCGGCGCTCTACTCGGATGAGGAGGGTGACGATGAGCACGGCGGCGCCTGACCACGACACCGCCCCACGCGGCGTGAGACGCGAGACGATCGCCCCGTCCCTCCGGCCCACCGAGCGGGCACGTCTCGAGCGAGCGGTCTCGATGCCGCGCACCCGGTTCCTGATCGCGTTACCTGTCGCTGCCGTCGTCCTGCTGTGGTCGTTCACCGGCGCGGAGTTCAACGTGGCGAAGCTCGGCGACGGCGCCACGAACATGGGCGAGTTCCTGTCCCGGCTGTTCCCGCCGGACTTCTCCAAGTTCGGAACCATCGTCGCGCTGCTCATCGAAACCCTGCAGATGGCGATCGTCGGCACCGTGCTCGGAGCGGTCCTGTCGCTGCTCGTCGCCTTCGGCGCCTCCTCGAACATCGCCCCACGCTGGGCGTACTTCACCGCGCGATGGGTGATGAACATCATCCGATCCGTGCCGGACCTCGTGTTCGCACTCATGTTCGTGTCCGCCGTCGGCCTCGGCCCGTTCGCCGGCATCCTCGCCATGACCCTCGGCTCGATCGGGTCCATCGGCAAGGTGTTCGCGGAGGCGATGGAGTCCGTCGACCGCGGCCCGATGGTCGCGATGGAGGCGGTCGGAGCGTCGAAGCGTCAGGTCGTGCAGTACGGCGTCCTCCCACAGGCTGCCCCGCTCCTCGTTTCCTACACGCTGCTGCTCTTCGAAGGCAACGTGCGTGGGGCGACCATCCTCGGGCTCGTCGGAGCCGGCGGTATCGGCCTCGAACTCACCACCGCGATGCGGATGTACGACTACGGACACCTGAGCGCCATCATCATCTGCATCATCGTCCTCGTCACCGCGATCGACCAGGGCAGCGCCCTCATCAGAAGGAGAATCACATGACCACCATCGACATCGCCCTCAGTGCGCCCGTCAACCTCCGTGACCTCGGCGGCATCCCCATCGAGGGCGGCGTGCTCCGCGAGGGGTTCGCGATCCGCACCGACGACCTCGCCTACGTGACCCGCGAGGTCACCGAGACCTTGATCGCGTCAGGGGTCACCGCCATCATCGACCTGCGCTCGCCGCTCGAAGTGGCTGCGACCGGACGCGGGCCGCTCGCCGAGTACGCGGTCGCGTATCACCACCTCCCGCTGATCGCGAGCGTGGCCGACTCGATGTCCGGCGAGCCCGAGGGCTTCGGCCCAGAGGCGATGGGGGCGATGTATGTACGCATGGTGGAGGGTGCGGCGCCACAACTCGTGACCGCACTCAACGTCATCGCCTACACGCCAGGGGCGACTGCGTTCCACTGCGCGGCCGGCCGTGACCGGACCGGGGTGCTCGCCGCGATGCTGCTCCTCGCGCTCGGAGCCTCCGACGACGACATCGTCGCGGACTACGCACGCACCGGCGAGAACATGGCCGCGATCCTCGAACGCACGAGACCCGTACTCGGCGCGATGTGGACGGCGCTCGGTATCGACGAACGAGCGACGGAGCTCGACACGATCCTCGACGAACCGATGGCCCCATCCATGCGACTGCTGCTCGCCGAGTTGCGCGAGCGGCACGGCGACGCCCTGGCCGTGCTGCGCGCTGCGGGACTCGACGACGAAACCGTCGCCCGCCTACGGACTCGGGCACTCGCGTGACGACGGTGATCGCCGCTGGGTCGTCACGGGTGGCCTCGTCACCGTCGGACTCGACCTCCCGTCGTGGTCCGGGGCGCCCACGCGACCAGGACCTCGACCAGCTCATCGTCGGGGCGACGCTCGAGCTCATCGACGCCGGCGACGAGGTCACCGTGTCGCGGGTCGTCGAGCGGAGCGGCGTCAGTAGAGCGGCGCTCTACCGTCGGTGGCCGTCGCTCACCTCGCTCATCGCCGCGGCGCTCGACGTCGGCCGCGTCGTCCCACCCGAGCTGCCCGACGACGTCGAGCTGCGCTCAGCGTTGTTCGCCTCGATGCTGCAGGGGGCGGACAGCACAGCGCTCGCCGGCTACACCGACGAACGGTTCCGGCAGCGCATCCGGCTGGTGATGGCGGACCGGGCGCTGCAACGGGCGTACTGGACGTCGCACGTCGCCCGGAGACGGGCTCCGATCGAGGACGCCCTGCGGCGCGGCGTCGAGCAGGGGCGGTTGCGGGCCGACCTCGACGTCGCCGCGTGCTTCGACGCCATGGCGGGCACCGCGTACTACCAGGTCGTCGTCCGCGGTGAACGTCTCGGCGACGCTGCGACGAACGCCCGCCTCGAGGCCGCGCTCGAGGTGATCTGGCGCGGGATGCTGGCGTGAGGCGCGGTCGGGTCTGACGTGCCGTCCCACCCGACCACCTCGCACAGACGACCGCGGAACACCAGGGCGAGCCAGCCGTCACCGGTGCTCGTACGATGAGCGGGTGGGTATGCGTTCGCTGCTGAGTCAGCTGGCCGGGGGAATCCGAGGAGCGGCGCCGGAGGGCGTCGACGAGCAGGCGGTCGTCCGCCTCAATGCGGAACGGCCCGTGCGCGAGGTGCTCGAGTTGGCCGGCCGGATCGGCGAGTCGATGCTGGCTCTCGGAGCAGCAGCGGCCGAGGTCACCGACGCCATCCGTCGCGTGTGCCGAGCGTTCGACCTCGAATGCCAGGTCGACCTCACCTTCACCTCCATCCTCATCGCACACGACGGGTCCGAGCTGTCGCCGGGCGTCACCGTGCTCCGCGTGGTCCGCTCGCCCTCCGCCGACTTCGATCGCCTCGCCAAGGTCGTCGTGGTCGCCGAGGGCATCACCAACCGATCCGAACCGATCATGACGGTCACCGACGTCGCCCGCGACGACGAGGCCGACCTCCGCGACGAACTGCACGCCCGCCTCGGCGCCGCCCACCGCGAGCTCGACCGCATCCTCACCGCACGCCGGACCTACCGCCGCGGCTTCGTCACCGTGCTGCTGTCGACGATGGCGGCGGCCGTCGCCGTCCTCCTCGGGGGTGGCGTCGTCTCGATGCTGCTCGCCGCCGCCACCACCGCGCTCATCGACAGCGCCTTCCGCGCACTGAACGTCTGGAAGCTGCCGGTCTTCTTCCTCCAACTCACCGGGGCGGCCATCGCCACGACCGTCGCCGTCCTCATCTCGATCCTCAGCCCCTACGTCCCGGACGACCTCTCGGCCCTGCCGCCCGCCCTCATCGTCGCGTCGGGCATCGTCGTCCTCCTCGCCGGCGCTTCGCTCGTCGGGGCGGCCGACGACGCGATCAACGGGTTCCCCGTCACCGCGAGCGGACGGCTCGTCGAGGTGATGCTCCTCACCATCGGGATCGTGGTCGGCATCGGTGGCGTCCTCGACCTCGCCCGGCGCCTCGGCATCTCCCTCGTCCTCTTCGACCTCCCGGTGAGCCCGTGGCCCGTCGCCGTGCAGATCGTCGGCGCGGCCGTGGCCTCCGCCGCCTGGGCGATGGCCTCGCAGGCGGCCCTCCGTGCAGCGTTCTTCGCCGGGGTCACCGGCGCGATCGCGTTCTCCGTCTTCGTGTTCGTCTCCGGCAGCGGCGTCGCGCCCGCCGCAGCCAGTGCGCTCGCCGCGCTCATCATCGGCTTCGCCGCGGAGGCGCTCGGCCCGCGGCTGCGCATCCCGGCGATCATCCTCACCATCTGTGGGATCGTGCCGCTGCTGCCCGGGCTCGCGATCTACCGCGGCATGCTCGCGCTCGTGAACGGCGAGCAGGGTTCCGAGGGGGTCGAACAGCTGCTGCAGGCGGGCCTCACCGGCCTCGCGCTCGCCGCCGGCGTCACGCTCGGCGAGATCCTCGCCCGCCGCACGGGCGTCTCCGGCCGCGTGCTGCTGCCCGGGTACATCCGGCGCTCCAAGCGGCACCCGCGCTGAGCAGCCCCGGTCACTGAGCTTGTCGAAGTGCGCCCTTCGACAGGCTCAGGGACCGGGATGGTGTTGCTCAGGGACCGGCGACTGCGGCTCAGGGACCAGCGGTTGCGACTCAGGGACCGGTAGGCGAGGCCGTCCGCTGCCGCTCCTGCGGCTTCGCCGCGGACGTCAGGAACGACGCCAGGACGACCACCGCGAGCACGACGATCATCGCGCCGCGCAGACCGAAGTGCTCCCCGAGGAATCCGAGCAGCGGCGGCCCGACGAGGAACGCGACGTAGCCGGCCGAGGCCACGGCGCCGACGGTCGTCGTCGGATCGTCG
>Ga0308163_10004786_pt1 | contig 10609 bp, 7 predicted proteins | sample PhyTR1_FD_201037 | JGI IMG/M metagenome (GOLD analysis project Ga0308163, IMG submission 201037) | Phyllosphere microbial communities from UC Gill Tract Community Farm, Albany, California, United States - DLSLT.R1 | ecosystem: Host-associated > Plants > Phyllosphere > Unclassified | place: USA... | reverse complement strand
CACGCCGGACCTCGTCCGACGTGCCGCCCCAGCCCGCCGGGCCGACGAGCACCAGGTCGAGGTCGCTGCCCCCGGCGAGCATCCGTTCGAAGGCCCCGAGCACCGCTCCGACGTTCTTGCGGGGCTCGAAGGTGCCGCACCACAGCACGAAGTCCCGCTCGATCCCGTGGGCTGCGCGGAACGCCGCCTCGTCGGCAGCCGAGACCACCCACGGCTGCGTCCCGTGGTGGACGACCCGGACCCGTCCGGCATCGATGCCCGCGGCGACGCAGTCCTCGCGGGTGACCTCGGACGGGACGACGACCAGGTCGGCCTCGCGGCGGACCGTGTCGAGCGCCCTCTCGAAGAAGGCGACGCCGCGACTCGTGAAGTGCTCGGGGGACCGTAAGAACGCGACGTCGTGCACGGTGACCACGAGCGGCGCGCTGCGGGGCGGGACGGCCCAGGTGGTCGCGTGCACCACGTCGTAGCGGGCGCTGGCCTCCCGCATCTGGCGCGTGCGGGGGACCGGCGGCTGCCGCAGGCGGCTCCAGCCCTCGTACAGCAGCTGGCGGGGGAGCCGCGACGCGACGACCTCGACAGGCAGGGACGGACCCTTCAATCCGTGCCGGCGGGCACGGACCCCGACGGCCGTCACGTCGTCGCGCGCAGACAGGGCCTCGGCGAGCGCACGGATGTACGTCCCGGAGCCCCCTGGCACCGGCTGCCAGAGCTGCTCGACGGTCAGGGCGACACTCAGCGGTGCAGTGGTGGCAGTCACCTCCACACCCTACCGAGCGGGGGTCCGCGCGCAGACTCGGGCCGCTACGATGGGACGGCCCCCTAGCACTGAGAGAGCCATGAAACTGTTCGTCCAAGTGCCCTGCCTCAACGAGGAAGGGACCCTGCTGTCGGTCCTCGAGACCATCCCGACCCAGATCGACGGGATCGACGAGATCGAGATCCTCATCATCGACGACGGTTCGACCGACCGTACGGTCGAGGTGGCGCGCGCCTTCGGGGTCGAGCACTTCGTCTTCCACACGCGGAACATGGGTCTGGCGCGGTCCTTCCGCGACGGGGTCGACTACGCGATCCGCCACGGTGCCGACATCGTCGTCAACACCGACGGGGACAACCAGTACCCGCAGCAGAGCATCGCGGAGCTCGTCCAGCCTTTGCTGCGCGGCGAGGCGGACATCGCGATCGGCGACCGTCAGACGGCGACCATCCAGCACTTCTCGCCCTTCAAGAAGCTCATGCAGCGTGTGGGCTCCCAGGTGGTCAACAAGGCAGCAGGGACCGAGCTCCCCGACGCGGCCAGCGGGTTCCGGGCCTACTCACGTGCGTCGCTCTTCAGGCTCAACGTCGTCACGCAGTTCAGCTACTGCATGGAGACCATCATCCAGGCGGGCAACAAGCGCCTGCGGATCGCCAGCGTCCCGATCGTCACCAATGCGAAGACCCGTGAGTCGCGCCTGTTCAAGAACATCGGCCAGCACATGATGAAGTCGGCCTCGGCGATCAGCCGGAGCTACATCATGTTCAAGGCGCACGCTGTGTTCGTCACGCTAGGGGTCCTGTTCGGCATCCTCGCCGTGGTGCCCTTCGCGCGGTTCCTCATCTTCTGGTTCCAGGGGGAGACGACGGGACACGTGCAGTCCCTCATCTTCGGGACCGGCATGCTCGTGGGGTCGCTGCTGTCCTTCGCCCTGCTGGTCATCGCCGACCTGCAGCAGACCAACAGGGTGCTCATCGAGGACACGCTCGAGCGGATCAAGGAGATCCAGTACGGCGCGCTGGGGTCCACGACGAGCCCTGCACCGCGCCCCGAGCTCCTCGCGCACGAGGGCGCGCTCGCCTACGAGACTCCCGCCCGACTCGAATCTGTCCACTCTCCTGTGAAGGACGCCCAGTGATCAAGAAGCTTAAGAGCATCGCGAAGAACCTGCTCGCGGTCCCGGCGATCCGCAAGACCTACGAAGGTGCGAACAGCGCTGTCCTCGCAGTCGGTGGCTCGAACCGTCTCGGCGCGACGCTCTACTCCGTCCTGGGCTTCGTCACGTTCAACCGCGAGCAGTACGCGGTCCTGTCGGGTCGCCGCGACTACTACCGCAACCTCTCGCACGAGCGGTCCACCCACGTCGAGCTGCGCCGCAACGTGCACCGCCTCGAGAAGGGGATCCTCATGCAGCCCCGTCGCGCGTCCTTCGCGGCGGACTACGTCCTCGAGACGGTGTCGTTCTACGCCGTCGCCGCCCGTGAGGATCACGGCTCGCTCATCGACGCCTCGGAGCTGCGCTGGGCCCGAGACGTCCTCACGGAGTACTTCTCGATCGTCGACGACTCGAACCCGGCCGTGCGCAAGGCTCGCGCCCAGTTCGACGCGATCGGCCACCGGAGCGAGCCCGGAGACTGCGTCCCCTACCCGCACGCGTCGATCAAGCAGTCCGAGGTGAGCTACGAGGACCTGCTCGCGCTCTCGAAGCAGCGTCGGTCGGTCCGGTGGTTCCAGGACCGCCCGGTGGAGCGCGAGAAGATCGACCGCGCGCTCGAGGTCGGGCGCCAGTCGCCCACGGCCTGCAACCGCCTTCCGTACGAGTTCCGGATCTTCGACGAGCCTGAGCTCGTCCGCAAGGTCGCAGGTCTGCCCTTCGGCGCTGCCGGGTACAACCACCAGATCCCGGCGATCGTCGTGGTCGTCGGTCGTCTGGACAGTTATTTCTCCCCGCGCGACAGGCACGCGATCTACGTGGACTCGTCCCTCGCGAGCATGGGCTTCATGTACGCCCTCGAGACGCAGGGCGTCAGCTCGAGCGTCATCAACTGGCCCGACTTCGAGCCGCTCGAGCAGAAGATGGCCAAGACCCTGAACCTCAAGCCGCACGAGCGCGTCATCATGCTCATGGCTGTCGGGTACGCCGATCCCGAGGGTCTCGTCGCGTACTCGCAGAAGAAGGATCTCGACGTGCTCCGCAAGTACAACGCCCTTGACTCGTAAGCGGACGCTGCGTGTTGTCGGCACCCTGGTCGTCGTCGGTGTCGTCGCCTACTTCTTCGGCAAGGGACTCGCGGACAACTGGGATGCTGTCAAGGAGATCGACGTCAGCTTCGGCTGGCTGAGCGTCGCCTCGATCCTGCTGTTCGCGCTCTCGGTCTTCGTGTCCGGGACGATCTGGGGCTCGATGGTCTCCGAGCTCGGGCACGTCCACGTCGGACGTGCCGAAGCCATCCGTGTGCAGTCTGCGTCGTGGCTGCTCAAGTACGTCCCTGGTCAGGTCGGTTCTGTCGCGAACAAGATCCTCTGGGGCGCCTCGAGAGGTATCTCTCGCACTCTCGTGGTCATCACCTTTGTCTACGAGAACGTGTTCCTCCTGCTGGCGTCGACGGTCCCAACGGTCGTCTACCTGATCCTCGACTCAGGGAGCCTGGGCGGCGAGTCTCTGTCCGCCGTGCTCCCCGCGCTGATCGCCGTCGTCCCGCTGCTCCTGGTCATGGACCGTCGACTCTTCCGCTGGGGTCTCAACCTCGTGGGGAAGAAGGTCCTCAAGTCGGAGGTCCCGCGCGAGTACTTCCTCAGCCCGGTCGCCTCGCTGCGGTTCCAGGTGGTTTTCCTCCTCCCGCGCGTGCTGATCGGGGCCGGCTTCGTCCTCGTGGCCGAGAGCTCGTTCTCCATCGCGCCAGGGGACTGGGTCGCCCTCGCCTGCATCTACATCCTCGCCGGCGCCGTCGGTATACTCGCGGTCTTCGTCCCGAGCGGCCTCGGTGTGCGCGAGTCGGTCATCGTCCTGCTCTGCTCCCGCTACATGCCCGTGGAGCAGGCGATCGTGCTGTCTCTCCTCGCCCGTCTGTACTCGACGGTCGCCGACGGCGTCGTCGCACTCATCTACGGCGCTCTCAAGGCCCGTGACAACAGGAAGAAGCGTCCAGCATGAAGTACGCGATCATCGGTTCCGCCCTCTCGGGCAACAAGGGCGCTGCCGCGATGCTCGAGAGCGCGATGCAGCAGCTCAGCGCGAAGGACCCCGAGGCGAAAGCCGTCCTGCTGAGCATGTACCCGCGCTCCGACGCCGAGCAGAACGAATACCGCAACCTCAAGGTCCTCGACGCCTCACCGCTGAGGCTCGGAGTCCTCATCAACTCGGCAGCCCTCGCGCACAGGCTGTTCCCCCCGCTGCGCTCGGCGATCCGCGCCCGTGTCCCTGAGGTCGCAGCTCTCGCCACGGCGGACGTGCTCCTCGACCAGGGTGGGATCACCTTCGTCGACGGGCGCGGCAAGTTCCTCGTCTACAACGTCGCCTCGGTCCTCCCCGCGCTGTTCATGGGCACACCCGTGGTCAAGTGCGCGCAGGCGCTGGGTCCGTTCAAGACGACACTCAACCGGCGCGCCGCGAAGGCGATCTTGCCGCGCATGGCCGTGATCTTCTCCCGCGGCGCCGTGACCCACGAGCACCTGCTCGGGCTCGGGCTCACCAACGTGGAGCGCGGTGCCGACCTGGCCTTCACCCTCGACGTGACTGCCAAGGATGCTGAGGCGTCGCGGTCTGCGGTCGAAGACAGCTTCTTCGCCGACGGCGACGTCATCGGGATCTCTCCGAGCGCGGTGCTGCGCAAGTCTGCCGAGGCCGCGGGCGGTGACTACGTCGCCGAGGTGCAGCGCATGATCGAGTACTTCACCCAGACCCTGGGCAAGAAGGTGCTGCTCGTCGCCCACAGCGCACGGTCGCACACCACGAAGAGCCACAACAACGACCTGCCGCTCTGCCGGGAGATCTTCGAGGGACTCTCGGACACCAGCAAGGTCCGTTTTCCGGACGCAGAGCTCAGCTCGCAGACGCTGCGAGCCCTCATCGGTCGCTGCGACCTCTTCGTGGCGTCGCGGTTCCACGCCATGGTGTCGTCGCTCGCCATGGAGGTGCCGACACTTGTCATCGGCTGGAGCCACAAGTACCGCGAGGTGCTGGACATGTTCGGCCTCGCCGAGTGGGCGATGAGTCACGACAGCTACAGCGACGCAGTGTTTCAAGAGCGGTTCGCAGAGCTCGCTGCACGCAAGGACTCGGTGCGCGACCAGCTTGCCGAGCACCTGCCGACGGTCCGCACCGCGGCACTGCGACAGGTCGACGTGATCCTCGAGGTTGCTGCAGGTACTCGCCGCGCGAGCTGAGAATCTCTCGACGTCCCCCGAGAGGGAGAGCCGACCCCTTCCGTCAGCTCGTTCTCTCGGGGGACGCCTGCGCTGCTGGAGAATGGGCGAGCGGCTTGGCGTGGCGTGCCCTGGGAGGCAGGTCGTCGGGGGCACTGGCCGACGCGTCGCCCTTCACCAGCGTCATCACGCTCGACCACACGGCGGCGAGCGCGACGGCTGTGGCAACGACCCCGACCGAGATGGTGACGGCAGGTTCGAACGGTGACCACCCCACCAGCCCGCGCAGGTCCGCAGCAGGTTCGAAGGTGCGGTCGGAACCCCAGTGGTACGCGAGAGCCCGTTGTGCTGACCAGCCGGTGAAGAGCAGGCCTGCGGTCATCACGATCCAGGCGACGAGGCGTTCTCTCCCTCGGACCAGCGGCGGGAGAGACAAGACGACAAGGACGAGCACGGGGACGAGCGCGAAGAACAGATACCTGCCGTTGAGCCCTCGCACGACCCCGGTCGTCAGGTAGAGGCGCAGGATCTGCGACGCGAGCACTCCGACGATCAAGACGAAGGGCACCGTGAAGACCCAGGCGGTCAGGCGGTCTGCCTCATAGCTCCGCTGACGCAGCAGCATGACCGCGATCAGGGCGCAGAGCACGACGGTCAACCCGACGGACACCTCGACGGGGAACGCATTGTCCCCTCCCTTGATCGAGAGGAACGCCCAGAATCGCACCGGCACCACGGTCAGGAGCCCTTCGAGCGTCGGCAGGATCCCTTCGCGGAGCGGGAGCGGGCCTCCGTCGAGGGCAGGGAGGTGCCCGGACGGCTGCAGCGTCCCGTAGGTGCGGTACGTGTAGAACCACCACCACCCCCCGAGCATCGACGCGGCGAGCATGACGGCGCCAGAGCCGAGGGCCCGGCGCGGCTCACGCGTCGCCCGCCAGCCGAGCAGGACGGCGAGGCAGGCTGCTGGGAGCAGCAGGAGACCGAAGGCCTTGCTCAGGAGAGCGACTGCCAGGGCGAGCCCGGTCCAGGCAGCGGTGCGCGGTCGATGATCTCCTCGCGCTATCAGGGCCAGCCCGAAGAACACCCACGCGGCACTGGCGGTCAGGAGGTTGTCGTTGTTGATCGCACCGCCCAGCGCTGCGACCTGAGGCACGAGGAACACCGACCATGCCGAGGCGAGGACGACCGGTCTGCTCGCTCCCCAGGTGCGGGCGAGAGCCGCAGCGAGGAGCGGCAGGGGAGTCAGGACCAACGCGTTGAAGAGGCGGTACCACCAGACCTCTGCGACGAACTCGGTCGTCGTGGGCAGTGCCGTGTGGATCGCACCGAGAGCGGCGTAGTACAGCGGCGGGTGCTGGCCGAGGTTGTTCACCCCCGTCGGCTCGACCTGGAGATCGGCAAAGCTGGGGCGCTCTCCTCGAGGAACGGCCTGGGGAGCCTCGAGCGCGGGATAGATCTCGCCGGTCTCGTCGTCGACGAGACCGATGAGCGCGTCTGTCTCGCGGGAGAAGATCACCGGCAGCTGCTTGAAGCCCGGCCACTCCTGGTACTCGGCGAGGTAGATCCCTGCCGCACCGTGGTAGATCTCGTCGGCGGAGCGACCGGACGGCATGAGGAAGCTCCAGCAGACCATGGTCATCCCGAAGAGCGCGGTGACCAGGTAGACGGCTCTGGGCAGCCCTCGCAGGGTGGCGCGAGCGCCGGGGACGGTCGTGGCTGAAGGTGCCTCGTGCCGCGCGGGGAGGTCGTCAGTCTGAGGCACGACCGAAACGCTACCTCACGGTGGCTGCGGACTGCAGGGGCTGAGCGACCCCGGAGATGTCCGCAGCCACCGATCAGGAGACCGTGATCGGCTGGCAGACCAGTCGTGGGTTCGGTGTGCGGGTCGGCACGCCGATGGCGTAGACGCAGACCGTCCGTGGACCGGCCTTGGCCGCGAACGTCCCGCTGAACCCGTGGAGCGGACCGTTGCCGTAGACCGCGTCGACATCAGGTCGGCTGGCGCCCGCGGTGAGGATCGGGTCGACCCGCACGCCGTCGACGTAGACGTGGACCTGCACTGCGCCGGCGGTGTCAGGGTCCATCGCCCAGCCTCGGATGCTGAAGCCGCCGGAGCTCGGGGTGACTGCGTCCACGACCCCGAACGCCGCAGAGTTGGGCACGTCGGTGGTCGTGCACCCGAGCTCGACCTTCTCTGAGGTGGTGGGGTCGGTGGCCCGCACGCAGACGGACCGCGCTCCGGGTACCGCGGTCGACCTGAGGGTGAACCCGATGTTCGTCCTCGAGGCACCGGGCACGGCCGCGCGACGGGTGTCTGCCGTCCCTGTGGCGACGACGGTGCCGTCGATCAGCATCTCGACTGTCACCGGTGCGTCGGAGTCGAAGTCCCAGGCCCAGCCAGAGGTGGTCACCGTGGCGCGGGTCGCCGGTCTGGCCGCGCTGCCGAGGGCTGCTGCTGCAGTCGTGGTGGGTTCGAGGGCCCCCGCGGTCGGGGTGTTGGCCACGACCACGGTCTTGCAGCCGAGGCTCGGGTTGGTCCCCCCGGTCGAGTCGAGCGCGTAGAGGCAGACCGAGTGGCTGCCTGCACGCAGGGCGATGGTCGAGTCGAAGCCGTGGTTCGACCCGACGCCGTAGGCCCTGGCGACGTCGGGACGCGCGGTGCCCGCCTTCAGAGAGGTGGTCCGCTTCTTGTCGACGTAGACATGGACGTCGATCGCCGCAGACGAGTCAGGGTCGAACGCCCACCCCCTGATCCGCACGGAGCCCGGTGCGGGAGAGCTCAGGAGGTCGTACGCCCCCCGGGGAGCGAGGTTGGTGACCGAGAGGGTCTTGCAGCCGATGGTGGTCGGAGTGCCCTGCGAGGCGTCCAGCGCCTGGACGCAGACGGTCCGGCTCCCGTTGGCTGCAGGGACCACGGCCTGGTAGCCGTGAGCGTCGCCGAGACCGAACTTCCGCCCGATGTCGGTCCGGCTCGTCGTCGCGGTGGTGGTCCTGACCGTCTTGCCGTCAACCTGCACCTGGACGGAGATCGAGTCCGAGGTGTCAGGATCGAGCGCCCAGCCACGGACCGTGATTCTGCCCGGACCCGCTGATGCGACGTCCAGAGATCCCACCGGGGCGCGGCTGGTGACGTCTACCGACCGGCACCCGAGAGAGGTGTTGGCCCCACCCGCGGAGTCGATCGCGTAGACACACACCGAGTGGGACCCGGCCGTCGCGGGGACAGACACGTCGAAGCCGTGCGCGGCGCCGTTGCCGTAGGCACGCTCGACGTCCGGGCGGGACAGCGAGGCCTTGGCGGCGCGGACCGCCTTGCCATCGACGTAGACGTGGACACTGATGGAGGCCGACGTGTCGGGGTCGAGCGCCCAGCCGCGGACGCTGATCGACCCGCTCCCGGCTGCCGAGGACGCCCCGTCCACCACGCCGAACGGCGCACGGTTCACCGGCGCACCGAACCACGACTGGAAGTACAGGTGGAAGTTCCGGTTGCCGTACGACGAGCACGAGTCACCCGACCCATAACCTGCGGCGAGCGCTGCGGCGTTCGGGGCGTACGGGGTGTAGTTGTACAGCCCGGCCGTCGCCTGGTTCTCGATGTACACCTGGGTGGAACCGCAGGAGGCGTTCGGGTGCCACTGGATCGTGTTGGTGCGTCCGGCCCGGTAGGAGTACCCGGTCGGGTTCGCGGCGTACCTCTTCAGCTGCTTGGCAGCCGAGTAGACCTGGTTGGCGAATCCTGCGTAGGAGGGGTCGCACCATCCGCCGACGTTGTCGGGGCACCCGAAGCCGAGCGCGCGGGCGTAGGTGCGGGCGCTCTTGCCCGCAGTCGCGGTGATGAGGCCCTGCTCTTTCTGGAGCGTGACGAGCAAGACCTGCGGGTTGATCCCGCAGGCTGCCGACACCTTCGCGATGATCGTGGCCGCGGTCTCGTTCGAGCCCCCGGAGTAGGCGCGGGTGCACAGGCTGTCCGCTGCCCTGTTCGGGGTGTTCTCGCGGTAGCTCTTGACGCAGGTGTTGCCCGACGCGGGCGAGCAGCTCGCCCCCTTGCTGTTGAGGAAGGTCTGGACTGCGGCCGCGTTCATCGTCGACGAGTCGTACATCACGGCGTCGCTGATGATGTTCCCGGGCGTGAAGTCTGTGACTGGCGCCGCGGTGGCGGGCGCGGAGGCCGTGGCGGCCTGGAGGGTCGTGAGCCCGCTCGCGACCAGCGCGACGACGAGGAGACGGATGACGAGCTGGCGGGCTGTGCTGGCGACGGTGCTCATGGCACGACCACCTCGACAGGCTCCGACGTGCCGCTGGAGGCTGCCGACTCGTAGGCGACGACCGCAGTCCAGGTCCCTGGGGCGAGGTCCCCGCGCCCGATCTGGAACCCGCCGCAGCTCATCGTGCTCACGTCGACGAGGGCATCGATCGTCTGAGTCCTCGTGGTGCCGGTCTGCGTGAGGGTGAGCGTGCACTGTCCGGCGCTGTCGAGGAGTGCCGCGTAGGCGCCCACCTCGACGCTCGACGTGGAGTCTTCCCATCCCGCGTAGGTGATGACGACTGTCGCCCTGTCGGTCCCGGCCGGAGGCGCCGCATCTGTCGGCTCCGACGTGGGCTCGACCGTCGGGCCAGCGGTGGGGCCGGAGGTCTCCCCAGGTGCCGGTGTGGCCGGAGCGGGGTCGGTCTCGGTCTCGGTCGGGGTCGGTTCTCCCGTCGGGGACGCCGTCGGTCCAGACGTCGTCGGCGCAGGGTCCGGCGCGTCGTCCGCGAAGGGCCCCCACCCTGCCGCTGCGGCGACTCCCACGGCGATCCCGAGGAGGAGGACGACGGCGAGGGAGATGACGAGAAGGGTTCTACGGCGGCGCATGGTCCTCAAGACTGTGTGGTGGTGGTGTGCAAGGACAGTAACAACGGCGGGGGACCCGGCCGCGGACGTGGTGCGCGTGTGTCGAGGATGTGGACGTTCTCGCCGATAACATGTGCAGATGTACCCATCGGCTGCCCCTGGTCTCTCATTAGCGCGCCGCCGTACGTTGGTGGCTGTCGCAGCAGCGCTCTCGCTGGTCAGCGTCCCTGTGGTGGCCTCCGCGGCCACGGCGGCGCCCCAGCCTGCGGTCGCTCCTGCACTGACGGCAGAGCTCCCTGCGCAGACCGCGCAGACCCCCGAGGTGGCCGCTGCCACGGGCGACGACACGCCGGTCAGCACCACCGAGATCGACCTCGCCGGGATCGACCCGGCAGCAGAGACTGAGCTGCTCCAGGTCGACTCAGGATCGAGCGAGCGCGTCGCAGCGACGGCCGACCCTGAGACCGACCCCGGGCTCGAGGTCGAGAACCCGCTCGGTGCCCTGCCCGACGAGGTCGACCCGGAGGTCATCACCGAGAAGATGGCCGCAGACCCCTTCAGCGTCATGGGCGTGACCTGGGACCTCGACGGCGCGCCTGAGGACGTCGTCGTCCAGTACCGCACCTTCCAGGACGGCGCGTGGACCGAGT
>Ga0308163_10004782_pt1 | contig 10611 bp, 6 predicted proteins | sample PhyTR1_FD_201037 | JGI IMG/M metagenome (GOLD analysis project Ga0308163, IMG submission 201037) | Phyllosphere microbial communities from UC Gill Tract Community Farm, Albany, California, United States - DLSLT.R1 | ecosystem: Host-associated > Plants > Phyllosphere > Unclassified | place: USA... | reverse complement strand
TCGATGTGAGCGAGCCAAACAAGGTCTGGGTCACAGACATCACGTATCTGCGCACTTACGAAGGCTGGCTTTACCTGGCTGTGGTTATCGACCTGTTTTCACGCCAGGTCACCGGGTGGTCCATGAGTTCGCGCATCGACAAGGAGCTGGCGATGAGCGTTATTGATGGCGGTATGGCGTCGGAAGCCGAGGACCGAGGTTCTGGTGCATTCGATGAAGGAAGTCAATTCAGCAGTTACGACTGGCGCGACTTCTTGGAATCACACAACCTGGTGCAGAGCATGAGTAGGCGCGGCAATTGTCACGATAACGCAGTAGCCGAGAGCTTCTTCCAACTGCTAAAACGGGAGCGCGTTCGCCGCAAGGTCTACGCAACACGTGACGAAGCTAGGCAGGATGTCTTCGACTACATTGAGATGTTCTACAATCCGAAGCGGCGCCACAGCTTCAATGAACGACTGTCTCCAGTCGAGTTTGAAAAGCGGCATTTCTTACGGCTGCAGAGTATCTAGGAAAACGGTGGCGATTCATTGGACAGAGTCGCGCCGACGTCGCCAGAAGAGTACTGCTAGTCCTGCGGCGACGAGTGCGGCCGGCGCGGGCTCGGGGACAGGGCTAGTCACCACAACAGCAGCATTGCTGTTCGCATCAGTAATCCTGTAATACTCGACATCATTCGGATCCACCGGGATGGCGTTGACCAGCATCGCACCGTCGGCGCTATAAAAATCGCGCGGGAGTAATGGTTCACCGTTCCCAAAAGTGCCTGGTGCGCCAAAGGCCCATTGTGTAATCCGGAAGCCGTAGTTCCCATCAACCGAGGCGGACGGCGCAAGGTCGATATTTTGCTGGTAACCCTCTCGATTTCCGAAGGCAGAGTAGACGAATGCCTCAGCGCGGGCAGTACCGAGGTATTGGTAGTACTGCGCCCCGAATTGAAGAACGACGGTCACCTTTGCATCGAGCATGCTTACCTGGGTGCCGTTCGGCAGGCTGTCCAAGTTCTCCGTATCGTATTCGGTCGTGACGGTCAGGCTGTACTGTTGCGCGGAATCATCTACGACTTGGATGCCCAAGGCGCTCAACGTCGTGCGATCTCCTGCCGTCGTGCCGTCCGAGTGCGTTATCACGGTAATGACCTCGGCAAAAGCCGATGCTGGCAACGCAATCAAAAGCGCAAAAGCGCATCGGTTCAGCTTCAACATGGACGCCTCCGTTCGGGTGTCGGACCACTATAGACCTAGCGTTCTGTGCTGTCGCGCGTTCCTGATGAAGTGTCTCATGTGCGCAGCATGCCCGCTGGCACACGTCAACGCAATAGACTTGCTGCCGCGTTGCGCCGGGCCCGGCGCTACCGATCGCGCCGCTTGGCGCCGTAACCGAGATGTCCCGCAAGATCCTGAGAACCTTCGGCGAACCAGCTGCTTCGCCGTCTGCATCGCGCCCCCCGGCACGTCGATCAAGGCAAGAAGCGTCACACGCCGGCGAATGCTCCCGGTTCGGGATACTGTTTATCGAGTGATGGGCTTGTCACAGGGCTGACGCGGGCGCAGCACATGGAGGATCTCCAGGCATATAACCCAGCGATTCCGCCGTTGCGATTGTCGTGGCCTTGTGCAGCGCCACATGCAGGCTGACGAATGGAACCAGCAGGTCCGAGCGAACCGCGCTACATGCGCCGCTCATGGATGGATCGCAGATCCGCGCACGTACGAAGCGTATGCAGTTGGCGGCATTCGGGTTGCTCGTGCAGATCTGGCGGTTCTGCCCGGCGCACGAAGGCAGGGCGCCCTCTGGAATCTCGGCGAGTGTCATGGCGCCGGTGCTGTCGCGCGTCAGGGCCAGGTAGTCGATGCGCACCGATGCCTCGGTGACCGTCGATATGAGGGGCAGGTGTCCCAGGTTCGTCCTGAAAAGGGCGTCGTGTCTTACCTCGCCGAGGGCCTCGGCATTCCTCGCATAGACGTTGGCGGCGCCCGCTGCGGCGCGCCGCGTGACCTCTTGCAGGGTGTTATAGACATACAGTAGCCTGGTGATCTCGATGATCCCGAAGACAAGCGTGAAGAATACCAGCGCAAGCATCGCGAATTCAACGGCTGCGACGCCATGTGAGGCCTTCGGAAGGCGGGCGCCTTCAGGGCGCTTGAGATTATGTTCCAGCATAGTTGTAGCTGACATCGGCCGTAAGCGTCCAACCGTAGCGGCCAGTATCGACAACGCCGAAAAAGGTATCGAACATGCCGAAGGTAACCATGACGCGCACGGTGTCGGGAACGACGCCCGCTTGCGTCCCGCAGCGGAACGAGCCGCAATTGATGGCAGGCGCCTGAATGGGCTTGCCAGGTGTTAGCTCCGCAAGTTCATCGGTCGCGATTTTCGCGGCGACCTTCGCGGCCTCCTGTGCCAATAGCGGCGATCGCATTTCCGACGCAGAGACGGTCGATAGATAGCGTGCGGCGTCCTGGGCGGCTTTTTGCGCAACGGTGTAATGCCAGAGCACACGGGCGAAGAAGACCGGGAAGGTCAGGAGGGTGGTCAGCATGAACATCACGAGTGCAGCCTCTACTGCGGCCGCGCCACGCTGACGGCTGCGCCGATGCGGCATGCGGCTTGTATCTGCACGGGATCTCATGGGAACAGCTCCACCCTGCCAGTCAATAGTTGAGGAGCGATGGTGCCGGCAAACTCCGCGATGAGGTTCTCGCTGCTTGCCGGTACCGTCATGAAGAACCTGCCGATGCCAAGCACCTGTGCTTGCATATTATTTCCAGCGCCAACGGGGCATGAAAGCAGCGGCACATTCAATACCCGACGCTGGTCGCTTGAAATTTCGACGTTCTCGGTTCTCGGCGGCGAATAATTGAGGCCCATCGTGGCCTTGTAAGGCGCCACGCCGCCCGATGGGTACCCGGGCGCGGTCGGACCGGACTTGTAGAGGCCCGGCCAGTCCGCGGTCGAAAATACATCGTAGCCATTGGCGGGCTCCGATGAGGAATACTTGGCAGCCTTGGCGTACGCCCACAAGGGACCGTAGGATTCTGCAGTCGTGCCGCCAGGCGCTTGCGGAAGATCGGCGATGGTTTCGAGTCTTGTCGCGGAGCTCACGCTCAAGGCGGAAGCATTCCCTATTGCCGGCTTCATCCACGGTGTTCCGTCCTTGAGGTCGTGCGCGTAGGCTTTCACGTTATAGTCGGGCGGGCCGCCGTTGGGGCTGCACATCGCGGAAGTGAACTGGTCGAATCGCGCGTTGAGGAACATGTGTATCGATCCTAGCGGAGACGAAGCGGGCAAGGCACTGACGCGAATCGGCCCGCCTTCCAGGCGGGGAATCCACATCGTCCCGGCGCACACGAACGGGCCGATGATCGAGGGGTCCAGCGGCGGGACGCTCTGCGTGCCGGGCCGCGAGGTAGGATTGACCAGGAAACGGGCGGGTGCCGGGCCGACTGGATTGAGCTGCATGAGGTTGTAGCTGACGCCGCGCCGGAAGCCGAATTCCACCAGTTCGGCGGCAGCGACACCGGCATGCGTTCTCGGTGCGGCCGCTACTGTTGACATCGCGCACACGGCGATCGGCAGGACATTGATCGCTGTTCGACCGGCTATTGCACTGTCCGCCAGCTCGACAGTGCCCAGCGATCTTGAAAATGCGCCCATGAAGAAGGTGCTGACCTGGCCCGTCTGCGCGCCCAGGCCGGCCGTGTCGGCCTTGACGTAAAACACGGTGGCGGGGTCGCCAGGGCCGGATGCCGGTAGCCATTCTCCGGAGCGGGACGGGCTGCTGCCGAAGCGGATCGCAGCGTCGTTCCACGACACCGGCACGCGATACTGATAGATCAGCTTCTCCGCCGCTTCCCTTGCCTTGTTCCGCGCATTGCCGATGCCGCCCGCTGTCCCGTTGAGCTCGCGCGCAGCAGCCAGGGCCGCCACCTTCGCGATGCCATGCAGCTCTACTTTCCGGTTGAATAACTGCCCAAGATCCAATGCCAAGCCACACAGGACAAGTATGACGAGCATCAAGGGTACCGACAGAAAAGCGAATGCACCGCCTTGCTTCTTCAGGTGGTGGAAGCTTTTCCGTGAGCGCGCAGTTGGGTTCATGGCGAGATCGACCGTATTTCAGGCGAGCCTGTGACTACCCAATCGTAGAGTTAGATGAGCTATGGAACTTGAAGTTGAGCAAAGTTGGTGCTTGAGCCTCAGCACGAGAACACGGGATCGGCGTGTTGCAGGAGTCCGGCGCGCGGGCGGAAGCGAGCGATGGCGGCCTGCCGCCGGAGCTACGGGTGGGAGGGTGGCGCCATCGGGGCGGGCGCTCGACCCTCGGCGAACGCCTATCCCTGCGTCGAGCGCCAGGCCACGCGGTTGCGGCCGTCCTGCTTGGCGCGATACAGCTGGCTGTCGGCCGCCTCGAACAGTTCGGCCGCGCTCTCGAGCCCGTTCTGACCGAGGGTGGCGCCGCCGACGCTGACGGTGACCACCGCGCCGGCCTGCGACGCCTGGTGCGCGATCTCCAGCGCGGCGATGGCGGCGCGCAGCTCGTCGAGCACGGCGCGCGCATGACCGGAGGCGGTGTCGGGCAGCAGCAGCACCAGTTCCTCGCCGCCATAGCGCGCCGCCAGGTCGGCCGGACGGCGCATCGCGGCCGCGGCGGCGCGCGCCACCGCGCGCAGGGCGCGGTCGCCGGCGGGGTGGCCGTACAGGTCGTTGTACTGCTTGAAGCAGTCGATGTCGAGCACCGCCAGCGACAGCGGCAGGCCGCTGCGCTGGGCGCGCTGCCATTCGATCGCATACAGTTCGTCGAAGCGGCGCCGGTTGGCCAGTTCGGTCAGGCCGTCGATGTTGGCCAGGCGTTCCAGCATGTGGCGCTGGCGCACCAGTTGCAGGTGCAGCGCCACGCGCGCCATCACCACGGTGGCGTTGAAAGGCTTGGCGATGTAGTCGGAGGCGCCCATCTTGAGGCCGTTGGCCTCGTCCTCCGGGCGGTCCAGGCCGGAAATGAAGACCACCGAGATGCGTTCGGTGTACGGATCGGCGCGCAGGCGCCGCAGCACTTCGTAGCCGTCCAGGTCCGGCATCATCACGTCGAGCAGGATCAAATCGGGCGCGTGGCGCGCCGCGCGTTCCAGCGCCTGCTCGCCGTTCTTGGCCAGCAGCACCGTGTACTCCGGCTTGAGCAGCTCGGCCAGCACCTGGCGGTTGACCGGGTCGTCGTCGGCCACCAGCACCTTCTGGGGTTCGACCAGCTTCATGATGCCGCTTCCATGCCGCGCGTGCTGCCTGCACGGCTTGCACCGGCGTCGGCGTGCGCCATCTCGAGCGCCACTTCGAGCAGGCCGAGCTGGGCCAGCGCGGTGTCGTATTCGATCTCGTCGATGGCGGCTCGCACCGCCGCCAGGCGCGCCGCATGGGCGCCGCCGGCCAGTGCGGCTTCCAGTTCGGCCAGCGCGTCCTCGGCGCGGGCGTCGTCGGCGCGCAGGAAGCCGCGCAGGCGCGCCAGCAGCGCGGGCGCCGCGTTCGCCGCCGGTCCCTGCTGCGCCACCACAAGGGCGCGCACCCGCGCCAGGCCGGCGAGCACGCCTTCCAGCGCCACGATCAGCTCGGGCGCCAGCAGCGGCACGCGCTCGTGGCGCGCGTCGCGCAGTTCCTGTTCGAGAGCCCCGGCGATCAGGCCGAGCGGCGCCATGCCGAGGTAGGAAGCGCCCGACTTGATGTTGTGGGCCAGCGCCAGCAGGGGCGCGTAGTCGCCGCCGGCCAGCGCGTCGCGCATCCGGCGCGGAGCGCTTTCATATTCATGCAGGAAGCTGGCGATGCGCTTGTGCAGGCGCCCATGCTGGCCGCCGGCGTTGACCAGCGCGCGCTCCCAGTCGACGCCCGGTACCGGCGCCAGGCAGCCGTCGCCGGCATCGGGCAGCGCTGCCGGCGCGGCGGCTTGCGGCACGCTGCGGCCCGCGAGGCGGCGCGGGTCGATCCACTTGAGCAGGGCGCGGAACAGCAGCTCGGGATCGATCGGCTTGACCACGTGGTCGTTCATGCCGGCCGCCAGGCTCTTGTCGCGGTCGCCGGCCATCGCGTGCGCGGTCATCGCCACCACCGGCAGGGCGGCGCGGTCGGGCATGGCGCGGATCTGGCGCGTCGCGCTCAGGCCGTCCAGTCCCTGCATCTGGATGTCCATCAGCACCAGGTCGTAATCGTTGTCGCGCACCATCGCCACCGCCTGTACGCCGCCGGTGGCGACGTCGATCCGCATGCGTGCGGCGGCCAGGAAGTCGAGCGCCACTTCGCGGTTGTTGGCGTTGTCGTCCACCAGCAGGATGCGCGCGCCGTCCAGGCGGCGCAGCTCGGCGGCGGCGACCTGGGGCAGGGCGCGGGCGCCGGCTTCCCGGCCGTCGCCGGCCGCTTCCGGCCGCAGCACCTGGACCAGGCTGTGATAGAGCAGGGCCGGGCCGACCGGCTTGGTGAGGAAGCCCGACAGCGGCAGCACGCCTTCCTGCTGCAGCACGCCTTCGCGGGTGCAGACGCTGATCATCAGGATCGCCGGCGGCGCCGGGAAGCGGCTGTCGGCACGGATGCGGCGGATCGTCTCGACCCCATCCCAGCCGGGCATCAGGTAATCCATCAGCACCACCTGGTAGGGCGCGCCGGCATCGACCGCGGCGGCCAGGCGGTCCAGCGATTCCTCGCCGGAGCCCACGGCGTCGGCCTGGATGCCGAAGCCGCTCAGCATGTCGACCAGGGCGTCGCGCGCGGTGGCGCTGTCGTCGACCACCATCACGCGCATGCGCTGCAGCGCCGCGGCGGTGAGCGGGGCCGAGGCGCTGGCGGCATCGGCGATCCCGAGCGGCACGGTGAAGCTGAAGCGGCTGCCCACGCCCGGCGTGCTGCTGACGTCGATGGCGCCGCCCATCAGCTCGACCAGCTGCTTCGAGATCGACAGGCCCAGGCCCGTGCCGCCGTACCTGCGCGTGACCGAATTGTCGGCCTGGGTGAAGGACTGGAACAAACGCCCCAGCTGCTCGGCATCCATGCCGATGCCGGTGTCGCTGACCGAGAAGCGCAGCAGCACCTGGCTACCCTGCTTCTGCAGTACCTCGACCGCCACCACGATCTCGCCTTCCTCGGTGAACTTGACGGCGTTGTTGGTCAGGTTGATCAGCACCTGGCCCAGGCGCAGCGGATCGCCCACCAGGCGCGCCGGCACGCCGGGCGGCACGCTGTACACCAGTTCGACGCGCTGGGCGTCGGTCTTGATGGCGGTAAGGCTGGACAGGTGCTCGAGCATCTCGTCGAGGTCGAAGGCGACGCGGTCGAGGGTCATGCGGCCGGCCTCGATCTTGGAGAAGTCGAGGACGTCGTTGATGATGCCCAGCAGGTGTTCGCCGGCGCCCAGGATCTTGCCCAGGTAGTTGCGCAGCTTCGGGCTCGGCTCGGCCATCAGGCCCAGGCGGCTCATGCCGATGATCGCGTTCATCGGGGTGCGGATCTCGTGGCTCATATTGGCCAGGAATTCCGACTTCAGGCGGGTGGCTTCCTCGGCGCGCAGCATGGCGTCCTGGATCGCCTTGGTGCGCAGGCCGAGGATGCGCATGAACACCAGGATGTCGAAGGCGCTGCCGAACTGCAGCGCGTGCATGGTCCAGAAAGTGGCGTCCATCTTGCCCTTGATGACCTGGGCCAGGATGGCCGAGGTGACGAAGCTGACGGTCCAGCCGAGCAGGAAGTAGATGCCGACCATGTCGCCGCGGCGCGCGCGCCCGAACGCGCCGGGCAGGCCGAGCAGCTTGGGCAGGATGCCCAGCGAGGCGACGATCGCGACCAGCATGGCGTCCGGGATCATGCCGAGGCCGAAGCCGATGGCGCTCAGCAGGCACAGGAAGGCGCAGCCATGCATCAGGTGGCGGAAAATGCGGTCGCGGCCAGGCCGGGACAGCGCGCTGCCGACGAACAGGTAGGCGCCGCAGGCCGCCGTCAGCGAGGCCAGGCCGGTGACGTGCACCAGCGCCCAGGCGTTCGAACCCCACAGGTATTGTGCGCCGAGGCCGAACCAGGCCAGGTTGTACAAGGTCATGCCGCCGACCAGCAGCGCGTATTTGGCGAACATGGCGTCGCGCAGGCTGATCCACTGCGCCAGGCTGTACAGTAGCAGCACCAGGGTCAGGCCGCACAGGGTGCCCTGCAGCAGCTGTTCGCCCAGCGCGGCGCCGAAGAAGCCGTCCGGCCTGGCGAAGCTGACCGGCAGGATCTTCGGGCCGTTGGTATCGACCCGCAGCAGCAGCTCGTAGCGCGCGCCCGCTTCCAGGTCGAGCGCGAAGGCCGGCACCGGTCCGCCCAGCGCGCCCTGGCCGGTCTGGCCGGCGCGCGCCGTCGCCTGGCGTTCGACGCGCCCGCCGCGCGTCAGATACAGGTCGACCCGGGTCAGGAGACCGAAGTCGATCTTCATGATCCAGTCGCCCTGGCCGCCCGCGCCCACCTGCAGCGGGATGCGCAGCCACACCGGGCCCTTCACCATGCCCAGCGTGGCGTAGGCGCCGCCGGGAGCGGAAAAGCGCTCGGGCGCCGCCAGCAGCGCATCCGCTGCGAAGCGTCCGTCCGGATCCTCCAGCACCGTCACCGCCGGCCAGGCCTCGACGTGCGCGGTCGCGTGGTCGAGCACCAGCGGCGCACCCGCCGCGGCCGGCGTGCCGGCATGCGCGGCCGGCACGACCAACACCAGGGCCGACAACAGCGCTAGCAACAGGGCGAACATCGGCGCGGACAGCGGCGCCAGCGGGTGCGCAAAGCGGCGGTGCAGCGGTGAGGTCATGATGCGCGGCTCCAGGCGGGCGTCAAGTGGTCGTGGCGGACTCTGTCCGGATCAGAAGAAGCGGTAGTCGAAACGCAGGTCGGCGGTGCGCGGCGCACTCGGCACCGTCAGGCCGGAACCGGCGATCGTCAGCGGACGCACCTTGTCTTCCAGGTTGCGCACGCGCGCCTGCAGGCTCCAGCGCGCGCCCTCGGGCTCCCAGCCCAGGCGCAGGTCCGACTCGCTGTGGCCCGGGACGCGGAACTGCAGCTGCTGCGAGGGCACCGAGATCAGGTAGGCGGCGCTGGCGCGGGTGCCGATGGCGCCCACCAGGCTGCCGCTTGCCAGGCGCAGGCGCTGCTCGTAGCCGAGCGACAGGGTGCGCGCCGGGGTGCGGTCGAGCTTCACGCCGGCCCAGGAATGCACGCCGTCCGGCGTGTAGCGGGTGTAGTGGGCGTCGAGCAGCGTCAGCGCATAGGTGAAGCGGCCGGTGGCGCCGGCCAGCACCTGGCCGTCGGCTTCCAGGCCGCGCACGCTGGCCTGGCCGGCGTTCACGGTCTCGTAGCGCGGCTTGCCGTTGACGACGGTTTCGGCCGACAGCTGCAGGTTGCGGTAGTCGTAGTGGAAGGCGGCCAGGTTCAGGCTGGCGCGATTGCCCCAGAAGCGGGTCTTGAAGCCGGCCTCGAAGGCGCGCACGGTTTCCGGCTGGTAGACCAGGCTCTCGGCCGGGACGGCGCTGCCGGCCGGGCAGCCGGTGGCGCCTTGGCTGGCGCCGGCCGTGCAGCCGTCATTGAAGCCGCCCGACTTGTAGCCGGTGGCGAGCGAACCGTAGACCAGGGTCGACGGCGCCAGCGCGTAGTCGAGGCCGAGGCGCCAGGTGGTCTTGTTGCTGTCGATCGCGCCGGCGTTCAGTTCGCGCAGGTCGGTGGCGGCATTGTAGTTTTCCGTGCGCTGGTAGCCGATGGTGCCGGTGCGCGATTTCCGGTCATCGGTGAAGCGCACACCGGCGGTGGCGCTCAGGCCGGCGGCGATGCGCCAGCTGGCCTGGCCGAACAGGGCCTTGGTGCGCGACTTCACCGGATCGTTGTCGAACACGTAGTAGGGCGGCAGGCCGGTCAGCTCGAGGTCGCGGAAGTTGTACAGGTCGCTCGCCTGTTCGCGGAACCAGTACACGCCGGCTTGGGCTTGCAGGGCGCCGTCGCCGCGCGTGGCGATGCGCAGCTCGTGCGAGTCCTGGGCATAGTCGCCGTCGAAATGCTGGCGCACGCCCAGTGCCACGGCGGGGGCCACGCGGTAATAGAAGTTGTACAGGTACTGGTGCTCGTAGTCGCGGTGCGCGCCGAGCCACGACAGGGTGGTCGGACCCAGGTTCCAGTTCAGTTCCGCCGACAGCCCGGAAGTCTTCTTGTGCGAATAACCCTGCTCGGTCGGCGCGTTGAAGGGGACGAAGCGGTTGGTCAGCACCCTTTCGGTGCCGTCGCCGTTCCACACCGGACGCCCGCTGGCGATGCCGCTGTAAAAATTGGTGTCGGCGACGGCGCTGTCGTTGTTGGTGTCGTCGCGGCTGGTTTCATAGCGCAGCAGCAGGTCGGCATCCTGGCCGAGCCTGAGCTTGGCCGACAGGCGCGCGGCGCGGTCGTCGCGGTCCAGTCCCAGGCGGCGCGTGACGCCGGGGCCGTTGCGCAGGTAGGAATCGTGCTCGTTCCAGGTCAGCGCGGCGCGCAGCGCCAGCATGTCGTTGACGGGCAGGTTCAGCATGGCCCCGACCTTGTGGGTGGCGTAGTCGCCGATGGTCGTGCTGATCTCGGCCTCGCGCTGCCATACCGGCG
>Ga0308163_10004781_pt1 | contig 10611 bp, 7 predicted proteins | sample PhyTR1_FD_201037 | JGI IMG/M metagenome (GOLD analysis project Ga0308163, IMG submission 201037) | Phyllosphere microbial communities from UC Gill Tract Community Farm, Albany, California, United States - DLSLT.R1 | ecosystem: Host-associated > Plants > Phyllosphere > Unclassified | place: USA... | reverse complement strand
AATCTTCCAGCTCAAAAATTATTTTGAAGAAGAATTCTTTGACACCAAAAAAGTCGTATATCTGTCAAAAGGCAATTTTAGTAACTAAATAAAGAAAAGATCATGAAGAAAGCTTTTATTTTATCAGTCATTTCATTGTTTTCATTAGCAGCCGTTTCCTGCAAAGACAATGACGATTATAAGCAAATCACAGACGTCTATGCTGCCAAAATAGACAGCGTGAAAATCCCTATGGATACAATGGTTTTAGGCGTTGCGCAGGATCTGAAAGTCTATTCTACCTTCGTCAAAACCTGTGAGGGCATCTACAGTTATGACTACAATTACACCAACGATTCCGTCCGCACAGTGGTCAATTATGCTTTTAAAACTAACGATGTCTGCGGCGACGGCAATTACGTAGACGGCAGCAGAATCAGCTTCAAACCCGTGAAGATAGGAACTTACACCTTCAAATTCTTCACCGGAAAAGACGCCGCCGGAACAAATACATTTCTGGAGAGAAAAGTGGTCGTAGAATAGATTAAAATTTTTAGGAGCTTAATCCCGCTTTCCGTTGCAATCTTTTTTGCTTCACAGTTCAGCCTAATAGAGATTTAAGAAGTGCAAAAAAGGATTTCCACTACGATCGGGGCTATGGGTTTTGCCATCCGTTCAACTCCAAAATAAAAATACCATTTTGAGGAAAGAATGAGGCAATACTGAACTTCGCTGAGTCTTCCGAGTTTGAAGCCTTAAAAAAAAGTTTCAATATTTTCCTACAAAACTTGCAGACTTTGCATTAAAAATTAAAATTCAACCAAAAAAATAATTAAATTGAGCCTTTACTTCAAAAGGCTTTTTTTATGCAGTTTCTCCAAAGGATTATTACAGAATTACTAGAAAATCACAAAGATTTATCAGGTTTGGACATTGTCCTGCCAGGGAAAAGACCAATGGTTTTCATCAAAAGAATCCTGCAGGAAAAGCAATATGAAGGACTGCTTCCCAACTTCGTCACCATAGACGAGCTCATCGCAGAACTTTCTGAAAACCTGGAAATCAAAGGCATTGCACTTTGGCTTTTCGCCTACAGAACATATCAGAAAATCGATTCTTCCGAAGATTTTTCCGGATTTCTAAAATGGTTTCCAACCTTGCAGAAAGATTGGGATGATATGATGAAGTTCTCAGAAAATGACCAAAAAATCCTAGAATGGATGCTGGACGAAGAGCGCATCAAAAACTGGGGCGAAGATCTAGGCGAAGAAGACAATCCCAGAAAAAGGAACTTGAACTTCTGGCGCAAAATGAACGAGTTTCTGCCGATGCTGAAATCAGATTTAAGAAAAGAAAACCTTGCCACCGCAGGAATGATTTACCAGGAAGCATTTTCCAAACTTGACAATTTTGCAAAATCTACCACAAATCATTTCATATTTTGTGGTTTCAATGCTTTGTCCCGAGTCGAGGAGCAACTTGTGAGAAAATTGCTGCAGTGGAACAAAGCCGAAACCTACTTCCAGGCCGATCAATATTACATTAATGATGAGCGGCAGGAATCCGGCAAATTTCTCAGGGAAACCATCAAATGGAAAGAATTTGACCTTTACAGAACTTTCAACTGGATCGATGACCAATTTGCCCAGCCAAAAAATATTAAAACCTACGAAGTCTCCGGAAATATTGTCCAGGCCAAGGTTCTGCCCGAAATTCTGAAGAAAATCCCGAAAGAGGAATTGTCCGAAACAGCTTTGGTTTTATTGGACGAAAATCTGTTGCCAGCCGTTTTGGACAGCCTGACTTCTGTAGAAAGCGTCAACATTACGATGGGATTTCCGTTGAAGAATCTCTCGTTCAGCAACGCTGTCAAAAAACTGTTTTACCTGCAGAAGCAACAGGAGAAAAAATCCTCCAGCTATTATTACGCCGATGTTTTACCGATTCTGGAAGAACTTCCGAATGACGAGAAAGACAGTGCAGTGATTCAGGAATTCATTTCAAAAATTGAAGAGCGGAATATCGTTTACATTTCCAAAAGTCTATTGCAGGAATTATTGGGCGATCTCAGTTATTTTCAGCTGCTTCAAAAACCAGAATCTACACAGGGCTTTTTAGATCTTCTGATAACATTTTGTTATGAGCTGAAATTCAAAGAACTGGATGATATTCAGTACGAAAATATTGCACATTTTGAGAAAGTTTTTAAAGTCATCAAAAATCAATTACTGCCTTATAAAATTGAGATCAAAATTGAGACTCTGGAAGTGCTAATCAATCAATTGGTCAACACAGAAAGCATTGATTTTGTGGGTGAACCGCTGGCTGGTTTCCAGATTATGGGACTTCTGGAAACGCGGCTCCTCAACTTCAAAAATATCATTTTGCTGTCAGTCAACGAAGGTAAATTGCCATTGGGAAATACGCAGAATACTTACATTCCGTTTGATGTCCGCAAGAATTTCGGTCTCAATACTTTTCTGGAAAACGACAGTATTTACGCCTATCACTTTTATCGTTTAATTCAAAATTCAGAGAATGTCCACCTTCTTTTCAATGCGCTGAGTTCCGGCGTAAATACGGGTGAGAAAAGCCGTTTCATCGCGCAGCTGGAGATGGAAAGTCCGCACACAATCGAACATATCATCATAGAAAATACATCCGAACCGATTTCTCAGGAGTTGATGAAAATTGAAAAGAATGCTGCGGTGATGCAACTTCTAAGCGAATGGAAAAACCGTGTTTCCGCTTCGCATCTTGTCACTTATCTTTATAATCCGATTGATTTTTATCTCAATCAAATCCTTAAAACCAGAGAGACCAACGAGATTGAGGAGGAACTTTCTCAAAGAAATTACGGAAATCTCGTGCATTACGCGCTGCAATTTCTGCACGAGCCGGTGACAGGCAAAATCCTGACTGTTCAGAATCTTGAAAATCTGCTGAATAAGACGGATCAGTCTATAGAATTTGCCATCGAAAAGCTGAAGCACCAGCCGGAATTCTATGATCGCGGGATGAATTTCATTCACAGAGAGATTGCGAAAAGGGTAGTGCGAAATATCGTAGAATATGATCTGGAATTGGTGAAACAAGGCTCTGCGCTGGAGATTATAGATCTGGAAAAAGAGATCAACTGTGACTTTTACCTGGATGCAGAAAAATCTAACAAGATTAGTTTCTACGGTTTTGTAGACAGGATCGACAAACTGGACGGCGTCACAAGAGTCATAGATTATAAAACGGCAAAACCTAAAAACCTCACTATCAATTTGGGAAAAAATAAGGAAGAGAAACTGCCGCAATTATTCTTTAAAGACGACAACAAACAGGCGCTGCAGCTTTCTATCTATAAATATTGTATTACAAATTCGCTCAATATAAAACCGGAAAATGTAGAAACTGCCATATGGTCTTTCGCAGAAGTTAATGCCGGGCCTCAAAATCTAAATTTTATCGACATTGAAGATTCTGATGTAGAAAATTCCATCAGAAATCTGATTGCAGAAATTCTAAATCCCGAAGTGCCGTTTGAAGAAAAAGAGAAGGTGAGCTGGTAGTTTTAAGGTTGACTTTTCAATTTCAAATCTGTCACTTTTGTTCTTACCTTTTTCATGAAGTCATCGCCTGGATCAGCTTTGCCTGTAAAATATTTAGGATCAGATTCTTTCCAGAGTTTGGAATTGCGGAAAACACCATATTCTGAATGTCCGATCAGATATTCAATCGGATATTTTTTGGTTAAATATCTTACCAGTTCTGCGTTCGCTTCAACTTGTTTGTCTGTCAAGGGCTGCGCTTTGCTTCCGATATTTTCTACACCGATGGCGCAGTAATTCAGGCCGATTGTGTGCCTTGCAAACATTTCAGGGTCTACCAATTGATAAATTGTTCCGTCTCTGTCTATGATGAAATGGGAAGAAACATTCAAAGAGCTTTGCTTTTTTAGAGTGGATCTTTGATTTTCGAGGTGAAGATTATTGAAATATTTGAAATTGGATTCCACCGTGCCGCCAGCCGTGTAATGAAGCACGATGACTCTGGGTGTGATCTTCGGCGTTTTCTGATCCAGCCCGTGATGCTCCTTCATATATTCCAGACTCAGCCTGATTTTTTCCTTAGAATAATCAATCGGCTTCTGAACTATTTTAAGATTCTGAGCCTGAAATAGAAAACAAAAACTAAACAAAAATATTTGAAAAAATTTAGTCATAGATATGTTAAACCGTAAAGGTCATTAAAGTTTTTTTATTATCATTCACCAATTATCATTCATCATTGATAAAAATAATGTCCCGTAATCGTCCAGCTGAAAAGGCAATCCTGCAAAACCTGTCCGCTCCCAATATTGTGAACGATCATATACCGTTTGCCGTCCGGCGATTTTTTATTAACCACGATTCCAATATGTGTCAGGTTTTTCGGAAGTAGCCAGGTTACGATGTCACCCGGAACGTAGTCTTTTGCATCGTCGGAAATCGGTTTTACCTTGCCAAATTTAGAGAAAAAAACCTGCAGATTGGGAACTCTGCGGTGGTCGATATTGGAATCAGGTCTTTTTAAGCCCCAGTTTTTTGGATATTTTGAGAAATTCTTCACCATATCTTCGTGAACTTCTTTCTGTAAGTCAATTCCTAATTTGCGGTAAGCACGGATCACGACGTCCGTACAGACACCTTTATCCGCCGGAACATCACCGTTTGGATATTTTAAATTGAAATATGCCGGGTCATAAACGACTTTGTCTTTCGTAAGTTCCAGTGCTGCAGTCGAAAGTTTTGAAGGAAAATTCTGACCAAAATTAAAAATAGAAATCAGAATAAATAGTAGAAAGTATCTTTTCATTTTAAGGATTATTAATATTATTGGACTTCGAGAGCCAGCCTGACAACGCCGTCATCTACCAATTACATTTAGAAAGTTGTCTTCCTGAGGTTCTCGAAGGATTAATATTATTTAAACGAAAAAACCTACGAAAATATTTCCGTAGGTTTTCTCTTATATAAGATAGATTTGGTCTTATCCAAAGGCATTGATGCCTGTGATATCCATTCCTGTAATCAGTAAATGGATGTCGTGTGTTCCTTCATAAGTGATGACGGATTCCAGATTGGCTGCGTGACGCATCATCGGAAATTCGCCCATAATGCCCATTCCGCCTAGCATCTGCCGGGATTCTCTTGCAATGTCAATCGCCATTTTCACATTATTTCTTTTCGCCATCGAGATTTGTGCCGGCGAAGCTTTATGCTCGTTTTTAAGCGTGCCTAATTGATAACAGAGCAACTGTGATTTTGTAATCTCAGTCAGGAATTCAGCCAATTTCTTTTGCTGAAGCTGAAATCCACCGATTGGTTTCCCGAACTGTTTTCTCTCTTTAGAATATTGAACAGCCGTACAATAGCAATCAATTGCTGCACCGATTACGCCCCAGGAAATGCCATATCTGGCTGAGTTAAGGCAGGAAAGCGGCCCTTTCAAACCTTCCACATTTGGCAGCATATTTTCCTTCGGAACTTTCACATTATTGAAAACTAATTCTCCTGTTTTGGAAGCTCTCAGACTCCATTTGTTATGCGTAGTTGGGGTTGTAAAGCCTTCCATCCCGCGTTCAAGGATCAGACCACGTACTTTTCCGTCTTCGCCTTTTGCCCAGATCACGGCAATATCAGCAACTGGAGAATTAGTGATCCACATCTTCGCGCCATTCACAAGGTAGTGATCGCCTTGGTCTGTGAATTTGGATTCCATTGAAGAAGGGTCAGAACCGTGATTGGGCTCTGTCAATCCGAAACAGCCGATCAAATCGCCTGATGCTAATTTTGGAAGATATTTTCTTTTTTGTTCTTCAGATCCGTATTCGAAAATAGGAAACATCACCAATGAAGATTGAACAGAAGCGGCTGAACGAACTGCCGAATCACCTCTTTCAAGTTCCTGCATTATCAATCCATAAGAGATTTGATCCAGTCCCGGACCGCCATATTCCTCAGGAATGTAAGGTCCCAAAGCCCCGATGTTGCCCAATTCCTTCATCAATCCCGGAATATCTGTGTGATCCTGTGCTGCCTGATCTATTTTCGGCATCACAAAACTCTCGACCCAGCTGCGAACAGATTCGCGGATAAGCTTGTGTTCTTCGGTCAACAGGGCATCTATGGAATAATAATCGGGTATGCTGGTGAGTGGATAATATGACATTGATTTGTTTTGCCTAAAAATAGAGCTTTTCCTGAATTACCAAAAAGTTTTGTGGACAAATAATTCATTTTCTGACTTTATACATTCTTAATGATAAAATACTTTTGACTAATACAGGCGTAATGTGCATCAATACTCATATTTCCTATGAATCAAAACCGGTTAGGGGTGGTTCGGAAGGGGGTGTCCCAGGTTGTGAAATGGCTACAACAGGTACGATAAGTGTCTGAAGCAGGTTCCAAAGTGCCTGTAACCACTTACATAAGTGTCTGCAACCACTTGCCTAAGTACCTCCGGGCATTTCTTAACCGCCTGTAGCCACTTGGGAGACTGTCTGTAGGTAGTTGCGAAGCGCCCGTAGGCAGTTTACCAACCACCTTTTCCTACTACGCCAACCAGCTTTGGGCATTTTTGAACCGGCTGGAGGCGGTTTTTTTAAAATTGTGTTGGAATTAATGTTACTTTTAATGCTGAATATGTCGCATCACAAATCTGTGATAAAAATTAATTTCAAAGAGTTTATTATCAAAATGAAAAAAGTATTTAAATTATTGCTAATTCTAAGTTGTCAAATAATCGTTGCACAAAATGATTATTTTGAAAAAGGAAATAGTTTACTTCAACAAAATAAATATAAACAAGCTCAAAAAATATTTGAAATTGGGCTTAAAGAAAATCCAAAAAATTTGATGTATAAAAATCAAATTGCTTTAGCATTAATTAATCAAGGTAAAAATAATGATGCGGAAGAAATTATTAAGAAAGTTTTGAAAGTTGATAACTTGAATGTTGCAGCTCTTTGGTACGGAGGAATTAATAATTTTATGGCGAAGGATAGCGATTTTAAAAAAGCAATTTTGTATTTTGAAAAAGCATATCCTTTAATTGATAAAGGCTCTGGTCAATTTTTTGGTGTTAATTTTTTTATTGGTAAAAGCTACAGAAATCTACTTTATTCGGAAGGCCTTAGCTTTGAGGAGACGGATAGAATGTTGGAGACATTAGAAAAATATTCTGAACTACAACCCAAAGCAGAAGATTATAAGGATACAATTGCATTCATTAATTATATTAAAGAAAAAAGGCCACCCAAAAATGTTAAAAATTGGGTTATTGCAAGTAGTGAAAAGAGAGCGGACGAAATAATTAAAAAAGAACTTGAGACGAATTAAAGATTACATTGACGATAGAATTAATGTGAAAGTAAAGAGTCCGGTAACTGTACCGGACTCTTTACTGTAAAATATTATTTAACTTTTGGATGCGCTTAACATTACGGAGCTGTCACTTTACTTCTCTTTCACATCTTTTGTGACTTGCTTCTCGGCATTCTCAGCTTTCTTTTCCTGCGCACGTTTGTCTTTTCTCTGTTGTGCCCGGGATTTTTTCACAGCCCGTTTTTCCTCACGGATGACTTTGTTGGACTTTTTATTATATAAAGCTTCCAGAATGCCTTGTCCGGTTTTGCTGAAGATTTTGATTTTCGGTTTCTCGTGCGTTCCTGTGACTACAACAGGGAAACCAATCCAGCCTGCGGGTGGCAGACCAACCCGGATTCGGAAATCTAGCAGGCCATTGAAACTCGTCGTTCCGCTGATTGACGGTCTCAAAACAGAAACCTTGAAAGTAAAAGGCTCTACGTGAATTAGATTATTTTTGATGTTCGTTTTGATGTCTACACCTTTCATATCCGGATTGTTGAAAGCATTTGCGCCAATATCATTTCCAACTGCGGAAAGCATCTTCAGGTTTTTGACCTCGACATCTTTCAGATTGACATTTCCGCCGCCTTCCAGTGAAGGATAAATCGGTTTCATATTCGCATCAAAATCACCTTTCAGTTTGTAATCCAGGGAAACGATTCCTTTGACGTCTTTTGCTGCAGTCGCCATTTCACGAATCATATCGATTTCGTTGTAAGCCCTCTGAACATCGAAATTATCAACTTTCAACGCCACATCATAATTGGCTGTAATCGGCGATTCGTTCTGATATCTGGCATCTATTCCCATTCGACTTCCGACAATGTCAAAAGTGGTATTTTTAAGGTATACTTCGCCTTTGTTGACAGATGCCAAACCAACAAGATTGTTCAGTCCAAGCCCTTTAAATTCAACTTTCTTAGCATTTGCTTCGAGTGAAACATCCAGGTTTGTAGGCACGATCACAACGCCGCTGCTTTTCGGATTTTCTTCTTTCGCGTAAGTGACTGCCAAAGATTTGTCTCTGTTGTCGCCTTCTTTCAGCGCCATAAATTCATCAATCAAAATGTAATTGGACTTGAGATGGAATTTCCCGTGCAAAGTTCCTTTTCTCTCAATGAAATAATTGATGGTATTCAAAAGGTAACCATTCAAGGCAAAATCGGATTTACCATAGTTCGCATAGAATTTTCTGAACCACATTTTCTCGTTTTCAAACTGAAAATTTCCTTCCCTGATGAAGAATGATTTGGGAAGATACTCTGTCGTGGCTTTTATATTTTTGAGGATCAAGGTTCCGCTGTTGTCCAGCTTGCTGTACTGTCCGTTTGTAGCATAGCTTTGTCGGCCGTTCAGAGAGAGGTTTGCCATAATAAGGCCGCTGACATCGAAGCCTTCTTTCTTGAAAACCTGGTATATTCTTCCAACGTTCAAAACGCCTTTTGCACGTACTTTATACAGTAAATCCTCAAAATTCTGAAGATCTGCCGTGACAAAAACAGGATTGCCCTCAAAATCAAATTTGAAAGGGTTCAGCTTTACACCAAGGCTCTTGAAAGTGCCATCTGTATTGTGAATGTTGGCCAAAATATTGATGTTTTCGATAGCATTTGGATAATATTTAGTTTTAAGCCAGCCATTTTTCAGATTAAAATAACCTTTCGTTTTTGGGAATAATTTTTTATCCAGACTGAAAATACCGTCTGATTGGATATCCGTATTCATAAGGCCTTTCAGTTCAATATCTTTCAATCCTAGGGCAGAATCCAAAGTGGCCAGATCGATGCCGCCTTTGATGTTGGCTTTGATATTCATTTCCTCCAGTCCCTGCGTCCTCACGACTGCCCGGAACTTATTATTCTTTCCTAAATCAAAACTTAGATTTCGAAGATCGAGTAGGAGTTTGTTTGTGTCAAGCGAAGGCAAATCGACATTGAGATCCATATTAAGATTGTTCATCGGAACCGGCGCATTGCTGTTGGAAACAAAGCCGTTGTTCACTTTCAGACTGGCTTTCAGATCAGGCTTCTGGTTTTTTGGCTCGCTAAATCGTCCTTTTAGACTGAAGAACAAATCACTATTTCCTTCGATTTTTGTGTCCTTTACCCAACTCAAATATTGTGGTGGCAAAACGGAGAGCATATCTTTAATCGTTGTTTTTTCTGAAGCGGCATTAATATTAAGATTGTATCCGTCCTTCAAAATACTGACGAAACCAGTGAACTTTAGAGGTAGCTCATTGATTCTCAATTCATTTTTTCTCAAAACGAAAGTCAGGGCATTGGTGTTGATTCTCGTGATCAGATCGGCGCGGAGTGATTTTTCTTTGGCGTACCAAATCCTGTTCAGAGCAAAATCAAGCTTGTCGATGGCAAGATCGGTTTCGAGGTCAAAGATATCTTCGCTCAATCCGCCTTTTCCGGTATAATTCAGACCTTTTGCCTGCACCAATACGTTGGCAGCGTGGTCATTATACTTTATATTCCAGTTTTTAAGTTTGATTAAATCTAATTTAATTGAAGCGCCCGCTTCAGTAGTATCTTTAGGTTTTTCGGATGGTTTTGAAATGTAAACATTGTAGTTGGCCTGACCTTTGGAATTGACGAAAACATTGGCCACAGCGTCGTTCACATAGATTTCATCGATTTTGATTTCCTGATCAAAAATCAGATTTTTAAGATTGATTCCTGCAGAAACTTCTTTCGCTGCCAGAAGCGTATCCTGCTCAAAAGGCTTCGAACCTTTAAGTAAGAAATCATCCACGGAAACGGTCAGAGAAGGGAAGTGGCGAAAAAAAGTAAGGTGGGTTTTCTTGTAATCCAGTTCGCCTGCGAGGTGTTTGTTGGCGAAAATCTTGACCTGATTTGTGATCTGTCCCGGAAAAAGTATCGGAATAATGAACATTAGAAATAGAATAGAAGCTATCGTAATTCCAAGCCATTTTATTATTTTAAGAAGTATTGTTTTTATATTTCCACCAGTCATAAACTTACATTTTTGTGATTAATTCAAAGACTGTGCTACAAATTAATTCACAAAAAAACCTTCCATGATTTGAGAAAGGTTTTGAATTTTATTTTGTGAATGTCTACAGATATTTTTCGATGATGGGAATGGCAATTTCAGCCATCATTTTGTACCCGTTCTCATTTGGATGAACGCCGTCTTTGGAAAGTAAAATTTCTTTTTGATCTATAAATGCAGAATGAAAATCGACGTAATTTAAAGA
>Ga0308163_10004779_pt1 | contig 10613 bp, 19 predicted proteins | sample PhyTR1_FD_201037 | JGI IMG/M metagenome (GOLD analysis project Ga0308163, IMG submission 201037) | Phyllosphere microbial communities from UC Gill Tract Community Farm, Albany, California, United States - DLSLT.R1 | ecosystem: Host-associated > Plants > Phyllosphere > Unclassified | place: USA... | reverse complement strand
TCGCCTGCGTTGAACAGGTTGAGGTGCTTGAGCTTGCGGGGTAATGCCATGATTCAGTCTCCTTATGCGCTGACGCGGCTGGCGAAATCGACCAGGTACTGATCGGTGATGCGCTGGCGCAGCAGCAGGTTTTCCAGCGGCGGCACCGGCGTGTAGTCGTAGTCGATCAGCAGCTTGCCCGCCTTGAGCGTGTCCTTGTCGTTCACGCTCTCGTCAAGCCAGCAGTCCGCGCCGATGAGATAGCCCTGACTTACGAGGCTGCGCAGCCTGGCGCGGATGCCCTCGATAATGTCGCGGGCCAGCGACGGGTTCAGCGCGCCGTCCACCGCCCACATGTGCGCCTCGGCCATGGTGTCGGCCAGCACCTGCGCGGTGCGGGTGTAGCACTCAAACGCAAACAGCGGGTCGTCGCTCAGGCAGCGCGAACCCCAGAAGCGGAAGCCGTCCTTACGAATCAGCGTGGTGATGTCGTTCTGGTTCAGCAGGCCGGAGTCGGTGGCCGGATCCTGCAGGTCCCAGAACACGTCTTTGGAAATGCCGGTGACGCCGTTCACGCCGACGTTCGACAGGGATTTATGCCAGCCGGTTTGCTCGTCGATTTTGGCGCGCAGGCCGAGCGCGCGGGCGGTGGCGAAGGCCGTCGCGTCCGCCTTCAGCACTGTGTCAAAGTTGATGAAGTCCGGCCAGATGAGCATGCCCTCGCGCTGGCTGAAGTTCGCGCGGTAGGCAATCGCCTCTTCCACGCTCTGACAGCCGTAAGCCGACAGGTAAGCAAAGCCGCGCAGGCTGTGCGCCACGCTCAGCAGCTCGGTAGCCACAGCCTGCGTATCGTGACCGGGCACGCCGAGAATGCGGGGCTTCACGCCGCACACCGCCTGCGCGGCCAGCAGCGCCTTCATGCCGGTGCGCTGGCCGTTACTGACGCCGCCGATGATATTGGAGGTGGTTTCAGCTTCGGTTTCGCCCTGCGGCACGCGCACGACGACGGTGACGGGTTTGGCCTGGTCAGCGATAGCGTCCAGCGAGCGCGCCAGCGTGCCGGACTCGCCCGCCTTGCCGCTCGCGGTGAGGACGTCGGTCAGCAGTACCGGACGATTAAGCGGGAATGTGGCCGCGTCGGCGTCATCGCCGGTGCAGACCATGCCGACAATCGCCGTGCTGATGGTGGTGATGGTTCGGGTGCCCTCGTTGATTTCCTCAACGCGCACGCCGTGGTGATAATCCTGTGCCATATGGCGGTTCTCCTGTGAAGGGGTTCCGCTATGGTCGGCGCTATGTCACTTCGGGGCACTGATTTGCTGTTGTATGGGCAATGACACAACGGACGAGCGCAGCGCCCGTTGCTCTGAGGCGGGAATGTAGCGGTATAGCGTTTTAACCGATACGCCGATCACCAGTGACACCTGGAGAAGCGTGGCCCCCTGCGCCAGCATTCGCCGGGCGCGCTCCGTGATTTCCGGCGTCATCAGTCGTCGCCTGCCACCAATGCGACCTTTCTCGCGGGCGGCTGCCAGACCGGCGCGGGTTCGCTCCACAATCAGCTCACGCTCCATTTCGGCAAGCGCGCCCATAACGTGGAAAAAGAATCGCCCCATCGGCGTGCTGGTATCAATGCTGTCCGTCAGGCTGCGAAAGTTTACTCCTCGCTCGCGCAGCTCCTCGGTCAGCATAACCAGATGCTGCATACTGCGCCCCAGCCGATCGAGCTTCCACACAACGAGCGTGTCACCCCGTCCGAGTGCGCGGAGTGCTTTTTTTAGCCCCGGCCTGTCGCGGGATTTGCCGCTTATTTTATCTTCTAAAATCAGGTCGCAATTTGCGCTCATCAGCGCGTTACGCTGTAAATCCGTATTCTGCTCACTTGTTGATACCCTGATATAGCCAATCAGCATGGACTCACCCCGTTAAAAGCCGCGAAGTGTGCCAGCAGGAAACTAATCAGGGCCACAATTATCTTTCTCAAAAACCTTGGTTTAGGCGAAGCTGCGAAACGAGGCGTTGGCACAGGAGTAAACCAGCTACCGGACATGAGCATGTTTACCATGTATGGATCGTTGAACGTTTTTTCAGCCATAAATATTGCGGGCAAAAAACGCGTTATGGAAGGTTCTGCTACCGTATCGATGAGCAATGGCATAGGAACATTTACACTTCCTCTGGCATTCGCTGCTGAAGGTTTTACTTTTCTGGCTCAGGATATAGGACAGGGCGTATATACCCTCTCCTGTCAGCCCTATAACACTAATAAAGTGACGATGTACGGTAAATCTGCGGGTGTGGATGCTAATGGTGTTATTTACTTTAAATTTTTAGCGATGGGATCTATCTAATATGTTCTATTCGAATGAAGCAGGGTTTACTCTTCAGCAGGTGCATGAAGACCAGAAAGAAATCACAGAGTCTTATTGGGAAGAAATGGTTATAGGGCAGTCTCAGGGTAAAATTATTAGCACTGACCAACATGGTTTTCCATTCCTGGCTGATCCTCCTCCGTTAACAAATGACCAGTTGGCCCTTATTGCTGATGCCAAAAAAATTACTTTGATGGCTGAAGCGGCTAGAATCATAGCGCCATTAGAAGATGCACAGAAGTATGGCATGGCAACTTCAGAAGAATTATCAAGTTTAGAAGAGTGGCAGAAATACAGGGTTATGCTTTTTCGCATTGATACCACTTCAGCTCCAGATATTAACTGGCCTGCCACTCCGAAAATATAACTTTCCAGCGCTACTCAGGAAATAATACGACGCTGGATGAAAGCACCTTCTTCTTTTTGGCTAAGGTGAGCTTAACCATTAGCATCTGTGATACAGATAAAGCTCACCTGCCAGTTGGTGAAAAAATCTTTTAGTAACAGACATGAATAATGTACTAAATATCAACTGACTTCATTGCACTGAAAATTAAAAGGAGCATCATTATCCGTGACATATACTCTCAAAGCCTCTGGAAATGTCACGGTAATTTGTCCTTTAGCAAATACGAATCCGGATGCCCCCCATATAATCGCCCGCCTCAGAAATGCCTCTGCATGGGCTGAAACCTCCACTGCATCTGAAGGCATTTCCATTTCCTGCAAATAAAACCCCGTCTCTTTCGGACTGAAATAAAGGTTCGGCATATCAATATCCCGTTGACTCAAAGTGAATGGTTGGGGCTTCACCAAGAACGTTTGTCGTATAGGCAACAGTGAAGCGCGTTTTTGAAACATCGTTGCCGGTGTCAGTATCTCTGTGAACAGCTACGGACCTGCCCGCCATCGATCCCTGCGTTGTATAGGAAGGACTGGCGAGCGTCGCGAGCGTAGACACCTGCGCGCCCGGATATTGCCTCGGAAAAGCGACGCGATAATAGTGAGTATAAAAATCTACGCCGCCGATGGTCTGTTTGTTGAAGCTGCCGACAGGTGCAAGCGTGACAGTACCAAACTGTCTGATCATGCCATTAGGCAGCACTGTCCATCCGTTCTGCCCGTTGCGTGAATAGCCGAAGGCAGACATATCAGGCAGCTGCTTATCACTTGTTCCGACGTCGCGCTTTGCGGCTTCGCCCAAACCAAGGTTTTTGAGAAACGCTGATACGTCTGCGATGTCCGCGCCGTTCCTGGCGATGTCCATTTTTCCAGCCAGCTTATTAAGCACAGTCGTGGAGAAATTCGCGTCACCGCCCAGCGCGTCGGCCAGTTCTTTGAGGGTGTCCAGTGCCGCAGGTGCGCCGCCAGCCAGCGCGGCAAGTGCGGCCTGCACAAAGGCGGTGTTTGCCAGCTGCGTGGAGTTATTCCCCGCCGCCGCCGTCGGTGCTTTGGGTGTACCGGTAAACGTCGGGCTGGCTTTGGGCGCGTACTGTGTATGCGGGTCTGCTGCTTTGATATGTGCATCCATCAGGCCGTCGGCGTACTGGCGCACCTCCAGCGCCTTATCATCGGCATACTGCCGGGTCGCCAGCACCACCGACGGGTCGATTTTGAGCGTCACCGCGCTGGTGCTGTTCACGATGATAATCATGCGCACCGTCTGCGTGCGTCCGCTGCCCTCGGCCAGCTGCGGCTTGTAGGTCTCGGCGCAGTTAGCCACGGCAATCATCACGCCGTCGGCGTCAAACAGACCGATTTCACGGATCCAAAAACCGCCCTCGCCTTCCGGGATAATCTGCTCGGCAATAATCTGGCTGCCGTTGGCGGCGTCAATCGTCAGCGAGTTAAGCGACGCGCGGCGCTTCTCGCCGATGAGTTTCGTCTGTGCCGGGTCAGGCGTGGGCAGCGTGCCGCCGCCGTCGCCCACGGCCAGCTGCGTGATGTTCACTTTCGTGCCGAGCGCGGCAGCGTTGGCAAGCTTAGCCGCGCCCTGATTGGTCAGCAGGGCAAAATATTTTGTTGTCATGCGCTCACTTCCGTCAGGTCGATAAGATGCACCGTCGCGCCGGAATACACCGGCCCGCCGACGCTGATTAGTTCAGGGGTATAGGGATAAACGGTCAGCTCGTCGCCGTCATAGCTGGCGACGGCCACCGGCACCGTGCCGTTTGCGTCCAGGGTGATTGAAAGCCCGGTTAGATGGCGGCTGCACGGCTTGGCGTCCGCGATCACGCGTTCCAGCTCGTGATACATCTCCTCGGTAATACCGGTATCCAGCACGCCCACATCCAGCCGAAACGTGCCCGGCTCATCGTTGGTTTTCCACCACTCAATCACGCGGATGAGATAGCCCAGCGGCTCCACCACGCGCCGGATCGCGCTGATGGTGCCCTTGTGCTGATGGATGTAAAACGCATCCTTCACCACCTTGCGCTTCACGCTTTCCGCCCAGCTTTCGTCCCAGCGGTCCACCGAAAATGCCCAGGCCAGATAGGGCAGAAAATTCACCGGGCAGGCGTCCGGGTTCCACAGGTCGCGCAGCGGCACGTTCAGTCCGGAAATGCCGCTGCACGCCTGCGCCAGACGGCGCTCCAGCGCGGATGAGCCGGGCGGCAGCAGGCTGTTACTCATGCCAGCACCTCGTCGTCCGCCACGCTGATGTCCGTCCCGGTGCAGTTGCCCGCCTGCGTGCGGTCCATGATGATGTCGGCGGCCGGTTCGGTGATTTCCACCCAGTCCACACCGGCCACACGCAGCACTGCGCCGTAAGACTCGCGACGCACGCTGCGGCCCAGCTTTTTCTGCTCAATCAGATAGGCGGCAAGCCGCTCGTTTGCCGCCTCAAGACAGGGCGCGGCAGCCACGCCGTCGAACAGGTGCAGCTTCGCCTGCACGCGGTAGTTGTTGATGGTTGCAGGCTGCACGGACACGCGGTCCGCCACCGGGCGCACGCTTTCGTCATTCAGCGCTTTGTCCACTGTATTCAGTAAATCAGCGGCTGCCGTGCCGTTACCTTCCCGGCTCAGCACGGTAATTAACACCGTCGCCGGTGACGGGCTGATGGCGGACACGTCCTGCACACGCCCGTCCGCGCTACGGGCGTGAAACTCGTAGGCCGCCGTCGGACCGGCAACCGATAAGCCCTCAAACGCTTCTGGCACGCGCACGCGAAGCGCGTCGTCTGATTCCATCACCGCCTCAACCGGCAGCACGGCGTCCGGGTTGGCCGGGGTGATGGTCAGGCGCTGCACGTTACTGCGCGCGGCCAGCTGGTCGAGGTCGCTTCCGAGCGCGTAGGCCACCATGACGGCCTGCGCCGCCTCGTTGATGCGCTGGCGCAGCAGGATTTCCCGGTACACGCTTTCCTGCAGGCACTTCACTATTGGCTCAGATTCAAGGGCCAGCACGCGGCGCATGGCGGCCTGTTCATCCGTCGGATAAAGCGCAATCAGCGCCTCCTTACGTTCGGCCAGCAGCGTTTCAAAGTCCGGCACCTCGATCACTTCCGGTGCGGGCAGCTGCGAAAGGTCAATTACTGCCACTGTTCACCCCCGTAGGCACAGACATTGCGAGCGGTGAGCCGTCAGCACGCTGGCCTGTCAGCTCAACCACCATGGAGCCATCAAAGGCGCTGGTTATGTTCAAAGAGCTGAGGCGGATGCGCGGCTCCCAGCGGCTCAGCGCCGTGTACGCCGCCGCCATCACCTGAAGGCGCACCACGTCGTTCTGGGGCTGGTCAATCAGCACCGACAGCAGCGAGCCGTATTCACGACGTCCGATGCGGCTGCCTTCCGGCGTGATCAGGATGTCGCGCACGCTCTGGCGAATGTGCTCGGTGTCGGTGATGGCTTCGCCGGTGTCGCGGTTCATGCCGAGATACATCAATGCGGACCTCCTGACATATCGCCGCCCGATTTCACACTGTCATGTAGGTGAGCATCAGCCACTACGCCGTTGGAACTCATCGCCCCGCCGCCCTGTGTCACCGCGCCGTTCATCACGGTTTCGCTATTGATGAGCATCTGACTTGCATCAACGCCCAGCTGGTCAGTGATCAGCTGAATGCCGTCGGCGGCCTCGATGCGCACGCTTTTGATGTTCTTAATCAGCAACTGGCCGGTGTCCGGCTCATACTGGAACCAGCCGCCGTCGTTGAACACGGTGGTGCTGCCGTTCTCTGAATAATCGGGCGGCGGGAAGGCATCGGCATAAATGGCCGGCAGCGCGAAGGCAGTTTCGAGATTGCCGCCGAGGCTCAGCAGCACAACCTGCTCGCCAATGGAGGGTTGCCACCATGTGCGGGTATTCCCGGCGCGGAAGGTGAGCCAGTTAATCCAGTTGGTTTCAAGGTCGCCCGTTTTCACCCGGCACAGCCAGTTAACCGTATCCACATCGGACACGGTGCCGGTGCGGATCAGATTGGTGATAAGGCGCATGATTTCGGTGAGTTTTTCGTTCATGGGGAGAGGTTGCCAGCTGTTAACCAGAACACCGAGCGTGCTAACTTGTGTAGCGACTGACACAAAGAAAAATGGGTATGTATGAGTAATAAATTTTATCCCTCTTTTGAATTGAAAGAATTCGATAGCGCTTATTCACTTTGGGATGCTCTTTCTCCAACAAAAAGTATCGATCCTGAAGGAATCGATTCTTTTATTTTTCGAGGGCAAGCAGATGCAACCTGGGGATTATTACCTAGTGCTTTACGTGAAAATTCATTTTATTTATCACGCGCTGGCACAAAATTCTCTGAGGATGTTGTTTGGAATGAAATTGAAATCATCAATTCATTTGTCACCTATTGCGACAGGATAGGAATAAAAATACCAGGAGACAGCCAAGCATTTAGGCAACAACACCTAAATATGCTCCATCAAGGCAAATGGGTTGATAAACCGTCTTTATGGCCTAATCCAGAAGTATTAGATTTGTTGGCGATGGCTCAACATCATGGCGTTCCGACGCGACTTCTTGATTGGACCAGTCAACCTTATGTTGCCCTATTTTTTGCCATTAGCCAGAGCCTTTCGCGAACAGATGACTGGACAAAAGAAACTAAGTTAGCTCTATGGGCTTTGAATACAAGTCAAATATGCCGACACCCGGAAATAAGGATTTACAGAGCAGCTGGAGCTATTAGCCCGCATTTAGCCGCTCAGCATGGTCTATTCACAATTCATCAGCACAGAGGTGGCTATGGTAGAACCATCACCGTTAAAGGCCTTGAAGAATTAACTGATGATTTACCCGAGCCAGTTTTTTATAAATATACACTACCAATTAATGAAGTTATCAAACTTTATAAACTTCTCGAAAAGGCTGGTTACAACGCTGCAAGCATTTATCCATCAGCTGATGGTGTGGGAAAAGCAGTAATCGACAAAATTAACTTTTACAAAGCAGAAGACACCCTCAAAGCGCTTTATGGGTTATAGCTATTCTGCCAACCAATGCATCAGCTTCTCGCGGACAGAAATTTCCACCTCATCATTCACGCCCAGCAATGGGCGCTCTGTATATTTAACTTCGGTACCACGTCGGTTCACTCGATCTCGAAGGCCGTAATGGTGTACACGCACTAACCGCTGAACGCCGGGAACAAACGCAATTTCTGCCATATTTGCGTTTGCCTGCGCTTTGAGATACTTCGCCGTTTTAAGTTTCGCAAACATCTTGCGGCGAATGCGGCCCGGCTTGGTGCGGGCAGTTACGCGGCGCGGTTCCCATGCCGTGCCGTCCGGGCTACGCTGCAGCGTGATGTTGCCCTGCTGAATGCGTCTGACGTCGCGAGCCACCTCGCGCAGCATCTTTGTTCTGGCCGCCGGTTCCAGCTGCGACAGCAGCGCACCCAGCCATTCCTCGATTTCATGCAATTCAGCCACGGCGTACAGTCCATCCTTCCCCGGCATCGTCCGGCGCTTCCGGTTCCGGCACGGCCTCAACCGACATCACGCCGTCCACCTCTTTCGCGATCACGCGTTCCGTCAGCTTTAGATTCATGCTGATGTCGCAGCGGTCATTGCCCAGAATATCGGCTTCAAATGTGAAAAGCCGTTCCCGTTCGGTGGCGTTCTGCAGCGCGTCCGGCTGATTGACGCCGAGCCAGAATAAAACGGGCGCCATCAGCAGATTCTGGTCGCCGGTGAAATCAGTGATCACCACATTCAACGTATAGCGGTACTCCCACGAAATCGACGTAGCGGAAGTGGCAACCACCGCGCCATTGTCCACGAACAGATGCAGGCGATCCGGGTTGTCGGCCACGTAGGGCACGGCTTTATTCAGGGCGTTTCGCAAGGACTGCGGCTTGTTCATCGTCTTTATCCTGACAGCTGATGATGGTGTCTACCTTGTCGGCGCAGGCCGCCCATGCGGCTTCGGTGTCGTCCAGCTGCGCCAGCAGGTCGCCGTTACGGCGCGGTGCGGCTTCGTCCAGGCGGCACGGGGTGATTCGCGGACAGCCACTCACGGTAAGACTGACCTCCGGTGAGGGGCGGACGCTGGCGCAGCCGGATAACAGGATCAGGCAAAGAGGCATCAGCCCAGCGGCGAAGCTCGTCATTTTCACGTTTAAGTTCCTCAATGGTGCGCTGCCGGTCACGCAGCAGCGTGCCGTTCTGCTCGGCGGCGGCGTACAGCTGCGTCTGCGCCCGGCTGCTGGTCTGCGTCAGAATGTTGAGAGCAATCAGCTGGCCGTTTTTCTGTGACAGCTTTTTACCCTGCGCGGCTAAGTCCTTCACCTGCGCGTCGATTTTGTTGTGGGCGGTGCTGAGTCGCCACGACTGCACGCCAAGCGCGGCAATCAGAACCAGCACCACCGCAGCCAGCGCGCGCATCATGCTGTTACTCCTTTTAAGCACCATGCCAGCTCACGCTGTCGCCGGTTATCCAGCCCCTGATTGAATACGCCTTTCACGTACACCCAGCGCGGCAGTTGATAGCAGGCATCGCGCCAGCGCTCCTGTTCAATGAGCGCCACCATCGTTGAGCCGCATGCGTTGCCGGTGCCGACGTTAAACGCCAGCGACACCAGCGCGTCGTAGACCGGCTGCGGCATAGAAACCGCAGCGCAGCGCGCCAGTGCCGCCTCGACGCGTAACACGTTGGTGATGAAATTCCCCGCCGCCTGCCGCTCGGTGATGGACCGGCCCGGCACCACGCCGACGGTGTTACCTATGCCGTCGGTCCACTTGCCCGCGTCGCACAGATAAGGCTTCAGGCGGCAACCTTCATAATCTGCGATCAGTTTCAGCCCCTCGACGGAGGTGTGCAGCTGCTGGAAACCCGGCATTGAAGCGGCAATGAGTAGCACAGCGCCAACGGTGCAGCGCTTAACGGTTTGCAGATTCATATTCCTCCCGCGTGATGCGCCCGGCAGCCAGCAGCTGATAGGTTTTGCGCTTGTAGTACCAGCTGATGATTGCCATCAGCAGGCCGATTAATACCCCGGCCACGGTTGAAACGTCTTTTAGCGACATGTCGCCCAGCCATGCCATACCTACAGCAATAAACCAGACGATCCCGGCGCGGATTCTTTCCCACATGATTCAGTCCCAAAGCTGGACGGACTGCACGGTGGCCGCCGCCGTCACGTCCGGCAGCTCCACCTCCAGCCCGTGCGGTAAAATGGGGCCGTGCTCCGCCAGCCCCGGATTGGCCTGCAACACCTGCTCCGTCATACCCTGCGTGCGCCCGTAATGACGCCAGCAGATTTCATCCACCGTGTCGTACTGCTGCGCGCGCACCTTCATCAGATCAGCTCGACTGTGCAGTGCGGCGCATTCTGTACACGGCTGATCGCCCAGCGTGCTTCACGCCACAGATCGCCGGTGGCGTCTTCCAGCTCTTCCCCGCGCTTGGCAGCGGCAGCGGTGGCGTCAAAGTCCTGATAACGCTCGTTCAGCACCGCGCGCGCCCAGCACCACACCGCATTTTCATAGTGATGCAGACGCACGCTGCGCCCGGCCAGCTGCTCCGCCGGTACATCGGCCAGCCCGTTAAAACCGCGCAGCTCCTGCTGTTCGCGCCACGGGTACAGCTCCGCGTTCACCTCCGCCATCGCAGTAAGCACCACCTGCTTAAGACGCTGCGGCGTCACGGTGCCGTCAACGCGCATCACGCTGCGAAACGTTGCCAGATCGATGTCCGGCCAGAATGAGTTGTTGGGGATAATTTCCGGCGTTCCCGTCGCCTTTTCCGGCGCTACAAACTGCATGCCTTATTTCTCCTGAATAGGTGGGCGGTGGACGGGGTTTTGAT
>Ga0308163_10004778_pt1 | contig 10614 bp, 7 predicted proteins | sample PhyTR1_FD_201037 | JGI IMG/M metagenome (GOLD analysis project Ga0308163, IMG submission 201037) | Phyllosphere microbial communities from UC Gill Tract Community Farm, Albany, California, United States - DLSLT.R1 | ecosystem: Host-associated > Plants > Phyllosphere > Unclassified | place: USA... | reverse complement strand
CACCGCCCGCCGGACGGCCGCTGCCACCCGGACGACCACCACCGGCCGGACGACCAGCGCCTGCCGGACGGCCTGCGCCACCCGCCGGACGACCTGCGCCGCCAGCGCTGTAGGGACGGCTGCCACCAGCAGGACGCTCGCCGGTCGGGCGCGCGGCATGCGTTGCGCGCGGCGGCGCACGGTGACGACCGCTTTCGTCGCGCGGACGATCGCTGACGTCCGAACCCGCCGGGCGTGCTGCCTTGATGCGCGCCGCTTCGGCCATGAAGCCCTCGGGCAGCTTGACCATGTCGGGCTTGACGCGCGTCAGCTTCTCGATGTCGCGCAGGTAGCTCCGCTCGTCATCCGCGCAGAAACTGATCGCGATGCCCGATGCGCCGGCGCGTGCGGTACGGCCGATGCGGTGGACGTACTGCTCTGCCACGTTAGGCAGCTCGAAGTTGAACACATGGCTGACGCCCGAAACGTCGATCCCGCGTGCCGCGATGTCGGTCGCGACCAGCACCTTGACCTTGCCGGTCTTGAACTCGCCGAGCGCGCGCTCACGCTGCGGCTGGCTCTTGTTGCCGTGGATCGCGTTGGCGGGAATGCCGTTCGCGCCCAAGAGCTTCACGACGCGGTCCGCGCCATGCTTGGTCCGCGTGAAGACGAGGCAACGCTCGATCGCGCCATCCGCCAGCAGCATGGTGAGCAGCGCCTGCTTCTCGCCCTGGTTGACGAAATAGACGTACTGCTCGACGCGTTCGGCCGTGCTCGACACCGGCGCAACCTTGACGGTCGCGGGATCGGTGAGGAACTGGTCGGCGAGCTCGCGGATCGCGTTCGGCATGGTGGCCGAGAAGAACAACGTCTGGCGCACGCGCGGCAGCATCTTAACGATCTTGCGCAGTGCGTGGATGAAGCCGAGGTCGAGCATCTGGTCGGCTTCGTCGAGCACGAGGATTTCGAGCATCGCGAGGCTGACCATGCGTTGCTCGATCAGATCGAGCAGACGGCCCGGCGTGGCGACGAGAATGTCGACGCCGCGGCTCATGTCCTGGCGGTTCTTGTTGATGCTGGTCCCGCCGAACACCGTCGCGACGGTCATCTTCGAGAACTTCGCGTAATCGCGCGCGCTATCGGCGATCTGGCTGGCGAGTTCGCGCGTCGGCGCGAGCACCAGCATGCGGCAATGCGTCGGCAGGACGCGCTTGTCGGCGGCGACGAGACGCTGGATCGACGGCAGCACGAACGCGGCGGTCTTGCCGGTGCCGGTCTGCGCGATGCCGAGCAGATCGCGGCCTTCGAGCAGCATCGGGATCGACTGCGCCTGGATCGGGGTGGGGGTGGTATAGCCCTTTGCTTCGAGCGCGCGGACGAGCGGCTCGGCAAGGCCGAGATGTGCGAAAGACATGAAAGTGTATTCCATTGCATGTGCCATGGACGCACGTTCTCGACGCGCGGATGGCGGGGGGAGGATTTGACACCCCGCGTGAAAAGGGAAGTCCGTTTGGTAACGACCGAGGCGGAGCTGGGACGATAAAGTCCGATCACGCTGCATGACGCTTCGATGAGCGCCATATGGCCGAGGCGGGGGCGGAAGTCAAGGTTGGGGTGGCGCGGGCGTATGTACCCTATCCGTTTTCCCGCGAAGGCGGGAATCCAGAGTTTCGCAGAACAACGCCTGGTTGCGTTCGCGACTCCTGGACTCCCGCTTTCGCGGGAGCACGAGAGACGTATCGATCAGCCGATCCGGTTCGCCTCCAGTCCGGCGCGGAAATCATTCGGCAGCGTGGTCAGCCCACCACTCGCGCTCATCACGATCACGACGTCGCAGGTCGCGATGCACGCCCCGCGCTGGAACGCCGCCGACAGGATCTGCCAGCTGCGATTGCCGACCTCGCCGATCCCGGTCGCGACCGCGACGTCATCGGGGAAATACGCCTCGGCGAGGTAATTCACCTCGACGCGCGCGACCAGCCAGCGATGCCCCGACCAGCCCGCCAGATCGAGCGACCGGTTAAAGCGCACGCGCGCGCTTTCGAACAGCGCGGCCATCGCGACGTTGTTGATATGGCCGAGCACGTCGAGATCCTGGAACCGCGTCTGGATCGTCGTCGTGTGCGGATAATGCGCCGGGTCCAGCCGCGCGGGATCGGGCCGCGCCATTCAGCGCGGCGCCATCCGGATCGCGCCGTCGAGCCGCACGTCCTCGCCGTTGAAATAACTGTTCTCGACCATCGCGAGCGCGAGCTTCGCATATTCCTCGGGCTTGCCCAGCCGCTTGGGGAAGGGGACCGAGGCGGCGAGATTGTCCTTCACCTGCTGCGGCGCGCCCTGCATCAATGGCGTCTCGAAAATGCCGGGGAGGATCGTGTTGACGCGGATCCCCTCCCCCATCAGGTCGCGCGCGATGGGGAGCGTCATCCCGACGACGCCGCCCTTGGACGCGGAATAGGCCGCCTGGCCGATCTGCCCATCTTCGGCGGCAACGCTTGCGGTCATCACGATCGCCCCGCGTTCGCCGTCTTCACCCGGCTCGAGCGTCAGCATTCCCGCGGCCGACTTGGCGACGCAGCGGAACGTGCCGACAAGGTTGATCTGGATGAGCCAGTCGAACGCGGCGAGGCTGAAATGCTTGATGCTACCGTCTTCCTTGGAGCGGCTCGCGGTCTTCATGGCATTGCCGGTGCCCGCGCAGCAGACGAGGATCGCTTCCTGTCCGTGCGCCGCGCGTGCCTTGGCGAAGCCGGCGTCGACGGAGTCTTCCGACGTCACGTTCACTTCGCAGAAGGTGCCGCCGATTTCGGCGGCGATCGCTTCGCCCTTCTCGGTCTGCATGTCGAAGATCGCGACCTTGACGCCTTTGGCGGCAAGCGCGCGCGCGGTCGCGGCGCCTAGGCCGGATGCGCCGCCCGTGACGACGGCGGCGGTGGTGGAGTCTAGGTTCATGTTGGGGTCCCTCCCGTGGAATAAGCACGCCCCTCCCCTTCAGGGGAGGGGATGGGGGTGGGGCGTGCCTCGCAGAGAGGTTTGCCCTGCTGGACTTCCCCACCCCAACCCCTCCCCTGAAGAGGAGGGGCTAAGTGAGATTAGAGCCGTTCGATGATCGTGACGTTGGCGATCCCGCCGCCCTCGCACATCGTCTGCAAGCCATAGCGCCCGCCCGATGCGTGCAGCGCATGCACCAGCGTCGCCATCAGCTTGGTGCCCGACGCGCCCAGCGGATGCCCCAAGGCAATCGCGCCGCCGTTGACGTTCAACCGCGCGTGATCAGCGCCGGTATGCTTGAGCCACGCGAGCGGCACCGGCGCGAACGCCTCGTTCACCTCATACAGGTCGATATCCGCGATCTTCATCCCCGAACGCTGGAGCGCGCGGTCGGTCGCGAACAGCGGTTCCTCGAGCATGATCACCGGGTCGCCCCCGGTGACGGTGAGGTTGACGATCCGCGCGAGCGGGGTCAGCCCATGTTCCTTGAGTGCGCGTTCGCTGACGATCATCACCGCCGACGCGCCGTCGCAGATCTGGCTGGCATTGGCCGCGGTGATGTTGCCGCCCTCCTGCAACAGCTTGACCGAACCGATGCTCTCCAGCGTCGCGTCCGCGCGGATGCCTTCGTCGGTGCGGTGGCTGATGATTCCGTCGGGCGTCTCGACGTCGAGCGCGAGGATCTCCTTGTCGAACGCCCCCCGCTCGGTCGCGGCGGCGGCGCGGCGGTGGCTTTCGACCGCGAAGGCGTCGAGCTGCTCGCGGGTGAAGCCGTGCTTCTTGACGATCATCTCAGCACCCATGAACTGGCTGAACAGGAGGCCAGGGTATTTTTCCTCGAGCAGCGGCGACTTGTAGTTGCCCAGCCCCTCTTTCATGAACAGCGTCGCGGTGGTGCCCATCGGCACGCGCGTCATGCTCTCGACGCCGGCCGCGATCACCACGTCCTGCGTGCCCGACATCACCGCCTGCGCGGCGAACTGCATCGCCTGTTGCGAGGAACCGCACTGCCGGTCGATCGACACGGCGGGGACGCTGTCGGGCAAATTCTTCGCCGCTAGCACCGCGTTGCGCCCGACCTGGCCCGCCTGCTGCCCGCCCTGCATTACACAGCCCATGATCACGTCGTCTACGGCAGCACCGTCGATCCCGGTCCGCGCCACGATCGCGTCGAGCACCGACGCCGCCATGTCGACGGGATGCCAGCCGGCGAGCTTTCCGCCCCGCTTGCCGCCGGCGGTGCGCACTGCGTCCACGATATAGGCCTCGGCCATGCTCGACTCTCCATAAGGGTTGTATTTTGCAACTGTCTTGCCCTGAATGGCGGCGGCGGGCAAGAGTGCGGTTGCATACCCAAGGCTCGAAAGGACATTCCATGACCGTCAGCGAAACGATCGCGGCGCGGCGATCGGTACGCGGTTTCCTGCCGACGCCGGTCAATCCGGCGGTGCTGTACGGGATCGTCACCAAGGCCGCGCGGGCGGCGACCGGGGGCAATCTCCAGCCCTGGCACGTCGATTTGCTGACGGGCGCACCGCTCGCTGCGTTGAAGGAATCAATCGCCGCCAAGCTATGGCGCGGCGAGACCGAGCAGCCAGCCTACGCCATTTACCCGCCCGAACTCGTCGCGCCATACCGCGACCGGCGTTTCGCGGTCGGCGAGGCTTTGTACGGCGAACTCGACATCCCGCGCGAGGACAAGGCGGCGCGGCGACTGTGGTTCGCGCGCAACTTCCAGTTCTTCGGTGCGCCCGCCGCCTTGTTCTGCAGCGTCGACCGGCGGATGGGGCCGCCGCAATGGGCGGACCTCGGCATGTATCTGCAGACCGTGATGCTGCTCGCGGTCGAGGCGGGGCTGGCGACCTGCGCGCAGGAATGCTGGGCGATGTATCCCGACACGGTCGGCGCGGCGATCGGGATGCCTGCGGAACGGATGCTGTTCTGCGGGATGGCGATCGGCTTTGAGGATACCGCGGACCCGGCGAACGCGTTGCGCACCGAGCGCGCCGATCCGGCGGAATGGCTGACGGTGCATGACTGAGCCGCCCCCTGTCCGTCACGCCCCACCTGTAAGGGAATGACGGACAGGGCAGGCATCGCCGCCCCTGCCCCTCAGTTCGCGAAGAGCAGGACCGGCGTTTCCAGATATTTGCGCAGAGCCTGGACGAAGCTCGCGGCATCCCAGCCATCGACCACGCGGTGATCGCAGCTGATCGACAGGTTCATCAGCTTGGCGCGGACGATCTCGTCGCCGACGAAGATCGGGCGTTCGACGATCTTGTTCGGGCCGATGATCGCGACTTCGGGGCGGTTGATGACCGGCGTCGTCGCGATCCCACCGAGCGGACCAAGCGAGGTGACGGTCAGCGTGCCGCCGCCCATTTCGCTGGGCGCGAGCTTGTTCGCGCGCGCTGCCTCGGCGAGGCGCACGATCTCGGTCGCAAGCTGCCAGACGTTGCGGTCCTGCGCGTCGCGGATGACGGGGACGGTGAGGCCCGCGTTGGTCTGCGTCGCCATGCCCAGATGGACACTGCCGTGCCGCGTGACCACTCCAGCCTCGTCATCATACCGCGCGTTGAGCATCGGGAAGGCCGGGATCGTCTTGCAGATCGCGACGATCAGCAGCGGGAGCAGCGTCAGCTTGGGGCGTCCGCCGCGGTTGGCGTTGAGGTCGGCGCGCATCGCTTCCAATGCGGTGACGTCGATCTCGTCGACATAGGTGAAGTGCGGGATCGCGCGTTTCGACGCGGCCATGTTCTCGGCGATGCGGCGGCGCATGCCGATGACCTTGATCGCTTCGTCTGGACGGGCGTTGGAGGCGTGGGGGGCGTGATAGCCTTGGCTGCTGCCGTAGCGGAGGAACGCGTCGAGGTCGCTATGGCGGATGCGGTCGCCCTCGGCCTTGATCTGCGAGAGATCGACGCCGAGATCCGCCGCGCGCGCGCGGACCGCGGGGGACGCGAGGACGTTCGTCTTCTCCCTCTCCCCTTCAGGGGAGAGGGGCTTTACTGGGTTTGCGAGCGGGACGTTCGTTGATGCGTCCCCCTCTCCCCGGCCCTCTCCCCGGAGGGGAGAGGGAGAAGAAGAGACGACTTCCTCTACGCCGGGATTCTCTGCCTCATATTGCTGTGCGACCTCGACCTGCTCCGCGCTCGGCGGCGCTGCCTTGAGCTCCGTGGGCTCGTCCACGCGCAACGCGGGCGCTTCCTCCGCCGATACGTCAGCGTCGGCATCCATCTCGATCACCACCAGCGCCGCGCCGATCGACACCTGGTCGCCGACCTCGCCCGCGAGTTCGACCACCACGCCAGAGACGGGCGATTCCATCTCGACCGTCGCCTTGTCGGTCATCATGTCGGCGACCTGCTGGTCCTCCTCGACGCGTTCGCCGACCTTTACGTGCCAGGCGACGATCTCCGCCTCGGAAATGCCTTCGCCGATGTCGGGGAGCTTGAAGGTAAAGCGTGCCATTATGCGTCCTTCATAATCTTCTTGAGCGCCTCGCCGATCCGGACCGGACCCGGGAAATACGCCCATTCAAGGCTGTGCGGATAAGGCGTGTCGAACCCGGTGACGCGCTCGATCGGCGCTTCGAGGTGATAGAAGCACCGCTCCTGCACCTGCGCCGACAGTTCCGCGCCGAACCCGCTGGTCCGCGTCGCCTCGTGGATGATCATGCAGCGCCCGGTCTTCTCCACCGATGCCGCAATCGTCTCGATGTCGAGCGGGACGAGCGTGCGCAGGTCGATCACCTCGGCATCGACGCCCGCTTCGGCGATCACCGCGAGCGCGACGTGGACCATCGTGCCGTAGGCGAGGATCGTCAGCGCCTCGCCGGGCCGCACGACCTTCGCCTTGCCGAGCTCGATCTTGTAATAGCCGGTCGGCACTTCGCCCGCGGGATGCTGCGACCAGTTCTGCGTCGGCTTGTCCCAATGGCCGTCGAACGGGCCGTTGTAGATCCGCTTGGGTTCGAAGAAGATCGTCGGATCATTGTCCTCGATCGCCGCGATCAGCAGGCCCTTGGCGTCATAGGGGGTCGAGGGGATCACCGTCTTGACGCCCGAGATGTGCGTAAAGATTCCCTCGGGGCTCTGGCTGTGCGTCTGCCCGCCGAAGATGCCGCCGCCGAACGGCGAGCGCACCGTGATCGGCGCGGTGAATTCCCCTGCCGAGCGATATCGAAGCCGTGCCGCTTCGCTGACCAGCTGGTCGAGCGCGGGGTAGATATAGTCGGCGAACTGGATCTCGGGGACCGGGCGCAGGCCGTACGCGCCCATGCCGACCGCGACGCCGATGATGCCGCATTCGGTGATCGGCGTGTCGAACACGCGGGTCTTGCCGTATTTGCTCTGGAGCCCGGCGGTCGCGCGGAACACGCCGCCGAAATAGCCGACGTCCTCGCCCATCACGACGATGTCGGGGTCGCGGTCCATCATCACGTCCATGGCGGAATTGATCGCCTGGATCATGTTCATGCGGGTCGAATCGGTCATGCTGCTGCACCCGCCGCACTTGCGGCCTTAAAAACCTTCTTTGCGGCTTTGCGGCTTTGCGTGAGAAAATCCTGATCACGCAAAGACGCTAAGACGCGAAGGAAGAAGAGGGACGTGTTGGCTGCGCCGCTATCATGCGGCCCCATCACTTGCGCGCCCATGGGCGACCGCTGGCGGTTTCCTCGGCGATCATTTGCGCCTGCTGTTCCTTGAGATGCCACGGCATCTCCTCGAACACGCCGTCGAACAGCGAGTCGAGTGGCTGGTGGAGGCCGTGGCCCAGCACGCCGTTGGCCTCCGCCTGCTTCTGCGCGGCCTTGACCATTTCGGCCAACTCCTTGTCCTGCGCCGCGTGGCGTTCCTCGTCCCATTCGCCGAGCGCAATCAGATGCGCCTTCAACCGCGCGATCGGGTCGCCGAGCGGCCATGCGGTCGGTTCGCCCGCCGAGCGATATTGCCCCGGATCGTCCGAGGTCGAATGGCCTTCGGCGCGATAGGTGAAATGCTCGATCAGCGTCGGCCCCTGGTTGGTCCGCGCACGCTCCGCTGCCCAGGCGGTTGCGGCATAGACCGCGAGCGCGTCATTGCCGTCGACGCGCAGGCCAGCGATGCCGTAGCCGACCGCGCGTGCCGCGAAGGTCGTCGATTCCGCGCCGGCAAAGCCAGAGAAGGACGAGATCGCCCACTGGTTGTTGACGACGTTGAAGATCACCGGCGCACGGTAGACGCTCGCGAAAGTGCACGCCGAGTGGAAGTCGCCCTCGGCGGTCGAACCCTCGCCGCACCAGGTTGCGGCGATCCGCGTGTCGCCCTTGGCGGCGCTCGCCATCGCCCAGCCGACCGCTTGCGGATATTGCGTAGTGAGATTGCCCGAGATCGAGAAGAAGCCGGCTTCCTTGACCGAATACATGATCGGCAACTGCTTGCCCTGCAACCGATCCGCACTGTTCGAATAGATCTGGTTCATCATGTCGACCATCGACCAGTTGCGCGCGATCAGCAGGCCTTGCTGGCGATAGGACGGGAAGCACATGTCCTCGTAATCCAGCGCATAGGCCGCAGCGACCGCGACCGCTTCCTCGCCGGTGCACTTCATGTAGAAGCTGGTCTTGCCCTGCCGCTGCGCGCGGAACATGCGTTCGTCGAATGCACGGACTTGCGCCATGCTGCGCAACATCGCGCGCAACATGTCGGGGGTGAGGCGCGGGTTCCACGGTCCGACGGCCTGGTTGTCCTCGTCGAGCACGCGGACGAGCTGGTACGCCAGATCGGTAAAGCTCTGCGCGTTGTCGGTAATCTCGGGGCGGCGGGTTTCGCCGGCGGCGGGGATCGGAACCTGGGTGAAATCGACCGCGTCGCCGGGCCGGAACTTGGGTTCGGGCACATACAGCGAGAGCGGCGGCAGGTTCTTCTTCAGATGGGCCGGGACCGGGTCGCGCGCCATATTCTCTCCAAGCGTTGCCTCTCTGACCAACGGCCAGCGGGCAGATTCGTTCTATGCGCGGCGTTGTTATAAAATTTCGCGGCGCTTGGCGAGGGGGTGTGCGCGTGGGGGAGAAAATTCCGCGATGGTCTGAGCGGTTGGAGTTTCGTGCTGCGATATTCACGACCTTCCCCGGCGAAGGCCGGGGCCCAGTAGCGAGCCGTTGAACGGAGAGTGTTTCCCTCTGTTACATCAACCTTTCGCTACTGGGCCCCGGCCTTCGCCGGGGAAGTGATTCTCAGAGATTCCTCGAGTAAGAAGTGGCGTTACGAACGCGGACGCCGCGGTGCGCCACCGGCCGGACGCAGCGTCGGACGCGGTGCGTGACGCACCGGTGCAGGCCCGTTCGCGCGACGCGGTGCGCGCTCGGCCTGTTCGGGGCCGCCCTGGACCGCCTCGAACTGGACCGCGCCTTCGGCTTCCTGGCCTTCGGTGCGCTTGACCGCGGACATGAACTTGCTTGCGATCGCGCTCGGCACCTGGAACATCGTCTCGTTCGCGGCGATGCGGATCGCACCGACCTCGTTCTTGGTAATGTGCCCGCGACGGCAGATCAGCGGCAGGATCCAGCGCGGATCGGCGTTCTGGCGACGGCCGATGTCCATGCGGAACCAGACGACGTCGTCGAAGCCATCGCGATGATGCTCCTTGCCCGCTTCGCGCGACGACCCGGCACTGCCGCTCGCCTCGATCATTTCCTCAGGCGCAGGCATCCGCGCGCGATAGCTGCGCACCAGTGCCGCGGCGACCTCCTCGGGAGTCTTCTTCTCGAGCAGCTGCGCACCCAATGCGCGATCGTCCTCGTCGATCTCGACGTCTTCCATCAGCATCGTCATCAGGCGCGACTTGTCGGCCTGACGGATGTCGTCGACGGTCGGCGCGTTCATCCATTCGACCGCGATCCGCGCGCCGCGCAGCATCATCTCGACGCGGCGCTTGCGCTGATACGGCACGATCAGGATCGCGGTGCCCTTCTTGCCCGCACGACCGGTACGACCCGAGCGATGCTGGAGCGTCTCGGCGTCGCGCGGCAGCTCGACGTGGACGACGAGGCTGAGCGACGGCAGATCGAGCCCGCGCGCGGCGACGTCGGTCGCGACGCAGACACGCGCGCGCTTGTCCCGGAGCGCCTGCATCGCGCTGTTGCGCTCATTCTGGCTATGCTCGCCTGACAGCGCGACCGCGGCGAACCCGCGCTCGATCAGCCCGGCGTGGAGATGGCGGACGTTGTCGCGCGTGGCGCAAAACAGGATCGCGGTCTCGGCTTCGTGAAGACGGAGCAGGTTGACGACGGCGTTCTCGATATCCGCGGGGGCGACGGTGACCGCCTGATAGCTGATGTCGCCGTGACCACGGTCCTCGCCGACGGTCGAGATGCGCAGCGCATCCTTCTGGTAGCGCTTCGCCAGCGCGACGATCGACTTGGGCATCGTCGCCGAGAAGAGCAGCGTGCGCCGCCCCTCAGGCGAGGCGTCGAGGATCAGCTCGAGATCCTCGCGGAAGCCCATGTCGAGCATCTCGTCGGCTTCGTCGAGGATTACCGCCTTGATGTTGGACAGGTCGAGCGCGCCGCGCTCGATGTGATCGCGCAGGCGGCCCGGGGTGCCGACGACGATATGCGCGCCGTGGCTGAGCGAGCGACGCTCGCGGCTGGCGTCCATGCCG
>Ga0308163_10004777_pt1 | contig 10616 bp, 5 predicted proteins | sample PhyTR1_FD_201037 | JGI IMG/M metagenome (GOLD analysis project Ga0308163, IMG submission 201037) | Phyllosphere microbial communities from UC Gill Tract Community Farm, Albany, California, United States - DLSLT.R1 | ecosystem: Host-associated > Plants > Phyllosphere > Unclassified | place: USA... | reverse complement strand
CCTCCGACGTCACAGCGCTGCGGCAGGCCGCGCAACGGGCCCTCGCCCTCGCCGAGGTGGTCGAGCCCGTCCGGTTGCTCGGGGTGTCCTTCCACGGTCTGTCCGAGCACTCCCAGCTGATGCTCCCACTCGGGATGGACGTCGGGGTCGACGAGGCTGGGCCCGAGGGCGACGGGCCCTTCGGCGGCAGACGCGCCGGGAGCGACCAGTCCGGGCAGCTCCCTGCCGACGACGCCGGCGCGGACGGCCACGGTCCCCAGGGCGGCGACGGTGACCAGGACAGTGTCGACGCCCGCTCCGGGCCGGTCCGGGCGACCGCCGCGGCCCTCGCCCCGGGCCTGGACGTGCAGACCTCGAGGGACGGCCGGGGCTGGGTGGTCCACCTCCGTGACGACGGACGGGTCGCGGTGCGCTTCGAGACCGCCGCGACGGGGCCCGGCTACCAGCGCTGGGTGGACCCAGAGGTCGAAGAGCTCGTGCTCGTCGACCCGCTGGGCCCCGACGGCCTGGAGCTCGGCGCCGCGGCGGAGCCGACAGAGACGGCGGAGCCAGCAGAGACGACTGAGGTATCGGGGGAGTAGGTCCACCGGTGCGCCATCGGTCACCGGCGGCGCTCGCGGCCCGGTTCTCGACCCGCGCCGTGGCGCAGGGACGCGTAGCGTGCGAAGGGTCTTCTTCCCCGAGCCCCACGGAGCGTGCCCTTTGAGCAGTCGTCGACACCATGACGTGGTCATCGTCGGAGGGGGCAACGCCGGGCTGTCGCTCGCGGGCCGACTCCGCAGGGACGGTGCGAAGGACGTCGTGGTGGTCGAGCCTGCGCGGGTGCACCACTACCGCCCGATGCTCTCCTACGTCGCCGGTGGTCAGGCGACGCTCGACCAGCTGCGCCGCCCGCAGGACCGCGTCACGCCGTCGGGGGTGCGGTGGTACGTCGACGAGGTGGTGTCGGTCGACCCCGTCGCCTCGACCGTGCACCTCGCCGGTGGTGACGAGATCGAGTACGGGGACCTTGCCGTGTGCCCAGGGTCGCAGGTCGACTGGGACGCGATCCCAGGGTCGCAGGCGGCTGTGCAGACCCCGCACGCGGCCACGAGCTATCTGCCCGGCTCGGCTGTCGACACCTGGACGATGCTCTCGACGCTCACGTCGGGACGTGCGGTCTTCGTCATCTCGGACCGGCACGTGCCCTGCGCCCCGGTCGGTCTCAAGCCGATGTTCCTCGCCCTCGACCACTGGCGGCGCACGGGTGTGCGGGACGCGATCGAGGTCGAGCTGCTGGTCGAGGGCGACCGCCTGGTCGACCTCGACAGGGCCGACCAGCGTCTGCGGGCCGAGGCTGCCGAGCAGGGGGTCACGGTGACCTTCGCCGCCACGGTGACCTCGGTCGACGCGGCATCCCGTCGGCTGGGCGTCGACGTGGCCGGTGCGGGGTCCGCGTCGTCGGAGCTGACGTACGACGCGCTCTATCTCGCCCCGCCGCACCGCGCGCCCGCGTGGGTCGCGGGCAGCGGCCTCGCCTCCGAGGGGGACGGCGGCTTCCTCAGGGTCGATCCCTCCACCCTGCAGCACCCGGAGCACCCTCGCGTGTGGGGTCTGGGTGACGTCGCGGACCTCGACGCGCTGCCGTCGGGCGGGGCGCTGCGCAAGCAGGTGCCTGTCGTCGCCCGCAACATCGCGGCCCGGCGGACGGGGGCGCCGATGCGCACCTACGACGGGTACTCGATCGCCCCGGTGACCACGTCGCGCCGCAGCCTGCTGCTCGCGGAGTTCGACAGGGACGGTCGCCCGGAGCCGAGCGTGCCTGTCGTGGACCTCGTCAGGCCGCGTCTGCTCACCTGGGCCTTCGACAGGTACGTCGAGCCGCAGGTGTACTTCCGTCGCCTGCTCCAGGGAAAGGTGTCCTGACCGCGCTCCGGTCGGTCGTGTCGCCCGCCGCCGTCTCGTCTCCAGGTGTCACAGCCGGGACGGCGTGCGCTGAGCGACCCTGAGCTCGGCAGGGAGTGCCTGTGCCGGGTGGGGTGAGCGGTCAACCTGGTCGCGCCTGACGCCAGAGTCGCGGCGTCAGGCAGGGCGTCGTGGGGCGACGCGGTGTCAACGACGAGGCGAACCACCTAACTGCATGGTGTCGTCACTCAGAGGTCCACCCACCACCGGCGCGGCGACCGCTCGGCACTCAGAGGAGCACTGCGCTGCTGGTTCCGTGTGGCATGCCCCCCGCACCAGTACGCAGCACAGGTCGCAGGTGCGGGCCCCCAGCCGCCCAGCACCTCACGAGTCGTCAAGCCCGTGTCGAGGGCGCGCCCACGACCCGTCGAGGAGACGCGTGACCATGGATGGAACGACCGCACGCCTGATGACCACTGCTCGCCGCCGGTCGGCACCTCCCGAGGAGTCCCACCCTGCAGCGCCGGGAGGAGTCGGCAGCCGGACTCGCTGTGCTCTCGCGGTCGTCGTCGCCGGCGGTCTGGTCTTCGCAGCCGGCGGTCCAGCGGCAGGGGTCGCGAAGGTTCTCGTGGCTCCTCGGCCCGGAGTCGTGTACATGTCCTCAGGGACGAGTCTGTCGACCACGCTCTCTGCAGGGACACGGACCGGCTCGGCGCTCGCCTTCTCACCTGTCGGTGCAGGCACCCCTGGAGACGCGGCTCACCAGGGGCTCGCCTCCAGGGCGAGCGACGGCAGGCTCTACGCCGTCGAGATCTCCGACGGACAGGCAGACGCCCATCTCGTCGTGCTCGACGCAGCAGGGGCGATCACGCGCCTCGGTGCGCTCGCCAGCCTGGCCGGCCAGCACGGCACCGTCACCGGCGGGACCTTCGGCGAGGGCGTGTACTCCGACACCTACCTGGCCGTGGTCACAGACGTGCCAGACGCCGGCGGACGAGATCTCCTGCTCGCTGTCGACATCGCCGCAGACGGGACCTTCGCGGAGACCATGACTCCGCTGGACCTGCCCGCTGGCACCAGTCTCGGCGACCTCGCTCCGTCCGGCGGGTATCTCTGGGGTGCCTACGGGCAGACGATCGCCCGGGTCGACCCCGTCGACGGTTCTGCGACGGCCTGGACGTTGTCGGAGGGGACCTTCGGTCCCGGGACCGAGACGGTGTTCGGGGTCGCGTGGTCGACAGGCGACGGACAGCTGGCCTTCGGTTCCCACGCGCACGGCGAGATCACGGAGATCGCCGTCTCGGACCAGGCCTCGGCCACCCCCACCTTCGAGGTCGTCGCGCGACACAGCACCCCGATCGGTCCGCAGAGCGACGGGACCTTCGTGCCCTCAGAGGAACCTGCCGACATCCCGGGGGCAAGCGCCCCCACCCTCGGTCCGCGACAGCCGAGCGCGCCTGAGATCGACCCGACCGACGGGACACGGTTCGCGGGGCTCGGGGTCCCCGGGGACACCATCACCGTCACCTTCCCCGACGGCTCGACCTCCCAGACGACAGTCGAGCAGGACGGGGGATGGGTCGTCCAGCCGCCAGCCATGGACTTCGTCCACGGGCACCTCGTCGAGGCCACAGCGACAGACCTCACCGGAACCACCTCCCAGACCTCCTGCACGACGGTCGACCTCTTCCGAGCCCAAGACCCCGTGGCTGACGACGGCGCAGAGCGGCACCTCGCCCCGACGAGCCAGCGCGGTGGGCACCAGTGACGACCGACGCGCACCTGGGCGGGTTCATCAGCTCAGCCACCACCGACGAAGACCTCCTGGTCCGCGTCCGTGCCGGCGAGAGAGACGCGTACGGCGAGCTCTGGCGCAGGCACGTGCGCGTCGCGCTCGCGGTCGCGGGCCGGTACTCGACGATCGCCGACCCCGAGGACATCGTCCAAGAGGCGTTCCAGGCCGTGTTCACAGCAGTCTGCGACGGCGGCGGTCCCACGCGGGGGTTCCGCCCGTACCTGGCTCGGACCGTGCGCAACGTCGCGGTCAGCATCTCGCGCCGCCGGCGCGCCGAGCCTGTCGGCGGTCTGACCGAGCTCGCCGACAGGCTCGACGTGTCGGTGCCCGGCCACGACGAGCAGAGTGCCGACAGGGTGGTCCTGGTGAAGGCCTTCCAGTCCTTGCCCGAGAGGTGGCGGGCGATCCTCTGGATGACAGAGGTCGAGGACCTGCCTGTCCAGGATGCTGCTGACAGGCTCGGGATAGCCCCGAACGCCGGGGCTGCCCTCGTCCGACGCGCGCGGGAAGGGCTGCGCAGGTCGTGGCTCGCAGCGCACGTGGGGGGCAGCGAGCGGGGCCCGGAGTGCCGCTGGGTCGTCGAGCACCTCCCGCTCTCTGAGCGCGGCGACGCGACCCCGCGCCATCAGGACCGCATCGAGGCCCACACCGCCACGTGCCAGGACTGCGCTCGCACCGCGATCGAGATCGCCGCCGTCGGACGGAGGCTGCCCGCGGCCCTCCTGCCGGTCTTCTTCACCGGGGGAGCGGCGGCCGAGCATCTGCTCGCGGGGGTCCCGGTCGCGCTGCCCGTCGACGCGGGGGCTGTCGGCGGTGCTGTCGTCGACCATCTGCCTGTCAGCGACGTGCCAGGCAGCGCGGCTCCCGGCAAGGCTTCGCCAGGCGACCCGTGGAGGATGACGTCGCTGTCGGTGAGCCGGCGGGTCGCGGCCGCCGTGGCGGTGGTGCTGATGACAGCCGCCGCGGTCGGCGCCGGGGTCGTCCTCCTCGACCGCAGCCCGTCCTCGGCTTCGGCTGGACCAGTGACGGGATCCGCCGACCCGGCTCAGATCCTGACAGCACCCTCGGCCTCGGACGGTCCTGCTACCGAGAGCGGGAGCGATACCGGAGCGCCATCCGTCGACTCGCCTGCACCCGGCACGACGTCCGCGCCCTCCGCACCGCCCGGCACCACCTCGACGTCCGAGGTGGCTGTGCCACCGCCGCCGCGCGACGCAGCGCCGTCGTCTCCCGTTGCAGACCTGCCCCTCGACGTGACTGGCGCGCCCGCGTCAGGCCTGCAGGAATGGGTGCCCGTGATCAGCGGGACCGGGACGTCCGGGTCGACCGTCGAGGCCGTACTGGCCGACGGCTCCCTCGTCGGCTCGGCCCAGGTCGCCGACGGGGCATGGTCGATCGAGCTCGACGCCTCCCTCGCGGCGGACGTCGAGCACGCGGTCGCCGTCCGCTACAAGGGTGACCGGCACCTGGTCGACGTCGGCAGGTACACGGTCGTCGCGCCGCTGGTGACAGGTGTCGAGGTCGTCGAGAGCCAGGCCGGTGTGCACGACGTCGTCGTCCTCGTGACGGGGACCTGCGGGCAGGCGGTCGAGGCGTCGGTGGTCGGGACCGACCGCGCGGCGTCTGTGGTGCTCGGGAGCTGCACGACGCGGGTCCCGCTGCCAGCAGTCACGCCTGGGACCCACAGCGTCGAGCTGCGGTATGTCGATCCTGTGCAGGGCCGCGCTGGGGCCGTGCGGACCATCTCCGTCACGGTCTGACTGACGGACCCACGGACCTTCTGACCGCCTCGCCGGATGGTCGTCTGGCGGTCCGACGGTCCGGCGGTCTGGCATTCCGGCAGTCTGACCGCCGAGCCGCCGAGCCGCCGAGCCGTCTCGCCGCTCGGCCGAGCCGTTCGTGCGGTCATGCCGACGAGCGGCGGACTCGCGCTGTCTCGACCCCGGCGCGGCCAGGCAGCGCCTGTGAGGCGCATCACACCACAAATCGTAGATCGGTACATCTTTCGGCGTCATGTCGGAGTGTGCCGAGAGCGTCTTGTCACCGAGAGCACAACACCGCACCGAAGGACGGATCGATCAGTGAGAGCACTACGCAGAGGCCGCGCACCCGTGAGCGGCGGCACCACCACGGTGGCCAACCGCGGCGCTCGACCCGCCATAGCGGCAGCGGTGGCGACCTTGACCGTCGTCGCGTCTCTGCTGACAGCTGGCGGCGTCCAGGCAGCCGGCGAGGTCTCGGGGCAGCGGCTCGAGCTGGCATCGGACCCGGCGTGGGCGTCTGATGCCTACAGCGCCGATGAGCTCGGGCAGGCCTTGGCTGGGGAGTGGACGCCTTCCAGAGACAGCAGGACCGCGTCTGCACCGCTCCCTGGCGGTGTCGGGAGCGTCTCGGTGGCCGTTCCATCGTCGGACCTGGTCATGGCCGAGAGAACAGGACAGATGGTTCGTGCGTTGGACACCCCCGTGGCCTACATCCACTACAAGGACATGCACACCATCAGCAGCGACAACCCTGCGACCGTCGACTGCCTGGCTGAGATCCCTCGTCCCCCAGCACAGCAGCCGTCAGCCGGCTATCTGAAGACCTGCGGTGAACGTGAGATCACCGTGACCTTCGATCGACCGACGGTCGACCCGATCCTCTGGCTCAGCCTGGGATGGTTCTACCCGATCTACATTCCCCCGGATGCCACCGCGGCGTGCTACATGACGTGGCTGAACGCCGAGGTCGTGAGGGTGGACGGTGGTGCGGCTGGGGCACGTCAGCTCGATCACGTCAGCTCTGCGCAGAATCTCGCCGTCGCCAGCAACGGAGCAGTGACCCTCGACGGGATCGGCACCGGGCTGAGCCCTACCAGCTGCGATCCCATCGGGGTGGACGCACCGCGTGGTTATCCCGCCATCCAGGTGTCGGGCCTCGTGTCGAGCGTGACGATCAGTCTTGATCACGTCGTGCAGATCAGCCGGCTCAACACCCGTACGGGCGAGATCCCTCGGGGCGCAGTCGGGCAGCCGCCTATGGCTCTCACGACGAGTGCTGACGTGGTCGACCTGGGCGTCTCGACGTCTGCCCCAGCAGCGGTCGCACCGGGCGGGACCTTCGAGTGGACGCTGGAAGCGACAAATCTCGGACCAGCGGCCTCTCATGGCTTCATCGTCGCTGACGCTGTCCCGGAGGCCGTGACGGGCGCCGCTCTCGTCGACGCACCGGACGGGTGCGTCCTGGACGGGCGATCGCTCTCGTGCGCGGTCGCCCCACCGGGGTGGACTGTCAGCCAGGACGCCGCGATGCCGACGCTCGCGAACCTCGCCGGTGGGGATCCCTCGGCTGTCGGTGAGGTCCTCGGCGACGGGGAGAGCTTCGGCCCGATCACCCTGCGGGGCACGGCGCCGGTGACGCCCGGCGCCGAGATCGTCACGACGGCCTCGGTGTCCGGTGTGGACTCCGACCTCGACCTGACCAACAACACAGCCCAGACCCTCACCACCGTCAGCGCGGCAGACTGGTCGGTCGCCAAGACTGTGACGAGCTCGGGGGACACCACCTACCCATCACCTGGTGACACCCTCACCTACACGGTCACGGCCACGAGCGCGATGGGTGATGTCGCAGACGTCGTGCTGACCGACGACCTCACCGACGTGCTCGCCCACGCGGACATCGTCCCTGGCTCGGTCCGGTACACGGTCGGGTCAGAGCCCGGAGAGCAGCTGGCGGACCCGACAGCGCAGGACCCCGTCGTGGTGGTCGGCCCGACGTCACTCAGTGCAGGGAGCACGGCGACGCTCAGCTATTCCGTCGTCGTCCACGACGACGCGTGGAGCACCGTCCTCGCCAACACCGTCACCGCCACGGGCTCGACCCCGCCGTCCACCTGCGCTGCGGGCTCCTCGGCACTCGACCCTGCCTGCTCCACCTCGACGACGACGACAGCGCGTCTCGAGCTGCTCAAGCAGGGTGAGGTCAACGATGAGCTCGTCGCTCTGGACGGCGCAGCCTTCGAGGTGGTCGCCGACGTGGAGGGGACGCTCGGCGAGGTCGTCGACTCTCTGCCCGTGTCACCGGTCGCCGACACCCCCGGGGCCTTCGAGATCCCGGGCATCGCGCCGGGCACCTACTGGCTCCGAGAGACGGTCGCCCCGCCAGGGCACGAGCTCCTCGCGACCGCCGTGAGGTTCGACGTGGCGGCAGACGGCACCGTCACACTGCCCGACCCGGCCTCCGCCCCGCAGGTCGCGGCCTCGGGCGGACAGCTCACGGTCACCGACGTCCCCACCTTCCACATGCCCGAGACCGGGGCGACGGGCGCAGGTCGCCTCGTCACGGTCGGGCTCCTCCTGCTCGCAGGTGCTGTCGCAGCGACAGCCGTCCTCGGGCCCCGAAGCCACCCCCTGTCCCTCACCACCCTCCGGAAGCGGAGGCGCTGACGACCGACACGCAGAGACCGACAGACCCCGCCAGGTCTCACGACCGGGCACCAGCACCACACCGGACCCTCGTGGTCCACGAGAACTCATCAGGAGCACATCACACATGGCACTCACCTTCCGCGGATCTGCGCTCGTCGCAGCACTCGCACTGGCTGCCGTCGGCGTCGGCGGTTCCCCCGCCGTCGCCGCGACCACCATCGACCCGGAATCCGTCGCGTCGCTGTCGATCCACAAGTTCCAGCACCCCGAGACCACGACCGGCCTACCGACGTCGAACGGGACCGAGATCGACCCGTCTGCCCTCACCGGGCTCACAGCGCTCGGAGGAGTCGGCTTCACGGCCACTCAGGTACCCGGGATCGACCTGACGACGAACGCCGGCTGGTCCTCGGCCGCCGAGCTGACGGTCGACACGGCTGCCTCCGCTGTCGCCGGCCTCCCCGGACTCAGCGGCGTGACCGCTGCCGACGGTCAGCTGACCTTCTCCGACCTCCCGCTCGGTCTCTACTACGTCGAGGAGACGCTCACCCCGGCCGGTGCACGGGCCGCTGCGCCGTTCCTCGTCACGCTCCCGCTCACCGACCCGGTGACCTCGGGTGAGTGGCTGTACGACGTGCACGTCTACCCGAAGAACGTCATCACCACTGCGGGCAAGACCGTCACCGACGCTGGCACGAAGGTCGGCGACGTCGTGACGTGGACCATCACCGGCGACATCCCCGTCGGCGGACGGACCGATGCCTACAGGGTCGTCGATCCTCTCGACTCTCGGCTCGAGCACGTGTCGACCACGGCGACGCTCACCAACGGCACGACGCTGACCGAGGGTGTCCACTACACCTCCGCGCTCGACGTCGCGACGAACACCGTGACTGTCGACTTCACAGCAGCAGGGCTCGACGTCCTCGCAGCCAACGAGGGCGCACAGGTCCAGGTGGTCATCGAGACGACAGTCCTCGAGGCCGGCGAGATCGAGAACATCGCCTCGATCTTCCCGAACCAGCCCAGCATCGACGAGGGCAACCCCGTCGTCACCCCGCCGGCAGTCACGAAGTTCGGTGCGATGACCGCGCAGAAGGTGAACTCCGAGGGTCAGGTTCTCTCTGGCGCTCAGTTCCAGGTCTTCACCTCTCTCGAGAACGCTCGGACCCGCACCCAGCCGGTCGCTCTCAGGGGCGTCAGCACGTGGACCAGCGCTCAGGACGGCCTGCTCACGATCTCTGGGCTCGGGTACTCGAACATCGTCGACAACGTCGTGATCGACGACCCGGCTGACTGGGTCCAGTACTACCTCGTCGAGGTCGTCGCCCCGTCCGGGTACGAGCTGCTGGCAGAGCCGATCGCCTTCACGGTGACGAGCGACGACACCACCGTCGACCTCACGATCGAGAACACCGAGGCGAACGGCGGCTTCGAGCTCCCCATGACAGGTGCTCAGGGCGTCACGACCATCATCGCCGCGGGCGTCCTGCTGCTCGTCGGCGCTGCCGCCCTCAGCATCCGCTCGCGTCGTTCGTCGCGCGCGGACCGCTGATCGAGGTCGCCGTCGGCCGTCCGTAGGTGCCCTTCACGGCACCTACGGACGGCAGCTCGCAGGAGTCGCCTCCTGCCAGCAGGCGCACGACGCCACCTCCGGACGGGAGGCGACAGCAGTCGCCACCAGACGAGCGGCGCGCGACGTGCAGTGTTCACGGAGAGGGTGCGCGGGCACGAGCCCCGCACCCTCTCACCTACGACAGGACGGACGGTCTGACGTGGCCCCGCGACCACCACGTGCAGCAAGCCATCGAGCGCCCCGTCGGGCACCCCGGCGCAGCGTGGGGGACGTCCAGCGCTCGCGGACGCGCGCACCTCGAGCGATGGTCGTCCGTCGGTCGCTCGTCGCGCTCCTCGCCGTCGCCGGCGCATCGGTCCTCCTCTATCCCTCGGCGGGGAACTGGTTCTCGGACCGGGCCCACGCGGCGGAGGTGTCCGGGTACACCGAGACTGTCGACTCGCTCCCGGCGGGCGAACGGTCGGAGATCCTCGACCGGGCACACGACTACAACCGGTCGCTCGCGACCGACCGCATCGAAGACCCGTACGGGTTGGCCGCAGCGGCAGCGTCAGCTGCGGCCGCAGCTTCGGCCGCCGAGTCCGAGCAGGAGTCAGGAGGACCCGAGACGACCGAGACGACCTATGCTTCTGGCGACCCGGCAGCGACTGACCCGGCAGCGCCTGACCAGACGGCGACTGGCCCGGCAGACTCCGCCAGCGGGTCGGACGGCCCGGGTCTCGACTATCTTGACCAGCTGCGGCTCGGGACCTCCGACACGATGGCGCGGCTCCGCATCCCGACCATCGGCGCGTCGCTCCCCGTCTTCCACGGCACGAGCGACGAGACGCTCGAACGTGGTGTCGGGCACCTCCAAGGATCAGCCCTGCCCGTCGGAGGCGCCGGCACCAACAGCGTCTTGACCGGTCACAGCGGGATCCCGCAGTCGCGGCTCTTCACAGACCTCCAC
>Ga0308163_10004774_pt1 | contig 10620 bp, 6 predicted proteins | sample PhyTR1_FD_201037 | JGI IMG/M metagenome (GOLD analysis project Ga0308163, IMG submission 201037) | Phyllosphere microbial communities from UC Gill Tract Community Farm, Albany, California, United States - DLSLT.R1 | ecosystem: Host-associated > Plants > Phyllosphere > Unclassified | place: USA... | reverse complement strand
ACGTGTCCGGCTTCTACACCGACACCGCCAACAGCTATTTCGTCCGCGGGCATACGACCATCGATGCGTCGATCAGCTATCAGGTCGCACCGCAAGCATCGGTGTCGGTCCGCGGCCGCAACCTGACGGACGCGTTCTACGGCGAGTATTCGGGCTACCCGACGACCAACGTCTATATCGGCGCGCCACGCAGCGTTGAAATCGCGCTTTCCACGCATTTCTGAGCAGGGGTTTCCAGATGGCATTCACCGGTTCGGTCGATCCGAAAGCATACCGCGCGCTATGGCGCTGGCATTTCTATGCCGGCTTGATCGTCGCGCCCTTCCTTCTCATTTTGGCGGTCACAGGCTCGATCTATCTGTTCAACGACGAGATCGACGATGCGCTGTATCCAACGCAACGGTTCGTCGCGGTCCATGCGGCGGAGGTGCCGCCGTCGCGGATGATCGATGCTGCGCTGAAGGCTCATCCGGGGGCCGCGACCCGGATCGATTTGCCTGGCGCGCCCAACCGCTCGGCGGTCGTATTCGTCACCCCCGAACACGGCGAGCCGCTTCGCGTGGCCGTCGATCCGGGAACGGGCCACGTGCTCGGCTCGACGATCTACGCCCGCACGCTGGTAGGGTTCGCCGACGAGATGCACGGATCGCTGACGCTCGGCACGGTCGGCGATCGGATCGTCGAGCTTGCTGCGTGCTGGGCGCTGGTCCTGATCGTCACCGGCCTGTATCTGTGGTGGCCACGTGGTCGCGGAGGCTTCGGCGGCATCCTCTATCCCAGGCTCGGCGCGAGGGGGCGCCTGTTCTGGCGCGACCTGCACGCGGTGATCGGCGTCTGGTCCGTCGCGTTCATCGCGTTCCTGCTGCTGACCGGCCTCCCCTGGGCCGGGATCCAGGGCGACCTGCTCAACCGCGGTACGGCGGCGCTCGGCATCGGCTACCCGGCATCGAACCGGACGCATAATGCGCCGGCGAGCGTGCCGATGAAGACCGCGCTCGGCGAAGCACCGTGGACGATGGAACTCGCACCGATGCCGACATCCACGGCATCCTCGGAACATGCCGGTCATGCCGGCCACGAGATGACCATGGCGGTTCGCGACGATGCAGCGGTGGCCGGGATCGACCGGATCGCAACCTCAGTGACGCGCGATCATCACGTCGCGGGTGCGTATCGCCTGTTCCTGCCGAGCGGACCGACCGGCGTCTATACCGCCTACACCTATCCCGATCAGCCGCAGGGGCAGCGTACGCTGTACTTCGATCGCTGGACCGGCGGCTTGATCCGTGAGGTCGGCTACCCTGAGTATGGCTGGGCGGCGAAGGCGATCGAGCTCGGCGTCCAGCTGCACATGGGGAATTACTTCGGGCTGGCGAACCAGCTCGTGATGTTGGCGACGTGCATCGCGATCGTGCTGCTCGTGATCAGCGGCGTCGTGATGTGGTGGAAGCGCCGCCCGACGGGCCGCATCGCCGCGCCAGCGCGCGTCTCCCCGACGAGGATCAAGGGTGCGGTCGCCATTCTCATCGTCGCGGGGATAGTGTTCCCGATCCTGGGGGTGTCGGTAGTTGTGATCTTCCTGATCGACCGCTTGGTGTTGCTCGCGGCGGTGAGGCGATAGCGGAACGATCGAGGATAGCTGCAGCGACCTACTGCGCCATGGCCGCGAACAGTCGGTAGCGAGCGTACCCGACCCCCGGGTGCATGGGATGCTGCTCACGAGACCTTGGCTGTGGGAGCCTATCCACTTCCAGCAACAGCATACCGCTGCCCGCCGTCCCGAAAGGCAGTATCTCCCTGCTCTTTACGTTAACGTCATCTATAGACTGACGTGACAAGGACCAGTCACGCCGGAGACTGCTACTCGATTGCAATAATTGTAAATTAACGAACAATTAATCAGATATTCAGCTTGCAATTGATCTTGGTAACATACATAGATCAAGTATGGTGGAATAGGCCAAGCGTTGCGAACGTCGCAATGGACCGTTTCAGCCCAATGATGCCTGTTTGCATACAGATTCTTGAGACCCGATCATAATCGCGCTCCAGTATCTTCGAAGGCTTCGTCCTTGCTTCGGACGCTCTCCCCACATTCATTGAACATGGCTCCCGCTGCTGCGGATGGGAGACCCGTGCCTTCCATCCGCGGTGACTTTCGAGGTGTTCATGTACAAGTCGACCCTTTGGGCGGCCGCGCTTGCGGCTGTGAGCCCGGCTGCCTTGCTGATTTCGACGCAATCGGCGCAGGCGCAGGTTCCCGTGGGGGCCGGTGGACAGCTCCAGCAGATCCCGCCCGTACCGTTGACCGAGACGCCCGCGCCCGACTTCGGCTTCGATCGGAAAGCGCCGGTCGTCGTTCCTGCCGCTGGTGGCCCGAAGACGCTTGTCCGGTCGCTGCGCGTGACCGGTGCGACGGTGTTTCCCGAAGCCGACCTGATCGCCGCGTCCGAGTTCACGCCGAACAGCGAGCTCGACCTGTCCGATCTGAAGACGCTCGCCGCGCGGATCACAGCGTACTACACGAGCCGCGGCTATTTCGTCGCGAACGCCTACCTCCCCGAGCAGGACGTGCAGAGCGGCGCGGTCACGATCGCGGTGCTCGAAGGGCGCTTCGGCGCGATCAAGCTCAAGAACGAGTCGCGGCTGTCGGATAGCGTCGCGAACGGCATCCTTGCCGGGCTCGATGTTGGCGATCCGGTCGCAGTGGCACCGCTCGAGCGCCGCTTGTTGATGCTGTCGGACCTGCCCGGCGTGCGCGTGTCGTCGACCCTCAGCCCCGGCACCGCGGTCGGCACGTCGGACCTGCTGGTCGCGATCACCCCCGGCCAGAGCATCACCGGCAGCGTCGAGGCCGACAATGCCGGCAACCGCTACACCGGCGCCTACCGCGTCGGCGGCGTGGTCAACTGGAACAATCCGACCGGCTCGGGCGACGTGCTGAGCCTGCGCGCGTTGACCTCGTTCTCCGGGCTCGCCTACGGCCGCGCGTCGTACCAGGCACCGATCGGCCAGGTCACGCTCGGCGTCGCGTTCGCGCATCTCGAATACTCTCTCGGCAAGGAATTCGACAGCCTCGACGGCAGCGGCAACGCCGACGTCGCGAGCCTCTATGCTAGCTATCCGCTGATCCGGTCGCGCGACAATAATCTGTACGTGACGCTCGGTGGCGACGTGAAGTGGTTCGAGGACAAGATCGGCATCGTCGATGTCACCACTTTCCGCCGCGCGCAGGTCGTCACCGCAGGACTTAGCGGCGATGAGCACGACACGCTGCTCGGGGGCGGCTGGAGCGCGTATTCGCTGAGCTATTCGGTCGGCAATCTCGACATTCGCGGCGCCTATGAGCGGTCGGTCGATGCGCTGACCGCACGCACCGATGGCAGCTACGGGAAGGTACAGTTCAGCTTCGCGCGGTTGCAGACGATCGCCGGCCCGCTGTCGCTGTTCGCCTCCGCGCGCGGGCAGATCGCGTTCAGCAACCTGGACATCTCCGAGAAGATGGAACTGGGCGGCGCCTATGCCGTCCGCGCCTATCCCGAGGGCGAGGCGTATGGCGACCAGGGCTATGTCGCCACCGCCGAGGCGCGGCTGGCATTGCCGCAGGTCGTGCCGGGTGCGCTCCAGCTGTTCGGGTTCGTCGACGTCGGCGAGGTCGATTACGTCAAGCACCCGTATTTCGACGGATCGAACCACGCGAAGCGCAGCGCGTACGGCGCCGGCCTGAGCTGGGCGGGACCGTACGGGATCGCCGCCAAGGCGACCTATGCGCGGAAACTCGGCGATGCCGATGCGACGTCCGCCCCCGACAAGTCGGGCCGCGCCTGGTTCCAGCTCTCGAAGACCTTCTGAGCGCACCGCCAAACGCTGCTGGCACCCCCAAAATTTAGCGGCCATCCGCCGCCACCGAGGATACCGCACATGACCCCCATCCCTTCGTCGATCAGAAACACCAGTCGTCCCGCCCCCACCGTCACGCGCACGCGGCGCGGCGGGCTGTTCGGCACGACCGGCCTCGCACGGTTCGCCTGGCTGATCGGGTTCAGCCTCGCCGGCACGGTGGCTGCGCGCCCGGTCGAGGCACAGACGCTGCCGACGGGCGGCGAAGTCGTCGCGGGCCAGGCGAGTATCGCGACCGGCACTAAGTCGTCGACCGTGTCGCAGACCAGCGACCGCGCGGCGATCAATTGGCAGTCCTTCTCGATCGGCAAGGGCAAGAGCGTCGTCTTCGAGCAGCCGACCAGCAGCTCGGTGGCGCTGAACCGTGTGCTCGGCTCGGACCCTTCGGTGATCCTCGGCAATTTGTCGGCGAACGGGAAGGTGTTCCTGGTCAACGCGAATGGCATCCTGTTCGGCCAGACGGCCAACGTTAACGTCGGCGGGCTTGTAGCCTCGACATTGAACATCTCCGACGCCGATTTCCTCGCGGGCAAGAACAGTTTCGCGGGCACGAGCGGCGCGAGCGTGCAGAACGACGGCACGATCACCGCGAAGAGCGGCTATGTCGCGTTGCTCGGCGCGAACGTCGGCAACGGCGGCACGATCAAGGCGAACTTCGGCACGGTCGTGCTGGCGGGCGGCGAGGCGATCACGCTCGACGTCGCGGGCGACGGGCTGCTCAACGTCGCGGTCGACAAGGGTGCGGTTGGCGCGCTGGTGCGCAACGGCGGGCTGATCCGCGCCGACGGCGGCAAGGTCGTGATGACCGCGCAAGGCGCTGGCGACCTGCTTCACACCGCGGTCAACAACACCGGCATCGTCGAGGCGCGCACGTTGCAGAACCGCGGTGGCACGATCATGCTGCTCGGCGACATGAAGACCGGCACGGTCAGCCTTGCCGGCACGCTCGATGCAAGTGCACCGGTCGGCGGCAATGGCGGCTTCATCGAGACGTCGGCGGCCACCGTGAACGTTGCGGACAGCGCCAAGGTCTCGACCTTCGCGCGGTCCGGCCTGACCGGCATGTGGTTGATCGATCCGCAGGATTACGTGATCGGTGCGGGCGGCAACATCTCGGGCGCGACGCTGTCGGCGCAGCTCGTGACGACCAGCATCACGATCAGCACGATCCCCGCGGCGGGTGACACGACCACCGGCAATGGCGACATCTTCGTCAACGATGCGGTCGCGTGGACCGCCTCGGGTGTGCCGACGACGCTGACGATGAACGCATTCCGCGACGTCAGCATCAACGCGCCGATCACCGCGACAAACGGCAACATCGTCGCGTGCTGCGGCCGCGACGTGAACGTCAACGCGGACCTGACCACGACCAACGGCAGCATCCTGCTCAACGCCGGGCGCAATGTTCAGGTGTTTCACGCGATCACCACGACCGACGGCAACATCGCCTTGTGCGCAGGCCATGACGTGATGATCGACGCGGCGGTCACGCTGACCCGCGGCACGACGATCCCCGCGCAGAGCCTGGGCCTGCCGGTCGGCCTCACGCTGATCGCAGGGTCGGACGGCACCGGGCCGGGCGTCAACGGCGGCACGATCGTGTTCTCTGCGCTGTCGCCGCCGACCACGGTCACCGCTGCGCCGGTGTCGATCAACTACAACCCCGTTTCGTACACGACGCCGACCGACTTCTCGACCGAGTTCGTCCTGACCGAGGGCGCGGCGATCACCCAGCGGATGCTGCTGTTCCCGACCGCGCAGAAGGTCGCCGACGGCACCAATGCGGCGGTGTTGAGCGGGTTCAACACCAACGGTACCTCGGGCACGCCGACCGGCGTGTCGCTGGTCGCAGGCCCGAACGCGACGGCGACGTTCGACAGCACCGGCGAAGGCACGGGCATCGGCGTCAGCTTCAGCGGCTACACGCTGACCGGCGCGAACGCGAACCAATATGCGCTGGCGAGCTCGTGCTGCGTCGCCGGGTTCCGGACGACCGGGACGATTACGGCTGCCGCACCGGCACCGGCACCGGCGCCTGCTCCGGCACCAGCGCCTGCCCCGGCACCAGCGCCTGCCCCGGCACCAGCGCCTGCCCCGGCACCGGCGCCCGCTCCGGCACCGGCGCCCGCTCCGGCACCAGCGCCCGCTCCGGCACCAGCGCCTGCCCCGGCACCAGCGCCTGCTCCGGCACCAGCGCCTGCCCCGGCACCAGCGCCCGCCCCGGCACCAGCGCCTGCCCCGGCACCGGCGCCCGCTCCGGCACCGGCGCCCGCTCCGGCACCAGCGCCTGCCCCGGCACCAGCGCCTGCCCCGGCACCAGCGCCCGCCCCGGCACCAGCGCCTGCTCCGGCACCAGCGCCTGCTCCGGCACCGGCGCCTGCTCCAGCACCGGCGCCTGCTCCAGCACCGGCGCCCGCTCCGGCACCGGCACCCGCACCAACGCCGACACCAACCCCGACGCCTCCGCCAGTACTCGCGCCGCCCCCTACCGCGACGCCGCCCCTCACCCCTGTTCCGAACCTGCCCAATGCTACGAGGCCGTTTCTGGAGGTTCCGCCGGTGACGGTGCGTATCCCGACGCCGCCGACGATCGAGGTCGTCGAGGGTGGCGTGACGTATCCGACGCCAGAACGGCCCGGCACCGTGATCGTAGAAACACCCGAAACGCCGCAGGTCGTGCAACCGGTCGTCGAACGCGCGTTCGTGCAGCCTACGCCGCCCAACACGCCAGCCGTGCCCAATTACCCGCGGAAGCAGGCGCGTCATTGAGATGATCGGGACTGCGCGGCGTGGCGTCTCGGCGCCCGCTCGCTGGTTTGCGAGCTGGCAGGCACTGCTAGGCTGGGGAATCGTTGGGAGCGGCGCCGCCGTACCGGGCATCGCGGCGTCCCCCGCGCCGGCTGCTATTGTCGCGACCGCAGCGCCGGACGATGCTGGCCGGCTCGGCGGCGTGGCGGCGTCCGACGACGTGCGCGACACGGTGAACTGGGTGTCGACGTCGCACGACAATCACGCGTTGCCGTTCGTCGTGATCGACAAGGTGAACGCGGTCGTGCTCGCGTTCGATGGCAGCGGCAATTTACGCGGGCGGGCGCCGGCGTTGCTCGGGATGGCACGCGGCGACGCCAGCGTGCCGGGTATCGGCCAGCGCAAGCTAGCGACGATTACGCCCGCCGAGCGCACCACGCCGGCCGGTCGCTTCCAGGCCTCGCTAGGACGCGATTTCGAACAGGATATCCTGTGGATCGACTATGATGCCGCGTTGTCGCTGCACCGCGTGATCAAGGGGCGACGCGTCGACGATCGCGCCGGACGGCTAGCATCGGCGACGCCGAGCGACAACCGGATCTCGTATGGCTGCGTCAACGTGCCGCCGGGATTTTACGACGATGTGGTGAAGCCGTTGTTCACCGGGACGGTGGGGATTGTTTACATCCTGCCTGAGGTTAAGCCGTTGCGGAGCGTGTTGGCGGTGCCTGGCGAGGCGAAGTAGCGGACTTCTCGATCCTCCCCCGCCAGGGGGAGGTGGCTGGCGCTTGCCAGACGGAGGGGGAGGACACGGAACGGGCCTGATCGTGCCCTCCCCCTCCGTCGCCTTCGGCGCCACCTCCCCCTTGCGGGGGAGGATCAAACGTTACGTCACTGGCACCAGGGGCGTTCGCGGTACCATTTCGTCAGGACGTACTTCACGCCCTGCTCGACCGGCATGCCCTGGTGAAGCGACCCCCAGTTCGGTGCGCCATACTCGTCCATGTTGTTCCAGATCACGAGATTGCCTGCTTTCGGCGCGATCATCACCCCCGCGGTCGGGTAGTTCGTCCGCCCCCCTGCCTCGGGTTCGTTGAGGAAGGTCATCGCCGACCAGGTCCGCTGGCCGCCCATCGTCACCTGATCCAGCCAATAGGACTGTTCGGTATCGAAAAAGTCGTGATGCGGCTTGAACTCCTGCCCGACAGCGTAACGCTGCCCCTGCAACGCCTCGCCGTAGCGTGGCTCGAGCCCTGTCAGCAGGTCGAGCTTGCTCTCGACCGCAGTCACGGGCGCGGGGCCGGGATAGAGGTAGCACGTCTCGCTGGTACGGTGCGGAGACACCGGGGCATCGCCGACGACCGGCGACGGCACGCGATTGGCCTCGATGAGCGCGATCACCGCGGCGCATTCGTCGAGCGTGAGAAAATCGCGAACGATATAAAGCTCCATGCCGTTCGCCGGCATCCGGACCGCGCCGGGATAGCACAGGATCCGATCGCGCACCTGCTCGGCAGAGTTCGCCCTGCCGAGCGCTTCGATTTGACCATCGCGACGATCGGTGGATCGCGCGTCCGAATTGGCGCCTGGGCTGTCAATATTAGTCATAAGGTCCGCAATACTCACAAGAATCGCAATGAGAATTATGATCTGGATCTATAAAGCAGGTTAAGTTTCGTACAACGTGCATCCTTATCAGATAACCGACGTTTATCATGTACGACCAACATAGGTTAGGCCGGTTGCGCGACTACATCGCGAACCGCAGCCCTCATGGATGCGCATAAGTCGCACCTACCGAAGAGTTCGGGAACATCCCCCGCTCCGCTGCCGGCGTGAGCCTTGGGTGACGCGATTGAACGACATCGGCGGAGACTTACCATGAACACGAGGTATCTCGTGGGTGCGGGACTGCGGTCCGGCACGCGCGCACCCTTGGCGGATAGACCGCGCTCGACCGCCGCATTCCAGCGCGGCGCTGCCTGCGCGATGGCGACGGCGGTTGCCGCGGAAGCACAGGACCAGCGCGTCTCGCAGCGGATCAAGAACCGGGACACCGAGCGCTTTCGGTAAACGCTCGCGGGTCGCGTTCCGAACGCTCGACCCACCGACGCTTCCCCAAATCTGCTCTTGCTCGTCCTCGCGCCTCGCGGGGCCAGGATAGTCATGTTCAAAAATCTTCTCGCCGGCGCTGCGGCGTCGTTGCTCGCAGTCATGCCGCAACCCTCGGCCGCCCAGACGGTGGTATTGCCGGGTGCGCTGTTACTTGCGGGCTACCGCGCGACCTGCGGACCGGTCGATACGATGATCCAGCCGATCAACGACATCGCGGCCGCTTACAAGGGTCGCATCATCCTCCACCCGCGCGTCCTCGACTTGCCGCGCGCACAGCAACTCTTCTGGTACACGCACGAATGCGCGCACCAGATCTTCGGTCCGGGCGAAGCCGCTGCGGATTGCTGGGCGGTGCAACAGGGCAAGATCCAAGGCTGGCTCACCCGAGACGAACTGTCGAAGCTGGCAGGAACGATGCGGTATTATCCAGGTGATGCGACGCACACCGACGGCGCAGCGCGGGTCGTAGCAATGGACGCTTGCTTCGCACGATAGTCTAGCGATCGCGTTGAAAAGTAGACACTCAAGACTGCATGTGCCGACAACGTAATAAGTATTCTCCGGCTGATCCAGGTCGTTGACAAGATCCAACCGACGGCTTCTGTATCGTTAGCGTAACGATACGGCCCATTACGGTGTCGGATCGCCTCCGTCTGGATTGCACACGCCATGCCTGGTTCTCTACCCGAGGCGATAGACGGCGGTGCACGATCGCACGGCCCGGACGTTTCTGCCTGCGACCGCGAACCGATCCACCGGCCAGGATCGATCCAGCCGCACGGCCTCGTCCTCGTCGCCGACGCCTGCACCTTCAAGATCATGGCGGGCGCGGGCGACATCGAAAAACTGCTGGCGCCGCAGTGGCTTGGCGCGAACCTCGACGATCTTCTCGGCCAGCCCGTCTCGGCGCAACTCGCGGCCAAGCCCAACGCCAGCACGGTCGTGCTCGCGCGGATCGTCGGCACCGGAACGCCGTTCGACGCCATTGCGCACCGCGTGTCGAACACCATCGTGGTCGAACTCGAGCCCGCCCCCCTAGCGATGCCGTCCCCGATCGACGTGCTGGTGGAGATGGAGGAAGCCGCGGCGACGTTCGAACAGGCGTTCGGCTTACGCGAACTGTGCGAACGCGCCGCCAGGACGTTTCGCCAATTGACCGGGTTCGACCGGGTGATGCTGTACCGCTTTCTCGACGATGACGCCGGGGTCGTCCTGGCCGAGGACCGCGATGCCGCGCTCGGCAGTTTCCTGAACCAGCATTTCCCGGCGTCCGACATCCCGAAGCAGGCGCGCGCGCTGTACGTCCGGAACCGCGTCCGCATCATTCCCGACATCGCCTATGAACCGGCATTGCTCCGTCCAGCCGGTGCGACGCCGCTCGACATGAGCGACCTCGCGCTGCGCAGCGTATCGCCGATCCACCTCCAATATCTCGCCAACATGGGCGTCGCGGCGTCGGCGTCGGTGTCGATCGTCCGCGACGGCGCGCTGTGGGGCCTTGTCGCCTGCCACCATCCGACGCCGAAGTTCCTGCCGCTCCATGTCCGGATGGCCTGCCGTGCGCTCGCCGGGAGCCTTGCCCGCCAGATCCGCGCGAAGGAGGATGCCGAGCTCTACCGCGAGCGCATTCGCCTCCGTACCGCGGAGGACGCGGTCGTGCTTCGGCTCGGCAGCGACATCTCGCTCGCCGGCTTCTTCGCGACCGCGGGCGACGACATGTGCCGGATGCTCGGTGCCGACAGTTTCGCGGCGGTTCGCGGCACCGAATTGTTTGTCGCCGGTCGCTCGCCGCGGCACGACGACATCCGCGCGGTCGCCGATCATGTCATCGATCTCGGCCGGGCGCTTCCCTTC
>Ga0308163_10004772_pt1 | contig 10622 bp, 5 predicted proteins | sample PhyTR1_FD_201037 | JGI IMG/M metagenome (GOLD analysis project Ga0308163, IMG submission 201037) | Phyllosphere microbial communities from UC Gill Tract Community Farm, Albany, California, United States - DLSLT.R1 | ecosystem: Host-associated > Plants > Phyllosphere > Unclassified | place: USA... | reverse complement strand
AGAAACTCAAACGCATCCGTTCCCGCTTCGGCTGGACGCTGACCTGGGCCATGATGATCGTGTACTACGGCTTCACGCTGCTGGTCGCGTTCAACAAGGAATTCATGGGCACCCCGATCGGCGACAGTGTTATCACCTGGGGCATTCCCCTCGGCCTGTTCGTCATCCTGTTTACCGTTTTGATTACCGGCATCTATGTGCGCCGCGCCAACCGCGAATACGACGAGTTGAGCGACGCCATCCGTGCAAAGGTGGGCGCATGATGGCCGGCGCCCGCACCTCCTCACTGCTGGCATTGGTGCTGCTGGCCGCCACCGGCATCGCCCACGCCGCGCCCGACATGGGCCAGGCCGTTCGTCAGCCGACGAACTGGACCGCGATCAGCATGTTCGCGCTGTTCGTCGTCGGCACGCTGTTCATCACCAAGTGGGCCGCCGCCAAGACCAAGTCGGCGTCCGACTTCTACACCGCCGGCGGTGGCATCACCGGTTTCCAGAATGGCCTGGCGATTGCCGGCGACTTCATGTCGGCGGCGTCGTTCCTGGGTATTTCGGCCGCCGTGTTCCTCGATGGCTACGATGGCCTGATCTACGCGATCGGCTTCCTGGTGGGCTGGCCGGTCATCACGTTCCTGATGGCCGAGCGCCTGCGTAACCTTGGCCGCTTCACGTTTGCCGACGTGGCCTCGTACCGCTTTGCGCAAAAGCCGATCCGCGTGTTCGCGGCGTCCGGCACGCTGGTCGTCGTCGCGTTCTACCTGATCGCGCAGATGGTCGGCGCGGGTCAGCTGATCAAGCTGCTGTTCGGTCTGGAATACTGGATCGCCGTCGTGCTGGTCGGTATCCTGATGATGGTCTACGTGCTGTTCGGCGGCATGACGGCCACCACCTGGGTCCAGATCATCAAGGCCGTGCTGCTGCTGTCGGGCGCGTCGTTCATGGCGTTCTCGGTGCTGGCGCAATACAACTTCAGCCCGGCCCTGCTGTTCCAGACCGCGACCGAAGTGCACGCCAAGGGCACCGCCATCATGGGTCCGGGCAGCTTCATCAAGGATCCGATCTCGGCCATCTCGTTCGGCATGGCGCTGATGTTCGGTACCGCCGGCCTGCCGCACATCCTGATGCGCTTCTTCACCGTTCCGAGCGCCAAGGAAGCGCGCAAGTCGGTGCTGTGGGCAACCACCTGGATCGGCTACTTCTACATCCTGACCTTCATCATCGGCTTCGGCGCGATCGTGCTGGTGGGTACCAACCCGGCATTCAAGGATGCAGCCGGTGCTCTGCTGGGCGGTAACAATATGGCGGCGGTCCACCTGGCCAAGGCCGTGGGCGGCGACGTGTTCCTGGGCTTCATCTCGGCGGTGGCGTTCGCGACCATCCTGGCCGTGGTGGCGGGCTTGACGCTGTCGGGTGCTTCGGCCGTGTCGCACGATCTGTATGCGACCGTGTTCAAGAAGGGCAATGCCACCAGCGAAAACGAGCTGCGCGTATCGAAGATCACCACCATCGGCCTGGGTATCGTGGCCGTGGTGCTGGGTATCGCTTTTGAGAAGCAGAACGTCGCCTTCATGGTGTCGCTGGCCTTCGCGATTGCCGCATCGGCCAACTTCCCGGTGCTGTTCATGTCGGTGCTGTGGAAGGATTGCACCACCCGCGGCGCCACGATCGGCGGCTTCCTGGGCCTGGCCACGGCGGTTGGCCTGACGATCGTGTCGAAATCGGTGTGGGTCGATGTGCTGCACCATCCGGCAGCGATCTTCCCGTACGCCTCGCCAGCGATCTTCTCGATGGCAGTGGGCTTCATCGGCATCTGGCTGTTCTCGATCACCGACAAGGGTCCGCGTGCCCGCATCGACCGTGCAGGCTTCGAGGCGCAGCAGGTGCGCGCCGAGACCGGTATCGGTGCGGCGGGCGCTTCGGGTCACTGATCCCCGTCTGGTCAGGCAGCGCAAGCCGGGTGTGGTCCGCAAGGACCCACCCGGTTTTTTTTGGCCTCTGCGCCACTTGAACTGCATCAAACCGTCGTATCTCCGCCAATCCTCCCGACGAACCTCGGATGGTTTGACATTTGTCGACCGTGGTTCAATTCCTGTCGTGCGACTATCCCAAAGGTAATTCCACTCGAACTTCATTCACATTGGGGGAGAGACATGGATCCAATCCTGGGACAGATCATCTTGTGGCCCATACCGTGGGTACCAATCGGCTGGGCCCTGTGCGACGGCTCACTGCTCGCAATCAATCAACATCAGGCGCTCTACACATTGCTGGGCAACTACTTCGGTGGTGACGGCCAGCAGACCTTTGCGCTGCCCGACCTGCGCAACAGATTTCCGATGGGCGCCCAGGGGATGACCGGCATCGCCCAGAAGGGCGGCGCCGCCACGGCAAACATGAGCGGTGCCAGTGGCGCCGGCAGCGTCACGATCGGTGTGAACAACCTGCCCGCGCACAGTCACGGGGCTGCGTTCACGGGCGCGGCGGCGGCCAGCGTCAGCGTCGCGGTTCCCGTCGATGCGGTCGGTCCCGCCACGGACAGCGTGCCGGGGGCCGGCAAGGTACTCGGGTGCGTCACGGGCGGCATCACGCCGCCCAAACTCTATGCGACTGACGCGGCCACGTCCACGTTGCGTCCGTTCGACGTGGCGCTGCCGGCAGCGGCCGGCACGATCGCGGTGAGCACGACCGGCGCCGGCCAGCCGTTGCCGGTGCAGGTCGCGCTGAGCGGTGCAATCGGCACCGTGCCGCCCTACACGACCCTGAATTTCATCATCGCCATGCAGGGCATTTACCCGTCACGTCCATGAGTGCTCCCGGGCTGCCCGGCGCAGCCCGGTTGACTCTTCCCTTCACGCCATCGCCATCCCAGGACCATCATGATCACTTCCTCGCATGCCAGCAGCACCCGCGCGTCCATTGCCAACAGCAACCTGGTCCAGCCCGGGCCGGTGATGTTCGATTTCACGAACGGGGTCACCGCGCAAAACGTCATCGGGAGCCCCGGATCACCCATTGCCAGTCAGCAGGTGGGCGACGCGGTGCTGACGCTCATGGCCGATGCCGGTTCTCTCGTGCATACCGATGAGACATCCTTTTCGGGCTACGACGTGGTTGGCCTGGATGGCCTGACCGTCTCGGTCGACCTGGAAAATCCCGACGTGCTTGCGCCTGCCGTAATCACGCTGGCACTCGATGGTGGCCGGACATTCGATCTGACGGAGCTGTCGGTGCTGGACCTGAGCGCGTTCGGGTTGACAGTCAATATCCGCACGAATAAAACATCGACGCCGGTGACCTTCGACATCCCTCCCGCGCAATTTGACGGCGGCACGCAGTTGCCCAGCGATGCGGTGCGCGTCCTGCTGGCCAGCGAGCCGGACCTGCAAGGCATCGCATGGGCCGAGCTGTCCAATGCCGTCACCGGCGACGTCATCCTGCTCCAGTTCGACAATATCGTCCTGTCCAACATCGAGTCCCTGTCCACCGACCCGGTGTTCGTCGATCCACTTGCCGCCAGCGTGGACGTGGACCAGAACGGCGGCGCGCTCGACCTTGCCAGCCTGCTGCACGTGAACGATCCCGATGCGGCCGAAACGCTGACCTGGTCGGTCCTCACCCAGGCCAGCCACGGCGTCGCGCAACTGACGGGCGCCACGGCCAGCGGGGGCAGCGCCGACATCACCCCGGGCGGCACCCTGCTGTACACACCCACCAGCGGCTATGCGGGCAACGACAGCGTCACGATCCAGGTCAGCGATGGCGCTGCCACGGCAACCCGGACCATCAACTTCAGCGTCATACCACAGGCGCCGGGCACGCCCGACCTGGCGGCAGGCACCGATACGGGCCTGGTGCAGGACGACGACGTCACCGCTGCGGCCAGCCTGACACTGTCCGGCACCAGTGCATCGGGCGATTCGGCCAGCACGGTCACGGTATTCATCGACGCCGATGACGACGGCATGCTCGACGTCGGCGAGCAGTCTGCCACGGCGACGGTTGCCAACGGCACCTGGAGCGTCAGCGACCTGTCCACGAGCGGCCTGGACGGCACCTACGCCGTGCGCGCCTTCGTGACGTCCGCCACCGGCAACCTCTCGAGCGCAGTTGGCAACGTGCTCGCCGTGACGATCGACCACACGGCGCCCACGACCAGCTTCAGCGCGATCGCCATCGCGAACGACAGCGGCGCCAGCGACGCCGACTTCACCACGAACGTTGCCAGCCAGACGATCAGCGCGACCCTGAGCCAGCCGATCGATGCCGGTGAAACGTTGTTCGGTTCGGTGGACAATGGCGCCACCTGGACCGACATCACGGACCAGGTCAGCGGCACCACGCTCGCCTGGACCGGCGCCACGCTGGTCGAGGGCGGGGCGATCGTGCTGCGCCTGGAAGACGAGCATGGCAATGCCGGTACGCCGGCCACGCGCGCGTACACGCTCGACACGAGCGCGCCCGCTACCGGGATCGCGCTGGCGGAACTGAGTGGCGACAGCGACGGCGACTTCATCGTGGCCAGCGCGAACCAGAGTGTGTCAGGGACCCTGGACGCGCCGCTGCAGGCTGGCGAGCAGGTCCAGGTGTCGGTCAATGGCACCGACTGGGTCGATGCCATCGCCTCGACCGGCTCGCCGGCCTGGTCGCTCGCCGGCCTCGTGCTCGATGCGAGCGGCGCCCTGCGGGTGCGGGTGCTCGACCTGGCGGGCAATGCCGGGCCGGTCTACAGCAGCAACTACCTCGTCGACGAGGCGGGGCCCACCGCTGCGGTGCCGCCCAGCACGGTGTTGCAGTTGCCGGCCGGCGCCACCTTCGAGGTCGTGGTGACCTGGGGCGACACGGGCGGCGCAGGCCTCGACGTCGACAGTTTCGGCACCGATAACATCAGCGTCACCACGCCCGCGACCGACCTTCTTGCCGTCCAGTCGTACAGCGTCAATGGCAACGTCGTCACCTACACCGTCGCCGCGCCGGGCGGCACCTGGGACGCCCAGGATGCCGGGCGCTACACCGTCGGGATCGCGGCCGGTTCGGTGCGCGACCTGGCTGGCAACGGCGTGGCTGGCGTGGCCAGTGCCGGCGTCATCGACGTCACCTTCAGCAATGCGCCCACGGTAAGCAGCCTGCGCCTGTCGGCCGACAATGGCGTCAGCGATACCGACTTCCTCACCAACGTTGCGCTGCAAACGATCGAGGCAACACTGTCGCGCGCGCTGCTGGCGGGCGAGAGCGTGTTCGGCGCGCTCGACAATGGCGCCAACTGGACCGACATCAGTGCCGGCGTCGTCGGCGCGAGCGTGACGTGGGCCGATGTCGTCTTGCCGGCGTCGGGCACGATCATCATCCGCGCAATCGACGCCGACGACATGGCCGGCATCGAGGCCAGCCAGGCTTACACGATCGATGCCGACGCGCCCACGACCACGCCGGCCACGGCGGCGCTGGCGACCGACTCGGGCGCCAGTGCGGACGACTTCATCACCAACGTCGCGGCGCAGGACCTCAGCGGCACCCTGAGCACCGCACGCACGGGCGACGAGTTCGTCGAAGTGTCGCTCAATGACGGCATCAGCTGGCTCACGGCCGGGGGCACCGGCAGTGACTGGACGCTGGAAGGTATTCTGCTGCCGGCCAGCGGCACGCTGCAGGTGCGCGTGGCCGACACGGCGGGCAACCATGGCCCGGCATTGACGCAGGCTTATCTGGTCGACGGGGCGGCGCCGACCGCCGGCACACCGGTGCGCGCGAATTTGGTCGACCCGGTCGGGACCAGCTTCACCTTCACCGTGACGTATGCCGACAGCGGCGCCGGCATCGATGCCGCCACGGCCGGCAGCGACAATGTCAGCGTGACCGGGCCGGGTGGTGTCCTGAACGTCAGCAGCCATGTCGTCAATGGCAACGTCGTCACCTACACGGTGCAGGCGCCGGGCGGTGAATGGGATCCGCTCGACGCCGGCACCTACACGATCGGCATCACCGGCACGCTGCGCGATCTCGCCGGCAACGCCGTGGTGGCCAATGCTGCGGCCCATACCTTCACGGTGGGTCCGGACAACACGCCCGAGCCAACGCCAGACCCACCCACCACAACGGTCGATGGCGTGCCTGTCATCACCAGCACCACGACCGATCCCGCGACAGGCCTGGTCAATACGGTGGTCACGGTGCCGTTCGTGACGGCCACCCGCCCGGACGACCCGAACACGCCAAACGCCAGCCTGGCCGACATTCCGCTGGCTGCATCGGGTGCCGGCGTGACGTCGGTACTGACGGTCGGCTTGCCGGTCGGTACCGGGCTGCAGGCCGCGGGTCCGGCCACGCTGCTCGATCACGACCAGGCGCTGCGCGACCTGATCCTGCGCATCGAGCAAAAGACGGTGGCCGGCTCCGACGCGCAGGATGACATGAGCGGGGAAGGCATTGCGTTCCTGCAGGCCCTGGCACAGAGTACCTTGCTGCACACGGCCACACTGACACCCGTGATTGCCCCTGGCAGCGCCGCGCCGACGATCGCCATCACGGGCGATGCCTCGGGCGGCGCCGCGATCGGCCTGGTCATCGACACGACCAGTCTGCCCACCAATGCGACCATCGAGCTCAACGACGTCCAGTTCGCCGCGATCGTCGGTGCGGCCACCGTGCGCGGTGGTGCGGGCGAGAACATCGTGATCGGCGATGATGCCGTCCAGACGATCTATCTCGGCGCCGGCGACGACCAGTTGTTCGGCGGTGGTGGCAATGACATCATCGGCAGTGCCGGCGGCAACGACCTGCTCGATGGCGGCAGCGGCAATGACCTGGTGGTGGGTGGCATCGGCAACGACAGCCTGCGAGGCGGCAGCGGCAACGATGTGCTGCAGGGCGGCGGCAGCGCGCGCGGCGACTGGCAATTCACGATGGGGGCCGACGGCATGCTGGGCGCCGTCCATGCCGCGACGGTGTTCGCCGGGGGCAGGCCGGCCAATCTCACCCTCGCGCAGTTGGATGGCAGCGACGCCGACCTGGCGTTTCTCGCGGCGCCGCGCGACAGCCTGACGGACATGGCGCTGCTGTACCAGGCGGCGTTCGGGCGCGCCCCCGACCTCGGCGGCCTGAATTTCTACCTGAGTCATGGCGACGACGCCGCGTCGGTGGCGCGTGGCATCGTTGCCTCCGCCGAGTGGACCGCGCGTGGCACGAATGCGCTGTCCGATGAGGCGTTCGTGTCGACTCTCTACAGCCAGGTGCTGGGCCGGGCGTCCGACGCGCAGGGCCTGGCATTCTGGAGCGGCCAGCTGGCGCAAGGAACCTACACGCGCGCCGATGTGCTGCTCGGCTTTGCTGCCAGCACCGAGCACCGGGCGCTGCAGGGCCCTGATCTCGTCATCGCTGCCTCCAGCGTCAGCGCTGAGAACGGCTGGCTCGCCGCCAGCGGCGATGATCGGCTGGATGGCGGCGCCGGGAACGACGTGCTGGTCGGCGGCGACGGCACCGATACCGTCGTCTACGCCAGCGCGCTGGCTGCCACGCGCTTCGTGCTCGGCGCGACAGCGGTGCAAGCGGTGGATGCGGTCACCGGCGACATCGACACGTTGCGCGGTATCGAGCAGGGCGCATTCAGCAATGGCACGGTCGATCTGCGCTTCACCCAGGTCGACGCCGGCACGCTCAGGTCGGTCGGGCTGCTGTACCAAACTGTGCTCGATCGCAGCGGCGATCTGGATGGCTTCAACGACTGGGCTGCCAGTGGCCTGGACACGGCGGGCCTGGTGGCAGGCTTCGTCGGCTCGGGCGAATTCGCGGCGCGCTATGGTGCCTTGTCGGACGCCCAGTTCGTCGCGGCGCTGTATGCCAACTCGGATCTGGATGCGGCCGCAGCCGGCGGTAGTGCGGCGTGGGTGGCGCAGCTGGCCACCGCCTCGCGCGCTGAACTGATCGGCAGCTGGATCGGGCAGCAAGCCGTGCTGGATGCGCAGGTGACTGGCGCTGGCTTATGGCTGGTGTAAGTTGAATCCAGTTGTTTCATGTTTCATTCCGTGTTGCATGGTGAAACACAGGGTGTGTATTGCAGCGACTGGAAAGGGCGCTGATCGCATCTAAGTCCTTGAAATTGCGGTAAGAGTCAGGTTGAATCACGCTGGCACGGTGCTTGCAATTCATTCCCTGATCTCTTACCGCAATTACAAAGGACCAGCATGAGCACACTTTCCGCAGGCGCCGCCTTCCGCCAGGCAATCCTGGACGAATCCCCGCTGCAAGTCGTGGGCGCGATCAACGCCAACCACGCATTGCTGGCCAAGCGCGCCGGCTTCAAGGCCATCTACCTGTCCGGCGGCGGTGTTGCCGCCGGCTCGCTTGGCCTGCCCGATCTGGGCATCTCGAATCTCGACGACGTACTGGTCGATGTACGCCGCATCACCGACGTGTGCGACCTGCCGCTGCTGGTCGACGTCGACACCGGCTTTGGCGCGTCGGCCTTCAATGTCGCGCGCACCGTGCGCTCGCTGTCCAAGGCCGGCGCCGCCGCCTGTCACATCGAAGACCAGGTCGGCGCCAAGCGCTGCGGCCACCGGCCGGGCAAGGAAATCGTCAGCAAGGAAGAAATGGTCGACCGCATCCGCGCCGCCGCCGATGCCCGCCTGGATGACGATTTCGTGATCATGGCGCGCACCGATGCGCTGGCCGTCGAAGGCCTGGACGCGGCGATCGAACGCGCCGTTGCCTGCGTCGAAGCGGGCGCCGACATGATCTTCCCGGAAGCGATGACGACGCTTGACATGTACAAGCGTTTCGCCGATGCGGTCAAGGTGCCGGTACTGGCCAATATCACCGAGTTCGGCGCCACGCCGCTGTTTACCGTCGACGAGCTGGCCGGCGCCGGCGTGGGCCTGGTGCTGTATCCGCTGTCGGCGTTTCGCGCGATGAACAAGGCCGCCGAAAACGTCTACACCGCGATCCGCCGCGACGGCACGCAGCAGCACGTGCTGGACACGATGCAGACCCGCGCCGAACTGTATGATCGTATCGATTACCACAGCTACGAGCAGAAGCTCGACGCGCTGTTTGCCCAGAACAAAGTCAAGTAAGGAGACCACACATGAACACGCAGAACCAGGAAGCCCCGACCTTCAAGCCGAAGAAATCCGTCGCCCTGTCCGGCGTCGCCGCCGGCAATACCGCGCTGTGCTCGGTCGGCAAATCGGGCAACGACTTGCATTACCGCGGCTACGACATCCTCGACATCGCCACCACCAGCGAATTCGAAGAAATCGCCTACCTGCTGGTACACGGCAAGCTGCCGAACGACGGTGAACTGCGCGGCTACAAGGCCAAGCTGCGTTCGCTGCGCGGCCTGCCGCAGGCGCTGAAAAGCGCGCTCGAAGCGTTGCCCGCCAATGCCCATCCGATGGACGTGATGCGCACCGGCGTGTCGGTCCTGGGCTGCACGCTGCCCGAGAAGGACGAGCACCACATCAGCGGCGCGCGCGACATCGCCGACCGCCTGATGGCGTCGTTCGGCTCGATGCTGCTGTACTGGTATCACTTCAGCCACAGCGGCAAACGCATCGACGTGGACACCGACGACGATTCGATCGGCGGCCACTTCCTGCACCTGCTGCACGGCTTCGCACCAAAGGAATCGTGGGTGCGCGCAATGCACACGTCGCTGATCCTGTACGCCGAACACGAATTCAATGCGTCGACCTTCACCGCGCGCGTGATTGCCGGTACCGGCTCGGACATGCACTCGGCCATCACCGGCGCGATCGGCGCGCTGCGCGGACCAAAACACGGCGGTGCCAATGAAGTCGCGCACGACATCCAGAAGCGTTACGAGAATCCGGACGAAGCCGAAGCCGACATCCGCAACCGCGTGGCCAACAAGGAAGTCGTGATCGGCTTCGGCCATCCGGTCTACACGATCTCGGACCCGCGCAACAAGGTGATCAAGGAAGTGGCGCGCACCTTGTCGGAAGAGGGCGGCTCGATGAAGATGTTCGACATCGCCGAGCGCCTCGAGACCGTGATGTGGGACGTGAAAAAGATGTTCCCGAACCTGGACTGGTTCTCGGCCGTGTCGTATCACATGATGGGCGTGCCGACGGCGATGTTCACGCCGCTGTTCGTCATCGCGCGCACGTCCGGTTGGGCGGCGCACGTCATCGAGCAGCGCATCGACAACAAGATCATCCGCCCGAGCGCCAACTACGTGGGGCCGGAAGATCTGCAGTTCGTGCCGCTGGCAGAGCGCAAGTAACGCCATGAATACCGATTACCGCACACCCCTGCCGGGCACGGACCTCGATTACTTCGACACCCGCGCCGCCGTCGACGCGATCGCGCCTGGCGCCTACGCCACGCTGCCCTACACGTCGCGCGTGCTGGCCGAAAACCTTGTGCGCCGCTGCGCGCCCGCGAGCCTGCGCGATTCGCTCAGGCAGCTCATCGAACGCAAGCGTGACCTCGATTTCCCGTGGTTCCCGGCGCGCGTCGTCTGCCACGACATCCTGGGCCAGACTGCACTGGTCGACCTGGCCGGCCTGCGCGACGCCATCGCGCTGCAAGGGGGCGACCCGGCGCTGGTCAATCCGGTGGTGCCGACGCAGCTCGTGGTCGACCATTCGCTGGCCGTCGAATGCG
>Ga0308163_10004770_pt1 | contig 10633 bp, 15 predicted proteins | sample PhyTR1_FD_201037 | JGI IMG/M metagenome (GOLD analysis project Ga0308163, IMG submission 201037) | Phyllosphere microbial communities from UC Gill Tract Community Farm, Albany, California, United States - DLSLT.R1 | ecosystem: Host-associated > Plants > Phyllosphere > Unclassified | place: USA... | reverse complement strand
AATTTCCCATATTTGATTTCTGTCTAATTTAAGGCCTATTATGTCCCAATCAAATTTAACGAAATACAATTCCATTATTGCAATTTACCGGATTTTTGGCTTTTCATTCTACAAGAAAATAATTGCTAAGCGATTAAGTTTGTATCACCAACCTAACAATTATCCGCTCATAAAAAAACATTTCCTCTCCCTAAATCCTTATTTTGTAAACACTATACAAACAACGCATGAACGAAAGACTAAACAGCCTAAACCCGAGACAAGACCTGAGTAGAAAACAAAACTACAAGACCTTTCACGTCATCGAACGCGACGGCACGGTAGTCACCAGTTACCGCCTCCATTTGCCCGACAGCAAACTCAGGGAAGAAATTATCTGCAAACACTTCCTCTCCAAATACGTTCCCAGCTTTATCAAAGAACCAGTAGACATAAACCTTATCTCCAGAGACCAGCCCTGGGACTTCGTCATCGCACTCAGCAACAACGAAACCCTCAGCATAGAAATTACCGCCATCGCAGATCAGGAGGACATGTTCACCAAAATGAAATACGAAGAACGCCTCTCGGCACTGACCGGCAAAGCCGAAATCCAGCTCCACGAACTCCAGCGTATCGATCATCTTTTTCCGGACCCCTCCTCAGCCGAACTCATCGACCAATACCAGCAGCAGGGACTAAATAAAAAATCAACCGTAAAAAATCCATACTACCAAACCGAAACCCTCATCTTCGACGGCGGCGCTAACCACCAGATCCATTCCTTTAAAGACCTGCTCACAACAGCCATCGACAAAAAACTTAGCAAAAACCACCCAGGCAAAGACTCGCTCAGCTTACTCATCGACAACCGGACCACAATATATGAAGCTCATGACATCATCAGCGCATTAGAAAAGAGCCAAGACTACCTCGAAGAACTACCCTTCAAAGAAGTCTGGATCTACACCGGATACTACAGCGCCCCCGACGGATCAGACACCGAATACTCTTTGATCGCCGCAAAGCTTTCAGACAAAAAACGGAAACAATTAAACCAGCAACAATCCTAACCAACGCCAAATGCTCAACTATTACCTGCCCGCTTATCAAAGGTGTGTCCAGCTATTCTTCCAGGCCAAAAAGCGGCCGCTTCGCCATAAACATTTATGGCTGGAACTTCAGGAAAAACTGATCATCCAGATCAGCCGTATCGAAAACCGAATCCGCTCGCAGCGCACTGAAATAAAAGAAATCAAAGCCCATCTGGGAAATCGCAGTTATAACACCAGCAGACAGAAAGCAAGCGAAATCAAAGCCTACCTGGAGTATTTAAAAGACAAAATCGACCTGGATCACAAACTTTTATTTCTCTACCGTTCTATAGGCGACGGTATCGCCTTTACCTTCATCGACAGGCATGACATCAAACCCCAGGCAGAAAAAGAAACCGCGGGATTCATCAGCGGAAAAAAGGGCAACCGCGCAGAACGCAAAGTACTCCGCCTGGCATTTAAGCTGGGAGACATTGCCCTGTTAAATGACCTCACAAATTACTTACGTTTTTCAGACCTTACCATCATCGAAGGCTATCAGCGCTGGTACCCGGTTGAAATTAAATCAGGACGTTCCAGTGCCGGAAATGCGCGGGCAAAAAGGCAGGCTGAGGCAAGCAAACATCAGTTTGATTATATCCTGAACGATGCCATCCTGCAAATTCCCGGAACTGATGTCAAACGTAGCAGGGTTGAGCCACTTTCTAAAATAAAAGACCACAGGAAAACCTTCAATAAATTACTGGATGAAGCAAAACAAATAGGCGCGGCCGGAAAAATGGTGGAAGCAGGTTTGTATTATACGATCAACTATGGCCAAAAGCCAAATGATGAGTTCCTCCGAAAAATGGATCAGCCAGTACACGTCATGCTGAACGCATATAAATACAACAATACGCTTTATTATCCGATGCTGATGCTTTTTGATAGCAGCGAACACTACATAGACTTTATCCGGGGCGAGGTTGTCATCAGCATATTCTTCGAAATCGACATACTCCGCAGATATGCAAAAGAAATGAATTACAGCTTTTCGCCCCAACAGGATAAAAATGGGGCCTATCATTTTATTCCTGTCAACCCTCAGCAGCTCGCTTTCCGTGCCACTAGCTTTGCTCTGGGAAAGATCTTTTTCCAGCTGTACTCTCCTAAATGGTGGCTGAAAGAAACTATTTCTTCCTTAAATGCCAAGTACCCCGATCAGGCAGATAATGACCGCCAGTAGGATCAAAAAGTCTGACTACAATCGTTCAACCTTTTCCAAACAGAAGCAAAAACCATACTTCGTATGGGCGGACGTATTGGCATGAAGTATAGCTACCATAATATACTCTCTAACCCATTAGATTATTATGAGTCCCACCCGTTAAGTCTGCCAAAAGGTTACAGAAAACTGGACTAACTTAAAGAGTAGAAGATTATGAGGGGCCTCTCATTGGGCCTAAACTTTATTCAAAAACCTTGATTCTGACTTACAGAGGCAATATTAGGCTTTTAATTGGAATTACAAAATTTTTCATCGTAACGGTTTATGTAAGAATTCTTTTATTCTATACCAGCTTACTGTTGAAAAGTGCTTGGTAGTAGGTTCCAAGATCTTTTGCTGTATGTTCAAATTTTTCGCATATCCCTCTACAGTATGAACTGGTCGTCTTTACCAACATTTCCAACCGATTGATATCTTCTATGGCAGAATGCAGCTTGAGTTGGTAATACCAGAATTCTTTAGCGGTTAGTATTGTGGCAATCGGCTTGCCATTGGCCATATCGAAGTTCAGCATGGAAATCAGGAATTTTCTAACCTCCATCAGATCGTTCGGATTTCCCTTTGCATATGCCTGGAATAGTTCGTCCCGTGTCTTTAGCCAAGATTGAATATAGCTATCATGTGGCTTTCCATTCAACGTTATTGACACATCCGTAGCGGCTTCAAATGCTTCCTTCATGCTCAGATTTATTACTGAAGTCATCGTAGCATCTTCCTTATGGAAGCCCAATAGGATCGGGAACATCCTTTCTTGTTCGCCCTTGACAATGGATAGGCTTTTGTACAGGTTATCAAATGCCTGTATCCGTTTACCACTTCCTTTCAGCCTGATATTTTCAATGCCGACGAAAAATGCCTTGAACGAGCTGCTATAGGAAATTTCCTTGAAATTGTCCAGTGCCGGGCACGGCTTTACATAGAGGTTGAAGTTGCGGGGACTTCCCTTCATGGTAATAAAACTCCCAAAGGTGCTCAGCGCGGATGACTGCTCGTAAAGATACTTTTTAAAGATCAGGTAGTTCCTGCGCACCAGTTCTCTTATCGCCCGTCTTTCCCTAAATCTGCTGATCGCCTTAAGCAGTTCGTTTACCGTAATCCCTAAGCAAAAGACCGATAGCGAAACGATAATGGTCGCGGTGGGATTTTTGTCTATACCCAGATAGCTAGATAGCCATTCAATAAATTCATTCATTATTATGAAACAGAAACCTTAAATGTATTAAATCCCTAAACTACTAACAATTTTAGAAAAAGTCATTCACAGGGTGTATATTACATTGATGGGAAAACTACAATTAACGGTTTTATAATTACGATGAGTTGATAATTCTTTTGTGGCGATTAACAAACAACTTCTATATTTAGAAACACGTAATATGCTCATGGAAAAATTGACTTTGAATATTGATCTGAAAACTTGTGAATTACTTGATAAGGTTTTGGAAGCCTTTGGAGATGGCCAACATCTAGATAAGGAAACGGTTCTAGAGATTTTTGAAAATGATGAAAACAATGCAGTAAAACATATTAATATTTTGGCCCAATTAAGATATATCCGAAAGATAGCAGAGGTTGAAGACAGCAGGCTTGGGATGATATTTTACAAAGAAGAAAATTCAGACCTCTTTCTTGCGCAAGGGGGATTTGTTGCGAAGTTTACCAAAGCTGCTGAAGAGAAAAAAATAGCGGATAATCGTCAGAACATCTCTGATGAAAATGCCAGACTAGAAAATGAAAACCTTAAATATCAAGCAACTATCAGGGATCAGGAAAGTAGAATACGTGATTTGGATGAAAAATTAAAAAGGTTCGAGCTGTTAAAAAACTATGAATGGTTAATTAGATTGGTCATAGGTCTCGCAACCGCAATCTTAACTTGGTGGCTCACCACAAAAGTATGACCAATCTGATTGCACGCTATTCACCAAAATATTCAGATTGAAAGTCCTCTATTGTTGGAACAGTGCTTCGTTGTTTAAAGTACTTAACATACGGCGCTAGCTCCATCCAACCGGAAAGATTGTATTGGCGAGAACACGAATCTATTTTTTCTTGGGTATTGAGGCACTGCCAAATAAAGGACATTATTTCTGATCCGTGAATATATTTGTAGCCGTTGCCGTCCCATTCGTTTAATTGGGGACAAAAAAAAGTGAACTTTATTTCATACTTCCCTGTTTTATTTTCTAGGAAGTAATTTGTGAAATTGCTTGATCGGCAATCATGTTGATTAAGCAATTCTTCAATCTCGGTTATAACGCCTACATTCACCGTATCAAAGCAACCGATCCATTCTATTAGCTTGCAAATACTCTTGCGTTGTCTTCGAAGCCCCTTATTAAATTTAACCTTGTCTTGATTTTTAACATTTTTTACATCTGCAACCAGTACTTGAATAGATTCGGACGTTGTACCTAAAAAATCAGGCAAGTTAATTTGCCTATCGTTCTGCATATGGAATGGTAATTTAACCGCGATAATGTCGAGCTCAGAACTCGAATCGCCTTGCACTTCTGAGTGAATAATTAAATTTGTGACAAGAAACCCTTTCAAGCGAAGATATAACTTGGAAACGTATTCAAAATGCAAATCAAAATTGTTTTTCGCCATCGATAATTAATTATTTTAGTAAGGGATAACAGTTTAATGTGCTCAAATAAAACTGCAACGTTTTCTCTTTGCCGAAATGGACTTCAATCATAGAAAAAAGCTCAAAAGATGATTGTCTCCATATTCAGCAAGGAAACTCTTAAGTTGAAGATTAAGTGGAACTCTATTGTTTAATGTACAATTTTCTAAAATTTCCTCAAGCCGATTTTTCAATTTTATTTCCAATTCCCTATGGTCGTATGGATTGATGTCGTGGTTGTCATATAAATCAATTGTTGAAAATACATAATCGTCAGAGTCTACCTTTTCGAAAGCTATTACCACTCTATAAAGTACTGGCTCATCAAAAATGTCCTCATCGCCCATATAGACATTCAGATCGAACTGCATCTCAATGGTGTCCGGATTTGCAAGGTTGGTAAACTCAAATTTTATGCCTTCGGGTAGTGGTTTTGATTTCATTTTCTAAAAGTTATTATTCAGTGTAAAGTATTGTTAAACCCCAAAATTGAATGAAAAAACTCTATGCTAGTGACTATTTCTTATTTCTCCCAGATCACACTAATCGTGTAATCGTAAGATTTGGCGAACAAACAGTACTCAAAAAAACGGCTGTCTGGTTCATCATCGTTCATTCTCAACCAATCTGATTTCCAAATATCCTGTTTCGATTCGTTACCAGTGTACACTTTTTTTGTGGTATACAGCTCGTAAGCGACAGATCCTGTCGGTGGCGGAAAATCCCGCTGAAACTCTAGGAAATATCGGAAATCATGTGATGGCTTGAACCATTTCATTTTATTTCCCTTACAGAATACTATGCATATTGGATGGTTTCCTGCCTTCACGAACTTTAGAATGGCAGCGGTTTTACTCACCTGAAATCGCTTTGCTAAATGGTCTATAAGATCGGGGCCAAATACTTTTCGTTCACATTCCTTATAGAAAACGGTCGAAGGCATCAGGAATTCAGATGCGAACTCATTGGCTTCCACTTCATGTGGACCTCCTTGAAACCAGCTAAGCAAATCTTGATCGGTGTCCGAAATTATCGGATACAAATCCTTGTGCATTTCAAAATGGCCCAATTCATGTGCGGCCGCAAAGCGTTTTTTACTTTCATATTCGATCTGCGAATTTATGGTAATTATCGATTTCCCCTTTACTGTGATAATCTCGCCTTCCTTTCCCGATAGCGGTTTTTCTTCGTAAAAAGCCCGCCTTCCTAAAATGATCTCCGAAATGGGGAGTTCGGTCGGGTCATCTAGTCCACAAGCATCAAGGACTTTTTGAGCGGTCAGCTCGGCTTTGGTAAGCTTAAACGTCTTTGCTGTCGGAACCATCTTCCTCCATAAATTTGAGTGTATAGTGTTTAATTAAAATAGCCTTAATGTCCTCTTTGGATAATGTCTCAAAATTTCGGAAGTTCAATGAAAGTTCTTCTCTTAGCATGAACTCTTTAATTGAGAAAGTTGCCTGGCTTAGCAAATTCTCCGCCCATTGTATCGCCTTATCCTTAACGGATTCTGCTGCTACCATGTCTGCTTTAGTTTGTTCTGCATTTATCTGGAGTTGCATCCTTTTGATCCGCTTTAGGCCATCTGCCACTATTTTATCCGGGTTTAACCCCTGCAATGACAAAAACTGTTTTGACTGTTCTTTATTGGAGCTGATTGAGTCGAGGTCAGCAACTACTAACCTGATAAAATCAGTTTTAGTATATTTTGCACTTTTACTCATAATTTATGTTCCGTTAAATCAAACTTTTTCACTGTATTTTTTATAATTGTTTTCAAACGCCTAAATGCGTTGTCATAGGTCTCTTCACTCATTCCAAACTCTTTAATAACTTCCCGTCTCTTCATTCCGTATCCGTATATCGATACAAATATCTGCTCAACATCGTTTTCACCCTGTACGTTATCAGCTATGCTGGCCATAACGTTGTCATAATCTACCTGTTGGTCAAAAAACGCCTCCACGTAAGGCAAAACCGATTCCAGATAATTACTGGCACTATCTTCATCGTCTAGGCCGTCGGCAATACCAAATACATCTTTCGTAGTTTTATTTTCATCAGATCTTAAGTCATTGGCAATCAAAGACCTAATAACGCTAAATTTTAAGAAATCTACCAATGTTCCTTTTTCTGGATCAAACTTCTCCGGTTTTTCTAAGTACCTACCAATAGCTTCGTAGACATAATCGTCCACCTCTTTGCCTTTTAAATAAGAGCCAGGATCTTTTCCTCTAAACCAGGTCTTACCTTTTATCAGCCCTATTGTATAAGAATGAAGCTTAAGGATTATATCCTCCCAATCAGGGTCTTCCATGTTTTTCTCACTCATTAATATACTTGCTTGCTTAATTAATGTTGGCGACTAACTTTTTTTTGCAGGCACCTGCAAAAAATATTTTCTCATCAACAGTCCTATTTATAAGCAAATTATTAAAAATAAATTAGATATGACACTTTTACAAGCTATTAACCAGTTCGTCGACAATATTTCGGTTACTGATAGACAGGAGGCCAGCATCTCATCCTCTTTGGACAATATATATTGGCACCTGAAAAAAAAGGATAACGAACTTTATGTGAGCAGAACATTCACAAACGGATCTTACGATAGAGATACCATAATCAGGCCGTTAAACGATATAGACATCTTTGCTGTACTGAAGCTGGACGAGTGGAAAGATGAATATGGCAGGCTACCATCACCTCAAACGGTTCTTTCCAGGTTCAAAAATTATCTAAATGGCCTGGTAGACTACAAAGATAAGGTGTACCAAGATAGACCCTGTGTTTCAATCGAACTCTCAGATAAACAGTTTGATATACTTCCTTGCTTCGAAGTATTTGGCGGTGGTTACCAAATCCCGAATTATGACCTCACAGGATGGAGTTACAGTTACCCAGACCAATTGTACAGAGATCTCGAGGCCGTTCATAGACTTCGTAACTATAAAGTAAAACAGATTATCAAAGCCGTTAAATACTGGAACAGAGATTTAGATAAGCTTATACCATCTTACCATATCGAGGAAGCGGCCATAAATATATTTAACCTTAACAGTTTCACGAATTTTAAGACCGGGATAGAGATTTGGTTCGACAATGCAGAGTATTATCTTCAACAGGCCAAGTTTAAGTCCGCTAAGAACTATGATAAAGCAATTGAAAACATAAAGAAAGCAAACAAAAAACTGCAGGATGCAGCGGTTAAGTATGAAGATGGAAAAGAGGGAGAAGCAGTTTTAATGTGGAAAGAGATATTTGGTAGGGATTTCCCGACCATCGATGCAGAAGAAGCTAAGAACTTTTCCCAGGCGATCAGCGAGGGCAACCTGAAAGTCGCAAGTACAGGACTATTATCTACAGTTGCCGGTTATGGCATCAGTGCATCTAGGGGGTATCATGGCGGTATATCAAAAGGTTAAAAAATATAACCCTGAAATACAGGTAATCGCCATGCGGTCGAGGTACCCGCAGTTTAAACACACTCGAACCAAAGATGGTTGCATAGTTTTTAAAGGCAAATTACGTGTAAAACCAGAACTGCCGGAGTATGAGGTTAAGATTTTATATTGCGGCGATAAATCGCCAAAAGTATATATCTTAAACCCTGCTCCCGTTGAGGGTGCCCCACATATTTATTCTAACACAAAATCATTATGTTTATACCATCCGGATAACTTTAAGTGGCACGGCGGTAAACTGATCGCTGAAGATATAATGGGATGGACGGCCGGCTGGATATATTTTTATGAATACTGGTTGCAAACAGGTAAATGGGTTGGACCGGAAGTACCACACGATATTTAATTAAACGCTATGACACGAATAGTACCGCATCAACAGATGTTCAATAGGGCCAAGATGTTTGACAAATGGGCCAATATTTTTATTTATGTATCATCAGCTATTTCGATAGCATTAATGTTTATCAATCCGGCGAACGAAAGACTTGTTGTCGTATTAAATGCTCTCAATTGTGTGATAATAGCATTGGTGGTGCTTTTTGATCAGCTTTTTAACTATTTGTTTTTTGAGGCAGGCAAAGCAAAAAGACTGGATTTCATAGATAATTCGTTTGGAACGGACTTCTCTGGAGCCAAATCCCAGGGTTATTTCACAAATGAAAATCTTAGCGCCGGAATCTATAAAATGGCTGTAAACTGCTTCGAGAATTCCTTTTTTTCAAAAAATATCAGTAGTAAAATGATTTCGGGCGCCTGGATCAAGGCAGTTATCATACTGGTTATTTTTGTCTTCAATGCAGCATTGGGGGCAAAAGGCCTCGTAAACCTTCTTTTTCAGCTATCACTTCCTATTTTGCTTATAACACAAGCTGTTAAGGTCACTTTTTTTTATGCAAGAATAAATACAACCTATGAGGCCTTTCTTTCTTTGTTCAGCGACTTCAAACAGGCAGGAAATATCCTGAGCAAAGACCCGGAAATTTTAAAAATAGTATTAGAATATCAAACTACGCTCACGTGGGGAGCAATACCACTAAGTGACAGAATATTCAACAAATATAATCTGGCGCTTTCGAGAAAATGGAATGATCTTAAGACGAACTACAATATAGCAAGTTAGTCCTAACTTAACAGCGAGGAGAAAACTATTCCTCTTTTTAATCAATAAAGCTTACAATAATGTTGAAACCTAAAACTGCGAACAGAAAAATACATTTACCTGCAATAGACAATAGCATTTACCCTCTTTGCAAACAAACAAATCTTAGAACAGGGATACGAAGACCTGCAATAACAATGCCTGTGGCTGAATTCCTTAAACTGGATTATTTTATACGATGTGAGAAATGCTTCAAAATGATATAAATTAATAGTTTCAAATATGACCTTTGCCCCTCCTGACCCTAGAAATCAGCTTATCAATGAAATTTGTAAAAATGGACTTCTCGAAGAGTACAGAGACACCATAAGAGCAATATTGGAAGAGATTTTCGCCAATGGCGCAAAGGTGTCCTGCAAATACAACGAAACTACTTCCAATATTGACCCTGATAGGGTTAGGCCTTACCACATCCGTGTAAGCATGATACGGGTTAAACATCCTTTAAATATAATTTGGAATATTCTCCATGAATATGGCCATTACCTTGACTGGCCGGTGAAACAAGAGGATAGCAGAATAGATAGAGAGAAAACCGCATGGAGGTATGCAGAACAAATGCTGCCAAAATATCCACAGCTTTTAGACAGCATAGCTTATTTTGAACATCATAAAAACTGGTGCTTGAGTACTTATTATGCAGCTGAAAAGGTGCGTAAAGAAGTATAATAATATTACGGTTCAAATTGGTCTCCTTCAAGATGGTTATACAAATAATGCTGATATATTTTTCCAAATCCACAGCAAAGATTTTTCTCAGTTCTATTAATGGGGCATTTTATAGACAAAACACTCTCAAAATAAATCTCATTTACTTAATAAATTTCCTAATTAATGAAGTTATGAGTTTGAAGGTTCAGCAGAAAAAATTGACTAACTTATAGAGTAGAAGATTCTAAGTCTTCTACTTTATTTATAAATCGTGACTGAATCAATCTTTTCAATTGTTTCAATATTCGCCCATCCTTTAAGATTCTTTGTACTAAAGATAACCTTGTGCAATTAAATTTGGATTTTTTGATACAAACTGTTATATTTAAATCATAGCATTTGCAAACAAAAAGTTTTAAAAATAAGGTG
>Ga0308163_10004766_pt1 | contig 10642 bp, 8 predicted proteins | sample PhyTR1_FD_201037 | JGI IMG/M metagenome (GOLD analysis project Ga0308163, IMG submission 201037) | Phyllosphere microbial communities from UC Gill Tract Community Farm, Albany, California, United States - DLSLT.R1 | ecosystem: Host-associated > Plants > Phyllosphere > Unclassified | place: USA... | reverse complement strand
TGGCTTGCACCAAGCAGGAAGACCACCAGGCCTCGGACCAGAACGACGACCGTGGCGATCATCGCCGCGACCAGCAGGATTGTCAGGAAAGTGCTCATGCCATCAACTTAGGCGTTCGGGACGAGAAAGCCAGTGGTCACAATGTCCGAGGGCACCCGCCCGGTGCGCAGCGTCCGCGCGAGCGCAACACCGTCTTCCCCCGCCAGCCGCAACCGTTCGAGCGTTGGCGCATGGGTGCGCTTCGCCAGCCGCACGCCGTCCGCATCGTGGAGCAGCGCGTGATGATGATAGACCGGCGTCGGCAGGTCGAGCAGCGCCTGGAGCAACCGGTGGACGTCGGTCGCGCCGAACAGGTCGAGCCCGCGCACGACATGCGTCACACCCTGCGCCGCATCGTCGATCGTCACGGCGAGATGATAGCTGGCGGGCGCATCCTTGCGCGCGAGGACGACGTCGCCGTGCGTTTCCGGCTGCGCGACGACGCGGCCCGCGCGCTCGTCGTGCCAGTCGAGCGGCCCGGTCCGCGAAACCGCTTCGGCCATGTCGATCCGCCACGCCTGCTGCGCGCCCGCCGCGATCCGCGCAGTTCGGTATGCGTCGTCCATATGGCGACACGTTCCGGGATAGACCGCGCCCGGTCCGTGTGGCGCGGACAGGCTCGCGGCGATCTCGGCGCGCGTGCAGAAACAGGGGTAGAGCAGGCCTTCGCCCCGCAATTGATCGAGTGCGACGGCGTAAGCGTCGAGCCGCGTCGACTGGAACAGCACAGCCCCGTCCCACGCCAGCCCGAGCCAGGCCAGATCCGCCTCGATCGCCGCGACATGCTCGGGGCGGCTGCGCGTCCCGTCGATATCCTCGATCCGCAGCAGGAACATTCCGTCGCCAGACCGGGCGCGATCATGCGCCTGGATCGCCGAAAAAGCGTGGCCGAGGTGGAGCTTACCGGTCGGGCTCGGGGCGAACCGGCTGACGATTTGCGCGGTCATCGTGCCGTCGCGATCGGGGCGCGGTGCGCCGCTCCGGGAGCGTACCCTACGATCGTTCCCCTTGACCCCGAGTCGCGCCCTGTGCTGTGTTCGTTCAAGATTGGCGCGGCTGTCATGACAGCGTCATCCTAACCGGCAAGAAGCCGCGCAGGAAGCGTCACGCGACCGAGGAAAAGGGGGGCTTGAATGTACCATCCCGATCTCATCCGCCACCCCGATGGCTGCCCTGCGCTTGTGCTCAACGCAGACTACACCCCGCTGAGCTATTATCCCTTGTCGGTGTGGCCGTGGCAGACCGCGATCAAGGCGGTGTTCCTCGATCGAGTCGATATCGTCGCGGAATATGAACGCGAAGTGCGCAGCCCGACGCAGCGGATCAAATTGCCATCGGTGATCGCGCTCAAGCAATATGTGCGGCCCAGCGCGTTTCCGGCGTTCACGCGGTTCAACCTGTTCCTGCGCGACAAGTTCACCTGCCAATATTGCGGATCGGGCAACGACCTCACCTTCGACCATATCGTCCCGCGCGCGCAGGGTGGACGAACGACGTGGGAGAATGTCGCGACCGCCTGTTCGCCGTGCAACCTCAAGAAGGGCGGGCGTACGCCGAAACAGGCGGGGATGCCGCTTCATATCGACGCAATCCGGCCTACAAGTTGGCACTTACAGGAGCATGGCCGACGCTATCCGCCCAATTTCCTGCACGAAACGTGGCACGACTGGCTGTATTGGGACGTTGAGCTGGAAGCTTGACGCCGATACACGCGCGTCGACCTGTTCGGTCCGGGAGACGAAGATGCTGCGTATGGGGATTGTGGGTCTGGCGGCCCTGGTATTGGTAACGTCCGGCTGCGGCCGCTCCGCACCCAGCGACGACGCCCTGAACGACTTCGTGCCGCCGACGCTCGCCAAGCGCGATGAGGTCCGGCAACTGCTTGAAAAGCGCTTCGACGAACGCGACGCCGACGGTGACGGCCGACTGAGCAGGCTGGAACTCGGCAACACGCGCGCAGACCGCATTGCGCGCGCGGACACCGATCAGGACGGCGCGATCAGCAAGAGCGAATTCGTCGCGCGTGGGCTTGAGCGGTTCGACGAGGCCGATGCCAACAAGGACGGCATGGTCACCAACAAGGAGCAGGCCGCTGCCCGCGCTGCGCAAGGCGCCAAGGCAACGCCCGCCACCCCGGCGGCGACTCCAGCAACATAGTGATGGTTGACCCCGGGAGTGTTGCGATGCAGCATCCCCGGATGGCTGACCTCCCCTCGATCACCAATAATCCTGACATCCGTTTCCTGGGCAAATTGCTCGGCGACGTGATCCGCGCCTATGGCGGCGAAGCGCTCTATGAACGCACCGAATCGATCCGTGCGGCCTCGGTCGAGCGGCACCGCGGGGCGACCGACGACAAGAGCGTCGACCTTGCGCTCGACCAGCTCGACCTCGACGAAACGGTGGATTTCGTTCGGGGATTCATGCTCTTCTCGATGCTCGCCAACCTTGCCGAGGACCGGCAGGGCGTGACCGCCGAACAGGGCGCGGACCTTGCCTCCGCGCTCGACCGCTTGGCGGAAGAAGGGATCGACAAGGCCAAGGCGATCGCGCTGCTGCAGCACGCCTTGCTTGCCCCGGTGTTGACCGCGCACCCGACCGAAGTGCGCCGCAAGTCGATGATCGACCACCGCAACCGGATCGCCGCGCTGATGCTGCTGCGCGACACCGGCGCGACCGACACGCCCGAAGGCGACGACGTAGAGCAGGCGATCCTCCGCCAGATTGCGCTGCTGTGGCAGACCCGCGTGCTGCGACGCGAACGCCTGTACGTCACCGACGAGGTCGAGACCGCGCTCAGCTATCTCCGCGACGTGTTCCTCCCCGCGCTCCCCGCACTGTACCAGCGCTGGGATCGCGCGCTTGGCGAACGCACGCCGGGGTTCCTCAAGCCCGGCAGCTGGATCGGCGGCGATCGTGACGGCAATCCGTTCGTCACCGCGGACAGCCTGCGCGCCGCCCTCGCCAAGGCGAGCGAAGCGGTGCTGGTCTATTATCTCGATGCGGTCCACGCGCTCGGGGCCGAACTGTCGATCTCGACCAATCTCGCGCCCGCCGACACAGCGGTCACCGCGCTTGCCGACGCAAGCGGCGACAACGCCGAAAGCCGCAGCGACGAACCATACCGGCGCGCGCTGTCGGGCGTTTACGCAAGGCTCGCCGCAACGCATCTCGCGCTGACCGGCAAGGCCGCACCGCGGCCAGGTCCGCTCACGGGCGAGCGCTATGCCGATCCGCAGGCGTTCCGCGCCGATCTCGTCATCATCGCCCGCGCGCTCGCGGCGGGCGGCGGGGGGACCTTGTCATCGGGGGGCGCGCTCGGACGGTTGATCCGCGCGGTGGAGACGTTCGGCTTCCACCTTGCGACGCTCGACCTTCGGCAGAACAGCGCGGTGCTGGAGCGCGTCGTCGCCGAGCTGCTCAAGGTCGCCGGAGTCGAGGACGATTATCTGGCGATGAATGAATCGCAGCGCGTGTCGCTGCTGCGCCACGAACTGTCCAACGCGCGGCCATTGGGCAGCGCATTCGCGGACTATTCGGACGAGACCAAGTCCGAACTCGCGATCCTGCGCGCCGCCGCGACCGCGCATGCCACCTATGGCACGGCGTGCATCGTCCAGCATATCGTGTCGATGGCGCAATCGGTGTCGGACCTGCTCGAACTCAACGTGTTGTTGAAGGAAGTCGGTCTGTACCGGCCGCAGGGAACCGACGGGCAAACCCCGATCGCCGCGATCATGGCGGTGCCGCTGTTCGAGACGATTGGCGATCTGGAAGCCGCACCCGAGATCATGACCGAATGGTTCGCGCTGCCCGAGGTTCGTGCAGTGACCGCCGCGCGCGGTTATCAGGAAGTAATGATCGGCTATTCCGATTCGAACAAGGACGGGGGGTATCTCACCTCGACCTGGAGCCTGTCCAAGGGGTCGACCGCGCTACGCAGCGTTTTCGCCGACGCAGGCGTCGGGATGCAGCTGTTCCACGGACGCGGTGGCGCGGTCGGGCGTGGGGGTGGCTCGGCCTTCGCCGCGATTCGAGCGCAGCCGTTCGGCACGGTGCAGGGCCGGATCCGCATTACCGAACAGGGCGAGGTGATCGCGGGCAAATATGGCACGCGCGACAGTGCGATGACCAATCTGGAGGCGATGGCCTCGGCGACGTTGCTTGCCAGCCTCGAGCCCGAGCAATTGTCCCCCGCCGACACGCAGCGTTTCTCCGAGGCGATGGACCAGCTCTCGGCGAGCGCGTTCAAGGCGTATCGCGACCTTGTCTATGGCACCGAGGGTTTCCGCACCTTCTTCCGTGAGATGACACCGATAGCGGAAATTTCGGGGCTCAAGATCGGCTCGCGCCCCGCCAGCCGGACGAAGAGCGACCGGATCGAGGATCTGCGCGCGATTCCCTGGGTGTTCAGCTGGGCGCAGGCGCGCGTGATGCTGCCGGGTTGGTACGGCGTGGGCCAGGCGATCGACGCGTTCGAGGACAAGGGCTTGCTGCGCGACATGGCGCAGGGCTGGCCGTTCTTCGCGGCGACGCTCGCCAATATGGAACAGGTGATCGCCAAGTCCGACATGGGGATCGCCGCCCGCTATGCCGCGCTGGTCGAGGATCGCAGCCTTGCCGACGCGATCTTCCCGCGGATCGAAGCGGGGTGGCGGCAGGCGCATGACGGGCTGCTGGACGTGACCGGCCAGTCGCGCCTGCTTGAAGCGCATCCCGCGCTCGAAACGTCGATCCGGTTGCGGCTCCCCTACATCGAGCCGCTCAACCTGCTCCAGATCGAACTGATCAAGCGCCGCCGCGCGGGCGATGAGGACGAGCGGATTGGCGAGGGCATCCTGCTGTCGATCAACGCGATCGCAACTGCGTTGCGCAACAGCGGGTAAGGGTTGCGAGGGTTACCCCGGTATCAATCGATGCTTCCCCGGCGAAGGCCGGGGCCCAGTTGAGGGCGTTAGGTAACGACGCGCATCGCTCTCCTCCGCCGTCTTCCGCCTGGGCCCCGGCCTTCGCCGGGGAAGCAAGGAGGAGTAGGAACCGATCTGGCATTCCGCCGGGTGTCAGGCCACCACAGGCGCGGCATCACCCGGGACCACATCGGCCGGTTCGCCGCGCGAATACAGCCCGACCAACAACCCTGCGCCGATCACATGGCCCGCCATTGCGTTGAGCACCGCGCCGCGCCCCGGTGCTTCACCGATGTCCTCTGCCGCGCAATCCAGCGCAAAGATTTGAAACGCATAGCGATGGTCGCCGTGGCCGGTCGGCGGATCCGGCGCGAGCCACCCCTCGGACAGATACGAATTACGACCGACGTCGCCGCCATCGGGCTGCGCGTTCGCCCTGATCGCACCTTCCTCGATCCGCCCGGCATCCGCTGGCAAGCCCCAGAGGATCGCGTGCACCAGCGGTGCCGGTGTCGGTGAATCGGCATCTTCGACGACCAGCGCAACGCTGAGCGTCCCCGGCGGGACCGCACCCCAGGTCAGCGGCGGCGAAACGCCCTCGCCGTCCGCGGTGAAGCGTGGCGGGATGCGGCCTTCCTGCGCGAAGGCAGGGCTCGTCACCTCGATCGTCGTATAATTATTGCCGAGCACCGGCTGGGTGATCGTCAACTTGTCGGCACCGGCACGCACGCTGCGCAACGCGGCACCCAACCAATGGGGGAGATGTTCCAGCATCGCGGGCCTTTCCTTGGCGGGATTCCTCCATTCAAGCCCCCGAGGCGCCAAGCGGTTCCGTCAGCTGGACAAAAACGGCGCTGCAATCTCGTCCCGCACGCGCAGCAGCCGCCCGCTTGCGCGGTCGATCAGCGCCCAGGTGGTGACCGCCTGTACCTTTACCTTCCCGTCCGGCCCTAGGAACCGGACATGCCGGTCGAACCGCGCGCCGGTGGGCGGTCCGGGGACCCAGGTTTCGCCGGTCACCGTCTCGCCCGCTGCGACATTGCCGCGATAGTCGATCTCGTGCCGCGTCACGACCCAGACATAGGCCGCTTGCTGTTCGGGCGGCGCGAGTGCTTCCCAATGCGCGACCGCGATCTGCTGGATCCACCGCACCCACACCGCATTGTTGACGTGGCCGAGCTCGTCGATGTCGTCGGGCGTCGCGGTGATCGAAAGCGTGAAGCGCGTCATGCCGCCTGTGTGCGCCGCCCGCGCCACCAATGCCAGAGGCCGAGCAACAGCGCGATCGCGACGATCACGCCGCCGACGATCAGGATCGCGTGCTTGTCGGGGAGAAAGCGTTCGATCAGTTTTTCGAAACTGTGCCCGAACAGATAGCCGATCCCGGTGAACACGATCCCCCAGACGATCGCCGCGACCAGGTTGATCATGACGAACAATCTGGTCGAGACCTTGGTCGTCCCGATTGCGATCGGGCTGATCGTGCGGAAGCCGTAGATGAACCGGAAGGCGAAGATGAACCCGATCGGATAGCGTTCGAGCAGCCCCAGCGCGCGCTCGAAGATCGGCTTCTCTCGCGCTCGCCGGACCCACGGTTTGTCGCGGAAATACCGCCCGAGCGAGAAGAAGATCTGGTCCGCGACGAACGACCCCGCCGCCGCCGCCGCCATCGCGCCGGGCAGCGAAAACAGCCCCTTGTGCGCGAGCAGCCCGCCCGCGACGACGACAGTCTCGCCCTCGATCCCAGCGCCCGCGAACAACGCGAAGAGGCCGTAGTGCTGGATGATGGATTCGATCGTCATAAACGGCTCAAATCCGCGCGCGTGCCGATGTTCCCCCGCGACGGCGAGCGCCGGAGCAAAGCGCGACGGTCGTTTCGCCTACCCCTCGATGCCGAGCTGCCACAGCACGAACGCATGTTCCTCCGCGCCCTCGCGCAGCGATTCGAACCGCCCCGACTTGCCGCCATGCCCCGCGCCCATGTTGGTCTTGAGCAGCAGGACATTATCGTCGGTCTTGGTCGCGCGCAGCTTGGCCGCCCATTTTGCGGGCTCCCAATAGGTTACGCGCGGATCGTTGAGCCCGCCCGAGATGAACATCGGCGGATAGGCCTGCGCCTTGACCTGATCGTAGGGCGAATAGCCGCGGATCAGTTCGAACGCCGCCTTGTCCTCGATCGGATTGCCCCATTCGGGCCATTCGCCCGGGGTCAGTGGCAGCTCGGCGTCGAGCATCGTGTTGAGTACGTCGACGAACGGGACGTCGGCGATCACCGCGCCCCACAGTTCGGGGTCGGAATTGACGACGGCCCCCATCAGCTCGCCGCCCGCAGACCGCCCCGCGATCGCGATCTTGCCCGCGGAGGTCCAGCCATCCGCGACCAGCCCCTTGGCGACATCGACGAAGTCGTTGAATGTATTGGCGCGTTTCTCGAGCTTGCCGTCGAGATACCATTGCTGGCCGAGATCGTCCCCGCCGCGGATATGCGCAATCGCATAGGCAAAGCCGCGATCGAGCAGCGACAACCGCCCGGTCGAGAAGCCCGGCGGAATCGCGTAACCATATGCGCCGTAGGCGTAAAGAAACAACGGTCGCGACCCGTCCTTGGGGAAGTCCGCGGGATAAACGATCGACACCGGCACCTCGGTCCCGTCGCGTGCGGTGATCTTGAGGCGTTCGGTGCGATACTTGGCCGCCTGATAGCCCGACGGGATTTCCTGGACTTTCAGTGTCGTAAGCTCGCCGGTCGCGACGTCGTAATCATATTCGGTGCCCGGCGTGACCATCGATTCATAGCCGACGCGCAGCACGTCCATCGCATATTCGGGGTTGTTGCCGAGCCCGGCGTCATAGCTTGCCTCGGGAAACCGTATCCGTTGTGGTACGATCGTGTCGTCGTAGCGGTGGATTTCGATCTGATCGAGGCCGTCTTCGCGCCCATCTACGATGAAAAAGTCCCGGAAACAGTCGATTCCAGTCATGTAGAAATGACGCGACGGAGCGATCTTCTCGACCCATTCGCCCGGCGACGAGATATGCGCGGTGCACAGCCGGAAATTGGGGTCGGTGTCGTTGGTGTGGATGAACAAAGTGTCGCCATGCATGTCGACGTCATATTCACGCCCCACCTTGCGCGCCGACACCAGCAGCGGCGTCGCGAGCGGATCGGTCGCAGGGAGCAGGTAGATCTCGCTTGTCACATGATCGCCGCTCGACAGCACGATCCACTTGCGGTCGCTCGTCTCGCTGACGCCGACGCGGAAGCCCTCGTCTGCCTCCTTGAACAATTCCACATCGTCCGCGATCGGCGTGCCGAGCCAGTGCAGCCGGGCGTTGTCGGTGCGCCACTGGTCGTTCGCCAGACCGTAGAGGAAACCCTTGTCGTCCGCGGTCCAGACGATTTCGGACAGCATGCCGGGGATGACATCGGGTAGATGCTTGCCGGTGGTCAGGTCCTTGACGCGGATCTCGAACCGCTCCGAGCCATTGTCGTCGATCGCATAGGCCAGCAGCCGCCCGTCATTGCTGATCGAGAAAGCGCCCAGCCGGAAATATTCCTTGCCCTCGGCAAGCACGGGCTCGTCGAGGATCAGTTCGTCCTTGCTCGTGTCAGTGCCCGCGGCGACCGGACGACGCCACCATTTGCGATACTGCCCGCCGGTCTCGAACGCGGTCCAGTACAGCCAGTCGCCGTCCTTCTGCGGGACCGAGGAATCGTCTTCCTTGATCCGCCCCTTCATCTCTTCGTACAGCCGGTCGACCAGCGGGCGATGCGGTGCCATCACGCTTTCGAAATAGGCATTCTCCGCCTCGAGATACGCGAGCACGTCCGCGTCGGTCACCTCGGGATAGTTGGGGTCCTTCAGCCAGGCGTAGGGATCCTCGATCGTGACCCCGTGCGTCGTGAAGCTGTGCGGGCGGAGCGCGGCGATGGGGGGAACGGGAAGATTGGCAGCGGGGGGCGTGGAGTCGGTCATCCGCGACCCCTACCCCGCGACCACCGCCCAAGTCGAGCCGCGCCTATGCGGGGAGCAATTCCCTCGCCCGCGCGGTGTTCGCCGGACCGCGCCGGTCGGCACGGCTGCCCGCGGACGCGCCGGTGCGGGGTTTACGCCGTTCGACCGTCACGGGAACGTCGCTTGCGCGCAAGTCATACTGGAACGCCGCCGCATGGCCGGCCAGCCTCTGCACGTCCCGCGCGAGTCCTCCCGCGGCGGCGGACGTCTGGTCTACCATCGCGGCATTCTGCTGGACGATCTGGTCGAGCTGCGACACCGCGCTGTTGATCTCGCCGATCGCGATGGACTGCGCGACATTGTCGTCGGCGATCCCCTGCGTCAGCGCGGCGGCTTCGGTGCAACGCGTCAGGATCGTCTGGAGCGCGCCGTCGACCAGACCGACCGCCTCGACCGCGACGGTGACGTCCTCCTGCGTCGCGCTGAGCTGGGTGCGGGCGCGCTTGGCCTCCTCCTCGGCGCGCATCGCCAGCGTGGAGACGAGATCCGCGACCACCGCGAACCCGCGGCCGGCATCCCCCGCCCGTCCCGCTTCGACCGCAGCGTTCATCGCCAGCACGCGGGTCTGGAACGCGATCTTGTCGAGCCCCTCGATCACATCGTCGATCCCGCTGGTGCTCTTGGACACGCGGTGCATTGCTTCCATCGCGCCATCGGTACGGGTGCGCACTTCGCTGGCTGCGTCCAGCGTCTGCTGCGATCCGTCGGACGTCTTGCGCGCCGCCTCGGCGGTGCTGCGCAGCCGCTCGTCCATGCGATTGACCGCGGCTGACGTCTGCTCGATCGCCGCGGCACTGCTCTCGGTGCGTCGCGCGAGTTCCTCGGTCGCACCTGCAATCGATCGGGACGCGCCGTCGATCTCGTTGGTCGTCTCGACCACCGCGCAGACCATCTTGCGCAGCGTCTCGACCGCGCCGTTCAGGTCGCTGTTGACGCCGGTGTACCCTGCGGGGAATTCGATTGCAGTGCCATGCCGCAAGTCTCCCGCCGCCATCCGGCGCAGGACCTGCCCCACGCCGTCCGCGACTATTGCGGTATCCGCGGCGGCGCGTGCGTCCTGCGCCGCGCGTTCCTTCGCGCTGCGCCGGAAGAAGTCGACCGCTTCCGCCATCGCACCGAGTTCGTCGGTGCGCCCAAGATGCGGCACCGTACAGTCCTGCCCACCGGCGAGCGTAGTGGTCGACTGGATCAGTTCATCGAGCGGCGCCATCACCTTGCGCGTCAGGTAGACCCCTGCGCCGATCGCCAACGCGAGGATCGTCAACGCCAGCACCAGCAACGCGCTCGACGCCGTGGTCAGGCTGCGGTGGGCGTCCTGCTTGAGATTGGCCTGATAGTCGGTCGCCAGCGTGACCGCGCGGTCGATCTGGGTCCGGTGCTCGGCATAGGCACTGGCGATCGCGGCGTAGCTGTCGCGCATCGCGGCGGCATCACCCTTGCGCGCCGCGGTTTCCAGCCGCGCGACTTGCTGCCAGAAACGCTGTGCGGGAACGTTCGCATCCTGGGTGAGCGCTGCGGCGAGTTCGGGACTGATGTTGCCGGTTTTCCAATAGGCCTGACGCTCGTCATAGGCCTTGCGCAAGGCCGCGAGGTGCGCGGCACGTTGCTCCACCTGTTCGGGGTGATCGACCAGCAACGTGGCTTCCAGGAACGGTTCCAACACATAGGCGGGCGGCGGGA
>Ga0308163_10004765_pt1 | contig 10643 bp, 14 predicted proteins | sample PhyTR1_FD_201037 | JGI IMG/M metagenome (GOLD analysis project Ga0308163, IMG submission 201037) | Phyllosphere microbial communities from UC Gill Tract Community Farm, Albany, California, United States - DLSLT.R1 | ecosystem: Host-associated > Plants > Phyllosphere > Unclassified | place: USA... | reverse complement strand
AGCGAGCCTCCGGGTGCTCGCGCCCGCGGCCCGGAGGCTCGCTCCGCCAGCCGTCGTCCTCGGGATCCTCGTGCTCGCGGCGGTCCTCGGGCCGCTCCTCTGGAACGAGAGTGCGACAGCGACGCATCTCGGCGCCAGTTTGCTTCCACCGAGCCCAGCCCACCCGTTCGGGACCGACTCGTCGGGTCGCGACAGCCTGGCGCGGTTCCTCGTCGGAGCCCGGATCTCTCTGCTCGCAGGAACCGTGGTCGTCGTCTCGTCCGCCCTGGTCGGCATCCCGCTCGGGTTGGTCGCCGCTCTCTGCGGCGGCTGGCTCGACCTGGTGATTCTACGCGTGCTCGACGTCGTACTGGCGTTCCCGCAGATCGTCTTGGCCATGGCGATCGCGATCGGCCTGGGCGCGGGAGTGCCGAGCGCTCTCGTCGGAGCCGCACTGGGCTGCATCCCCGTGTACGCCCGGCTGGTCCGCGCGGAGGCACTTCAACTCCAGACCCGCGGCTTCGTGCGTGCCGCGCGGACGGCGGGGATCCCCACGGCACGGATCGTCCTCGACCACTTCCTCCCGCATATGCGCCCCACCCTGCTCGTGCAGTCCGCGGCCGTGTTCGGCTCAGCGATCGTCACGCTCGCGGCCCTCAGCTTCATCGGGCTCGGTGCCCAGATCCCCACATCCGAGTGGGGAGCGATGATCGCCGACGGGATCGGCTCCTCGCTCGTCGGCGCCTGGTGGGTCGTGGCGTTTCCCGGTCTCGGACTGTTCGTCGCCGTGGCGGGAGCCAATGTGCTGGCCGACCGCCTGCAGGTGGCTCTCTCGGGCGGCGCGTCGTGATCCGCCTCGTGCTGGCCCGGGTCGGCACGGCCGTCCTGTCGGTCGTCGGCGCGTCCGTCCTGTCGTTCGTCCTGCTGCGCGTCACCCCGGGGGATCCCGTGGGGCTGGTCCTCGGGCCGTTCGCCACGGCCGAAGCTCGGAAGGCGCTTACCGAGAAGATGGGCCTCGAGTATCCGGTCTGGGTGCAGTACGCCGACTACATCGTCGGGCTGCTGCACGGCGACTGGGGATACTCGTACAGCTCGGGCGTCGCCGTCCGCGAGATCATGCTCAGCCGGCTGCCGGCCAGCCTCGAGATCGGGATAGGGGCACTCGTCTTCACGGTCGTTGCGTCGGTCGCGATCGCCCTCGGTAAGGTCCTCGCGCGGCGGCGGTTCGTCGGGCGCACGCTCGATCTGGTGACCTTCGTCGGCCTGAGCCTGCCCCAGTTCTGGCTCGCCCTGCTTCTGCTGCTCGTCTTCTCGCAGTGGTTCGCGATCCTGCCCGGCCCGGAGGGGCGGCTCGCGAACGATCTCACTCCGCCTCCGACGGTCATTGGCCTCTACACGGTCGACGCCCTGCTGGCGGGAGAACTGCCAGTCGTCGAGGACGCCCTCCGGCATCTCGTCCTGCCGAGCGTCGCTTTGGGGCTCTACTCGATGGCGTTCCTCAGCCGTGTGCTGTTCGCCAACCTCGACGTGGCAGCGCGCCGCCCGTTCGTTCGTGCCAGCGTCCTCCGCGGTCTCCCACGGCCGCGCGCCGTGAGGCGACACGCGCTGCCCAACGCAGCGGTCACAACACTCACCGCCCTCGGTGTCCTCGTCGGGACCCTGCTCACCGGCGGCGTCCTCGTCGAAGGCGTCTTCGCGTGGCCCGGGATCGGCGCCGCCGTCACAGACGGGATCCAGAAGCAGGACTTCTCGGTCGTCCAGGCGTTCATCCTCTTCAGCGCGGTCGTGTACGTCGCGACGAACCTCATCGTCGAGGCGCTCGCGACGCTGATCGATCCCCGCGTCCGCGATCAGGGAGCGACGGGCCGCGGGAACTCGCGGCGCCGACCTCGACTCGACCCGGCACCGCCTGACCCGACGCCCGTCCATCCGACCCCGGAGGCCCCATGACCACCCGACGTCTTCTGTTCAACGGCTTCGCGCAGGTCGTCCCCAGCCATCTCACCCACGGACTGTGGAGGAGCCCGTGGGGCCAAAGCCACTCCTTCAACGATCTGGCGACCTGGGTCGACATCGCGAAGACGCTCGAGGGTGCCCACTTCGACGGCTTCTTCCTCGCGGACCACCTCGGGATCGGCGGCAAGTACGACGGCAGCTACCGCATCCACACCGAGCAGGGCATCTGTTTCCCCGACAACGATGCGGTCGTCGTTGCCTCTGCTGTGGCCGCCGTGACCACGGATCTGGGCCTGAGCTTCACCAGCTCTCTGATCCAGAACCAGCCCTTCGAGTTCGCACGCCTCGCGTCGACCCTCGACCATCTCAGTAAGGGGCGAGTGGGCTGGAACGTCGTGACCAGCGCCCTCGAGAACTCGTACCGGAATGTGGGCTTCGACTCCATCCCCACGCATGAAGAGCGGTACGCGCGCGCTGACGAGTTCCTGGAGGTGGTCTACAAGCTCTGGGAGGGGTCCTGGGAGGCGGATGCCGTCCGTCGCGACGTAGAGAAGGCGATCTACGCCGATGCGACGAAGATCCACACGATCGACCACCGAGGTCCGCTCTACAGCGTGCAGGGCCCGCACCTATCGGAACCGTCACCGCAGCGGGTGCCCTTCATCTACACCGCAGGGATGTCGGAGTCCGCGCACCGTCTCGCTGCCCAGCACGCCGAGGGCTTGCTCATCGGCGCCAGCGGCCCCGAGCACGCGGCCAAGGTCATCGCCCGGCTTCGGGGTTACCTCCCGGAGTACGGCCGCCGACCGAACGACCTCAAAGTGTTCCAGAACCTGAAGTTTGTCGTGGGAAGCACGGAAGGGGAGGCGCAGCGCAAGCACGCCGAACTCCAGCAGTGGACCCATCCCGCCGGGGTCGCGGCGCAGGCCAGCGCCGTCCTCGGGATCGACCTGGGTGGGAAAGACCCGGACGAACCCCTCACCATCGACGAGGCATCGGGTTTCTTCGGGGTCTTCGGTGCGGCCGCGCTCGACGAGGGGCGTGGCACCGCGTCGATCAACCAGATCCTCGAGAAGAGCAACGCCAAGCCCATCGTCGGCACACCTGAGCAGATCGCCGACGCTATCGAGACGTGGGCGGGAGCCGGACTAGACGGCATCAACCTGTCGGACTACCTGTTCCACGGTTCGTATCACGACTTCGCCGAGCACGTGACACCCGTGCTGAAGGACCGCGGCCTCATGCAGCGCGAGTACGGAGAGGGCACCTTCCGCGAGCGGGTCTTCGGCGACGGGCCGCTGGTCAACGAGCGCCATCCAGCGGCCGCATATCGCGGCGTCTTCACCGCGGACCTGGTGTGATGCCCCGCGGCCTTCTGCTCGATGTCGACGGCCTCACGGTCGCATACGGCGACCGGATCGTGCTGCACGATGTGCGGCTCTCCGTCGCCCGCGGGCGCCGTCTCGCGGTCATCGGCGAATCGGGCTCCGGAAAGTCGACCCTCGCGGCCGCGCTCCTCGGGGCGCTCCCCGGCGCGGCGCGCGTGGTCGCTGGCAGCGTCGTCCTGGACGGCTCGGAGGTTGTTGGAGCGAGCGAGGCGACCCTGCGATCGCTCCGCGGACGTATAGTCGCCTCGGTCGCCCAGGATCCGCTGGGGAACCTGGACCCGCTGCGGCGCATCGGCAGCCAGGTCGAGGAGAGTTTGACGGCGCACCATATCGGCGGTGGCAGGAGCGAGCGCCGGGGTCGTGTGGTCGAAGCCCTCCGTCGAGCTGGTCTCGCGGCAGCGGAGCGCATCGTCCGTGAGTATCCGCACCGCCTCTCGGGTGGCATGCGGCAGCGCGCGCTCATCGCTGCGGCCCTCGTCGGCGGCGCCCCGTTGCTCGTCGCGGACGAACCCACGTCGGCGTTGGATGTGTCGGTGCAGAAGACGATCCTCGACCACATCGACGGCCTGGTCGCCGACAGCGGACTCGCCGTCTTGCTCGTAACGCACGACCTCGGAGTCGTCGCTGACCACGCGGACGACGTCGTCGTACTGAGGGACGGCCGGATCGTCGAGACCGGGACCGTGGGCGAGGTGCTCAGGGACCCGAAGGATGCGTACACGCGCGAGCTGGTGGCTGCTGGCCGGCCGGACGTCGGCTCGCCAGAGTCGCGCGCTCGGGTTCAGGGCCGGGCGGTTCCTGCCGTCCCCTTGCTCGAGCTGCGGAGCGTCACCCGGACGTACCCGGGTGCCGCTCAGCCGGCGGTCGACGGGGTGTCTCTCACGCTGCACCGGGGGACGACCCTCGCCCTCGTCGGCGAGTCCGGCTCGGGAAAGAGCACCCTCGCGGCGCTCGCGCTCGGGCTGGCAGACCCGGACGCTGGCGCGGTGCTTGTCGACGGGGAGCCCGTCGATGCCCGGGCGTTCCGGCGCGATCGCCGGCTTCGAGCCCGGGTGCAGGCGGTCTTCCAGGACCCAGTCGACTCGCTCGACCCACTTCGCACGGTCGAGCAGGCTCTCACGGCGCCCTTGCGGGCGACCGGCGTGGCGGCTGACGATCGTACCGGGCGAGCGCGCGAGGCGGTCCGACGGGTCGGCCTTTCCGAAGCTGTCCTCGCACGGCGCACGGGGGAGCTCTCGGGAGGTCAGGCGCAGCGCGTCGCCATCGCGAGGGCGCTGCTCCTCCAACCCGAGATACTGGTGTGCGACGAGGCGGTCGCCTCGCTGGACGCCGTCGTTCGCGCGTCGATTCTCGACCTGCTCGTCGAGGTGCAGCGTGAGACCGGCGTCGCGCTCCTCTTCATCACGCACGACCTCGACACCGCGCGCCGGCTGGCCGACGTCGTCGTTGTGCTCCGCTCGGGGACAGTCGTCGAGGAGGGACCTGCCGAGGGCGTCCTCAACAACCCCGCCGACCCGTACACCCGTGCTCTCGTGGACGCCGTCCCCGGGCGCACATTCCCCTTCCCCGCCTCTCTCTGAGGTTCCGCATGCCCTTCCGTTAGCTCTCCATCGGCTTCGGCGGGGTGGGGCACTTCTGTCACTATGATCAACCGCTATTCGCAGCGAAATGGTAATAGTGGACGACTCGTCGAGGGCTTCGAGGTAGGCTTGTTCATTAAGGGCTCGCCATTCTCCTACGTTAAAACTCAACTGATGCAGTGCAGCCCTAGGGGCAAGCTGACTGAGAAAAGGTACTAATATGTCTACTCACATTCACTCGGAGCGGGACGAGCGGGCCGTCGAGGCTCGAACGAATACGCTGGCAATTGTATCACTGGTGTTGGGATTCGTTATTCCTATCGCTGGAATCGTCACGGGTGGCGTGGCGCTAGCGCAAATTCGCCGTAGTGGTGAGCTGGGCAAGGGGTTAGCTGTTGCTGGTGTCACCATTGGTGCCGTGATTATTCTCTTCTGGGTAGCATTCATTGCGTTGTTCTACGCAACCGCGTGAGTGTGCCATTGAGTGATCGTGCATGCGTGGATCCGCACGTACCAGGGTGTGGATAGGCGGGCGAAGGCGATCGCGGTGACCGGTGACGCGGCCCTGATTGAGTGGGGAAATGGGCAGGTGGTGAGCCGCGGTGTTGGTGTGGTGGGCGGCTGTGAAGTGCCGCACAGAGGTCTCAGCGAGGGCATAGCTGTGGGGATTGTTGGGGCCGGTGGGGTTTGCGTCCGGGCCATTCCGTAGCGGTTCCGGGCGTCCACAGTTCGAGTAGCCCCGCTTTGGTTCGCTTGTGCTGTAGCCGGCCCCGGCTTTGTTCCCCGAACAGGCCGGGGTTGGGCGTTTGCCGGCCTGTTGCGTGCCGGAAGGTTCCTCGAGCAGAGGGTGGCAGCGGTCGCGTCGGTGATTGTCGTCCGGTGACATGCAGACGGGGCGCCTGGAGTCCTGCTCCGGGCACCCCGTCTGCGGTAGGCCAGCCCGACCAGATCCGCGGACGACCGCGCTGTCGGCGGGCTACTGCTCGTCCGGGAGGAATTCGTCCGCGAGCTCAGTCCAATCGCTGCCAGCTTCTTCGCCGAGCGCTGGCATCACCGGAAGCGTTCCCTCGACGTATTCCGCGACGAACACGGGACCCTCGCGAACGACGACCTGACGGGTCACCACCACATCCTCCGCGAACGCGTCGTGCAGGAATGGCAGGATCCGTCCGCCGTGCAACCAGTCGAGCGTTCGGAGGGTCCGGATCGTCAACACCATGATCCGAGCCACGAGCGGAACCGCGGCGTGGAAGCGTGCCTCGACACCAAACGAGTGTGCCCCCTGGCGCTTGTCGGTGTCGGCGTGGACGACGTCACCCGACGGCGACTCGGCCCCTTTCCCACGGGGGTGCCCACTGACCAGGGCGGGCACTTCCATCCCGGAGCCTAGAGAGGAACGCCCCTCATGCACATCACCTACGAACGCCCCGCCACCATCGGCGAGCAGATCGACCCGGAAGCACCCGCCGCGGACCTCGACCCGACCGGCGCCGAGTGCGCAGCGACGACGTACGACGTCGGCGGCCTCGAATGGCACTGCACCCGCCGCCCGAACCACACCGACGACGAACACCGCGCCGCATTCGACGTCCACGGCGGCGGACCCACCGGTGAAGTCGGCTTCGCCTGGCAGTACGAGTGGGGTGGAGCAGGCCACGGCCCGTCCTCCACCGACCCCATGACCACGGTCACCGTCACGGTGTCGTTCCCGTCGACGGCATGGACGAACGAGCAGCTGCCCGACGCGATCGCCGACGAGATCCGGTCCGTGTTCTGGGAGTGCGACCACGACGACGTCACCGTGGCCACCACCGCGACCAGCACCCCGCACCCCGTCACGGGCTGACCCGCCGGGGCGGTGGCGGTCGGCGACATGGTGAACAGCGCCGGGACGACACAGTCCGGGAATGCGCAGCCCGCTATTCCTAACGGCTTCCGATGATTGCGTTACCGGTTTAAAGCTCCTGGGGATTCCCAGCCCTCCCGCTGTTATCGATGCCCCAGCCGTACGTTCGTAAACGTCATGCCCTGGTGCCAAACAATGCGCATGCATAGGTCGGCAACAGGTGTGCCGACCGGCGGAAAAAGGTGCAAAGAATGTGCGGAAAAGGGTACCGATATAGGCCTGCGCGTTATAGACTAGAAGCATGCAACGGGGGAGGGGCCCGGCCCCCACTGCATCAGAATCTTTCGGAAGGTGATTTCGATGAGCATCACGGTTTACACCAAGTCTGGTTTCTGCGGCATGTGCAAGGCCACCGAGCGTGCTCTCGACTCCGCCGGCATCGAGTACACCGAGGTAATCCTCGACGACGTCGACCAGGCGCAGATCGAGGAGTGGAAGACCACCCTCGGCATGAACGCCCCGATCGTCGTCACCGACACGGAGACCGGCTCCTGGAGCGGGTTCCGCCCCGACAAGATCGGCGAACTCGCCTCGAGCGCGGCCGCGTGATGACGATGACCCTCGAGCGTCCGACCACCGTCCGCCCCGACACGGCGCGAATGAACCCCGTGCAGCAGTCCACCCGCGACGCCGTCGACGAGCTCTACGCCGGCGACACCGTGGCTGCGTTCCGCGCGATCGACGCCGCGACCGCTGACCCGACCGAGCACGTCCGCGAGTGGGAACTCACCGACGAGCAGCGGAAGGTGTGGGAGGCCGGCTACATGGTCGGGTTCCAGATGGCCGCCCCGGCGCTCATGGCCGAGGTCGCCTCGCTGCGGGCCCGCCTCGAGCAGGCCGAGCACGACGCAGACCGGTACTACGCCGAGATGTGCCGCCGCCCCGCCCCAGCGGAACCGGACCGCCCCACGTTCGCGGAGATCTCCCGCGCCCGCGGCGAAGACGACCGCGCCGCACGCCACGAAGCAACGATGGACCGCATGTTCCCCCAGTACGCCAGCGCCTGAGCTGGACGGAGCGGTGTCTGTCCCGTCTGCTACTCATGAGGCCGGTTGTTCCGGCACGTCACGATCGAAAGGATGAGTCATGGTTTGGCTCACACGACACGAGCGCACACGCACCGTCGACGACGTCGTGGCGTTGCTGCACTCCGACCAGGAAGACGACCGCGCGACCGGGATCCTCGACCCTGCCGTCCCACCGGTGGAAGTCTTGGCTCTCGCGTCGCGGCCGGGTAACGGGTATCGGGTGCGCGCAGCCCTCGCGCTGTGCGGGGCACTGCCGACGGACATGCGACTGCAGATCCTCCGCGACGAGTACGCCGCTGAGACCCGCAAGCACGCCATGCCCGGCTTCTTCTTCCTGCAGCTGGAAACCTACGGCCGCCGACTCGCTCGCCGGGGCGACCTCGACGACGACACCCGTGCTGCGATCGCTTCGGCACGAACCATGTTCACCCGGTGGGAGCGCACTACGGGCGGTGCCCTGCTCGAACCCGCGCCGACGCCGGCGAGCTTCCACGCGGCCGTCTTCTTCGTGCTGGCTGGCACAGTTGTCGCGTTCGGGACGTTGATGGGCCTCATCCACGTCCCGGGGTGGGGGGAGTAGATGCTGACTTGGCTGTGGTTGCTGTTCCTCGCTGCTGGCGTCGCGACGATCATCGTCGGAGCTCGACGTGCGACGGACGCCGATGGGCGCATCTCCCGCGGGAGCGAGCCGTGGCGTGCGGTGTTCACCGGGCTTGGTCTGTTCGCGATCGGGCAGGTGTTCCTGATCGTTGACGGTGCCATGCACGGTCACGTTGGCCGATCGGTGTCGGGCGCGGTGGCGTTCCTGCTGCCCGTGGCCACCGCCGTGTACGTGGTCCGTCGGAACCGGAAGCGGTCGAAAGTGAGCGTCGGCGGGGTGGTACTCGTGGAGGTGTCCTGTGATGAGTGATCGCGACCGTAGGCGCTCTCCCCTCCGAGGGGTTGTGCTCATCGCACTCGCCATTGCGATGGTGTTCGTGACTATCAACACCATCGTGCGGGGCCCGTTCGGAGATCCCGGCGCGTGGGCAGTGACGGTGGTGTTCGTTCAGGTGTTGACCGTGCTGCTGCTCGCAGGACTTGGCTGGTCCGACCTTCGTGGGCCACGTGACCGCCGGGGTCGAAGAGACTGAACCCCGCACCCGCAACCCGCTGCGAGACAGCTGCGGTTGGTAGAATCGACGTTGACCAGGGGAGTTCCCATGAGCATCAAGACCGAGCACGACACCGCACGGACGGTCGACGTCGAGCAGGAGATGGCGTTGGTCGAGAAGGGCCAGCAGCTCGCTGGTCACTTCCCCGACGCCGAGGCTCTTGGCCGTGCTCGTCGCATCCTCGAGGGGACGCTGTCCCCGGAGGATGCGCGCGCGGAGGTCGCTGCGAAGTACGGGTTTCCGCTCCGCCAGCGCTGAGCGCCGGCGTCCTGCGGGGGAGCGGATGAGCGTCGACGACAAGTACACCTATCCGGGTAGCGGCGGGGTGTTGGTGAACGCTGCCGGGATCCGCGATCAGCGCCAGCTCGACGAGGCGATGAACGACGTCGCATCGATCACGATGGCGGAGGTCCGCGCCGAGCGCGTTCCTGACCGCCCGGACTACGCGTACCTGCGTGGCATCCATGAGCGCATGTTCGGCGACCTGGTGCCGGGGATCGCGGGGAAAATCCGCGACGTCGACGTGCAGGCCACCGGGACCGGCATCCCGTACTGCCGACCCGAGTACATCGACGCGAACCTGTCGACGCTGTTCGGCAAGCTCGAGCGGGAGGACTACCTGGCGGGCCTCGACGCGGACACGTTCGCGGTCCGGCTCGCTGACCGGTGGGGAGAGCTGTCGGCGATCCACCCGTACCGGGACGGGAACACCAGGTCCCAGAGCATCTACGTGTCCGCGATCGCGGAGCGTGCCGGCCATCCGATCGATTGGGAGCGCGTCGACGTCGACGAGCTCCGCACCGTCCGACTACAGGCTGTCGCCGGCAACGACCGGCCCCTTGCCGACTACCTCCGCACGCATCTCGTTGAGACAGGCGTGGGGCGTGACGACGACGGGTTTGATGCGTTCGAACGTGGAGACCGAGAGATCATGCGCGCTGCAGGAGTCGACCCTGACGCGCCGGCACGCGGGACCGGTGGACAGTCGCCCATGGGGTTTGACCAGTGGCCGTCGCCGCCTCAGCAGTCCCGCGACCGAGGAGACGTCGAACGATGACCGGCCCCTTACCGGTCAGCGCCGAGAAGCGGTTCTGGTCTCACGTCGTGCGGGGGCCGGCGCCGTCCGACTGTTGGATCTGGACCGGCGCTGTCGGTGACGACGGCTACGGCCGATTCTGGGTCCCGCAGCCCGACGGCGGACAGCGAGCCATGCGTCCGCAGCGGTGGCTCTACGAGCACCTGACCGGCACGGCCCTGCACCCGTCGACGCTGCTCCTGCACGCGTGCGACGTGCCGTTGTGCGTTCACGTCGACGACGACCTGTCGGTGTCGCACTTGGCGCCGGGGACGCACCGGGGGAACATGCTCGAGCGGGTGCAGCGCGGTCGACACCGGAACGCGTCGACGGCGCTCCGCACGGTCAGCTTCCCCCGGTCCGAACGTGTGCGGTTGTCGCGTGAGCTCCGCGAGGCGTTCCGCGACCACGGATGGGACGCGGCCGCAGTGCGAGCATGCCGGACGGGGATCGCGACGAACACCCCGACGCTGTGGTGATTGCCGCTGTCGGGTGTCAGCGGTAGCGTCACCGCAACCGACGAGGGGAGCCGGATCATGACCAACTACGCACCGCACCAGTGGGCGCCGCCCCAGCC
>Ga0308163_10004764_pt1 | contig 10643 bp, 11 predicted proteins | sample PhyTR1_FD_201037 | JGI IMG/M metagenome (GOLD analysis project Ga0308163, IMG submission 201037) | Phyllosphere microbial communities from UC Gill Tract Community Farm, Albany, California, United States - DLSLT.R1 | ecosystem: Host-associated > Plants > Phyllosphere > Unclassified | place: USA... | reverse complement strand
TGACCACACCGCGAACGGTAGGACGAACACCGCGCCAGCGCATCGCACCAGCTTTACCGATTTTACGCAGGCTGTGTTCGGCATTGCCGACTTCACCCACGGTTGCACGGCACTCGATGTGCACGCGGCGTACTTCACCCGAGCGCAGGCGAACCTGGGCGTAGGTGCCGTCGCGGGCCATCAGAACAACGCCGGCGCCGGCGGAACGGGCCATCTGGGCACCCTTACCTGGCAGCATTTCGACGCAGTGCATGACGGTACCGACCGGGATGTTGCGGATCGGCAGGCAGTTACCCGACTTGATCGGCGCTTCCGAGCCGTTCATGACGGTGTCGCCGACGCTCATGCCCTTGGTGGCGATGATGTACTGGCGCTCGCCGTCGGCGTAGCACAGCAGGGCGATGTTGGCGGTGCGGTTAGGATCGTATTCGATCCGTTCCACTTTCGCTGGAATCGCGTCTTTCTGGCGCTTGAAGTCGATCAGGCGATAGTGTTGCTTGTGACCACCACCGATGTGACGGGTGGTGATGTGGCCGTTGTTGTTACGGCCGGCGGTCTTCGATTTTTTCTCAACCAGGGCTGCGAACGGACGACCTTTGTACAGGTCCGGGTTCACAACCTTCACCATGCCGCGACGGCCTGGCGAGGTTGGCTTCATCTTAACGAGTGCCATTATTTAGCCTCCTCGGAGAAATTGATTTCCTGGCCAGGCTTCAGGCACACGAAAGCACGCTTGGTATGGTTGCGGCGGCCGGTATGGGCGCCGGAACGCTTCTGCTTACCTTCGCGGTTGACGGTCTGCACCGATTCCACTTCCACTTTGAACAACAGTTCAACAGCGGCCTTGATTTCTGGCTTGGTCGCGTCCGTGGTGACACGGAAAACGATCTGTTCGTTCTTTTCCGCGACCATGGTGGCCTTTTCGGAAATGACCGGAGCCACGAGCACCTTCATCAGGCGCTCTTCGCTAAATTTCAATGCGCTCATGCCAGCATCTCCTCAATCTTGGCCAATGCGGCCTTGGTCACTACAATTTTCTTGTAGAACACCAGCGACATTGGATCGGCGTGACGTGGCTCAACGACCAGAACGTTCGGCAGATTGCGCGAAGCCAGTTCCAGGTTTTCGTTGGCGACATCGGTGATGATCAGTACCGAGTCAAAGCCCATGCCGGTCAGCTTTTGCGACAGCAGCTTGGTTTTTGGCGCTTCGATCGCGAAATCTTCGACCACAACCAGGCGCTCTTCGCGGGCCAGCTGGGACAGAATCGAGCAGATACCTGCGCGGTACATCTTCTTGTTCACTTTGTGGGTGAAGTTCTCGTCAGGCGAGTTCGGGAAGATGCGACCACCGCCGCGCCACAGTGGCGACGACGACATACCAGCGCGAGCGCGGCCGGTGCCTTTTTGGCGCCATGGCTTTTTGGTCGTGTGGTGGACTTCTTCACGGTCTTTTTGTTTACGGTTGCCGCTGCGAGCATTGGCTTGGTAAGCGACGACGATCTGGTGGATCAGGGCTTCGTTGTAGTCGCGGCCGAAAATGGTATCGGCGGCAGCGACGTTAGAGGCGGCTTGACCTTGAGCGTTCAAGAGCTTGAGTTCCATCGTTTAAGCTCCCTTCTTTGCTTTAACTTTGACAGCAGGCGATACGACGACCTGGCCATTTTTCGCGCCAGGAATCGCGCCTTTGACCAGCAGCAGCTGACGGTCGGCGTCGATACGGGCGATTTCGAGGTTCTGCACGGTGCGGGTGACGTCACCGAGGTGACCGGTCATGCGCTTACCTGGGAACACGCGGCCTGGATCCTGCGCCATACCGATGGAGCCTGGAACGTTGTGCGAACGCGAGTTACCGTGGGTGGCACGGCCCGAAGCAAAGTGGTGACGCTTGATGGTACCGGCATAGCCTTTACCGATCGTGACACCTTGAACGTCGATCTTTTGACCGACTTCGAACAGGGAAGCGGCAACGACATCGCCAGCTTTCAATTCTGCTGCCTTGGTGGCGTCGACGCGGAACTCTTTCAACAGAGTACCGGCTTCAACACCAGCTTTAGCGTGGTGACCAGCAACAGCCTGCGTTACGCGGGAAGCGCGACGTTGACCGAATGCGACCTGAACTGCGGAGTAACCATCAGTTTCAGGAGTTTTGATTTGCGCAACACGGTTGTTCGATACATCCAACACGGTGACCGGGATCGAGTCCCCTTCATCCGTGAAGATACGCATCATGCCAACCTTGCGACCGAGGAGGCCAAGGCTCATTTTTTCTCCAATTCCCACCTACGATTGGGCGGGGATATGTTGAACTACAAAATTAGTACGGACCAATAAAAGGTCGAATCCATACCGAAGCCGGCTAGTGTAGCGTGAAAAAGGGGTTGACGCAACAACTTAGTACGAGGTATGTCGGGTTTACGCGCATTTATTCGGCGGCTGTGGCGAGGCGGCGCAAAGCGAGTCGGCATGCGGGTTGCGGCAAGCGGGCGTGGTGGCAGCGCGACGTTCACGGCGGGCGTTTTTTGGCCACATGTTTCACGCGCAAGATGCTAACGCCGCCGGGATGCACGCGGTAGATGATTAGATAGCGGGTATGGGCGACCAACTCGCGCGTGCCAGGCATCAGGCCTGCCCTGCCCATCAATGGATAAATTGTTAAGCGTTCAACTTGTGCGGCAATCCAGGAAGCGGTCGGCATTGGCGGGAGTATCGAGCGCGCTGCGCCGGCCGATCGCGGCCATGTCATCGACGGCCTGCTTTCGCCAATCGATCCGGGGCGGGGGCATTATCCGGCCTTGATCGCTGCTCTAATCTGGCGAATCGCCTCTTCGTGCGGTATCGACGGCGACGGATCGTCGAGCGCTTCCTGGACTTGCGCCGCTAGCCAAGCGTCGTAGGACGGATCGCGGGCCCCACGATCGAGGCGACCGTCGACGTCGAACTGGAAGATCCCCAATGACCGCAGGCGTCGCTCGACGGAGTCGAGCGCCTCAAAGACCGCCAGCCGGTCCCCATCAGCATCCACTAATGAATAATCCCCGAGTTCTTTGTGAACATAAACGATCCAACCGCTATCCTGTGCCTGTACCGAGACGCTGAAATTGCCGCCTGCCTCGGCCAGTTCGGCCAGCGCGGCAGCTTGTATGGTATGGGCTCTCATATTCCCTCCTTTCAAACGATCGGATTTGACTAAATCTAGCACGGACGGCGATACAGGAGCACGAAGCGCGACAAGCGGGCGGCGACTCGCTTCGGCGATCCGTAACGGATCGATAGCTGAGCGAGATCAATCGAAGCCGCACCGACGCCGGTAGCATGAAGTCCCACCAGCGATTGCTGCCCCGCCCTGCCCTTTCCATTCAAAAACGATCCCTACAGGAGACATCATGCATAAACTGTTGCGCACGGTATTACCGTTGCTGGCCGCTTGCGCCAGCCTGGCCTGCGGCCCGGCACTGGCCGGCGCCGGCGGCACCACCCGTATCGGCGACGTCGCACTGGGCGTCATCGACCTGACGCCGGACGACGGCGTCAACGCCGGATATACCATTGACTCGTTCGAGAGCCGGCTGATGGTCTACACCGACACCCGCAACACCGGCGGCGGCTTCGATCCGACCACCGTTTCCCCGTTGCCATACACAGCGGGCAACGCCCGGCTGGCGCACAACACCGCCACGGCCGTCGCCACCACCAGCGGCGCGGTGGGCGACGTCGACGCGCGCGTCACCACCGGCACGGCGCTGGGACGCGACAACGTCGTCAGCGCCGACAGCCAGCAGCGGCTGTGGCTGACACTGTCGCCGCACACGCTGTTGACCGTTTCCGGCAACGTGTTCACGCACGCGACCCGCTCGCTGGGTGCCGGCGAAGGGTATGGCGTCTTTGGCTGGGCGTCGGTCGACATCGGCGACAGCGACGAGCAAACCACCAGCTATTTGTCGCGCGAGAGCGCGCTGATCTGGGGCGAGAACACCAGCGCGGCCGGCAACAGCGAGTTCTTCACGCTGGCCTTCGCCAATCCGGGCGAGGCCGCCATGGCTGTGAGCCTCAACTTCATGGCCTACTCGGACATCACGGTCGAGGCGGCGGTGGTGCCGGAGCCGGCCAGCTGGGGCATGCTGCTGGCCGGCCTTGTGCTGATGGGAAGCGCGGCCCGCCGGGCGTCGCAGCGGGCGCGCTAGCCAGCCGCCGCAAGCGCGCTAGCGGTTCAGCCGCCTGAGGATCTGCGCCCGCAGCATGCGCGCGGCATTGTCGTCGAGCGGCGCCAGCGAATGGCGGGCGGCCGGCGGAATGTGCGCCGCCTCGCCACCGTCGCTGTCGAACACATAGTGGCGGAAGATCTCCTTCCACGCGGCGCGCTGGGCCGGGGGCAGGTCGCGCAGCGTCATCAGCGCCAGCGACAAGGTGCTGGCCGGCGTGTCCATCCAGTCCGGCGACTGGCGCCACCAGTAGTTGATCAGGATATTGAATGGGTCCAGCCCTTCGACATGGTGCCACCACATGCTGGGGATGAACAACGCATCGCCCGGCGCCAGCTCGGCCGATTGGGCGTGCCGCAGCGCTTCGGCAAACAGCGGAAAGCGCTCAAAGTCCGGTTGCGCGAAGTCGACCAGGCTGACCGATTGCCCGGCCGGCGTGAAGTCGAGCGGCCCGACATACAGGTTCTTGAGCTGATCGGGCGGGAACAAGGTGAAGCGGCGGCGCCCGGCGGCCACGCATGCCAGGTTGTCCGGCACGTCGTAGTGGGCCGGAATGCGGGTGCGGTTGCCGATCCAGATGCTGGCCAGCGGATCGCGCGCGCCCAGGTCGACATCGTTCTCGGCGCGCAGGCCCGGCAGGCAGGTGTCGACCGTGGTCGAGCCCACGTACAAGGTCGGCGGATCGGCCGCGTCCAGGTGCGCGATCAGCGCGTCGAGCACCTGATCGAAGCGGACCATCTGCGACGTGAAGTTAAAGCCGCTGAGGTCGTCGTTGTAAAAGATGCGCCCGCCCGTGCCCGGCGGGCTGTGGCTCGCCAGCACGGTGGCGTCGCGGTAAAAGCGGCGCAGGTAGGCGTCCGCCTCCCGCGCCGAGGCGCGCGCGGCGCGCACCAGCGGCCAGTCGGCCACCAGCCCGCGCAGCACCAGCGGCACCGGCGAGGCCAGAATTTCGTCGGACAGCGGCGCGCCGCCGTCCATTTCCACTATCGCTTGCATCGACTTCCCCAATGAAAAAGGCCGTCGCATCGCGACGGCCCGTGGTGCTACCGAACGCTACAGTTTAATTAGAACTTGTAGCGCGCGCCCAGCATGTAGCGCGGACCGGCTTGCGTCACGTTCAAGGTCGAACGCTCGGTGCGGCCGAACTGGCGCTGGGTGGCGTTGGTCAGGTTGATGACCTCGGCCTGCAGGCTCAGCTTGTCGGTGACATTGTACCCAATGCTGACGTCGGTCTGGCCGTACTTGTCGGTGTAGACCGGCGCCGGGCGGCCGCCGCCGGCGTCGATGGTCGAGGCCAGGAAGCTGTCACGCCAGTTGTAGGCTACCCGCACGGACCATTTCTGGTCTTCGTAGATACCCACCAGGTTGGCCGAGTTGCTCAGACCCAGGATTGCAAACTGATCCTGGACATTGGCGTCGTCGTACTTGGTTGGCGAGGTCACGTACGTGTAGTTAGCCTGAACACCGAAGCCGGTGCGGCCGAACATGTGCTGCACGTTGATCTCGGCGCCCTTGACCGTGGCCGACTTCTGGTTGGCATACGAGGTCAGCAGGAAAGGCATCAGCGGATCGGTCGCCAGGCCGGTGATCTTGCCGTCGAGGTTGCCGTCCGACTTGACGCCGAGGTATTGCACGCCCGGCTGGCCGCGGAAGTTGGTCAGTATGTAGTTGCGCAGGCAGTTGGTGTCGGCCGCAGAGCAACCGGCGTTGCGCGCAGCGGTGTAGTACGCGCCGCCAACCGGCGTGTGCAGATCGTACAGCGGCGTCGACGTTGCCGTCTGGCCGGCGTAGTTGTCCATCTTCTTGTGGAAGCCGGCGATCGACAGCACGCTCTGCTGGTCGTAATACCATTCCCACGACAAGTCCAGATTCTTCGACTTGACCGGTTTCAGGGCAGGATTACCAACCGAGGCGGTGCCGCCGGTGAACACGTTGCCGATGGTGCCGAGCGTCAAGCCGCCCTGCATCTGGTCGTAGCGCGGCCGGCCGATGGTGGTGCCGACGCTGGCGCGCAGCTTCATGTCGGGACGCAGATCGGCGTCAAAGTTCAGGCTCGGCAGCACGTTGTTGTAGCTGGCTTCCTGCGTGCTGTACGACGCGCCGGCGAACTTGAGCGGCAATTCATTCTGCGATTCCCACACGACGCCGGTGCCCACCAGTACTTGCGCCACCGAGGTGACCTTGGTGCGCTCCATGCGCACGCCGATCGACGAGTGGAACGGGATGGCGGTATCCCAATCGGTACCGAACGAGACATAACCGGAGCTGGTTTTTTCCTTCAGCTCGCGGTCGGTGTCGGCACTGTCAAAGTTCGGCAGGTAGGTCGACAGGCCGGTGGCCGCGGCTGTGGCGGCGCGCACCTTGCCGAAGTCGAAGGTGTAGAGCGAACCGAACAGTTCCGGCGAATTGTGGCCGCCGAATTCCTTGAAGAACGAGCCCAGCGAATTGGCCTGGAACAGGCTGCCCGGATAATCGGAGGCCTTGGAGGCGCCGCCCCAGCTGTTGTTCTGCACGTTCGAATAGGTCGAACGGTTGGTCGAGTCGGTGTAGCCGACGCCGAAGCTCAGCTCCGAAGCCTCGAACAGCTTCAAATTACCCTTGGTCTGGGCCTGGTTGATGGTGGCTTTCTGCCAGCTGTTGTGGAACCACGAACCGGTGGCCTGGATCGGTTGCGCCGCCAGGTTAGCCGCCGGCATGCTCACCACCGGCAATTCCTTGGTGAAGTCGACCATCGTGTTGCCGCGGCTGTAGCTGGCGTTCGACAGGTTGTTCTCGCTGCCCCATGGGCTGTCGGCGCCGGATTCGGCGTTCGAATGGTGGAGGTCGAGCTCAAGGCGCAGGTCGTTGGTGGCTTTCCACACGGTGTTAAAGCCGATCGACTTGTTCTTGGTCTTGGTGGCGTAGTCGCCGCCCACCACGGAGATGTCCTGCGGCGTGTTATACGTCTCCATGTAGGTCAGCGGCGTCTGTACCTTGCCGCCCGGCCAGCTGCTGGTCGAGGTCGGGGTCTGGCCGAACCACACGCTCAGTTCGTTGCGCTTGGTCTGGATCTTCTGTTCCGAATACGTCAGGTCCAGAGTCGTGGTCAGTTCCTTGACCGGACGGAATTGCAGTGCAAGTTGGCCATTGGTACGCTGACGCGAGATGGCGTTGACGCCGTAGCCGAAGTTCTGCGGGATCAAATACAGATCGCTCTGGCCTGGACGGTTGGTGATGTTCTGCGAACCCGGCTGGCCCGGCTGCGGCAGGGTCGAGCCCTCGGTGCGGTCCGAACCCAGGTACGGGCCCTGGTAGCCGTTGGCCAGGCCGGCGCGGTTGAAGCCGGAGTCGCGGCGCTGGTGGCTAGCGCTAACAGCGATGCCGAAACGGCCGTCTTCGCTGGTGTTGCTGTAGATACCCGACACTTCAGGCGTGACGCTGTCGCCCTTCATCGAGCCTGGCAGTTCGCTGTTGGAGCTGTCCTTGACGGCCTTGGCGCCGATGCTGGCGCGCATGCCCGGATTGTCCAGCGGACGCGCGGTCATCACGTTGATGGTGGCGCCGATGCCGCCGGTCGGGCTGTCGGCGCGGCCGGTCTTGTAGACCTGCAGCTGGGAGATCGCTTCCGACGCCAGGTTCGAGAAGTCGAACGAACGGCCCGACAGGTCGCTCAGGTCGGTGGTTGGCATCTGGCGGCCGTTGAGCAGCACCAGGTTGAAGTCGGGACCGAGGCCGCGCACGGTGACCTTCTGGCCCTCGCCGTTGCTGCGGTCGATCGACACGCCGGAAATGCGCTGCAGCGATTCGGCCAGGTTGGTGTCGGGGAATTTACCGATGTCGTCGGCGACGATGCCGTCAACGATGCCGTCGGCGTTGCGCTTCATGTTCATGGTCGACTGCATGCTGGCGCGGATGCCGGTCACGACCACTTTCGGGCCGTCGGCGCCGTCGCCCGGCACGCCGGCGGTCTGGGCGAAAGCGGGAACGAAGGTGGCGCAAGCGCCCGCAACTGCCAGGCAGATCAAACGGCGCTGGCTCAGAGGACGCTCTGAAAACGTTTTCAAATTTGTACGCACTTACATCTCCTTAATTATATTTATCTCTCCGACGCTGATCGAGCAGGGTCTGGGCAACGTCGGAAGCAGCAACACTACAAACAACCGCAACAACTGTCGATTTGCTTTCAAACGAGTAACAAATCAATAAGACCTTGCCAGAATAAGATTAAAAAAACACTTAGTCAATTGATCGAACGAATTAGCGCGCTAAATCTGTGCAGTGTTGTAAAGAAGCCCCATCCGGGCGCGTGCCGCGGTCCGGTTTTGCCCCAAAAGGGGGCGAAAGCCGCGCGCGGGCGCTGCGGCCGGCGTATGATCGCCGGCACCCCACTTTGAAAACCTTCCCATGATCGTCGCCGGTGACCAGCAGCTGCTCAAGCAAATCAACCGCATGGCCCTGGTGCGCCAGCTGTGCGGCGCGCCCGGCCTGTCGCGCGCCGCGCTGGCCGAGGCGGTCGGTTTGACCAAGTCCACCGTCAGCCTGCTGGTGCGCGAGTTGCTCGACGAGGGCTGGGTCAGCGAAAGCGAACTGGTCGCCACCGGCGCGCTGGGCCGGCGCGCCACGCCGCTGCGCCTCGATAGCGGCCGCCTGGCGCTGCTGGGGGCCGACCTGGGCATCGGCGGCGCGCGCGTGGTCGCCACCGACCTGCTCGGCGCCGTGCTGGCCGAGCGCACCCTACCCTACCCCGACCCCGCCGACCCGGCCGCCTGCGTCGGACTGATCGCCGAGGCGCTTGCCGACCTGGCCGGGTCCGGCGGCCCGCTGGCCGGACGGGCGATCCTCGGCCTGGGCATCGGCGTGCCCGGCGTGGTCGACGACGCCACCGGCGTGCTGCGCTACGCGCCCCACCTGGGCTGGCGCGACGTCGACGTGCTCGGCCGGCTGCGCGCGCGCTTCACCGCCGGCGCGCTGGGCGGCATGCCGCTGTTTATCCAGAACGAGGCCAATGTGGCCGCGCTGGCCGAGCTGGAGTTTGCCGGCCAGGTCGGCGCCGACCCGCTGATTTATCTGAGCATCGGCTATGGCGTCGGCGCCGGCATCGTCGTCAACGGCCGCCTGCTGACGGGGCTGTACGGTTTCGCCGGCGAGGTGGGCCACACCATTTTGCAGCAGGGCGGTCCGCAGTGTTCGTGCGGGCGGCGCGGCTGCGCCGACGCGCTGATCGGCATGCGCGCGCTGATGGACCAGGTGTACGGCCAGCCGGGCCCGGCTGGCGAGCTCGACGATCGCGGGCCGGAGCGGCTCGAGCGCCTGTTCGGGCAAGCCGGCGCCGGCGAGCCGGCCGCGTGCCGGGCGGTCGAGGCGGCCGGGCGCCACCTGGGCGTGCTGCTCAACAACCTGTGGGTGGCGTTCGACCCGATGTGCATTGTCGTCGGCGGCGCCGCCCTGCGGCTGGGCGAGCGCTTTCTGGCGCCGGGGCGCGCCGTGCTGCGCGACTACGCCGACGCCACCCAGCTGCCGGCGCCGACCATCCGCACGCCGCACTTCGGCGCCAACGCCATCGCCATCGGCGGCGCGGCCATGGCGCGCCACCATCTGATGCGGCCGTTCGGCGGCCAGGGCGCCGGCGTCGCGCCGCCGAACCCCGCCAGCTTTTAGCGAGACGCCCGCCGTGCCGCTTAGGGGCCGTACCCCGAGGGGTACGCCCCCGGCAGGCAGTGCGGGTTTGCATGGTGCCAAACAACAAAAAAGCCGGGCGTGCTCGCGTTGGCGAACAGGCCCGGCTTTTAGAAACCGTGGACGGGAACGACCCCGCCCACCGGTTTACAATCGATTACTGCAGTTTGATTTCGACATCAACGCCAGCTGGCAGGTCCAGCTTCATCAGCGCGTCAACGGTCTTGTCGGTTGGGTCGACGATGTCCATCAGGCGCTGGTGGGTGCGGATCTCGAACTGGTCGCGCGAGGTCTTGTTGACGTGTGGCGAACGCAGAACGTCGAAACGCTGGATGCGGGTTGGCAGTGGGACTGGACCCTTGACAACGGCGCCGGTGCGCTTAGCGGTGTCAACGATTTCCAGTGCGGACTGGTCGATCAGCTTGTAGTCGAAAGCCTTCAGGCGGATACGGATTTTCTGGTTTGGTGCGGACATGATTTTTCCTTGAAAAGAACGAACTGGCAACTATGTAGCGCCAGCAATATTTAAAAGAACGAGTTGCAACACAGGGTCGACATGGTATCACACCATGCCGACCCTGTTTCAATCACGCCAAAACTAATTAGGCGATGATCTTGGCTACAACACCGGCGCCGACGGTACGGCCGCCTTCGCGGATGGCGAAGCGCAGACCTTCTTCCATCGCGATCGGGTTGATCAGCTTGACGGTGATCGACACGTTGTCGCCTGGCATAACCATTTCTTTGTCCGCTGGCAGTTCGATCGAACCGGTCACGTCAGTCGTAC
>Ga0308163_10004763_pt1 | contig 10643 bp, 9 predicted proteins | sample PhyTR1_FD_201037 | JGI IMG/M metagenome (GOLD analysis project Ga0308163, IMG submission 201037) | Phyllosphere microbial communities from UC Gill Tract Community Farm, Albany, California, United States - DLSLT.R1 | ecosystem: Host-associated > Plants > Phyllosphere > Unclassified | place: USA... | reverse complement strand
AGCTCGTACCACATTGCATTGAGGACGGCGAAGGCAGCCGCGAGCGGCAGGCCGAGTAGCCAGGCGAAATACCACATGATGAAGTCCTTTCTGGTTGCGTTATTCGTTCAGTTAATACGCGTGGCTCGTGCCGCCGCTGATATCGCCTGGCACCACCTTGCCCCACAAAACCTTGTAGACCCAGCTCGTGTAGAGAAGGATCAGAGGCAAAAAGATGCAGGTTGCAACCAGCATGATGAACAGCGTCAGGTGGCTCGACGACGCATCCCACACCGTCAGGCTGGCCTGCGGCTGGATCGACGATGGCAAAATGAACGGGAACATCGATGCCCCCACGCTGAGCACGATGCCGGCGATCGACAGGCTCGACGTGAGCATGGCCACGCCTTCCCGGCGTCGCACCAGCGCCATCAGCGTGAGCAACGCACCGACGATGCCAGCCGCTGGCGCCAGCTGGGTCCATGGATGCGCGGCGTAATTGGCAAACCAGCTGCCCGCCACGCCCGCCTCGACGGTCTTGAACAGCGGATTGGACGGGCCGGTCGTCACCACCGCGCTTGTGATGCGGTAGCCATCGACAAAGCCCCACAGCAGCACGCCGGCCACGGCGTACAGCACCACGGTGGCGATCGCAGCACGGATGCCCCAGACGCGCGCACGGCTGGCCACCAGGCCATCGGTCTTGAGCACCAGCCAGGCCGCACCGTGCATGACGAGCATGGCCACCGACACCAGGCCGCACAGCACGGCAAACGGATTGAGCAGGGCAAAGAAGCCGCCCTCGTAAAAGATCTGCTGATCGGGCGCGAGGCGGAACGGCACGCCCTGCAGCACATTGCCCATCGCGACGCCGAAGATCAGCGCCGGTACGAAGCCGCCGACGAACAGGGCCCAGTCCCAGGTCGCGCGCCAGGCGATGCTGTCACGCTTGCTGCGGTATTTAAAGGCGACCGGCCGCAGGATCAGCGCCAGCAGCACGGCCGCCATCGCCAGGTAAAAGCCCGAGAACGAGACCGCATACAGCTGCGGCCAGGCCGCAAAGATGGCGCCGCCGCCCAGCACGAGCCAGACCTGATTGCCTTCCCACACGGGGCCAACGGCATTAATGACGACCCGGCGTTCCAGGTCGGTGCTGGCGACAAACGGCAGCAAGGTGCCGGTGCCCAGGTCAAACCCGTCGGTGACGGCAAAGCCCACCAGCAGGATGCCCAGCAGCAGCCACCAGATGATGCGCAGCGTGTCGTAGTCGAGAAGTGTATGAAGAATCATGGTGTGTTACTCCGCAGTGATCATGGGTGCAGTGCGCATTGCCGGCGTGGTGCCGACCAGTGGGCTGTGGGTGCCCGGCGCGTGGGCAAGTTCGTCCTCCGGTCCCTTGCCGATGGCCTTGAACATCAGTTTCATTTCCACGACGAGCAGGACGGTGTACAGCACGACAAAACCGATCAGGGTCGTCAGCACGGTCTGGATGCCAAGATTCGACACCGCGACGGCGGTGGGCAGCACGCCTTCGATGGCCCACGGCTGCCGCCCCAGTTCGGCAACAATCCAACCGGCTTCAGCGGCGATCCACGGCAGCGGGATCGACCACACGGCCACCTTCAGCAGCCACGGATAGGCATCCAGGCGGCGGCGTGCCGACAGCCAGAAAAACACGGCCGTAAGCACGATGAAGAACATGCCCAGGCCCACCATGATGCGGAACGACCAGAACAGCGGCGCGACCTGCGGCACGGTATCCAGGGCCGCCTGCCGGATCTGCGCGTCGCTGGCCTGACGCGGATCGTCCACGTAGCGCTTGAGCAGCAGCGCGTAACCCAGCACCGCGCTGTGCTCTTCAAAGCGCGCCTGCAGGGCCGGCGGCACCGGTGCACGGCCACCGAGCGCGCGAATCTCTTCGAGCGCGCCGTAGGCCACGATGCCCTGGCGCACGCGCACTTCGGCCAGCTTGACCAGGTCACTGATGCCGGGGATCTGGTTCGACAGCGAACGCGTGCCGATCAGGCCCATCACCCACGGGATATGAATCGCATAGTGCGTCTCGCGCGCGTTCTGGTCGGGGAAGCCGAAGGCGGTGAAGGCGGCCGGTGCCGGCTGCGTTTCCCACATGCCTTCGATCGCAGCGAGCTTCATGTGCTGGTGCTCGGTTGCCAGGTAGCCGCTTTCGTCACCCAGCACCACGACCGACAGCGAGGCGGCCAGGCCGAACGACGCGGCCACCGTCATCGATCGCTTGGCCAGTTCGACATGGCGGCCCTTGAGCAGGTACCAGGCCGCAATGCCGAGCACGAACAGCGCCGCGATCACATAGCCGGCCGACACGGTGTGCACGAACTTGGCCTGGGCCACCGGATTGGCCAGCACTGCGCCAAAGTCCGTCACTTCCATGCGCATCGTCTGCGGATTGAGCGTGGCGCCGATCGGGTTCTGCATCCAGCCATTGGCGATCAAAATCCACAGCGCCGAGAAATTGGTACCAAGAGCCATCAGCCAGGTCACGGCCAGGTGCTGCACCTTCGACAGGCGATCCCAGCCAAAGAAGAACAGGCCGACAAACGTCGCCTCAAGAAAGAACGCCATCAGGCCTTCGATCGCCAGCGGCGCGCCGAACACGTCGCCCACGTAGTGGCTGTAGTAGCTCCAGTTCATGCCGAACTGAAATTCCATCACGAGGCCCGTCGAGACGCCGATGGCAAAGTTGATCCCGAACAGCACGCCCCAGAACTTGGTCATCTGGCGCCAGATGGAGCGCCCGGTCATCACATACACGGTTTCCATGATGGCGATGAGCATCGACAACCCCAGGGTCAGGGGGACAAACAGAAAGTGGTACAGCGCCGTCAAGGCAAACTGCAGTCGGGAGAGCCCGACAACGTCGAGATCCATGGTGAATCCTTTCTTCTTGAATACGTCAGTGGTTGGTTATTCTTAGTGTTAACGCAGCGTGTCCAGCGCCGCATCGAATGCAGGGGTGCCGCGTCGCAGGTCGGCCTCGATACGCCCGTCCTTCATCACGAGCAGCCGGTCGGCCAGCGCGGCTTCGCGCCGCAGATGCGTGGCCACCAGCAGCGTGCGGTCGCTGGCGTGCCGCGCCAGGCGCGCCAGCACATCGGCTGCGGTAACGCCGTCCAGCGCCTCGGTCGGCTCGTCCAGCAGCCAGAAATCAGCCCGGCGCAACAGCAAGCGCGCCAGTGCCAGGCGGCGCGACTGGCCACCCGACAGGCCAAGGCCGCCCTCGCCCAGCAAGGTGTCAAGACCCTGTGCGAAGCCGCGCACGTCCTGTTCCAGGCCGGCGGCCTGCAGTGCGGCCCAGAGTTGCGCGTCGGTGGCGGCGGGATCGGCCAGGCGCAGGTTGTCGCGGAGGCTGTCGCAAAACAGTTCGGTGCGCTGGGTCAGCCAGGTAGCAGGCCGCGCCCATACCTGGCCCGCCTGGGCGGCCAGTTCGCCGGCCGCCAGCGCCAGCAGCGTCGACTTGCCGGCACCGCTGCTGCCGACCACGGCAACCCGCTCGCCAACGGCGATGTGCAGATCGACCGCATGCAGGGCCGCGCCGGTGCGGCCGGGATGGAACACGATGGCGGCGTGCAGCAGCAACGCCCCGCCGGTGCTGCTACCGGTGCTGCTGCCGGTGCTGGTGCTGGTGCTGTTGCTGGTGCTGTTGCTGGTGCTGTTGCTGTTGCTGTTGCTGGTGCCGATGCCAGCGCCGGGCGGCACCGGCACATCTGCGTCATCCTGCTGGCGCAGGCGCGGCGCCACGCGGCGCATGGCCAGCCAGCTGCGGCCAGCCTCGATCGCGCCGCGACGCAGCGCGGCAAATGGTTCCAGCGCGGCCAGCGCGATCAGCAGCGCCAGCGCCGCGGCAGGTGCGCCCAGCGGCTGCACCTGCGTCTGTATGTGTTGCACCTGCTGCTGCACCGGATGCGATGCCGCTTGCTGCGCCAGCGCCCCCACTGCCAGCAGGACGGCGGCGACGGTGACATGGCCGCCGACCGCGTACAGCCAGCCCGCGCCAGTATCCAGCCGGTGCAGCGCGGCGTCATGGCGCGCCAGGGTCATGTCGAGACGCGCCAGCTGCGCGCACTGCGCCGGCAGCCGGCCGGCCAGCGCCAGGTCGGTCTGGCCGGCAACCAGATCGATCGCCTGGGCGCGCAGCCGTTCGAGCGCCCGGACACGGCGCAGCGCCACCGGCCGCGCCAGGCGCGCAACGTACAGGGTCACGCCCCAGCCGACCGCCAGCAGCCAGCCGAACATCGCCAGGCCAAGGCGCCAGTCGAGGTTCGCCAGCACCAGTCCGGCCAGCAGCGCTGCGCCGCAGGCCGCGCCAGCCGGCACGATCAGGCGCAGGTAGACCGATTCGAGGGCATCGATGTCGCCCATCAGCCGAAACAGCAGGCGCGACGGCCGGCGCAGCAGCGCGCGTGCGGCATCCGGCGTGGCCCAGCCGCGAAACAGCCGCTCGCGCAGCGCGGCCAGTACGCCAAACGTGGCGTCGTGCGTCACCGTGCGCTCGGCATACCGGCCAAAGGTGCGGCCCAGGGCCAGCAGACGGATCGCCGCGCTCGGCACGAACACATTGAACATGACGGCGCTGCCGGCCAGGCCGGCCAGGGCCGCCGAGGTGATGAACCAGCCCGAGGTGCCCAGCAGCGCCATGCCGGCCAGCACCACCAGCGTCGACAGACCCGCCCCCAGGGCCAGGCGCCGCCCGCCGGTCCGGATGAACAGGGACAGCACCGGCTGCATGTCGTCGCGTTTCATGTCATTACCGCGTTTCATGTGGTTACTGCGTCTCATGCTGCGCTCCGTTGGATCAATGGTTCGCCGAGGCGCACGACGCGGCCCAGGCGTGCGGCCAGTGCCAGGTCGTGGGTGGCGACAATCATGGTGCGGCCCTGCGCCAGCTGCACCAGCGCGTCGATCACGCCGGCGGCCGTGTCGCGGTCGAGGTGCGCGGTGGGTTCGTCGACCAGCAGCAGGCCGGCATGCGGCGCGCACATCGCGCGGGCCAGTGCCAGGCGCACCAGCTCGCCGCCAGACAGGCCAAGGCCGCCCTCGCCCAGGCTCTCGCCCGGCGTCGCGTGCTCGATCTGACCCAGGCCCGCGCGCCCCACGGCGCGGCTGACGGCATCGACCGTCACGCCATCACGGTCGAGCGCCACATTGGCGCGCACCGAGCCGGCAAACACATGCGGCTTCTGGCCGATCCAGGCCATGCGCGCGCGCAGGCCGGCAGCCGACCCGGCATCCAGCGGCACACCGCCGATGCGCACGGCGCCGCCATCAACCGGGACGAGGCCCGCGATGATCGACAGCAGCGTGGTCTTGCCGCTGCCGCTGGGGCCGACCAGCGCCACGTGCTCGCCGACACGCACATACACATCCTGGTTGTCGAACAGCGGCGTTTCGCCCGGGTGCGCAAAACGCAGGCCCTCGATATCGACCGATGGCGCGCGGCCAATGCGCAGCGCCTCGTCCGGCCCTTGCAGCGCGCCCGGCAACGGCAAGCCGGCCGCCTGCAGCCTGGCTAGTGCCTCGAGCGCTGCTTCGCCGGCGGCCTTGTCGTGCCACACCGCCGCCAGTTCACGCAATGGTTCGAAAAACGCCGGCGCCAGCAGCAGCACGAACAGGCCTTCGGCCAGCGTCAACCGGCTGCCCCAGCTGCCCGGCCCGATTTCGCCGAGCAGGTGGAAACCCACGTACACCGCCACCAGCGCCACGCCCAGCGCCGAAAACAGTTCAAGCGCGGTCGACGACAGGAAGGCGATGCGCAGCACGCGCATGGTGCTGGCGCGAACCGCTTCGCCCGAAGCCCTTACCCGGCGGGCGGTGGCGTCAACAGCGCCCAATGCGCGCAGCGTCGACAGGCCGCGCAGCCGGTCGAGCAGAAACCCGCTCATGCCGCCGACCAGCTGCAGTTGTGCTTCGCTGGCAGCCTTGGCGCGCCAGCCGATGACGACCATGAACAGCGGAATCAGGGGGGCCGCCAGCACCAGAATCAGCGCAGCAAGCCACGAGAAGTAACAGACGACGAGTGCGATGACAGGCGGCGCCAGCAGCACCCGCATGCGCGCCGGCCTGTAGCGCAGCAACCATGGCAGCACCGCTTCAGCCTGCTCGGCGACGATACTGGCGGCCTGGCCGGATGGCAGGCGTGCACGGTCCAGCGGCGAGCACGCGGCCAGGGCTTGCACGGCTGCCTGGCGCATGGCGGTGAGCTGGCTGCGCGACCCGGCAAACAAGCGGCGCGCGCCCCACGCTTCGCTGCTGGCGCGCAGCACGCCAAGGACGAGGAACGCCAGCGCTGGCAACAGCATGTCGGCCAGCCCGGCACCCTGGGCCAGGCGCCCCACGGCATGCGCCAGCAGCGCCGCCTGCGGAATCCACAGCAGGGCCGCACCGCTCATCGCCAGCGTGGCGCCACGGGCAGGACCAGTAGGCATTGCCGGGCGTTGGGGTTGGCTGCGATGCATGGTGTTCTCCAAACGTTGTTGCAAGAAAACGGTAGACGTACGGGGGCCATGGCCATCAGCGCGGACGTACCCCCGAATAAACTTTTTGTGTTTTCTAAAACTTCCGAAATTTCAGAAGCCGAATGAATTATGCGCTGGAACTTTTGGTTTGTGTGTAATGGGTGACCAGGTTAGTCGGGAATTACGAACGTATTAACAACAATGGCGGCAAACACGTGCATGCGTGGTACGTGTCCGGGTGACGTGGGATAATTCACCTTTCACAAGCATCGAAAAGTTCGCAACCATGACGCCACTTGTCCAAACGTTTGTCAGTCACTTCGGCGAGATGGGCAGCCGCTGGGGCATCAACCGCACGGTGGGGCAAATCTATGCCCTGCTCTTCGTTTCCGAAGAACAGCTGCATGCCGACGACATCGGCGAAAAACTCGGTATTTCGCGCTCGAACGTGAGCATTGGCCTGAAAGAACTGCAGTCGTGGGGCCTGGTGCGCCTGTCGCGCATTCCGGGCGACCGCCGCGAATACTTCACGTCGCTGGGCGACGTCTGGGAAATCTTCCGCGTGGTCGCCGCCGAGCGGCGCCGGCGCGAAGTCGCCCCGACGCTGTCGGTGCTGCGCGAATCGCTGATGGCCAATGCCAGCCACCCCGAAGACAAGTTCGCGCAGGAGCGCATGCGCGAGATGCACGAGCTGGTCGACCTGGCCAACAACTGGTTCGACGACCTGCAGCGCCTGTCGCCCGAGTCGATGGCGCAGCTGATGAAGATGGGTTCCAAAGTCCAGAAGCTGCTCTCGGCCAAGGACCGCCTGTTCGCTGCCAAAGACGCCAAGGCGCCGAAGGGAACACCGGAAGAATAAGGCGGTCAGCAGAGCCGTGCTCGCCTCTTTCGGCCGACCGGCTAGACTGGACTTTTCCTTTTCCCCTTACCAGTCCAGTCCATGAATATCGCTTGTATCGCCTGGGGCTCGCTGCTCTGGAAACCCCAGGGCCTGAAGCTCGCCTCCGGATGGCATCCGGGCGGCCCCGCCATGCCCATCGAATTTGCCCGCCAGAGCGACGACAGTCCCGAACTGGCACTCGTGCTGTGCGACAGCGCGCGCCTCATGCCCACCTACTGGGCCTACGTCGCCACCGATAACCTGGATACCGCCCGCGCCATGCTGTGCGCGCGCGAAAAGATCCGGGCTGCGTTCCCCGAATGGATCGGCAGCGTGCCGGCGCAGGACGGCGTGGCAGAAAACCCGCGCGTGGCCGCCTGGCTGCGCGCCAAGGGCATCGACGCCGCCATCTGGACCGCGATTCCGCCGAAATTCGATGGCGTGAGCGGCCGGGTGCCGACCGTCGATGAAGCCGTGGCATGGCTGGACAGTTGCAGCGGCGCGCAGCGCGACGCCGCCGAGGATTACATCCGCCGCACGCCGGCCCACATCGATACTGCCTACCGGCGCATCATCGCGGCGCGCCTGGGCTGGCACCCGCTGCGCGAGGCGCATGTGACGCAGATGCGCTGACCGGCGCGATGCGTTGCCGCACCCAGTCCTGCGCATGGGCCAGCGTCATGCTCGCCATCGCGGTCGGAAAATGAATGAAACCATGTGGCGCTTCGGGCGCCACGTTCAGTTCGACCTCGGCCACCTGCTGCCAGCGCTGCGCCATGCGCAGCGTGTCGTCGAGCAGCGGATCGCCGCTCCCAACGATCATCAGCGCCGGCGGCATGCCGGCCAGTTCGCCGAACAGCGGTGACAGCGGCGGCTGGCGGCGCCCGGCGTCGTCCAGGTCGGGTGTGAGCCTGCGCAGTCCGGCCAGCATGCGCGGCCCGTCGAGCACCAGCGTTTCGGGCCCTGCGCTGCGCACGCTGTCGGTGCCGGCCATATCGTAGACGCCGTAGTACAGGACGGCCCCGGCGATACGCGCCAGCAGCGCCGGCCAGGCCCGCAGCCCTTGCAGCGTGGCTGCAGCCAAATGCGCGCCCGCCGATTCGCCGACCACGATCACCGGCAAGCCGGCATGGTCGGCATATTCTGGCAAGCCGCCTTGCAACAGCCAGCGTGCCGCAGCCAAGCATTCTTCCATCTGCTCATGCACCGATGCGCGCGGCGCCAACCGGTAATCGACCGACACCACGGCCAGGCCACAGCGGCTGGCGAAGTCCGCATTGAAGGCATCGTTCATGCGCGCGTTGCCAATCACCCAACCGCCGCCGTGGATGTCGAGCGCGATGCCGGCCACCGGCCCGCGCGGGCGGATGATCCGGACCTGCACCCCACTCATCTCGACCATGCGCGTCTCGACCTGCAGCCCGGCGCGGCGCAGCTTGCGGTCGGCGCCGACCTGGGACAAACGCAGCAGGCCTTGCACAAGTGGCGGCATCAAGCGATAGCGCGTACCAAAACGCGGGGCGCGCGCAAGCCGCGCATTGAAGCGTTTCGCCTCGTCCAGCGTGGCGTCATCAAAGGTCATTGGCATGCAGGGCCTTCTATTCAATGGTGAGCCGCTCGTGCGCACCGGATATCAGAGGCCGAAAGTCACTTGCGGGTCATCTTGGCATGCTACGCTCAGCCACGATTTTGTGTGTTCCGATACCGGAATTTCTCTCGCCCTTCGTCTACCGACATAAGACATGTGCAATGATCTGGACGACTGGTTCATCCATGAGGTGCTGCCGCTGGAAGGCATCCTCATGCGCTACCTGCGCCTGAACTGGCGTGACAGCGACGAATGGCCCGACCTGCGCCAGGAAGTCTACGCACGCGCCTACGAAGCGGCGCGCAGCGGCCTGCCGGAGCGGGTAACGCCGTTCGTGATGACCATCGCGCGTAATCTGCTGATTGACCGCGCACGCCGGCGCCAGGTCGTGTCGATCGAGGCATTTGCCGAACTTGACGACCTGTCGGTGTACGAGCTGACGCCCGAGCGGCATGCCAGCGGCCGGGCCGAGTTGTCCGTGCTGGTGGAAGTGCTCGACGCCTTGCCTGCGCGTTGTCGCGAAGTGGTGGTGCTGCGCAAGGTCGAGGGCATGTCCCAGCGCGAAGTCGCCGCTGAAATGGGGATCACAGAGGACACGGTGGAAAAACAGATCATGAAAGGCATGCGCGCCATCGCCGATGCCCTGTTCGCGCGCGGTATCGGCGCCGACATCGTCCGGCGCGAGCGCAAGGTGCGCAAGCAAGGCAAGTAACCACTACAGCAAAACGACGTGCAATGAACGAAGCAAATCACAACGCGGAGGCGATCGAGGCCGATGCAGCGCAGTGGCTGGCGCGCGAAGACGGCGATGGGTGGCACGCGGACCTGCAGGCCGAACGCGATGCCTGGCTGCGCGACAACGTGCGCCACCGGGTGGCGTACCTGCGCCTGCGCGCGGCATGGCAGCGCGCAGATGCCGTGGCCGGCCAGGCCATCGAACGCCCCGCGCCGAGCCGTCCGCTGGCGCGTTTCTCGCGCTGGCGCATGGCGGCAGGACTACTGCTGGCCTGTGGCCTGGGCGCCTTCCTGGCACCCGATGTCGGCTGGCAGCAGGGCCAGCGCTATGCCACCGGCACTGGCGAGAACCGCACCATCGCGCTGGCCGATGGCTCGCGCCTGATGCTCAATACCGCCACCCGCCTGCGCACCGCTCCCGATGGAGGTCGCCACGTGTGGCTCGACAGCGGCGAAGCGTATTTCGACATCGCCCATGATCCGTCGCGCCCCTTCGTCGTCGAAGCGGGCACCAGCCGGGTGACCGTGCTGGGCACCCGCTTTACGGTACGGCGCGATGGCGAGCGCACGCGCGTGCTGGTCGAACAGGGCCGGGTGCAGGTAGATGAACGCGACGCATCGGTGGTACTGACCCCCAACCAGGAAGCGCGCAGCGCGGCCGGCCACATCGCACGGGCCGAGCATAGCCAGGTCCAGACCGGGCAGCGCCTGGCGTGGCGCGAAGGCAGGATCGTGTTCGATCAGATCACGCTGGGGGAGGCCATCGCCGAATTCAACCGCTATAACGACCGCAAGCTGGTCATCACGGATCCCGAAGCGGCGTCACTGCGTATCGGCGGCAGCTTCGCGCCGTCGAATATCGACGGCTTCGTGCGCCTGCTCGAGCAGGGCTTCGGGCTGCAGGCAGAGCGCGGCACCAGCCAGATCGTCATCTCGCGCTGAATTATTTTTGGTTCGCATACCGGATTTT
>Ga0308163_10004761_pt1 | contig 10646 bp, 8 predicted proteins | sample PhyTR1_FD_201037 | JGI IMG/M metagenome (GOLD analysis project Ga0308163, IMG submission 201037) | Phyllosphere microbial communities from UC Gill Tract Community Farm, Albany, California, United States - DLSLT.R1 | ecosystem: Host-associated > Plants > Phyllosphere > Unclassified | place: USA... | reverse complement strand
GCATCTATGGCGGCAGCTACGGCGGCTTCATGACTTTCATGGCGCTGCTGCGCGCACCGGACCAGTTCAAGGCCGGCGCCGCGCTGCGTCCCGTCACCGACTGGACCACCTACAACCACGAGTACACCGCCAACATCCTCAACACGCCGGAGCTGGACCCGGAAGCGTACAAGGTATCGTCGCCGATCGAATACGCCGACAAGCTCAAAGGCCACCTGCTGATCGCGCACGGCATGATCGACGATAACGTCTTCTACCAGGACTCGGTGCGCATGGCGCAGCGTTTCATCGAACTGAAAAAGGACAACTGGGAACTGGCTTCCTACCCGCTCGAGCGCCACGCCTACGTGCACGCGGAAAGCTGGTACGACCAATACCGCCGCATCTATCAGCTGTTTGAACGCACGCTCAAAAAGGACTGACCTTGAAACGACTTGCCGCCTTGCTGCCGCTGGCAGCGCTGATTTGCACCCTCGGAACGCCGCTGCAAGCGGGTGCGCAGAAAATCGCTCCTGCCACCGCCACGGTCAAGCATCCCGCGTGGACGCGCAGTGCGAACCTCTACGAAGTCAATCTTCGCCAGTACAGCAAGGAAGGCACGTTGAACGCCTTTGCGGCCACGCTACCGCGCCTCAAGCAAATGGGCGTGGACGTCATCTGGCTGATGCCCGTCCACCCGATCGGCGACAAGAACCGCAAGGGCGCGCTGGGCAGCTACTACGCGGTCAAGGACTACCAGGCGGTCAGCCCGGAGTTCGGCAGCATGGACGACCTGCGGCGCATGGTCAAACAGGCGCACGGCCTGGGCATGCACGTGATCCTCGACTGGGTGGGCAACCACACCGCCTGGGACCATCCGTGGACCAGCGAACACGCCGACTGGTACAAGAAGAACGACCAGGGCGAGATCCACGCGGTCAGCTTCAAGAACGGCAGCGGCGCCACCGAGGAATGGGCCGACGTCGTTGGTCTGGACTACGGCAACAAGGCGCTGTGGACGGCCATGACGGACGCGATGGCGTACTGGGTGCGCGAAGCGGGCATCGACGGCTTCCGCGCCGACGCCGCCGGCATGGTGCCGACCGAGTTCTGGGATCAGGCGCGCGCGAAACTGGACAAGATCAAACCGGTGTTCATGCTCGCGGAAGCGGACGACCCGGCGCTGCACGCGCGCGCGTTCGACGCCAGCTACGACTGGCAGCTGAACGGCATCATGCAGAAAATCGGCAAGGGCCAGGCCGGCGCAGCCGAGTTGAAAGCGTACGTCGCCAACCCGGCGAAAAGCTACGCGCGCGACGCCTACCGGCTGCAGTTCACCAGCAACCACGACATCAACTCATGGCAAGGCGCCGACAAGGAGTTGTATGGCCCCGCAGCGGGCGCGATGGCGGTGCTGAGCTACACGCTACCGGGCATGCCGCTGGTGTACAACGGTCAGGAAGCGAAGCTGGAAAAGAAGCTGGCCTTCTTTGAAAAGGACGCCATCGACTGGAAGACCGTCGAGCTGGAAGGCTTTTATGCGGGCCTGAATCAGCTCAAGAAGCAAAACCCGGCGCTATGGAACGGCAAGGCGGGCGGCACGATGCAGGTGCTCGACGTGATCAACGACCAGCTATTCGCGTTCCGCCGCCAGCAGGGCAAGAACACGGTGCAAGTGATCGTCAACCCGACCGGCGTGCTCCAGAAATACAAGCTATCCGGCGACGAAGGCCAGGCCGTCATCAAACCCTGGCGCTGGCGCATCATCGTCTCCGGATAAATCCAAATTCAACTCCGGGGTCAGGTCCACCATTTCTACACGGGCTGAGCCCTGCCGGGCCTTACAGACCAGATCGTGTAGAAATGGTGGACCTGACCCCGGGTTTTTACCACATCAGATCGTCGGGGATCTGGAACGCGGCGTACGGGTCGTCCTCTTCCACTTGCGTGGCGGCTTTGTTCACCCGCACCACCAGCGACGCGTCGCGCTCGGCGATCTTGTCGGCGATCACGCGCGGCACCAGCTCCACCGCGCCGTTCATCACCACGATCACCAGCCGGCCCGCGACCAGATGCTCGCGCACCGCCGGCGAGACGAAGATCCGCTCGATCTTGGTGCCGTGCGTGAAGTTGTAAGGGATGTCGCCCTTGCCCTTGTCCTGGCGGTTCTGCCGCACCATCTGCGCGATCTGCGCGACGATGGCTTTCTGGTTGGCGGCGGCGTCGCGCTGGGCGTTCGCTTCGCGCGCGCGCTCGGCGTTCTTGCGCTGCACTTCGAGCGCGGCGATGCGCGCTTCATCGACGGTCTGCTCGCCGGTGCGGCGCTCGACCTTCTTTTGCTTGCTCTTTTCCTGGTTGGCCAGTTTGACCTTGGTCTTGTCGACCAGGCCGGCTTTCAAAAACTGCTCTTGTAACGAGACCATATCGGCTACTCCGTAAATAGGCTCCGCCACCAGCGCTGCGGCACCGGAACGCGGAAAGACGATAGCATAGCAAATATGGCGCGGCCGCCGGCCTTTTTGCCATGGCCCGATCCCGCCCTTCAGGAGAATAAGATGGTCAACACGAAAAAAGTCGCCTTCGCGCTTGCCGGCCTGCTGGCCCTTCCCGGCGCGTCGGCCAAGGCGCCGCTGGAGCATTACGGCATGTGCGACGCCTCGGCCGGCATCGCCGTCGATGACGACCATTTCGTCGTCGCCAACGACGAGGACAATATCCTGCGCATTTACCGCAGCGACCGCTCGGGCGCGCCGGTCCGCAGCTTCGACATGTCCGGCCTGCTGCGCATCCCCGGCGAAGGACAGCGCGAAAAACAACGCGAGGCCGACATCGAAGGCGCCGCGCTGATCGGAAAACGGATTTACTGGATCGCCTCGCACGGCGCCAACAAGAAGGCGCGCGCGCGGCCGGAACGGCGCCAGCTCTTCGCGACCGACATCGGCGGCAAGGGTGACGAGCTGACCTTGACCATCGCCGGCACACCCTACACCGGCCTGCTCGACGCCATCGCTGGCTACGCGCCGTTTCAAAAATACCGGCTGCACGAGGCGGCGGCCATCTCGCCCGAGGATCCGGGCGGCCTGAATATCGAAGGCCTGGCGGCGACACCGGACGGCCATCTGCTTATCGGCCTGCGCAGCCCCGTGGTCGACGGCAAGGCGCTGGTGCTGACTTTGAAAAATCCAGACGAGGTGCTGGCGATCGGCGCGGCGGCCAAGGCGCCGGTGTTCGGGCCACCGATCGAACTGCCGCTCGATGGCCTGGGCATCCGCAGCATTGACTACGCCGACAAGCTGAAGGCGTTTCTGATCGTCGCCGGTCCGCAGGATTCCGAGGGCGTCTTCAAACTATACAAATGGTCGCCGTCGAGCCAGTCGGTGCCCACGGCGCTGGCGACCAGCATCGGCAAAGGCCTGCGTCCCGAGGGCCTGTTCTCGCTGGCCGACGGCAGGTCGTTCAAGCTATTGAGCGACGACGGCGACGAAAAGACCGGCGGCATGCCGTGCAAGGAAGCGCCACCCGCGCAGCGCAAATTCCGCAGCGTTACCGTCAACCTCTAAGCCCGCCTCAACCCGCGTGCGGTCCCCGACACGCGCGCCGTACCACTTAGGGGTCGGACCCGCAGGGTCCGACCCCGCCTGGCAGTGCGGGTTAGCCAGCCAAAACGCTCACTCAGTAGCCAGCCGCTTGGCCAAACGGTACAGGTACTCCTGACCGTCGTAGAGCGACTTCACGCGGATATGCTCATTGAGGCCGTGCGCGCCGGAGCCTTCCGGTCCGTGGAACATGCCGCTGATGCCATAGGTCCAGATGCCGGCGTTGTTGAGGAAGCGGCCGTCGGTGCCGCCGGTGGCCATCGTCGGTATCACCGGCACGCCCGGCCACATGTCGTTGCTGATCTCCTCCACCGCCTTCATCAGGATCGGTGTCAGCGGCGGCATCGGGCTGGTAACGCCTTCGCCGATGCGGGTGATCTTGATCTTGTCGTCGGCCACCACGCGCTGCAAGGTCGCCTGAACGTCGTCGACCGGCTCCCCCGGCAGGATGCGGCAATTGACGGTCGCGCGGGCGCGCTGCGGCAAGGCGTTGTCGGCGTGGCCGGCATCGACTCTGGTCGCCACGCAGGTGGTGCGCACGGTGGAGTTATGGCCCGGATGGACCGCGTACAGCCGCTCCAGCGCCGCCTCGTCCGGCGGCTCGCGCAGGATCGCCTTCATATCGGCGGCCACCTGCCCCTGCTCGATGCCGGCCATGCGCTCGTAGTAAGCGCGCGTGACGTCCGACAGTTTGAACGGGAACGCGAATTTGCCAAGACGCGACAAGCCGTCGGCCAGATGATAGATGGCGTTGTCGCGATAGGGCGCCGAGCTGTGGCCGCCCGGATTGGTCACCTCCAGCTGGAAGCTCTGATACACCTTCTCGCCGGCCTGGATGCCGTGGCGTACCGGCTTGCCGTCCTTGTCCAGCATGCCGCCGCCGCCCTCGTTGAGCGCCAGCTCGGCGTCGATCAGCGGCCGGTGGTGCTTGAGCAGGTAATCGACGCCGTCGAATTTGCTCGGCACCAGTTCCTCGTCGCAGGTAAGCGCCATCACCAGGTCGCGCTTGAGGGCGGGCTTCTCTTTTTTGTAGCGGATCATGTTGGCGACGAAGGCCGCCGCCATCGCCTTGTCGTCGGAGGCGCCGCGCGCGTAGAACATGCCGTCCTCCTCCACCAGCTTGAACGGATCGCGGGTCCAGTCCTCGCGCTTGGCCTCGACCACGTCGACGTGGGCCAGCAACAGCAGGGGCTTGGCGCTGCCGTCGCCCTTCAGGCGCGCGACCAGGTTGCCCTTGGACGGCCCGCCCGGCGGCACGACGATGCGCAGGTCGGCATCCTGGTAGCCGGCCGCCTTGAGCCGCTTGGCCATTTTGGTGACTGCCACGGTACAGGAACCGACCGAGTTGGTGGTGTTGGTCTCGACCAGCTCCTGATATATCTCGCGCATCTGCTTTTGCACCGGCGTCAACCCGGCGCCCTGGGCCGTGCCCGCCGCCGCGATGAATCCCGCCGCCCCCAACCACCACGCCGCTCGTTTCATACCGCTCCAATCCAAGTTGATCGCAAAATAGATAGCACAGCAATGAAATTTATACCTCGACATTATTAGTGTCAAGGAAAGTGTCCGCTGTTCAAGGCTGCGCCGGGGTGCGATTATCTTGTCCATACTTGTTGCAAGTTCGACTATTCGGCAACGTTATGACGACAAACAACGATCTGGAGCTCTGGGGCGGCCTGGAAGCGACCGTCAACCGGGTGCGCGACAACTACTTCAGCCAGATGGAACAGAACGGCCACGATGGCAGAATAAGCGACCTGGACCGTTTCGCCTCGCTGGGCATCACCGCGTTGCGCTACCCTGTCTTGTGGGAACTGGTCGCGCCCAACGGCCTCGACAAGGCGGACTGGACGTGGACCGACGAACGCCTGCCGGCTTTGCGCAGCCTGGGCATCTCCCCCATCGCCGGCCTGGTCCACCACGGCAGCGGCCCGCGCGACACCAGCCTGCTCGACCCGGCCTTCCCCGAGAAGCTGGCCGCCTACGCCGGCGCTGTCGCGCAGCGTTATCCGTGGCTCGAGCAGTACACACCCGTCAACGAACCCTGCACCACCGCACGCTTCTGCGCCCTGTACGGCCTGTGGTATCCGCACGAGCGCAGCGACCGCGCCTTTGTGCGCGCCCTGCTCAACCAATGCAAGGGCGTAGTGCTGTCGATGCAAGCGATCCGCGCCGTCAATCCGCACGCCAGGCTGGTGCAGACGGACGACCTCGGCAAAACCTACAGCACGCCCGAAATGGCCTGGCAGGCCGAGTTCTACAACGAACGCCGCTGGTTGCCATGGGACCTGCTGTGTGGCATGGTCGGTCCCGCCCACGCGCTGTGGGACTACCTGCGCGAGAGCGGCGCCAGTGCCGACGAACTGCAATGGTTCCGCGACAACCAGTGCCCGCCCGATATCATCGGCATCAACTATTACATCACCAGCGAGCGCTGGCTCGACCACCGGGCCGAGCACTATCCGGCACAGGATGTCGGCGTCGACGGCTACGCCGACATCGTCGCCGCCCGCGCGCTGGAAACGCCGCGCCCGGGCGTCGGCCCGCTGCTGCAGGAAGCCTGGGACCGCTACGGCCTGCCGCTGGCCATCACCGAGGCCCACATCGACGCCAACCGCGAAGACCAGTTGCGCTGGCTGCTGGAAATCTGGCATGCCGCCGGGCAAGCGCGGCGCGACGGCGTCGACATGCGCGCCGTCACCGTGTGGTCGCTGCTCGGCTCGTTCGACTGGAACTGCCTGGTCACCGAGCGCAAGGGCTACTACGAGAACGGCGCCTACGACCTGCGCGGTCCCGCGCCGAGACCGACCGCGCTGGCCACTTTGATGCGCGAACTGGCCACCGGCCGCGAACCGTCCAGTCCGGTGCTTCGGGGGCTGGGCTGGTGGCGCAGGCCGGTGCGCCTGGTGTGTCCGCCGATGCCGTTCGGGCCGTCGCTGGTGCCGACGCTGGTGACGCCCGCCGAGCCGGGGCGGCCGATCCTCATCAGCGGCGCCAGCGGCACCCTTGGCGGCGCCTTTGCCCGGCTGTGCGCCGAGCGCCACCTGGCCTGCCACGTGCTGACGCGCCAGGAAATGGACATCGCCGACCCCGCCTCGGTGGACGCCGCGATCCGCCGCTACCGGCCGTGGGCCATCGTCAACGCCGGCGGCTATGTTCGCGTGCAGCGGGCCGAGCAGGACGCCGACCGCTGCCTGCGCGAAAACGCCCGGGGACCGGTGATCCTGGCGACCGCCTGCGCCCGTCACGCGATCGAACTGCTGAGTTTTTCCAGCGACCTGGTGTTCGACGGCAGCAAGGGCAGCCCGTATGTGGAAAGCGACCCGGTCGCCCCGCTCAACGTCTACGGCCAAAGCAAGGCCGAGGCCGAGCAGCGCGTGCTGGCGGTCCACCCGCGCGCGCTGATGGTGCGCACCAGCGCCTTCTTCGGCCCGTGGGACAAGCATAATTTTGTCACGCGCGCGCTGCGGACGTTGGCGGCCGGCCAGCCGTTCACCGCCGCGAGCGACCTGATCGTCTCGCCGACCTATGTGCCGGACTTGGTCGACACCTGCCTCGACCTGCTGATCGACGGCGAATGCGGCATCTGGCACCTGAGCAGCGGCAGCGCGCTGAGCTGGGCTGAGCTGGCGCGCCGTGCGGCCGGCCTCGCCGGCATATCGACCGAGCGGCTGCAGGCACGCCCGGCCACCGCGCTGGACATGGGCGCCCCCCACCCGGTGTTCAGCGCGCTGGGCAGCGAACGCGGCCAGCTGATGCCGCCGCTGGACGACGCGCTGGCACGCTATCTGGCGGCGCTGGATGGGGGACTTGGCGAATCCAGACAGGACTGCTACAATAGCGCGCCTTGGCCTGGTAGCTCAGTTGGTAGAGCAGAGGATTGAAAATCCTTGTGTCGGTGGTTCGATTCCGCCCCGGGCCACCAAGAACATACCTCACGCAATGCCCACTCATGCAAGTGGGCGTTGTTGTTTATGCGGCTGGTATTTGTCGTTCCAGAAGCCTAGCGTCTCATAGCAGATCAGCGGGTGCTGGCTGATGGCAAGTTACCTCGGCCAGCAGCGCGCGAGCCGAAATGCCTGGCGTCAGGCCCGTCCCCAGCGAAACGACGATGAGCGCCAGCGAAAGCGGACCAGCGGCGTTTAAAAAATGTTGCTTTGCACGCGCCACCCCCGTAATAGTTAAGATGACAAACCGACATCCTACTGCGATCGTTGTCGCTTTTATAATTCCAGGCAGCTATTTTAATTTCCCATTGGATATCATAGTGTAAAATAGACAATCCTCCCGAAGAGGGGGTAAGTTTTATAACACAGCGGCGTGCATTTTCGTGTCGCCGCGATAATTTCACCATCACTAGGGTATCCCAACAATGAAATTCGTTTCTTTCCTCGTCATCGCCGCATCGTTTCTCGTCACTGGCTGCGCCTCCGTCAACATGGCGCCAAAAGAAGAGTCTGTTAAGGCCAAACAGTTCAACCCTCCCAGCACGAACAACGCCGGTCTCTATGTCTACCGCAACAGCTTTGTCGGCAAGGCGTTGAAAAAAGATGTCTGGATCGACGGCAAGTGCCTCGGCGAGAGTGCACCGGACGTATTTTTTTATACTGAAGTCGCCGGCGGAAAGAGCGTCAAGGTGTCCACGGAATCCGAATTCTCGCCAAACGACCTCATCGTGAATGTCGATTCCGGGAAAAATTACTTCGTCCGTCAATACATCAAGATGGGCGCTTTTGTCGGCGGTGCCGGGGTTGAGCTGATTCCCGAGGAGCAGGGCAAGACTGATGTGGCGCAACTTGAAATGGCGAAAGCCGGCACTTGCAGCGGCGCGAAATAAGCGTAACCATTGAGCGATTTGCGCCGCCAGCCGGCGCATCGTCGTAAACCCTTTCCGCGCGAAACAACTACCGCGAGCGCGCGGGATTTTTTAAGCCCGCCTATACTATCTCCACACGCATCGCCACGCAGCGGACCTGCTGTGCCGGGCGTTGCACCACCAATCAATGTGAACGTTACAGTTGACAGGAGGTAGCATGCAAACGACCTGGATTATCGCCGCCAATGCCGGCCGGGCCAGATTCTTCTCGGAGTCCGATCCGGCCAAACCATTGCAGGAGATCGAAGACATGATCAATTCCGCCGTGCGCTTGCGCGTGGTGGAAACGGAGTCCGATAAAATCGGCCCGACCGCCGCCACCAACAGCGGCCACAACATCGGCGGCACCCAGGGAGCGGGGTTGGCGCACAACGGCAAGGTCGGCGCGCCCAACAAGGCCTACCAGCCGGCGCACACGCCGGCCGAGCAGGAAGCGGAGCAGTTCGCCAAGGATATTTCGAACTACCTGCTGAAAGCGCACCAGGAAGGCCGCTTCGAGAACCTGGTTATTTCCGCCTCGCCGCAGTTCCTCGGCGCGCTGCGCTCGTTCATGGACCCGCACATCAAGGCACTGATCAAAACCGAGTTCAACAAGGACTACACACACTCCAGCGGACAACAGCTGCGCGAGCAGTTGCAGGCGCAGCAGGCCAAGCCGGAATAAGGCCGCGCGCGCTTTAGCCGCGCCGGTAGGCGGCGGGCGTGTCGCCGAAGGTGCGCTTGAACAAGCTGATGAAGGCACTCGCGCTCGAATAGCCCAGATCGAACGCGACCGCCTGCACCGGCATGCCCTCGGCTAGCATCTCCAGCGAGCGCATCAACCTGGCCCGTTGCCGCCACGCGGTGAAGTTGAACCCGGTCTCGGCGACAAAGCGCCGGCTCAGGGTGCGCGCGCCGATGGCCGCCCAGTCCGCCCAACTGTCCAGATCGCGGTCGTCGGCCGGATCCTTGACCAGCGCCTGGGCGATTTTTTGCAGGCGGACCTCAGTTGGCAGCGGCAAACCGAACGGCTCGATCGGCAAGCTCCGGATCTCGTCGAGGATCACTTCGACAACCCGCTGCTTTGGCTCGCTCCACTCCCCTTCCGGCCAGGTGCTGGCGCGCAGCACCGCTTCCCTCAGCAGCCCGGAGGTGCGGATCGTGCAGGGACGGCGCGGCAAATCATGGCACGCCTCCTCCGCCACATACGCGCTCCACCCATGAAACGGCCCATGCGAGCGGCCGGAGTGGAAGTGATGCGGCGGCAACCAGACCGCGTGGATCGCCGGCACGATCCACACGCCGTCCTCCACGCCCACCGATAACAGTCCCTGCAGCGACGCGAACAGCTGGCCCCGCGAATGCCGGTGCGGTTCGGTCACCAGCTCTTCATGCTGGCGCCCCTCGACGACGAACACCATCGGGCCTTCCGAGGAATTGGTGGCGTGGCGGTTGATGGAGATTTTAGGCATGGCCGCATTTTGACATTGAATGGCATCGATGGTGTACAGCCGCCACCAAAATCGCATTAATCTGAGGTTTTAGCGATCAAGGAGCACAGCATGCGAACAGCCGACGATTTACCCGAGACCACTATCAAGCAGCCGGTGGTCGATCTCGACGCGTTGTACGCGCCACCGTCGGAGATGATCCAGAAGGCGGTGCTGGACCACCTGGTCGACTTTCACCTGGAGTATCTGAGTGCGGCAACCTTCTTCTGCCTGGCGACCGGCAGCGAACAAGGGCTGGACGCCTCGCCGCGCGGCGGCCCCGCCGGGTTCGTGCAGGCGCTCGATGCGCACACCGTGGCCTTTGCGGATTGGCCGGGGAACAACCGCATCGAATCGCTGCGCAATATCGAACAGGACGGCCGCCTCGGCATGCTATTCATTTTCCCCGGGCTGGAAATCTTCATGCGCATCAACGGCCGAGGCGAGGTATCGACCGATCCGGCACTGCTGGCGCGGCTGGCCGAAGGCGGCCGCCTGCCGAAGACGGCGACGGTGGTCCGCATCGATCAGGTGTTGCTTCATTGCGGCAAAGCCGTCAACCGCGCCAAGCTATGGAGTGCCGATTCGCAGATCGATCGCGCCGCGTTGCCGACCGTCGGCAAAATAATCGCCGCCCTCGGCAAACGCGACAACCCTCAAGCGGCCATGGACGAGGCCCAGATCGAACAGATCAACCAGCACTACGATCACTCGGTGCGGAACGAT
>Ga0308163_10004758_pt1 | contig 10648 bp, 7 predicted proteins | sample PhyTR1_FD_201037 | JGI IMG/M metagenome (GOLD analysis project Ga0308163, IMG submission 201037) | Phyllosphere microbial communities from UC Gill Tract Community Farm, Albany, California, United States - DLSLT.R1 | ecosystem: Host-associated > Plants > Phyllosphere > Unclassified | place: USA... | reverse complement strand
AGTGAACGATCCGAGCGCAGGAAGCCTTCCTTGTCGGCGTCCAGAATCGCCACCAGAGACACCTCCGGCAAGTCCAGGCCTTCGCGCAGCAAGTTAATCCCGACCAGTACATCAAAGGTGCCGATACGCAGATCGCGCAGCAGCTCGACACGTTCGACGGTTTCAATATCGCTGTGCAGATAACGGACCTTGATGCCGTGATCGCTCAGGTATTCGGTCAGCTGTTCGGACATGCGCTTGGTCAGCGTGGTCACCAGCACCCGCTCGTTCTTGGTGACGCGGTCGGTGATCTCCGACATCAGATCGTCAACCTGCGACAGGGCAGGGCGCACGATCACCAGCGGGTCCACCAGGCCGGTAGGACGCACCACCTGCTCGACCACCTGATCGGCATGCGTCTTCTCGTAGTCGGCCGGCGTAGCGGAGACGAAGATTGTTTGTCGCAGCTTGCCTTCAAACTCTTCAAACTTGAGCGGGCGGTTATCCAGCGCGGAAGGCAAACGGAAACCGTAGTCCACCAGATTGGTCTTGCGCGAACGGTCGCCGTTATACATGGCGCTCAACTGGCCGACCAGCACGTGCGACTCGTCCATGAACATCAGCGCATCTTTCGGCAGGTAGTCGACCAGCGTTGGCGGCGGCTCGCCCGGCATGGCGCCGCTGAGGTGGCGCGAGTAGTTCTCGATGCCCTTGGTGAAGCCGATTTCCGCCATCATCTCCAGATCGAAACGGGTACGCTGCTCCAGGCGCTGTTCCTCAATCAGCTTGTTCTCCTTGCGGAAGAACTCCAGCCGGTCGCGCAGTTCCAGCTTGATGCTCTCGATGGCGCGCAGCACGGTGGAACGCGGCGTGACATAGTGCGAGCCTGGATAGACGGTAAAGCGCGGGATCTTTTGCTTGACGCGGCCGGTCAGCGGATCGAACAGCTGGATTGATTCCAGCTCGTCGCCGAACAGGTCGAGGCGCACCGCCAGGTCCGCATTCTCGGCCGGGAAGATATCCAGCGTATCGCCGCGCACGCGGAAGGTGCCGCGACCGAAGTCCACTTCATTGCGCGTGTACTGCATCTGAATCAGGCGCGCGATGATGTCGCGTTGCGAGACGCGGTCCTTCTGGCGCAAGGTCAGGATCATCTGGTGGTATTCGTTCGGATTACCGATACCGTAGATGGCCGACACGGTCGCCACGATCACCACGTCGCGCCGTTCCATCAGCGACTTGGTGCACGACAAACGCATCTGCTCGATGTGCTCATTGATGGACGAATCCTTTTCAATGAACAGGTCGCGCTGCGGCACGTAGGCTTCCGGCTGGTAGTAATCGTAGTAGGAGACGAAGTACTCGACCGCGTTCTCCGGGAAGAATTCGCGGAACTCCGAATACAGCTGCGCAGCCAGCGTTTTGTTCGGCGCGAACACAATCGCCGGACGGCCCTTGCGGGCGATCACGTTGGCCATGGTGTAGGTTTTGCCGGAGCCGGTGACGCCCAGCAGCGTCTGGAAAAACAGGCCATCGTCGATGCCTTCGCACAGCTGATCGATCGCGGTCGGCTGGTCGCCGGCAGGCGGGAAGGGCTGGTGCAATTTGAAGGGCGAATCCGGGAATGTGACCACGGTTGCCTTGGGGGACTCTGCTACAGGTAAATCAGCCATCTTGTTCAGACCTTTGTTAGAATAATGGCCTGCCAGCGGCCTGAAGTCGTTATTTTAAGGGCGCTGTCTATACATCTCTGCTGCGAACCGCTTCCAATCGAATCCAATCTTATCATGACGAATCCTAGCTTGTTCAGCGCCATCGACATGGCACCACGCGACCCTATCCTGGGTATTACCGAAGCCTTTAACGCCGACATCAACCAGAACAAAATCAATCTGGGCGTTGGTGTTTATTATGACGACAACGGTAAGGTGCCGCTGCTATCGTGCGTACAGAAAGCGGAAGAAATCCTGATCGCAGCGCCAGCGCCGCGCACCTACCTGCCCATCGAAGGCCTGGCTGCCTACGACAAGGCGGTGCAAGAGCTGGTATTTGGTGCCGACAGCGCCGTAATTCAAGAGAAGCGTGCGGTGACCGTGCAGGCCATCGGCGGCACCGGCGCACTGAAAATCGGCGCCGACTTCCTCAAGCGTTTCGCGCCGGATGCCGAGGTCTACATCAGCGATCCAAGCTGGGAAAATCACCGCGCGCTGTTTGAAAGCGCTGGCTTCAAAGTCAACAACTACGCTTACTTCGATGCGGCTACCCACGGCGTCAACTTCGCCGGCATGCTCGCCGACCTGAAGGCCATGCCAGCCGGCTCGATCGTGCTGCTGCACGCCTGCTGCCATAACCCGACCGGCGCCGACCTGACCTCGGAGCAATGGACCGAAGTGATCGCCGCCATCACCGCCAGCGGCCTGGTGCCGTTCCTCGACATGGCTTACCAGGGCTTCGGCGCGGGCATCGACGAAGATGGCGCCGTGGTGCGCCGCTTCGCTGACGCAGGCGGCCCGCTGCTGGTCTCGAACTCGTTCTCCAAATCGTTCTCGCTGTACGGCGAGCGCGTGGGGGCGCTGAGCGTGGTGGCTGCCACCGCTGAAGAAGCGGCGCGCTTGATGTCGCAACTGAAGCGCGTGGTGCGCACCAACTACTCCAATCCACCGGTCCACGGCGGCAAAGCGGTAGCGACCGTGCTGACCACCCCGGAACTGCGTCAGCTGTGGGAAGACGAGCTGGCCGGCATGCGCGTGCGCATCAAGGAAATGCGCGAATCGTTCGTGGTCAAGCTGGCCGCCAAGGGCCACGACTTCGCGTTCGTGCGCGACCAGATCGGCATGTTCTCGTACTCGGGCCTGAACAAGGCGCAAGTGGAGCAGCTGCGTGCGCAATCGATCTACGCGGTAGACACCGGCCGCATCTGCGTCGCTGCGTTGAACTCGCGCAATATCGATATCGTTATTGACGCCATCGCCAAAGTGCTCTAAACTCTTGTTTCTTCGCGATGAACTGCAAGGTTCAAAGCAAAAGGCAACGCGAAATACCGCAGTAAATCGCATCTTGATGATGTGAGAGAAACAGTATAAAATGTTGCCTCTAATCCCTGATAGCTCAGTTGGTAGAGCGACGGACTGTTAATCCGCAGGTCCCTGGTTCGAGTCCAGGTCGGGGAGCCAGAATACAGAAAAGCCCAGCCTTAACCGGTTGGGCTTTTTGCATTGCGGGTTGTATTTCTTGGTCGATTGGCCAATAGCTCGGATCTCGAATTCCATGCTGCTGATCGATAAGTGATGCGGGAGTAATTTGGCAATGATGTCTAAAAAAATTAGCCAAAACTGTTTTGGTCCTATATAATTCTGGCCTCAATTCCCTGATAGCTCAGTTGGTAGAGCGACGGACTGTTAATCCGCAGGTCCCTGGTTCGAGTCCAGGTCGGGGAGCCAGAATACAGTAGCATGCCAAGAACCCAGCCCTAACCCGGTTGGGTTTTTGCGTTTTAGGGGCCGTTATTTGCGCATAGTGTGCCGAGGTGGGGCTGCTGTGGAGTGGGGATGGCCTACCCTTAGGGCTGGGCTTGCGTGGCACAGCGGGGGCAGTCTGCGGGGAGGGGAGAGGGACGGGACATGAGGACAGGGAACCGAACTGATGCGGGATCTCGGTAAATCCCACCCTTCCAGTTTGGCATGTTGGATCTGATTGAATGAGTAGGATATGCGATACTCATATGAACGATTATCTAGCGGAGTGCAAGTGGAAAAATACTATGGGCAGGAATGGAAACGCATCAGCAGAGTTCGATTAGCTGGATTCGCTGGTGCGGTTGTAATTTCGGCCGCGCTTCTAATAAGCTTGTTTGTTCTGAGCTTGGTACTTCTCCTTTTTCTTGCACAACAAGGTGCGGATAAGCTGGGCTATGTGTTGAGTATTCCTGACGCCGTAAAGGCCGCGGTTTTAACAGTCGTTGGCGCTGCGTGTGTGGGCGCGCTGGCATTGTATGGGGTTCATCGGCAAAACACGAGTGCCGAAAAGCGTCATCGAGTTGATTCAAGTCTGGCTCTACGCAAGGAAATATTCTTACAGTTCGCGGATGCTGCATCTGCGCAATTCCAGTTTATACTGAGCTTCGCGATTCCTGACGTTACGGAAGCGGATAGACGCAGCATGATCGAAAAAAACGGCGCTGCATTTGCAAGGTTGCAATTAGTCGCATCGCAAGAAACGATTGCCGCGATGTTGGAATCAAATGAGTCTTGGAGCCGTGCGTTGAATTCGATTCGATTTTTAGGTCCTATAGAGAGTGGTATATATGGACCTTTGAATAGGCTCATAGAAATTCAAAGAATTGCGACACCATTCATGCAGAAGTTGTGGGAATTCAATATTATCGCGAGAAAGGAAATTGAATGCGGCTTGGCGGATGATAAGAAGTATCTCATAGCGATGAATGCTAAATTTTCTCAACTCGAGAATTTTATGACCGAGCTTAGAGGGGCGGAAGAAAATAAGATATCTCACAGAATTCTAGATTATTGGATAATAAAGCAACTGCGAGGAGCTGTTCTTTCGGACTTAGATAAGTTCATAGAGTCAGGATATTTTGATTCAGAAAAAGATAAATTTTTTCTCGGCGATAAAATAGGAAATGCAAAGTATCTATCGGCAGAAATGCGTTGGGGCTACCTTGCCGCAAAGTTGGGGAAGAAACTATACTTCGAATCGACAGCTACCATGTCTGCACGCCAAGTGGCCGCAAGTGAAGTTCTAATGCACTTGGGGATGCTGGCGTCAACCGCAGCATCAATGAAGGTTTGTACTAATATCAACATCGATGCAGCCGCGTTGAAAGTTCCCGACGGCAATTCTGGGGAGGTCGCTCAGCAGTTGAAACGTGAGCACCTACCAATCTTCACGGAAAATTTACTTCAAGGACTCAAGCAATACTTATTACACTTATCGAAGGCAGAGGCGGCTCCCTTTGCTACCTTGCTCGATAATTCAGCAGCCATATCTATTCGGGATGTTTTTTGAATTAGCTTTATAGCAATGCGAGGGTGGTATCTGTCGTTTGAGCTCGCCGAACTGTTAATCCGCAGGTCTTTGGTTCGAGTCCAGGTCTAGGAGCCAGAATTTGTTGTATCTCAAAAACCCAGCCCTAACACGGTTGGGTTTTTGCGTTTCAGGCCCGTTTATTTGTGCATAGTGGGTCAATCACCTCAACCGAAGGGGCGAGTGCATGGTTAGTAAAAAACTGAGCGATGCACTTATCACGATCAAAAAAATTGGAGCAAAACATATGACGCACCCAACGACCTTGGCTATGGCCGAGATAAAACGAGCGCTGGCATTGGCAGGCAAGGCGGAAGCGATGCGCAAACTCGGTGTCGACCCGACGATACCGGCGACAGTGACGACCGCCGCAGCCTTCGGTTCTGACGTTGATACCGGACCCGCGTGGGTAGCGCTGGGCGATGGCAAGCATGTGGAGGGCGTCCTATATCGGCGCGTGAAGCGTGATGTCATGGCGCAAATCCAACCTTGCCGGATGACCGCATCCTGCCGATCAAGAAGATATGCTCGCCTGAATTTTGGGCATCTTTGAACAACGCGGACAAACAGCAGGCCGGTAGATGCCTCATGCACTTGGTCAGTAACAAACAGGTCAACTTGGTGCTCGGTTCCTTAAATCGCGCGGGTCCGCTCTTGTACTGGAAAAAAAATAGCGTAGGCATGAGTCGGTAGGCTTTTACCAATACTCAAAAGTCTGCCGACCATTTCCGGCAACAACATTTAAAAAGGAGAGTGCATGCCAATAGCAAAACTGACCAATACATTCATTGCGAAAGAACTGAAGTGCCCTGACAGCGTAGCCCGGATCGAATACTGCGACGCCGACCGAACTGGCCTATATGTCGAGGTTCGCGCCACCAGTCCCGGCCAAGGCACGTACTATTTGCGTTACAAAAACGCCCTCAACAAGACCGCGCATCAGAAGCTTGGTCGCACCACTGAAATTAGCTTAGCCGAGGCCCGTAGACGCGCCAAGTTGCAAAAGGCCGCGATCATACAGGGTGCTGACCCACGCGCCGAAGAACGGGCAAGGAAGGCCGTTATAACCTTTTCTGATTTCTTCGACGACCACTACCTGCCGCACGCCAATGTTCACAAACGATCGTGGGATCGCGACGTACAACTGTTCCGGCGTGTTAGGGACGTCTTCGGCAGCAAGCGCCTGAACGAAGTCACCCGGCAGCAGATCCAGTCGTTCCATGCGTCGGTCAAGGCCGAAGGTTTGTCAGCGGCAAGCGCAGACCATCACCTGAAGCTGATACGCCATTCGCTTAACTTGGCGGTGGAGTGGGAAATGGTCGAGAAGAACCCGGCGGCAGGCATCAAGCAGTTTAACGAAGACAATAAGATTGAGCATTACCTCGACGACGAAGAGTTAGGCCGGTTGGTGTCGGTGCTGAGGGCCAATGCGCCGCCGATGGTGTGTCAGGTAGCGCTGTTCCTGCTGTCTACCGGGGCTCGCCTGTCGGAAGCTCTGAACGCTGACTGGGGGCACATCGATAGGTCGTCGCGGGTGTGGCGTATTCCGGCGACTAACTCGAAGTCTAAGGGGGTTCGGGCGATCCCTTTGAATGACCATGCAGTCGAAGTATTGGGCCGTCTGCGAACCGAGGGCAAGTCACCGCATCTGTTCATTAACTTGGAGACCGGTGCGAGGCTTACGGCGGTGAACAAGGTCTGGGGGCGATTGCGGATGAAGGCCGGGTTGCCGCATCTCAGGCTGCATGACCTTCGGCATCAGTTCGCGTCGTTCCTGGTCAACGCCGGGCACACCATCTACGAAGTCCAAAAAATCCTTGGGCACTCGGATACGAAGGTGACTGAACGGTACGCGCACTTGTCGCTGAAGACGCTGCAGGGGGCCGCTAACAGTGCGTCGGTGGCGATGAGGGGAGCTGGTCAGGCGGTGGTGGTCGTGCCGGAGGTGTTGGAAGCGGCGTAGTGGAATAGGGCGGGGCGGTGCAAGTATTGGCAGCCTTGTTCTATCCCACTATTAGATTAGTTGCCGACTGTGATAATTCGTGACATTTCCGCGTTGGCAAGATGTTATGCTTGAAAGATACAGATCTTTTGCTTTGATGTTGGTTGTGGCTGACAGGATTGCAACGCGAAGTTCAGAATCCAATATCTCCAATTCAACAGTAGATTACATAAGGTGGGGAAAGTGGCAAAAATTTTAATGCGTCTGTCTGGGAGTATTTGGCTGTCGAACTCTTGGAAACAGGAGATTACCATCGCTGAAGATGGTGTGGAAGGCGAGGTAGTTGTAGGTCTCAAACGAGTCAAGATGCATTTACCTTACGATCGAATTGCACAGGTGAATTTGATTTTTGGGATTTTCAAAGCTGACATTGAAATTATCAATAAAGGGGGCAACGGTAATCTGGTGGTGAAGGCCTTAGATAAAGGTGAGGCAGAGCGGGCGAAACAGCTAATCGAGGCGAATATCCAAGATGCCATTCGTATTCAAAATGGCTCAAGAAGCGCACCACTTTCGACTGCGGACGAATTACGTAAGTTCGCAGAATTGCGAGATCAAGGCGTAATTACTGAAATCGAATTTCAAGAGCAAAAAGCGAAGTTTCTTTCTTGAACTTCTCCTAACTGCACTGTACGCGCACTTGTCGTTGAAACGCTGCAGGGCGCTGCTATACCGTGTCAGTGGCAATGCGGGGGAGCTGGTCAGGCGGCGGTCGTGGTGCCGGAAGTGTTGGAAGGGATGTAAAGGGCGGGGCTGTGCATGTATTGGCGGTTTCGCTTACTCGAATTTTCTGTTATCTATTAGATCTTCCGTTGAAATGACTATATCGCTCGTTACCATAAAATGTTATTTTCGCTATATTCTTGTGCAAAATTTCAATCTTTGCATCAACAATTATTCTAATTAAGAAAATCGTGACTATTTTAGAACGCGTAGAAAAATTAATTGACAAAAAATATTTTGATAGGCCGCTCCCCCATCCTAATAGTGCGCTCGCGAAATGGTATTTTCTGATCGCTGCCGAGGATATGCAGCAATTTATGTTAAGTCGTAATGATGGTATATCGTCGGGGTCGATTGAGTATTTTATTGATAGGGTAAAATATTCTTTGAAATATGGTCTTGCGAGAATTGAAAAAGAGTGTATTGACAGTTCTCGCCAAATTTTGCCGCGACGAGTAAATGGATTTAATTATGAGCGAGGTTTTGAACTTCTCGAATCCGGAAATGAATATTCGGCCGGAAGTCAAATATGTTCTTCTGCACATAATGAAACTGTGATATTGCGTGAAACTGAAAATGAGATACGATTAGTCGTTGATGAAAAATACCATCAAAAAGGGTATGCACTTCTCGAAATGATTGGGCATCAGCCTAGTGACAGTGTTTCATTCATGCAAATAATATTTTCGCTAGTTCATTTAGATGATGAAATCCCGTTTATAGTAGAGCGAATTGCTGATGGCGTAAAGTTAAAAGGAAAGATGCTATCCTATGAATACGACTCTTATCTTGCAGCCGATTTAAGTACTATTTTTCCTCAGCCGCCATTTTTGATACCAGATGATTGGAAATTCGAATGGGGAGGTCGATATGAGACGACGTTGCTGTTAAATTCTCTTAGCCTGAGATGCGCTTATCATTTTTTGGCTATATATTTTTCGGCGAGAAAACGTAATCTCTCTGGAGGTGGGTGTAATGACCTCGTTCTAGTGATTCAAAAAGAAGAGCTCTACCATGATATTGAAATTTTATCTTCACTACCTCACGAGGTTATTCAGATATTCGTAGATAAAATAACATATGGAGTTGGCGTGAAATCGCCTGATCCTGCACTTCAGCCGATCATTCCCTTAGGTGGTAATTTGCTAGCGATTGCGCCGCTGCATATACTCTCATGCCATTTGGAAAGAAATCTTTTGGCGTTGCATGCAAGAACTAATTCTAGAGAATTTAACGCGATGAGTGCTGCATTCGAAGATGTAATGACGGCACGTATTATTGCTGGTTTGACTGATAAGTGGAGTTATATTGATGCGAACGTAACGTGGGCAATCGACGGCGAAAAAGAAGAAATGGATATATTGATTGCTGATGTATCGAATCGTCGTCTACTTGTTTGTGAACTGCGCTGGACAATTCAACCTGGCGATCCTCGTGAAGTACAGCAACGTAAAGAGTATTGTTTTGAAAAAGTTGTGCAGCTCCGCCGTAAAGTAGAGTGGTTGAGACCTAATATAGTAAAAGCAGTTAGCGAGATATTTAAAATTTCAACTGAGGAATGCGCTGGAGCGTGGCAAGTTGATGGAGTTGTCGTTATTGATGGTTTTGGCGGCGTTCAAAGCAAGGATGATGCTTATCCAATTATTCCGGCAAAGATATTTGAGTTTGCAATGGATAAAATTTCTTCATTGAATCAATTTAATGATTGGATTAAATCTTTGGATTGGCTTCCTCAAGAAAATGTTTATTTCGAGATGAAAGATAGGAGAATCCAATTGGAAGGTGTAGATATTGCGTATGAGGGCATGGAAGTAATTCAAGAAAGGCCTCAATACTTTGATTATATTGCATCGACGATCGCTAGATACCAGCCTACTAATTTTTAGACCCGAAAATCATCAGCAGGGATCGTAAGGGCGTCGTCATGAGACCGCATGGTGGTCCTCTCGGTCCCGGTTCGGCGTTCGGTAGCCGCAAGCCCTTGACCTGCATCAACTTTTTGCCAGCGATGCCACTGCAACAGCTATAATGTCTCGGTATTAGGTCGGTCCCTGAGGGGTACGGCAGCAGGGACTGGAAAAGCCGTTGGGTTTCTTCAACTTGGTGCCCATCAGCTTGCCGGAGCCCCGTTCTGTTAATCGGCAGGTCCCTGGTTCGAGTCCAGGTCGGGGAGCCAGAATTTTGTACGCATAGAAGCCCAGCCTTAACCGGTTGGGCTTTTTGCGTTTCAGGGGCTGGTTTATTTGGACATGCTGGGCCGTGGCGAGGCCGCTGGTGGGAGGGATGAACACCCCCTTGGGATGGGCTCACGTGGCGCTGGCAGGGCGGTCTGCAGTCCGGCGGTGCTAGTCGAGACACGAGGGCAGGGCGACCGAATTCATGGGGCGGACTGAGGGGCCAGGCGTCACGTCGGCGAGGTTTGTGCATACTGGATCGAGGTGAGTCCGTTAAGCGAGTGGAATGGCTCGCCCCTACGGATGCGCTCGCGTGGATGCGGTCGTACAGCGACCGTATTTGCGAGAATATTCCATCGGATTTCGATTACCATGGCGACTCCATTACGGTGCTCTATGCAATCAACTCAAAATACGGCTGCTTGGAAATCTTCAGAATCCTTTTTTGCTATCTTCTGGATTTTCCTTAAACTTGGGCTCACTTCGTTTGGCGGGCCAATTGCTCACCTGGGCTATTTTCGGGATGAATTCGTAGTACGGCGGCGCTGGCTGAGCGAGGAGAGCTATGGCGATCTAGTCTCTCTATGCCAATTCATGCCGGGGCCGGCATCGAGTCAAGTTGGATTCTCACTGGGGATATTGCGGGGCAATGGCCTTGGTGGCGGCGTCGCTGCCTGGCTAGGATTTACTTTGCCTTCAGCGGCGATTTTGTTTGCGTTCGCTATAG
>Ga0308163_10004757_pt1 | contig 10650 bp, 9 predicted proteins | sample PhyTR1_FD_201037 | JGI IMG/M metagenome (GOLD analysis project Ga0308163, IMG submission 201037) | Phyllosphere microbial communities from UC Gill Tract Community Farm, Albany, California, United States - DLSLT.R1 | ecosystem: Host-associated > Plants > Phyllosphere > Unclassified | place: USA... | reverse complement strand
TGCTGTGCGGTGACGCCACTTACGCGTTGACGGACTCGACAGCGCCGCTCAACGCATTGCAGGCCCTGAGCGCAAATCAGCTGTTTGTGCTCGAAGAAGATATCCAGGCGCGGAGCATGGCCGCTCCGGAATGGGTGAAAGTCGTCGACTACTCGGGCTTTGTCGAACTCTCCATTCACTTCGACAAGGTCAATACGTGGCTATGAGCGAGTTGAATGTGGCCGGGCAGACCATTGCCCTGGATAAAGACGGCTTCCTGAAAAACCTCGATGACTGGTCCATGGACGTCGCTCATGCTCTGTCCGGCCTTGAAGGCATTGAGCTGAGCCCTGATCATGTCGAGGTGCTGAACTTGCTGCGGGATTTCTACGCCGAATTCCAGCTGTCCCCCGCCACCCGGCCGCTGATCAAATACACGGCCTTGAAGCTCGGCCCGGAAAAAGGCAACAGCATGCACCTCAACCGCCTGTTCAACGGCACCCCCGCCAAACTTGCCGCCAAGCTGGCGGGCCTGCCCAAGCCGACTAATTGCATATGAACGACTACGCCCCCCTCGTCCTCGAAACGCCCGCCGAGCATCCGTTCGCCCAGTTCGTCCGCATTCTGGGCAAGGGCAAGCGTGGAGCACGCAACCTGACCCGCGAAGAAGCCCGGGAAGCCATGGGCATGCTCATCGACGAAAAAGTCGAAGAGTCCCAGTTAGGCGCATTCCTGATGCTGCTGCGTCACAAGGAAGAAAGCGCCGAGGAGCTGGCGGGGTTCACCGAAGCCCTGCGAGAGCGACTGAACGCCCCGGCATTGCAGGTTGATATCGACTGGCCGACCTACGCGGGCAAAAAGCGTCATCTGCCCTGGTACCTGCTCGCGGCCAAATGCCTGGCACAAAACGGCGTCCGTATCCTGATGCATGGCGGCGGTGCGCACACGGCCGGGCGTCTCTACACCGAACAACTGCTCGACCTGCTGGACATTCCACTGTGCCGTAACTGGCAAGCTGTGGACCAGGCGCTGCAACAGCACAACCTCGCGTTCATTCCGCTGGGTGACTGGGCGCCGCAGTTGCAGCGCATGATTGATCTGCGCAACACATTGGGCCTGCGATCACCGATCCACTCTCTGGCGCGGATTCTCAACCCGCTGAATGCGCGCTGCGGCCTGCAAAGCATCTTCCATCCCGGCTACCAAAGCGTTCACCGCGACGCCAGCGGCCTGCTCGGCAATCACACCATCGTGATCAAGGGCGATGGCGGCGAGGTGGAAATCAATCCAGACACCATCAGTCATCTGTACGGCACCACCGACGGCCAGTCATGGGATGAAGAATGGCCCGCGCTGTCAGATCGTCGTCACGTGAAGCCAGCGACCCTGGACCCGCAGCAACTCGTCGCTTTGTGGAAAGGCGAGATCGAGGACAGCTATCCACAATTGGCGCTGATTTCCACCATGGCGTTGGCGCTACGCGGCTTGGGATTGCCCCGTGCAGAGGCCTTTGAACACGCCGAGCTGTTCTGGAAAAACCGGAATACATCGATTTAGCCGATCATTACTCCCCAACCTTTGCGCTATTTGTTCGAACGAATCGGCTTAGACTCTCCTCCAAAGCACGTATGCACATACTTTGGAGTCGGATATGGGCCTTCTGGTCGAAGGACGCTGGCAAGACCAGTGGTACGAAAGCAGCAAAGACGGGGCGTTTCAGCGCGAACAGGCGCAGCGCCGCAACTGGGTAACCGCTGACGGTCAGCCTGGCCCTTCGGGTGAACGCGGCTTCAAGGCTGAGGCCGGGCGCTATCACCTGTACGTATCGCTGGCCTGCCCATGGGCCCACCGCACGCTGATCTTCCGTAAACTCAAAGGCCTGGAAAGTCTGATCGACGTTTCCGTGGTCAGTTGGTTGATGCGTGAGAACGGCTGGACCTTCGACACGGAAAAAGGCTCGACTGGCGACCCTCTCGACGGCCACGAGTTTTTCTACCAACGCTATCTGGCGGACACGGCCGATTACACCGGCCGGGTGACTGTGCCCCTGCTGTGGGACAAAAAGCTGCAACGCATCGTCAGCAACGAGTCGGCTGAAATCATCCGTATGTTCAACAGCGCCTTCGACGAGCTGACCGGCAACCGCCTGGATCTATACCCGGACGCGTTGCAGTCGCCGATCAATCAGTTGAATGACCGTATCTACCCAGCGGTCAACAACGGCGTGTACCGCGCTGGTTTTGCGACATCCCAAGGCGCTTATGAAGAAGCGTTCGATGATGTATTCGCTGAACTCGACACACTGGAAAAGCTGCTCGGCGAGAAGCGCTATCTAACGGGCGAATACCTGACGGAAGCGGATATACGCCTGTTCACCACCATCGTGCGCTTTGACCCGGTGTATCACGGGCACTTCAAGTGCAATCTGCGCCGGATTTCGGACTACCCAAACCTGAGCAACTGGATGCTGGAGCTGTACCAATGGCCGGGCATCACCGAAACCGTGGACTTCCAGCACATTAAGCATCATTACTATGAAAGCCATGGCACCATCAATCCAACTGCTGTCGTGCCCAAAGGCCCTCTGCAGGATCTGAGCAAAGCTCATGACCGTGAGCGCCTGACCGGACGCGGTATCTGGAACAAGACCGGCGCATAGCCTGGCGACTGTTCTGGCAAGAAAAAACGCCGTGCTGACTGACAACTCTCAATCGAGAGCTCTCAGCAGCCCGGCGTTTTCGTGTCCGGATATATCTGGGTGAATCAGACCGTGGCCTGAGCGCCTTCAAACCATGCAAGCTTTTCACGCAACTGGACCACTTCGCCAACGATCACCAGCGTCGGCGCATGTACCTCATGCTCCGCCACCAGTCGCGGCAGGTCAGCCAGCGTGCCGGTAAATACACGCTGGCTCGACGTAGTGCCCTGCTGGATCAACGCAGCCGGGGTATCCGCGGATCGACCGTGCTTGACCAACTGCTCGCAAATGATCGGCAGCCCGATAAGCCCCATGTAGAACACCAGGGTCTGCGCGGGTGCTACCAGATCATTCCATGGCAAATCGGTCGTGCCATCCTTCAGGTGCCCAGTGATGAAACGCACCGATTGCGCGTAGTCACGATGGGTCAGCGGGATACCCGCATAGGCCGCGCAACCACTGGCTGCGGTGATGCCGGGTACCACCTGAAACGGAATCCCGTGGGCCGCCAGCTCCTCGATCTCCTCGCCGCCACGACCAAAGATGAACGGATCGCCGCCCTTCAACCGCAGAACGCGCTTGCCCTGTTTGGCCAGATCAACCAGTTGCTTGTTAATCTGATCCTGAGGCAACGCATGCTCGGCACGACGCTTGCCCACATAGACGCGCTCGGCATCACGTCGGCACAGATCGAGAATCGCGGGCGCTACAAGACGGTCGTACAGCACTACATCGGCTTGCTGCATCAGACGCAGTGCACGAAAGGTCAGCAGGTCCGGATCGCCCGGCCCCGCGCCCACCAGATACACTTCGCCAGGCGCATTCGGCGCGTCGCCTTCGATCTTGGCGATCAGCAGACGCTCGGCCTCGGCACCCTGCCCGGCCAGTTGCCGATCAGCGATAGGGCCTTGAAATACCTCTTCCCAGAACGCGCGACGCTGGGTCACGTCCGGAAACAGGTTCTTCACTTGAGTACGGAAACGCGCCGCCAGACCCGCAAGCTGGCCATAGGTCGAGGGAATCCAGGTTTCCAGCTTGGCGCGTATCAAACGCGCCAGAACCGGAGCGTCACCGCCACTGGAAACAGCAATGACCAGGGGCGAACGGTCAACAATAGCCGGGAAAATCACGCTGCACAGCGCCGGCGCATCCACCACATTGACCGGCACGCAACGCTGTTTGGCGTCCTTGGACACTTGAGCGTTGAGCGGTTCGTCATCGGTCGCGGCGATGATCAGCACGCAGCCGTCCAGATCACTGACGTTGTAGCCGCGCAGGATCAAATGACCACCGCTTTGCTCGACCAGCTCACGCAGCTGTGGCTCGATCTCTGGCGCGACAACCCGCAATACAGCACCCGCCTCGGCAATGAGACGGGATTTGCGCAATGCAATCTCACCACCGCCCACGACCAACACTTGGCTGCCACGCAGGTTATGGAACAGCGGCAGAAATTCCATTTAGCCGATAACCTCAAGCCCGCCCATGTAAGGCTTGAGCACTTCCGGCACACGAATCGAACCATCAGCTTGCTGATAGTTTTCCAGTACCGCGACCAGAGTACGGCCGACCGCCAGACCCGAACCGTTCAGGGTGTGAACCAGTTCAGGCTTGCCGGTTTCCGGATTACGCCAGCGAGCTTGCATACGACGCGCCTGGAAGTCACCGCAGTTGGAGCACGACGAAATCTCGCGGAATTTATCCTGGCTCGGAATCCACACTTCCAGATCGTAGGTTTTCACTGCGCTGAAACCCATGTCGCCGGTGCACAGCGCCAGGACGCGATACGGCAGCTCCAGCAGTTGCAGGACGCGCTCGGCGTTGGCGGTCAGGCCTTCCAGAGCTTCCATGGATTTTTCCGGCTCGACGATCTGCACCATCTCGACCTTGTCGAACTGGTGCTGACGGATCATGCCGCGGGTATCACGGCCCGAAGCACCCGCTTCACTACGGAAGCATGGCGTGTGAGCCACGAACTTCAGTGGCATTTGCTTGGCATCGAGGATTTCGCCGGCCACGATGTTGGTCAGCGACACTTCTGCCGTCGGGATCAGGTACAGATCCGCCTCGCCTTCGCGGGAGATCTTGAACAGGTCTTCCTCGAACTTCGGCAACTGGCCAGTGCCTTGCAACGCCGGAGCCTGAACCAGATAAGGCGTGTAGGCCTCTTCGTAGCCATGCTCGGTGACATGCAGGTTGATCATGAACTGAGCCAGGGCACGGTGCAGACGCGCGATCGGACCACGCAGCAGGGCAAAACGTGCGCCGGACAGCTTGGCGGCGGTTTCGAAATCCAGCCAACCGTACTTCTCGCCCAGAGCGACGTGATCCTGAACCTGGAAGTCGAACGAGGCTGGTGTGCCCCACGCACGAACTTCGACGTTGCCGTCTTCGTCAGCACCCACCGGTACGGACTCGTGAGGAATGTTCGGCATGCTCAGGAGCATGGCGTCCAGTTCGGCCTGAATGCCATCCAGCTCTTTCTTGCCGGTATTGAGCTCTTCGGCCATACGGTCGATATCAGCCATCAGCGGCGCGATGTCTTCGCCGCGCTGCTTGGCCTGACCAATGGACTTGGAACGGGCATTACGCTCGGCCTGAAGCTGTTCAGTACGGGTCTGAACGGTCTTGCGCTGGGCTTCCAGCGCTTCGATGCGGGCTACGTCCAGCGTAAAGCCACGGGAAGCCAGGCGATCCGCTACGTCCTGAAGTTGGGTACGTAACAGTTTGGAGTCGAGCATATCGTTCTCTCGTTTATCAAAGTCTGGTCAGGGACAGGCCAACCCAGGTTGCGAGCAGCCCGCCGAACACGCTGATACCGGCATAGCCAAGGGCCAGTGGCATTTGCCCGCTTTCAAGCAGGCGTAGCGTATCCAGTGAAAAGGATGAAAAGGTCGTCAGACCCCCTACAAAGCCGACAATCAAGCCGGCCCGAATCTCAATGGGTACTTCCGGGCGCAACAAAAAAAGGCCGTAAAGCACACCAATAATCAGGCAGCCGACGATGTTCACCGCCAGCGTTGCCGTATAAAAATGCTTTGGCCAGTTCGCGCTGACCCAAGTGCCAGCAGCGAAGCGCAATAATGTACCAGCGATACCGGCAATCGACACCGCAAGAATGGTTTTGAGCACTACTTTCTCCGCTGACGAGGGCTTGCCGCGTCCAGCGCAGCCAGATGTTTGAGCTTTTCGCCAATTTTCAGCTCCAGCCCACGGGGTACAGGCTGGTAATACTGACGCGGTTCGAGGTCATCAGGGAAGTAGTCTTCCCCCGCCGCATAGGCGTCCGGTTCATCATGGGCGTAGCGGTACTCTTCGCCGTAGCCCAGTTGCTTCATTAGCTTGGTAGGCGCATTGCGCAGATGCAGCGGGACTTCCAGCGAGCCATGCTCCGTCGCTTCACGCATCGCGGCCTTGAAGCCCATATAGACCGCGTTGCTTTTCGGCGCACAGGCCAGATAAACAATGGCCTGCGCCACGGCCAGCTCACCTTCCGGGCTGCCCAGACGTTCCTGGACATCCCAGGCCGACATACACAAGGGCAGCGCCCGCGGGTCGGCGTTGCCGATGTCTTCACTGGCCATGCGCACTACGCGACGTGCCAGATACAGCGGATCGCAACCGCCATCGATCATGCGCGCAAACCAGTACAAGGCTGCATCGGGGTTAGAACCGCGAATCGATTTATGCAGCGCGGAAATCTGGTCATAAAACGCTTCGCCGCCTTTGTCGAACCGACGCCGACTGTCGCCCATCAGACTTTGCAGCAACTCAAGGCTGATTTCCGAGCCGTCTTCAGCCAGGTCAGACGCGTTCTCCAGCAGATTCAGCATCCGACGACCATCACCGTCAGCAGCCGCCATCAACATGGCGAAACCTTCATCGCTGAGAGTCAGTTGATGCTTGCCCAGCCCGCGCTCTTCAGTCAGCGCTCGATTGACCAGCTTGCGCAGGGCAGCCTCATCAAGACTTTTGAGAACATAAACCCGGGCTCGGGACAGCAATGCGTTGTTGAGTTCGAACGACGGGTTTTCGGTGGTAGCGCCGATGAAAATCAGCGTGCCATCTTCGACATAGGGCAGGAACGCGTCCTGCTGGGACTTGTTGAAGCGGTGTACTTCGTCCACAAACAGGATTGTGCGACGACCGTATTGCCCGGCCTGTTGCTTGGCGACTTCAACAGCCTGGCGGATCTCTTTGACCCCGGCCAGGACGGCAGAAACCGTTTCGAAGTGTGCATCCGAGACTTTTGCCAGCAGCCGAGCGAGTGTGGTCTTGCCCACACCAGGCGGCCCCCAGAAAATCATCGAATGCAGAGCACCCTGCTCTAGCGCCTCACGCAGAGGCTTGCCGTGAGCCAGCAGGTGCTCCTGACCGACGTACTCGTCCAGATTGGTTGCACGCAAACGTGCAGCCAGGGGCTGAGCAATCGGTTCGCTTCGAAACAGGTCCATGGACAACCGTTAAAACCTCTTATTCCTGAATGACATCGGCGCCTTTCGGAATCTGGAACTGGAATTTGCTCGCCGAAATCGGCTCGTTGGCCTTGACCCCGGTGAACAGGATGTTAGTGCGCTGGCCTACGCTGTCGATCAATTGCATGTCATTGATCACGCCGTTACGGAACGACAAACGCAGGCTGTCGAACAGGGTGTCCTTGGATTTCGGCTTGAGGGTGAAGTCGATCACGCCGCCAGCTTCCTTGGCGGTGATGTCAAAGCTTTCGCTGATCTTCGATACATCGCCGGACAGCAACAGTGCTGGCGTCTGAGTCAGGCGCTGGTCGAGGGTTTTGATGGTGACCTGCTCCAGGTCCGGGTCCCACAGGGAAACCTTTTTGCCGTCGGAGACCATCAGTTGCTCTTGCGGAGCATCGGTGTGCCAATTGAACAGGCCAGGACGCTGCAACGCCATTTCACCAGCGGTTTCCTGCAATTGCGTGCCGCTGCCATCCAGCGTCAATTGGGAGAAACGCGCTGTCAGGGTCTGGGACTTTTCCAGCAACTGAGTCAGACGTGCGACATCCTTGCTGTCGGCGTGAGCCGGGATCGCGGAGAAAGTCAGAGCAGTTACCAACAACATGCGGATAAGACGCATGGGAATCCTCATTGAGTTCGGTGGAGTCTCGCCAGCGCGTACACGCTGACGATGCATTTTCAGGATGGCGCGATCAGTCGCGCATCGGGCCCGGCGCAATCACTTCACGCGAGCCGTTGGTGTTCATGGATGTCACGACGCCAGCCATTTCCATCGCCTCGATCATACGGGCGGCGCGGTTGTAACCAATTTTCAGCTTGCGCTGTACCGCAGAAATAGAAGCGCGACGGCTTTCCAGGACGAACTTGACCGCCTCATCGTAAAGGGCATCGCTTTCGCTGTCTTCGCCGCCTTCACCACTGCCGCCGTCGAAGCCGCTACCGGCCTCCTCGACGCCAGCCAGGATATCGTCGTTGTAGTCCGGCGTGCCACGCAGCTTCCAGGCCTCAACCACGCGGTGCACTTCTTCGTCGGAAACGAAAGCACCATGGACACGAATCGGCAGGCTGGTACCCGGTGGCATGTAGAGCATGTCACCGTGACCCAGCAATTGTTCGGCACCGCCCTGATCGATGATGGTCCGGGAGTCGATCTTGCTCGATACCTGGAACGCCATACGCGTCGGAATGTTGGCTTTGATCAAGCCGGTGATCACGTCAACGGACGGACGCTGGGTGGCGAGAATCAGGTGGATACCTGCCGCACGGGCCTTCTGGGCGATACGGGCGATCAGTTCTTCGACCTTCTTGCCGACAATCATCATCATGTCGGCGAACTCGTCGACGACCACGACGATGGTTGGCAGCTTGGTCAATAGTGGCGCTTCATCGTGAATGCTTTCACGCTTGTACAACGGATCCGCCAGCGGCGTACCGGCTTCCTGAGCTTCCTTGACCTTCTGGTTGAAGCCCGACAGGTTACGAACGCCCATCTTCGCCATCAACTTGTAGCGACGTTCCATCTCGGCAACGCTCCAGCGCAGGGCGTTGGCAGCGTCTTTCATGTCGGTGACGACCGGGCAAAGCAGGTGCGGAATGCCTTCGTAGATCGACAGCTCAAGCATTTTCGGGTCGATCATGATCAGCTTGGCGTCTTCCGGGCCAGACTTGAACAGGATCGACAGGATCATTGCGTTAACGCCCACCGACTTACCGGAGCCGGTCGTACCGGCCACCAGCAAGTGAGGCATCTTCGCCAGATCGGTGATCACCGGCTTGCCGCCGATGTCGTGGCCCAAAGCCAGAGTGACCGGAGACTTCGCGTTGTCGTACTCGGGAGTCGACAGCACTTCCGAGAAGCGCACGATCTGCCGGTCTTCGTTGGGAATCTCGATGCCGACGGTGGTTTTGCCAGGGATGACTTCCACTACCCGCACGCTGGTGACCGCCAGGGAACGTGCAAGGTCCTTGGCCAGGTTGGCGATACGGCTGACCTTGACGCCTGCAGCCGGCTGAATTTCGTAGCGGGTAATGACCGGGCCGGGGTGAATCGAGTCCACCGACACTTCGACACCAAACTCCTTGAGTTTGATTTCCAGCAAATGGCCAACCGCCGCCAGGGACTCAGGCGAATAATTGAGTTGCTTCTTTTCCGCCGGATCGAGGATCGAGATTGGCGGCAAGGTGCCTTCCACTGCGCTGTCGACAAACAACGGCGCCTGCTTTTCCTTCATGACACGCTTGCTCGGCTCCGGAGCCTTGACGGGAGCCGGGGCGATCACCGCCGGGATATGGGTTTCCCGTGCGGTCATGTGCTTGCTCAGCGACTGTTCACGCTCTATCAGACGTTCCTTGGCCTTGGCCTGCTCACGACGGTCAGCGGTAGACGGTGCAACCACTTCATTGACGCGCTCATCGACTTCACGTAGCTGCGCAACCATCTGCTTGCGCTCGGTGCGTGCGGTCCACCAACGGTTGGCCGCATCTTGGAACAGTTCGAACAGGTCGAGAGTGATCTTGCCGGTCACATCCATGACCTTGAACCAGGACAGATCGGTGAAGACCGTCAGGCCGAACAGGAACAAGGCAATGAACAATAAGGTACTGCCCTGGATATTCAGGGCTTTCTTGGCCATATCGCCAAGGATTTCACCCAGCACACCACCGGCTGAACCGGGGAAGCCTGCTGCGAAGTGGAAATGAATATGCGCCAGCGCCGCACCGGCCAGGACCAGAAATACCAGACCGATCAACCGCCAGGAGAACAGCCAGCCGCTCCACTGCCACGGTTCGTGGCGATGGCGGAACACCTGCCAGGCCTTTACGGCCAGCAAAAGCGGGAAAATATAGGCGAAGTAGCCCAGAACCATGAACAGGATATCGGCACAGAATGCGCCTGCGCGGCCTGCCGCATTCTGGACCTCGACCGAGCTGCTGGTATGGCTCCAGCCAGGATCGGCCTGGTCGTAGGTCAACAGCGCCATCATCAAATACAGGCACAGCGCGCCAAAGGCGATCAACGCACCTTCCTTGAGCCGGTAGTGCAATTGCTGCCGCCAGAGCGGAACGGTGCTGGGTACTGCGGTGGATTTCTTCAAAACGCTTTTATTCCTGCGCTGGAGCGCGAACTTCTGGTGATTGACTACCGACGAATGCCAACGGTGAAATCAGGGCAAACGCTAAAGCCAGGCCCCTTTATACTTGAACCACGGCCGACACAGCGGGCATTGTACGGATTTGTACGTCTGATGCCACGGTAGCGTCGTGCCTTGTAAACAGTGTGTTTGCCGGGTAGCTTCGGGCTGAGTTGCAAGCCGGGACGCGTCCCGGGCCAGCGGTCAGAAGCCTCCGAGCGGCAGAACATTAGTCTGGCTTGGGTGTAGCCTATCTTCAAGCACCGCTGAAAACGTTCAATTTGAGCACGCATTCTCTTTTGTGACAAAGACTTATGCCGCATTTTTTAGCCAGTCAGTCAATTAAATTGATGGCAGCCGGAGC
>Ga0308163_10004755_pt1 | contig 10655 bp, 7 predicted proteins | sample PhyTR1_FD_201037 | JGI IMG/M metagenome (GOLD analysis project Ga0308163, IMG submission 201037) | Phyllosphere microbial communities from UC Gill Tract Community Farm, Albany, California, United States - DLSLT.R1 | ecosystem: Host-associated > Plants > Phyllosphere > Unclassified | place: USA... | reverse complement strand
TTCATCCAGGCCGGTTTGATGCCGTATGAATAAACAGAACATTTGCCTGGGAGGAGCGGCTTATTAAACCGCTTTTCGCCAAGGGCCCTTCGCTGGGTGTGCGCCTGTTGGTGCTGGCCGTGCTGTCGGTCGCGCTGATGGTGGTCGATGCCCGCTTCAGTCTGCTCAAGCCTGCACGCAGCCAGATGTCGCTGGTGCTGATGGACGCCTACTGGATCACTGACCTGCCCGGACGGTTGTGGGACGGTGTTGCCAGTCAGTTCGGCAGTCGCACCGAACTCGTCGCCGAAAACGAAAAACTCAAGACCGAGAACCTGCTGTTGCAGGGGCGCATGCAGAAGCTTGCCGCCCTCACCGAGCAGAACGTTCGGCTGCGCGAGTTGCTCAATTCCTCCGCACTGGTCAACGAAAAGGTCGAAGTGGCCGAGTTGATCGGCATGGACCCCAATCCCTTCACCCACCGCATCATCATCAATAAAGGTGAGCGCGATGGCGTGGTGCTCGGTCAACCGGTGCTCGATGCGCGCGGTCTGATGGGCCAGGTGGTCGAGTTGATGCCGTACACCTCCCGTGTGCTGCTGCTGACCGACACCACTCACAGCATTCCGGTGCAGGTGAACCGTAACGGTCTGCGGGCGATTGCCAGTGGGACTGGTAACCCGGAACGCCTGGAGCTGCGCCACGTCGCCGACACCGCGGACATCAAGGAAGGCGACCTGCTGGTCAGTTCCGGTCTGGGTCAGCGCTTTCCGGCCGGTTACCCGGTGGCGACGGTCAAGGAAGTTATCCACGACTCCGGCCAGCCGTTCGCGATTGTCCGCGCCGTGCCGACGGCTGCGCTGAACCGCAGTCGCTACCTGCTGCTGGTGTTCAGCGACAACCGCACTGCCGAAGAGCGCGCCAACGATGCCGCGCAAGCCCAGGAAAATCTGGATGCGCAGGGCGGTGGCCCGGTGATTCCGGCCACGGTGCCGAAAACCGTGACGCCGCCCGCAGCGGCGCCTGCACCTGCCGCGACCGCTGCTCCGGCCACCAGCGCCACGCCGGCCAAACCGGCCGCCAGCAAGCCGCCTGCGCAAGCCAAACCACCTGCAGCCACGCCCGCGAACAGCAGGCCTGCGGCGTCCCAGCCGGCGGCTCGACCAGCGGCCAAACCGCCTGTCACTGCGCCGGCCACTACCGGGAGACAAGAATAATGGTTGGGGCTACCGCTTCCCGTAACGGCTGGATGGTCTGGCTGACGTTTCTTATCGGCCTGCTGCTCAGCGTGTCGCCGATGCCGCAATTCATGGAAATCCTGCGTCCGCTGTGGCTGGCGCTGCTCTTGACGTTCTGGGCTCTGGCCCTGCCGCAAACCGTCGGCATGGTCACGGCGTTTTGCCTGGGGCTGGCCGAAGACGTGCTGTACGGCACGCTGCTTGGGCAGAACGCCTTGATCCTGACGCTGATCACCTTCCTGGTGCTGTCGTTGCAGCAGCGCCTGCGAATGTTCCCGATATGGCAGCAATGCCTGGTGATCCTGGTGATCTTCGGTCTCGCACAGCTGGTTCAGCTGTGGCTCAGCGCCCTGACCGGCAACCGTCAGCCAACCCTGGCCCTGGTGCTACCGGCATTGACCAGTGCCTTGCTCTGGCCATGGGTCAGCTTCGCTTTGCGTGGATTGCGCCGCCGCTACAAAATCAATTGATCCGGTGAGGCTGGGCACTGAACAGGGAGATGTTTTGATGAAGCCGCTGTACCTCGCCTCTGGATCGCCCCGTCGGCGTGAATTGCTCACGCAGATCGGCGTGCCATTTTCCGCCGTCAGTGCGGACATCGATGAAACCCCGCTACCCGAAGAATCGCCTTCGGCCTATGTCGAGCGTCTGGCGCGCGGCAAGGCCGAGGCCGGTCGCCGCACGCTCGCGTCCGACGCGGCGTTTTGCGTTCTGGGGGCAGACACCGCCGTGGTGCTCGACGGCAAAATTCTTGGCAAACCGGTGGACGAAGCCGAGGCATGCGCCATGCTGATGATGTTGTCCGGCAAGGAGCATGAGGTGCTGACGGCCATCGCCGTGCTGGAAGGTGAGCGCTGTGAGTCGCGAGTGGTGCGCAGTCTGGTGCGGTTCCGCCCGATCAGTCGCGACGAAGCCGCCGCCTACTGGGCCAGCGGCGAGCCTCGGGACAAGGCCGGCGGTTATGGCATTCAGGGCCTGGGCGCGGTGTTTGTCGCGGGCCTCAACGGCAGCTATTCGGCCGTGGTCGGGCTACCGGTTTGCGAAACCGCAGAACTGTTGGGCCATTTCGGCATACCCTGTTGGCAAAACCTGCACGCGCAATGAGCGTCGTACGAATCAAGATGCGGCCATTATCGTGAACATGCCTGAACGAGATCCTGCCATGAGTGAAGAGATTCTGATCAACATCACGCCGATGGAGTCGCGTGTGGCGGTGGTCGAAAACGGTGTGCTGCAAGAAGTCCATGTCGAGCGCACGCAAAAACGCGGGATCGTCGGCAACATCTATAAAGGCAAGATCGTGCGAGTGCTGCCGGGCATGCAGGCGGCTTTCGTCGACATCGGCCTGGACCGCGCCGCGTTCATTCACGCCTCGGAAATTTCCTTGCGTGAAGGGCCGGCGGTCGAGAGCATCAGCTCGCTGGTGCACGAAGGTCAGAGTCTGGTGGTGCAAGTCACCAAGGACCCGATCGGTTCCAAAGGCGCGCGGTTGACCACGCAACTGTCGATCCCGTCGCGCTATCTGGTGTACATGCCGCGCACCGCCCACGTTGGCATTTCCCTGAAAATCGAAGACGAAGCCGAGCGCGAGCGCCTCAAGCAGGTGGTCAGCGATTGCGTGGCCAAGGAAGGGATCAAGGAGGCCGGTGGCTTCATCCTGCGTACCGCCGCCGAAGGCGCCGGGGCCGATGAAATCCTCATGGACATCCGCTACCTGCGGCGCCTGTGGGATCAGATCAATGCGCAGATCCAGACCATCGGCGCGCCGAGCGTGATTTATGAAGACCTCGGGCTGGCCCTGCGCACCTTGCGCGACCTGGTCAGCCCGAAGATCGAGAAGATCCGCATCGACTCCCGGGAAACCTTCCAGAAAACCACGCAGTTCGTTGCTGAACTGATGCCTGAAATCGCCGATCGCCTGGAACACTACCCGGGCGAGAGGCCGATTTTCGACCTGTATGGCGTCGAAGACGAAATCCAGAAAGCCCTTGAGCGCAAAGTGCCGCTCAAGTCCGGCGGCTATCTGGTGGTCGATCCGGCGGAAGCCATGACCACCATCGACGTCAACACCGGGGCATTCGTCGGCCATCGCAATCTTGAAGAAACCATCTTCAAGACCAACCTCGAAGCTGCCACCGCGATTGCCCGTCAGCTGCGCCTGCGCAATCTGGGCGGGATCATCATCATCGACTTCATCGACATGGAAGATGAAGAGCACCAGCGTCAGGTGCTGCGTACCCTGGAAAAACAGCTCGAGCGTGATCACGCCAAGACCAACATCATCGGCATCACTGAGCTGGGCCTGGTGCAGATGACCCGCAAGCGCACCCGCGAAAGCCTGGAGCAAGTGCTGTGCGAGCCGTGCAGCAGTTGCCAGGGCCGCGGCAAGCTGAAGACCCCGGAAACCATCTGTTACGAAATCTTCCGCGAGATTCTGCGTGAAGCCCGTGCCTATCAGGCCGAGGGTTATCGGGTGTTGGCGAACCAGAAAGTGGTGGATCGACTGCTTGATGAAGAATCCGGTAACGTCGCCGAGCTTGAAGGGTTCATCGGTCGCACCATACGCTTTCAGGTCGAAACCATGTATTCCCAGGAACAATATGACGTGGTGCTGCTCTGAACCCTTGCGGCACATTTAATCCACAACGGCTGGCCTCAGCTTTTCGCAGTTTTTTCGCCATGGGAGCCAACTGACATGGAGCGTCTGACACGCATTCTGGCCGCACTTACCCGCTGGGGGTTGGGCCTGTGCGCGTTGGTTCTGGTGTTGATGGCGTTGTACGTCAGCCTCGGTCGGGAACTGACGCCGCTGGTGGCGGAGTACCGCGCGGACATCGAAGACAAGGCCAGTGCCGCCCTTGGCATGCCGCTACGGGTCGGCGAACTGGAAGGTAACTGGAGCGGATTTGCGCCGATCCTGCTGGCCCATGACGTGATGGTCGGCGACGGCGCCAATGCTTTGCGTCTGGACCGGGTGCGCGCCGTGCCGGATCTCTGGGCCAGCCTGCTGGCGCGCGAAGTACGCATCGCCCATCTGGAATTGAACGGTCTGAAGATCAGCCTCAAGGAAGCGCAGGACGGCACCTGGGTGCTGGAAGGTTTGCCGGTGCAGAACGATCAGCCGCTCAATCCCGAGCAACTGTTCAACCGCTCGCAGATGATTCAGCAACTGTCGGTGCTCGACAGTCAGGTGACCGTGCTGCCGCTGGACCACGCGCCGATGACGTTCACCTACGTCGGCCTCAACCTGAAAACCGGTGCCAGCCGGCAGCGTCTCGATGCGCGATTGACCTTGCCCGACGGGCAACCGGTGGCCATGAGCCTGCGCACACGGATCCGCCCCACGCAGTTGCCCGACAGCTCGGTGGAGGGTTATGTCAGCCTGCCGCAAAGCGACTGGTCGAAGTGGTTGCCCGAGCGTTTGACCCAGCAGTGGAATTTTTCCCGGATAAAGGCTGGTGGCGAGCTCTGGGTGAACTGGAATGACGGCGCCCTGCAGAGCGCCGCCATTCGTTTGAATGCGCCACAACTGAACGGCGCCTATGCCGAGCGCAAGCCGATCCAGATCAACAATCTGGCGCTCAACGGCTACTACCAGCGCGGCGATGACGGCGCGACCGTTACCCTCGATTCACTGGCGATGAACTTCGGCGAGACCCGCTGGGAATCCCATGTGCAGCTCAAGCAGACGGCAGCCACCGATAAAGTCGAAGAACTCTGGCATTTGCAGGCTGATCGCCTCGATCTGACGCCGATTACTCCGCTGCTGAATGCGCTGGGGCCGTTGCCGGAAGGTTTCGCTACCGTCGTCGACCACCTGAAAGTGACAGGTGGGCTGCGCAATGTGCTGCTGGATTTTCGTCCCAACGCCACCGACGGCTCGAAATTCAGCTTCGCTGCCAATCTGGATCAAGTCGGTTTCGACGCCTATCACGGTGCCCCGGCGGCGCGAAACGTCAGTGGCAGCCTCAGCGGCAACCTCGACGGTGGCGAGTTGCGCATGGACAGCAAGGATTTTGTCCTGCACCTCGATCCGATCTTCGCCAAGCCATGGCAATACATTCAAGCCAACGCCCGGTTGACCTGGAAACTCGACAAGGACGGTTTCACCCTGATCGCGCCGTACCTGAAGGTGCTCGGCGAAGAGGGCAAGATTGCTGGCGACTTCCTGATTCGCCTGCATTTCGACCATACCCAGGAAGACTACATGGACCTGCGCGTCGGCCTGGTCGATGGCGACGGTCGATACACTGCCAAATACCTGCCCGAAGTCCTCAGCCCGGCCCTCGACGAATGGCTGCGTACGGCGATCCTCAAGGGTGCGGTGGACCAGGGCTTCTTCCAGTACCAGGGTTCGCTGAGCAAAAATGCCAAGGACGTCGATCGCAGCATCAGCCTGTTCTTCAAGGTGCATGACGCCGAGCTGGCGTTCCAGCCGGGCTGGCCGCACGTGAGCAAGGTCAGCGGCGATGTGTTCATCGAGGACAGCGGTGTGCGCATCGTGGCCGACAAGGGCCAGTTGCTCGACACCCAGGTCAGCGATGTTTTCGTCAACATTCCCCATGTGCCGGCCGGGCAGCCTGTGCATCTGTTCCTCGACGGCGGTTTTGCCGGCGGGTTGGGCGATGGTCTGAAAATTCTGCAGACTGCACCGATCGGCACCGGTGAAACCTTCGCCGGTTGGGAAGGCGAGGGTGATCTGCAGGGTAAGGTCAAACTCGACATCCCGCTGGAAAAGGGCGATCTGCCGAAGATCCTCGTCGACTTCAAGACCGCCAATGCGCGTCTGAAACTGGCCGAGCCGAAGCTTGAGCTGAGCCAGCTCAAGGGGGATTTCCGCTTCGACAGCGCCAAGGGCCTGAGTGGGCAGAACATCGCCGCCAGGGCTTTCGACAAGCCCGTGACCGCGCAGATTTTCGCTGATGGCAGCCCGAACAGGCTCAAGACTCGGGTCGCGGCTTCCGGGCAGGTCGAGGTCAAGAAACTCACCGATTGGCTGGGCGTGACGCAGCCGTTGCCGGTGTCTGGGACCATTCCTTATCAGTTACAGGTCAACCTTGACGGTACCGACAGTCAGCTGACGGTCAGTTCCAGCATGAAAGGCGTGGCGGTGGATCTGCCGGCGCCGTTCGGCATGTCGGCCGAGCAGGGCCGTGACACCGTGTTTCGCATGACCCTGCAAGGCCCGGAGCGGCGTTACTGGGTCAGTTACGATCAACTGGCGAGCTTCACCTTCGCCGCGCCACCGGGCAATATCGCTGATGGCCGGGGCGAGCTGTTCCTCGGTACGGGCGACGCGGTCCTGCCGGATGCCAAGGGCCTGCGTATACGCGGTGTGCTGTCTGAGCTGGATGTCGGGCCGTGGCAGGATCTGGTCAACAAATACGCCGGTAACGATCCGGGTGGCAGCGCCAAGCAACTGCTCAACAGCGCCGATTTCAAAGTGGGCAAGCTCAGCGCATTCGGCACCATGCTCGATCAGGCTGCGGTGCAGGTCAATCGCAAGCCGTGGGCGTGGAACCTGTCGCTCGACAGTCAGCAGGCCAAGGGTTCGGCCAGCCTTCCCGATGCCAAAGGCGCACCGATCGCGGTCAATCTGCAATACGTACGGCTGCCGGCGCCGGACCCGGCGGTGCAGGCCGATGAGAATTCGCCCGATCCGCTGGTTTCCGTCGATCCGACGAAGATTCCCGCGCTGGATATCACCATCAATCAATTGTTTCTGGGCCAGGATCTGGTCGGCGGCTGGTCACTGAAGGTGCGTCCGACAGCCAAAGGCATCGCCCTGAACAACCTCGACATGGGCCTCAAGGGCATCCTGTTGCAGGGCAATGGCGGCTGGGAAGGTGCGCCGGGCTCGACCAACAGCTGGTTCAAGGGCCGGATCAGCGGCAAGAACCTCGCTGACGTGCTCAAGGGCTGGGGCTTTGCGCCGAGCGTGACCAGCGAAGAGTTCCACATGGACGTCGATGGCCGCTGGCCAGGCTCACCGGCATGGCTGGCGACCAAGCGCTTCTCCGGCACCCTGGATGCTTCGCTCAATAAAGGTCAGTTCGTTGAAGTGGAGGGCGGCGCGCAGGCGTTGCGGGTGTTCGGTCTGCTCAACTTCAACTCCATCGGTCGCCGACTGCGTCTGGACTTCTCCGACTTGTTTGGCAAAGGCTTGAGCTACGACCGGGTCAAGGGCCTGCTGGTGGCCAACGCCGGTGTGTATGACACTCGCGAGCCGATCCGCCTGACCGGTCCGTCGAGCAACATTGAGCTTAACGGTACGCTGGACCTGGTCCGTGAGCAGGTCGACGCCAAGTTGCTGGTGACGTTGCCGGTGACCAACAACCTGCCGATTGCGGCGCTGATCGTCGGCGCGCCGGCGGTCGGCGGGGCGTTGTTCCTGATCGACAAGCTGATCGGTGATCGCGTGGCGCGCTTCGCCAGCGTCAAATACACCGTCAAAGGGCCGTGGAAAGAGCCGAAAATCACCTTCGACAAGCCTTTTTAACTAGCAGAAACTACCCCTTGGTAGGAGCTGCCGAAGGCTGCGATCTTTTGATCTGGTTTTTAAAAGCAAAATCAAAAGATCGCAGCCTGCGGCAGCCCCTACAGTGATAAGTGGATCCCCTATCAGGAAACGGCCATGTCTTTAGCGGTGATTCAAATGGTCAGCCAGAGCGATGTGCTGGCCAATCTGGCCCAGGCCCGACGCCTGCTCGAGCAGGCCGCGGCCGGCGGTGCGAAGCTGGCAGTGCTGCCGGAAAACTTCGCCGCCATGGGCCGTCGCGACATTGCCGACATCGGCCGCGCCGAAGCGCTCGGCGAAGGCCCGATCCTGCCATGGTTGAAACAGACCGCCCGCGACCTCAAGTTATGGATAGTGGCCGGCACGTTGCCGTTGCCGCCACTTGGGCAGCCGGACGCCAAGTCCCACGCCTGTTCGCTGCTGGTCAACGATCAGGGTGAAACCGTGGCGCGGTATGACAAGTTGCACCTGTTCGACGTCGATGTGGCGGACAATCGCGGGCGGTATCGCGAATCCGATGACTATGCTTATGGCAGTGGTGTTGTGGTGGCGGATACGCCGGTCGGCCGGGTCGGTCTGACCGTGTGCTATGACCTGCGCTTTCCGGAGCTGTACAGCGAATTGCGCGCCGCCGGTGCCGAGTTGATCACGGCGCCATCGGCATTTACGGCGGTGACCGGTGCGGCGCATTGGGATGTGCTGATTCGTGCCCGGGCCATCGAGACTCAGTGCTATGTGTTGGCGGCAGCACAGGGCGGGACCCACCCGGGACCGCGGGAAACCTTCGGTCACGCAGCGATCATCGATCCGTGGGGCCGGGTGCTGGCGCATCAGGATCAAGGCGAAGCGGTGTTGTTGGCCGAACGCGACAGTGATGAACAGGCGTCTATCAGGGCGCGAATGCCGGTGACGAATCATCGGCGGTTTTTCTCGCAGGGCGCACAGCGGCCTGCTTCAGAACATGAATTTAAGGCGTAAACCTATGAGCGAGTTGTTGTCCTCAGTCAGTGATCACCTGTTGGCGCCCGGCGGCGTGACCATCGAGAGCCTGCAAGGCGTGCTCGGTGACCTGGCAGGCCCGGGCATCGATGCGGCCGACCTGTATTTCCAGGGTCAGATCTCCGAGTCGTGGTCGCTGGAAGACGGTATCGTCAAGGAAGGCAGCTTCAACCTCGACCAGGGTGTCGGGGTGCGTGCGCAGTCCGGTGAGAAGACCGGTTTTGCCTACAGCAACGCGATCACTCTCGAAGCCCTCGGCGCTGCGGCCCGTGCTGCGCGTTCGATCTCCCGTGCCGGGCAGAATGGCACGGTGCAGGCATTCACCACTCAGGATGTCGTGCAGTTGTATGCGCCGGACAACCCCCTGGAAGTGCTGAGCCGCGCCGAGAAAGTCGAGTTGCTCAAGCGCATCGATGTCGCCACGCGCGCCCTCGATCCACGGATTCAGCAGGTCAGCGTGAGTATGGCCGGGGTCTGGGAGCGTATTCTGGTGGCGTCCACCGACGGTGGTCTGGTCGCCGATGTGCGTCCGCTGGTGCGTTTCAATGTCAGTGTGATCGTCGAGCAGAATGGTCGTCGCGAGCGCGGCGGGCATGGCGGTGGCGGGCGGACCGACTACCGTTATTTCCTCGCTGAAGACCGCGCCATGTCGTATGCCCGTGAAGCGCTGCGTCAGGCTCTGGTGAACCTGGAAGCGATTCCGGCACCGGCCGGTACCTTGCCGGTGGTATTGGGTTCGGGCTGGTCCGGCGTGCTGTTGCACGAAGCGGTCGGCCACGGTCTGGAAGGTGACTTCAACCGCAAGGGCAGCTCCGCCTACAGCGGGCGCATGGGCGAAATGGTTGCTTCCAAGCTGTGCACCATCGTCGATGACGGCACGCTGAGTGGTCGTCGCGGCTCGCTCAGCGTCGACGACGAAGGCACCCCGACCGAGTGCACCACACTGATCGAAAACGGCGTGCTCAAGGGTTACATGCAGGACAAGCTCAACGCGCGCCTGATGGGCGTGGCCCGTACCGGCAACGGTCGTCGCGAGTCCTACGCGCATCTACCGATGCCGCGCATGACCAACACCTACATGCTCGGCGGCGAAAGTGATCCGGCGGAAATCATTGCTTCGGTGAAGAAAGGTATCTACTGCGCCAACCTTGGCGGCGGTCAGGTCGACATCACCAGCGGCAAGTTCGTGTTTTCCACCAGCGAGGCGTACCTGATCGAAGACGGCAAGATCACCGCGCCGGTCAAGGGCGCGACGTTGATCGGCAACGGCCCCGAGGCGATGAGCCGGGTGTCGATGGTCGGTAACGATTTGGCGCTGGACAGCGGTGTGGGCACGTGTGGCAAGGACGGGCAGTCGGTGCCGGTGGGTGTCGGTCAGCCGACGCTGAAGATCGATGCGATTACCGTGGGTGGCACGGGCGCATAAATAAACTGGCTGTAGGAGCTGCCGCAGGCTGCGATCTTTGCTTTTAAAAGATCAAAAGATCGCAGTTGCGGCAGCTCCTGCAGGGGCGAGATATCAACGCAGACCGCGTTGCGTATCGTCCAGCTCACGGATGTACTTGAAGATCTTGCGGCTGGAAGCAGGAGGTTTGTTGTGTGCAACCTCGTGCTGAGCCTGACGGATCAGGGAACGCAACTGCTGGCGATCGGCGTCCGGGTACTCGACGACGAATTTCTCCAGCACGGCATCGTCACCGGCGATCAGGCGGTCGCGCCAGCGTTCGAGATTATGGAAACGCTCGTTGTACTGACGGGTGGAGGCATCGAGTTGATCGAGCAGAACCAGAATCGCGTCAGTGTCCTGATCGCGCATCAGTTTGCCGATGAACTGCAGGTGCCGTTTACGCGCGATGTTCGCGGTGTGCTTGGGCGCATCGGCCAGAGCCCGGCGCAAAGCGTCGGTCAATGGCAGTTTTGCC
>Ga0308163_10004753_pt1 | contig 10656 bp, 10 predicted proteins | sample PhyTR1_FD_201037 | JGI IMG/M metagenome (GOLD analysis project Ga0308163, IMG submission 201037) | Phyllosphere microbial communities from UC Gill Tract Community Farm, Albany, California, United States - DLSLT.R1 | ecosystem: Host-associated > Plants > Phyllosphere > Unclassified | place: USA... | reverse complement strand
CAAAAGATCGCAGCCTTCGGCAGCGCCTACATTGGTCCCTGTAGGAGCTGCCGAAGGCTGCGATCTTTTGATTACACCTCAATATCCGCGGTTGAAATCCACTTCCCCGCGCAGCGCTTCACCGGCCTGATACGCCTTCAGGTTTTCGACGAACAACTGCACCATCAACGCCGGCGATGTCGGTGCCGAGCTGTGCCCGGTCAGCAGCAGGCCCCAGGCGGTCCAGAACGGATGGCGTTGCGGCAACGGCTCCTGACGGCAGACGTCGATCACCGCGCCCGCCAGATGTCCTTCCTTCAAGGCTTCCACCAGATCGGCATCGACCACCGCCACGCCGCGGCCGACGTTGATGAACAGTCCGGTCGGCTTGAATTGCTTGAACAGCGCCGCGTCGTAGATATCGTGAGTGTGCGCGGTGTTCGGCAGCAGGTTGACCACGTAATCGACCTCGCCCACCAGCCGTGGCAGATCCGCCATCGCACCGACTTCAACGAACGGTGCCTGCTCGCGAGCGCTGCTGGCGATGCCATACAGCTCGACGCCGAACGGCAGCAGGAACTGCGCCACGCTTTGGCCAATGTCACCGGTGCCGACGATCAACACCTTGCGCCCGACCAGACTCTGACCGGTGCGGTTGTCCCACTTGCGCTCGACCTGGCTGACCAGACGCGCCAGCACTTCACGCTCGTGACCGAGCATGTAGGTCAGGATGTATTCGGCCATCACCTGACCGAAGATCCCCACCGCGCGGGTCAGGCGATAATCGCGGCGCAAGCCGTCGGCGAGCAGCGGCGTGATGCCGGCCCAGGTCGATTGCAGCCATTGCGGTTGATGGCCCTGACGCAACAGCGTCGCCAGCAGATCCGGCTGCCCCAGCCACACCGGGCAATCGGCAGCCTGACGGGCCAGTTCGGCGGAGTCGCCACTGGTCAGTACTTCAAGTTCGGGGGCCGCCTGACGCAGCAGCCGGGCGTACACCGCGTGGTCGTGTTCAGCAATCAGAACGCGCATCTTCAAACCTTTCGCAAACCGTGCAGGCAACCGCCGAAGGAGTCGCGCTCCTTCGTGGCGGTCGTCGCCGTAAAATCAGTTCCAGGGTGGCAAGAGGCCCAGAACAGGGCCTCGCAGATCAGACCGGGTCGTTGCGTCGCAGCAACTCTTCGGGCAGGTGTTCGATGTACTCGTCCTCGGCCGGCGGCATCTGCAGGTGATAGCCCTGCTTGTCGAGGTTTTCCAGGACTACGACGATGTCCTCGCTGGCCAGCTTGCGCTCAGGCGACAGGACCAGATCGAAAGAATGTTTCGGCTTGCCGAACGCCAACATCAGCGGTTCCGGCACGCGCTCCAGAGCATCGCTCTTGAGCACATAAAGGTACATCCCGCTTCGCTTGGAGCTTTGGTAAATGGAACAAATACGTTTCAAGGCTGTTCTCCGGCGGTGGCCAGGCTGTCGAGCAGCTTCTGGCCCATGAGTTCGCGGCGCCAGCCACGCAGCGACTCAGGCAATTGATAAGGCCCCTCGGGGAAGCCGCTTTTGACCAGGGCTTCGAGGGTTTTCTTGCGCAGCATCAGTTCCGGCGCGATGCCCAGGCGTTCGGCTTCGACCTGGCCGAGGGCGCGCAGTTGCTTGATCAGCGCGGCGGCTTCGACCGGCAAGGGCTCCGGCACCGCCAGCGGCCATTGATCAGGCCCCACACTGCCAGAGCGCTTGATCAGATCAAGCAGAAATTGGCCGTCCTGACGCACGGTACGTGGGTGCATGTCTTCGATTTTGCCCAGCGCCACGAGGTTGTCCGGTTGCGTGCGGGCCAGCGGCCACAGCGAGTGCTCACGGACGATGCGGTTGCGCGGCAGATTGCGCGCGCGGGCTTCACGCTCGCGCCAGGCGCACAGCTCACGCAATACCGCGAGTTGCGCACGGGACAGTTTCCACGCCAGTTTGGCCTCACGATAGACCTCGTACGGGTCGGTCTCGCGGCGCAGGTTGGCCACCAGTTCGGCGCCGTCCTCCAGCACCCAGGCGAACTTGTCGTCGGACAGTTTCGGCCGCAGTTGTACGAAAACTTCCGCCAGATGCACCGCATCTTCAGCGGCATAGCTGATTTGCGTGTCGGACAGCGGGCGCTGTAACCAGTCGGAACGGGTTTCGCCCTTGGGCAGTTCAATGCCGAGCACTTCCTGCACCAGCCGCGAATAGCCCATCGAGAACCCGAGGTTCAGGTAGGCCGCCGCCAGTTGCGTGTCGAACAGCGGTGCCGGCAGGCTGCCGGTCAGACGCATCAGTACCTCGAGGTCTTCGCTGCAGGCGTGCAGGACTTTGAGCACCGCCGGGTTTTCCAGCAATGCCGCCAGCGGTTGCCAGGCGTCGATGGTCAGCGGATCGATCAGGTAGGCGCGTTTGCCGTCGCCGACCTGCAACAGGCCGGCAATCGGGTAGAAGGTGTCGACCCGCATGAATTCGGTGTCGAGGGCAACGAAGGGCAGCTGCTGCCACTCGGCGCAAAACTGCGCGAGGCTTTCGTTGTCGCGAATCCAGTGAATATCGATGGCCACACGGCTCTCCCTTGAAGAATGGCGCGCAGTATATATCGCCGCTGGTGTTTTACGCGCCTGCGCTGGGCCAGAGCTGTAACGAAATGTCCTGCCAGGCAGAAAGAATAGTCTTACAGCGTGGTCAGCAAGAGGAATACGATCCTCCCCCTGTAGGAGCTGCCGCAGGCTGCGATCTGTTGATCTTGATCTTGATCTTGAAAAACAAAATCAAAAGATCGCAGCCTTCGGCAGCTCCTACACGGGGAGATTCATATTTAGTTTTTAAATAGTACTCGGGAAATCTGATTTGCCGATACATGCGGCGCGCCGCCTAATCGACAGCCTCCGCAACCCAGAGTCTGCCGATGGAAAACGTTCGCGCCACCGCTCGCCCCGCTGTCTGGCTGATGCTCGGTATCATGCTCGTCGCGCTCAATCTGCGCCCGTCGATGGCCGCGGTCGGCCCCTTGCTGTCGGCCATACGCGGCGACATTCCCCTGAGTTTCAGCCTGGCTTCGCTGCTGACCATGCTGCCGGTAATGGCAATGGGGCTGGCAATGTTTTTCGGCGTCGGCATCAGTCGGCGTCTGGGCGAGCAGCGCACGGTGATCCTGTCGCTGTTGATTATCGGGCTGGCGACACTGTCGCGGCTGTGGCTCGATTCGGCGGCGCAGTTGATTGGCAGCGCGGTACTGGCGGGGATGGGCATCGCCTTGGTTCAGGCGTTGATGCCAGCGCTGATCAAGTCACGCTTTCCCGACAGCGTGGCGCTGTGCATGGGTTTGTATGTGACCTCGATCATGGGCGGCGCCGCACTGGCCGCCTCGTTTGCGCCACTGGTGAGGGTGCAGACCGGCAGCTGGCGCATCGGGCTGGCAATCTGGGCGGTGCTGGCCTTGCTCGCGTTGCTGGTCTGGTGGACACAACCGACCACGTCATCCAGGCAGAACACGCCAGTAGGAAAACAATCGTTCTTCGGCAATTCCCGCGCGTGGTTACTCGCTGTCTTCTTCGGTCTGGGTACAGCGTCCTACACCTGCGTACTCGCCTGGCTGGCGCCGTATTACGTGGAGCAAGGCTGGAGCGAACAACACGCCGGTCTGCTGTTGGGTTTTCTGACGGCCATGGAAGTGATTTCCGGGCTGCTGACACCGGCCATCGCCAACCGCAGCCGTGATCGACGCATGGTTCTGGCGGCGTTGCTGCTGCTGATCATTGGCGGCTTCTGTGGGCTGGTCCTCAGCCCGCAACACCTGAGCCTGCTATGGCCGTGCCTGCTGGGACTGGGCATTGGCGGACTGTTTCCGATGAGTCTGATCGTCTCGCTCGATCACCTCGACAACCCGCAACGCGCCGGTGGCCTGACCGCGTTCGTGCAAGGCATCGGCTACTTGATCGCCGGGCTTTCGCCGCTGTTGGCCGGCATCCTCCGCGACCGCCTCGGCAGCTTCGAATGGGCGTGGTGGTCGCTGACCGCAGTGATGATCGTGATGCTGCTGATGGTGCTGCGCTTCGATCCCCGGCAGTACGCCCGACACATTCATTGAGGCCGAACAGCCTCGCTGGCTAGAGGCTTCTTGCCATCTTTCTGCGGTTTGTCTGGCGACGTCGTGTTACTAAAACTTTCTGTCCCACAACTGACATTGAATCGTCCTACAAGGCTTTGTCCTGGCACCATCGTTCCGTTACGATCATGCGCACACGTTTGCGCGGATTCAGCGCAAGGAGCACAGCGAGACGGAACGGATGCTGAACAGTAACTTGCTTCGAAAGCTCGACATGCAGGACCTCATGGTGTTTCTCGCCGTGTATGAGCAGAGCAGCGTCACCGACGTCTCGGAAACGCTGTGCGTCAGCCAGTCCACCGTCAGCTATTGCCTGAAAAAATTGCGCACCAGTTTCGAAGATGAACTGTTCATCAACACTCGCACCGGCATGCGCCCCACCTACAAGGCCGGCACCATGTACGGCCACGTGCAAAAGATCCTCGAAAGCATCAACCTGTGCCACGCCGGCGCCCCGACGTTCGATCCGACCCGGCAAGCGGTGACCTTCAATATCTGTGCCCCGGAATACTTCGAGCAACTGGTGTTGCCGCGTCTGTTGAAGCGTTTCGACTTCGACGATTTGCCGGTGATGGTCAACATGCACAAGTTCGAGACCGACGTGCCCGCCGACGAACTGCGCGACGGCAGCCTCGATCTGGTGATCGGCTTCGGCCCCAACTTCCACCGCAGCCACACCGACCTCAAGTCGCGGATGTTGCTGGAGGACGATCTGGTCTGTGTCTTCGACAAACGCGCCACACCGCTGGAACCGCGCCTGAGTCTGCAGGCCTTCACCGAACGACGGCACGTGTTCCCGACACCGTGGACTTCCACCACCAACATGGTCGACGGCTGGCTGGCGCGTCAGGCGCAGAAACGGCAGATCGTCGCGCGCTCCAACAGCTACAGTGCGGCATTAAAGATGATCACCGGCACTGACTTCATCCTCACCCTGCCCCGGCGCATCCAGCGCCTGCTGACCAATGAAGCGGTGTTCAATCACTGCGAGGCGCCAAACGGCCTGCCGGGGTTTACCCTCGACATGCAGTGGAGCCAGGCCGCCGATCAGGACAGCGCCAACGTCTGGCTGCGCGAACAGGTGATCAAGGTGTGCAGTGAGCTGGAAGCGGCCTGAGTCCTACACGCCGATGGCAGTTTTGGTGTAGGAATCGCGGTCGATATCGAGCAACTCAACGCACAACTGCACTTCAACCCCGCTCGGCCATTCGCACAGATCCTGCAACACCGCCAGCAAGCTCTCCGAGAGCTGCTTCTTGATCTGTGGCGAACGACCGCTGAGCAGCGCGAGCTTCACGTGGACAAAGGCGCGCTCGCCCATGCCGGTACCGACCTTGAAGGTCTCGACCTTCACCGCCCGGCTCTTGATATCGAACTCCGCCGCAAACTGACCGGAAGCCACCAGCGTGTTGTTGAGCCGGATCAACGCCACATCGGCGTTCAACTGCGGCAAGTTGGCGGTGTATTCCATGTGCAGGTGTGGCATGGCAGTGCTCCAGTCAATCGGCAGAAAGGTCGTACATATACCACAGCACCGCCCTACTCTCCTGCGGGTTTTTCTGACGGTATCGAGGTTACCGTCTGACGCACTGCCAGGGTTTCCCAGAGCGCGACCAACACCACGATCGCCGTGGTCAGCGCCCCGAGCATCAGCGCCGAAAACCAGTGGTTCAACGCCAGTGGCAGCGCCAGCGTGAGCAACACCAGCCCGGCCACATGCGACAACGGCGGCAGCGGCCGGTCGGACATGACCCACTTGAACAGCGCATTGCCCAACAGAAACAGCCATGGTCCGCCCACGATCACCAGAATGCCGGCGTCACTGGCGTGATCCGGGTGCACCAGCACCAACTCGTCGGCTACTGCACTGACGATCACCCCGGCGACGATCAGCACATGCAGGTACGTGTAGGCGATTCGCGCCTGACGCCCGGGATCGCTCGAATGCGCGATGCGGTGATGCGCACGCTCGGCACCGCTGTCGAAGTACACCCACCACATGCCGATGCTGCCCAGCACCGCCACCAGAAACGCGATGACCCCGGTGACGCTCAGCGTCAGCTCGGCGAACGTCGCGCCGGTGACCAGCAATGATTCCCCCAAGGCAATGATCACAAACAGTGCGCAGCGTTCGGCCATGTGATTGCCTTCGACGTTCCAGTCGCTCAGCGACGAACGCCCCAGCCCCGGCACCCAGAAATACAGCGAAGGTGAAATCAGCTCGATCAGCAGCGCCAGCGCCCAACACAGCAGACGCTGCTGGCCTTCGAGAAACGCCCCCGCCATCCAGAACACCCCGGAAAACATCAGCCACGCCAGAATGCGCTGGAAATTGCGGGTCATGCCCAGCGATTCGCCGCGTACCGCCCAGATCGCGAACAGCGTGCGCCCGACCTGCATGAATACGAACGCCGAGGCAAACATCAGCCCGCGCTCGGTGAAGGCCTGGGGAATCGATGACGACAGCAACAGGCCGGCGATCATCAGCCCGAACAATCCGACACGGATCGGCAGTTTTTCCGGGTCGAGCCAGTTGGTGATCCACGAGGTGAAAATCCACACCCACCACACCGCGACCATCAGCAGCGCTACCCGCACTGCGCCGAGTATCGACAAATCCGCGAGCAGCGAATGCGACAACTGAGTCACGGCAAAGACGAACACCAGATCGAAAAACAGCTCGACCATGCCGACCTTGCCGCTGTCGAGACTGCCGCGCCCACGCAGCAACGAACGGGAAATGCCCATGGGATAGGTCTCCACCCGGGGATCATTGCCATTGAGCAAAGCAGCCCGGCCAGACGAACGCAACCCCCGTGTAGGAGTGAGCCTGCTCGCGATGAGGGCGTGTCAGTCACATCAATGTTGTCTGACCCAGCGCTTTCGCGAGCAGGCTCACTCCTACAGGAGATTGGTGTTGGGAATCAGGGTGCGGTCAGTGGCCGCTCACTCATGAACGCCTCAAGCCGCGAACGCAGCCAGCGCTCGGCCGGATCGCTGTCGACATGACTGAGCCAGACCATCGACAGATCGAGCATCGGGGTCTTGAACGGAAACGGTTCCTTGAACAACCGGCCAGAGGCGGCCATGGCTTCGGCGGTGTAGTCCGGCAGGCTGGCAATCAGATCGGTACCGGCCAGCAACGCCGGCAACGCACTGTATTGCGGCACCGACAGCACCACATGCCGAGTGCGGCCGATCTCCGCCAGCCACTCATCGGCATAGCCGCTGATGTTGGCGGTGTGGGACACCAGCACGTGCGGGCGTGAGCAGTATTCATCGAGGGTCAGTGGTGATTCCGAGGCATCGGCGCGCAGGATGCTCGGCTGGATATGCCGCAGCAGTTTGCGCTTGGCATTGGCCGGCAGGCCTCGGGTCTGGCTGATGCCGACGGTGATGTCGCCGGCGGCCAGCAGGTCAGGGATGCGCCAGTAATCAACGTGTTGCACCACGAATACGACTTTCGGCGCCTCTTGGCGCAAGGCGCGCAACAGCGGTGGCAACAGACCGAACTCGACATCATCGGAAAGGCCGATGCGAAAGGTCATGTTGCTCACGGCAGGATCAAAATGATGGGTCAGGCTCAGCGCCACCGACAGCGAATCGAGGGCCGGCGAAAGATGCCGGAAGAGTTCCTCGGCGCGGGCGGTCGGCTCCATGCGATGGCCGACGCGGATGAACAAGGGATCGTTGAACATCGCGCGCAAGCGATTGAGCGCCGAACTGATGGTCGGCTGGCCGAGAAACAGCTTCTCCGCCGCCCGGGTCACGTTGCGTTCGAGCATCAAGGTTTCGAACACCACCATCAGGTTGATGTCGGCCTTGCGTAGTTCATTTCGATTCATCCATTGCCCCCCGATCCCCAGACTGCGGGCAGTGTATGAAGCCCTTGGGACTGGCGTCTATCAGACGATTGGCCGCTTGTTGAACAATTTCACTGCACCGTCAGTGTTTTCAATCCCAGGCCCATGACGCGCGCGTCGTCGTTGAAGCCGAGATTTTTCGGGCTGACGGCATCGGGCAGATGCAGCCGGACATTCAAATATTCCTCGGCGGTCTGCGCCGTGCTGAGCGGAATTTCCAGCCGATTGCCCTGCGCCTGGGTCAGACGCGTCGAATACGCCTCCACACCATTGATGCTGACGATCACCCGCTGGCTGAGATTCGGCGGCATGGCGAACGCTACGACATCGATCACGATCGCACGCGTCCCGGGCGCGACGCGCAGCAGCAGTTCCGCATCCTGCCCTTCGCTCCAGGTGCCCCACGCTTCCGGTGTGGACCAGCCTTTGACCAGTTGCCGGGTGCTGTGATTGAACGTCTGCACCAGGCCCGGCTGGCTCAACGGTATTGGCGACATCGCCCGGCCCTGATCGACCATCGCCAGGCATTGAGCGCAGTGTTTCCAGCCCGGCGCCAACACGACAAAGTCGTCGACTCGGGTCAACAGATCGGTATCGCTGTGAATGCTTTTTACCGCCAGCGCCAATGCGTCGTCATCGAGTATGTACAGGGAATCGGTGTCGTATTGACCGCTGGCAAGCTGGCTTTGCGTCGTGCGTTGAAGCTTTTCCAGTGCCTTGGGGCTCGTACGCCCCAGGTAGGCCGCATCGGTTTTCAGCCCGTGGGTGGCGGCGAAATCGGCAATCGCCTGCCATTGGTCCGGCTGATTTTTCGGTGTCACGGCACGGATGCTCTTGTAATGCGCCGCTGCACTGTCCCAGAACGGGTCATGCATCGGGCTGACCCAGGCCGCAGCTTCCGGGACCATTTTCGTCGCTCTCAAACCGGCCCAGGCAATCCGCGTATCGGCGACTTGCACCAGCAGCGCCAACGTCAGCAACCCCATGGCAATACGCGGGCGATAGCCGCGCACCACCAGATAAGTGAGCAGTATCACGATGACGTAAAACACCGGCCAGAACATCCGTCCCGAGGCGCGAAAAATGTTCGAAAGCCCCACCACGAACTTCGGTAATGGATAACTGAAGGTCTGCAGGCCGACACCGATCTGGTTCGACAGCGCGAACAGCGTCAACCCGAGCATCGCCCAGAACAGCAACGGGCGACGGCTCAGCAGCGCCTTCAGCGAAATGCCGCTGCGGTACCCGCCGATCAAAGCCAATGGCACCAACAACAGCACGCCAAGCCCCAGATAATTGAAACCTTCGTAATCGCCGCCGGCCGTGGGAATGTCGGTCAGGACAAACGACCAACCGTCCGCATCCACCAGCGACAGCAGATTCATTCGATAGAAGCCAAAGCCACCGCTCACCGTGCCACCGGAAAGACTGAAATAACCCGCCTGCCAGCAACACACGCTCACCAGCGCGAACAAGCTGACCAGCTCGATCAGTACCTGACGGCGGCTCAGCTTGCCAGCCCACAGTTTGCCGAACAGATCCGCCACCCAGATCAGCGCCACCATGCCCAACAGGTAGGCGTGGACCAGCGCCGTCACGGCCAGCAACGCGCCCCACGCCAGGCGCCGGCGCTGCAACACCGGGTGCAGCGCCAGATACAGCGCCGCGAGAATCAGAAAGTGCCCGACCAGCGAAAGATGCCCACCGGTACGCAGAAACATTGGCGGCGAAAACACCAGGAGTCCGGCGCCGAGCAGGCGCAACACAGGGTTGTCGGTAATCAGGCCGAGCAGCTTCCAGGCAAACCAGGCTTGTAGAACGAAGCACAGCAACAACCACATGCCGAAGTACTGGAACGTCTCCGGCAGCCACCCGTTGAACGGCTTGAACAACAGCGCCAGCAGCGGATTGGAATCGGAAAAAATAATCGCGCTGCCCAGTTCCATCCCATAGGACGGGTTCAGCCCGAGGGGAAAGGTCCAGGGCGAATGGCGAAAGAACGCCCAGCCCAGGTAATGCGTCGCCGGATCACCGTCCTTGAGCCAGGCAATGTTTTGCGGGTCGAGGGCACGCGGGCCGATCACCAGAAAAAACGCCAGCGCCCCCAGCAGGATCGGCAACAGCGCCAAGGCCGGGTGCTTGTTCAAGCCCGTCATCGATACGTCCAGAAGTTATGCAGCACGAAGGTGAACGCCGGAATGATCAGTGTCACAGCGCCGATGCCCAGCAAATAGTGCAGTCCGGCGATCTGCGCCGCCCACGCGACGAACATCGCCAACAGAAAACCGCCGCAGGACACCAGCATGAAGCGCGCCAACGTTCTGCCATGCAGCCGGGCGGAAAAACTCCAGGTGGTATTGATCACATAGGACACCACCGTCGCCACGGCAAATGCCACACCGTTGGCGAGCGGCGGTTCAGGCGCAACAAAATTGATGAACAGCACCGCCACCAGCGCATGCAGGGCGGTGACGAACAGACCGGTCACGGCAAAGCGCAAACCGCGCTGGATCAACGCTGATCGGTCGGCTGAGGTCACGGTTTGCGCGCCAGCACAAAGACGCTCAGACCGGCCAGGCGGTTCATGCCCATCAGCGGCAACTCAAGGCTGCAGAGGGTCTTGAGCAGGCCGTTGACCAGCGGATGATGGCGTTTGAGCTGAGACTGCGGTGCCGCAGCCTGCGGGCCTTTGGGCA
>Ga0308163_10004751_pt1 | contig 10657 bp, 7 predicted proteins | sample PhyTR1_FD_201037 | JGI IMG/M metagenome (GOLD analysis project Ga0308163, IMG submission 201037) | Phyllosphere microbial communities from UC Gill Tract Community Farm, Albany, California, United States - DLSLT.R1 | ecosystem: Host-associated > Plants > Phyllosphere > Unclassified | place: USA... | reverse complement strand
CCGCCGCATATCTGAAGGGTAATTTCGAACAGGACGTCCTCGGCATGCGGTTCAGCGGCAATGCCGGCGTTCGCTATATCAAGACGACCGACAAGGGCACCGGCACCAACATCAGCCGCCAGACGCGGATCCGTCCCGGCACGGGCGTGCCCGGTATTCCCGCAGTGATCGAGACGGTCACGCTTGCGGCAAACTCGCTGTCGTTGAAGAACAGCTACACCGACTGGCTTCCCGCGTTCAACGGCGCGCTGGAAATCACGCCGAACCTGACCTTCCGCGCCAACTGGGCCCGCAATCTCGCCCGTCCCAAGCCGACCGATCTGGTCCCCAACGTCAATTGTCTCGACGACTCCACCGATATCACCGGGCTCCAGGACGCCTGCACGGCGGGCAATCCCGATCTCGTGCCGTATCGCGCCGATCAATGGGAAGTGAACCTCGGCTGGTTCCCGAACAAGGACACCGCGGTCAGCATCGGCTATTTCAAGAAATACGAGAAGAGCTTCGTCATCTCGAACGTGACGCGTGGCGATGTCGATCTTTTCCAGGACGGTTCGCTGTTCACGGTGCGCCAGCCGGTCAACGGGTTCGGCGCGTTGCTGGACGGGATCGAAGGGAGCGTACAGACCGCCTTCACGTTCCTCCCCGCACCGTTCGATGGTCTCGGGGCCAGCGGCAACTTCACCTATGCGCGCGCGATCCGGACCAACCTGACCAACGTCGCCACCGGTCAACCGCTCAACGACTATCCCGGCCTGTCGAAATGGACCGCGAATGCGAGCATCTTCTACGACAAGGATTGGCTCAACATCCGCGTCAACTACAATTACCGATCGAACTGGCTGGCGGTCGTGTCCGACGTCAACTTCGACAACAGCCCGATCTATCGTCGCGGCGAAGGCTATTTCGATGCCAAGGTGACGTTCCGGTTCCCCGAGCAGCACACCCAGTTGTTCATGGAGATCCAGAACATCAACAAGGAGTCGTCGGCGAGCTACATCGACAAGGCTCGGCCGGTGGAATATTATTACGCCGGCCAGCGGTTCTTCGCCGGTCTCCAGCTAAAATTCTAGAGCGCTCCCTCCTCGGCCGACCGCCGCAAGACGGTCGGCCATTTTTTCTCGGTTTTCCAATCGTGTAGCGCGGCCGGAATCGACGCAAGATTCGCCGATTGCCAGCATGTAGGAGGCCGTCTTATGGAGTGGGCATGAACACTTCCACGACGAACATCGACAAGTCGGAGTCGGCCGGTAACGGCGTCGGTGCCGGCAGCCAGACCCTCATGCGCGGGCTCGACCTGATCGAGGCGGTCAGCCACGAGGTGCTGACGCTGAGCGAACTCGCCGTGAAGCTCGACCTGACCAAGAGCACGACGCACCGGCTGCTGAGTGCGCTGGTCGATCGCGGGTATCTCGCCTTCACGCCGCGCTCCGGATACCGGCTCGGGCCCAAGCTGTTGCTACTCGGCACGCTTGCGCAGGCGCAGGCCGATCTGGTGCAGGTCGCACGACCCTATCTGGAGGAGCTGGCCGCCTCGACCGAGGACACCGTCCATCTCGGCGTGTTCGATGGCGACTTCGCGCTGTATCTCGACAAGGTGCCGGGGCGGCGGCGGATCACGATTTCGAGCCGGGTCGGCGATCGCCAGCCGCTCAGTTCGACCGGCCTAGGCAAGGCGCTGATGATCGATTCCCCCCCCAAATATTGGCAGGAGCGCTTCGACGCGGACCAGGCGGCGGGTGCGCCCAGGGCCGACGCGAAAGTGTGGCGCGAGCGGATGCAGGGTTATGCGACATGCGGCCGTGCGTTCGATCTCGAGGAGAACGAGGATCAGATCCGCTGCGTCGCCGCTCCGATCCGCGACGCCGCGGGCAAGATCGTCGGCGCGATCAGCGTGTCGAGCGCGGCGCAATATATGAGCGACGACCGCATGACGACGCTGACCGACGAGGTGCGCGGCACCGCGGGCGCGATCAGCCGCGAGCTCGGCTTCGAGCCGCCAATCGACTGAATTTAAGGGAGAAGATGATGTTGCTCGAAGGCAAGACCGTGCTGGTGACCGGCGCATCGGCAGGGATCGGCCGTGCGGTCGCGATCGGCTGCGCAGGACATGGCGCGGACGTCGCGCTGAATTTCGCGCGCGACGTGGCCGGTGCCGAGAGCGCGGTCGCGGAGATCGAGGCGCTCGGTCGGAAAGCCGTCGCGATCCAGGGCGACGTCGCCGATCCGGATACCGCGCGCGACTTCATCGACAAGGCCGTAGCGGCGCTCGGGCGGGTCGACGTGTTCGTCAACAACGCCGGGATCTGCCCGTTTCACGCATTCCTCGACATGCCGGTCGAGACGTTCGAGCGGACCATGCGCGTCAACCTCCACGGCGCCTATTACATGGTGCAGGCCGCGGCGAACCAGATGGTGAAGCAGGGCGACGGCGGGTCGATCATCGCGATGTCGTCGATCTCGGCTTTGGTCGGCGGCGAGTATCAGACGCATTACACGCCGACCAAGGCGGGGCTGCATTCGCTGATGCAGTCGGTCGCGATCGCGCTCGGCAAGCACGGCATCCGCTGCAACTCGCTGTTCCCGGGGACGATCCTGACGGACATCAACAAGGACGATCTCGCCGACGAGGCCAAGCGGTCGTACATGGAAAAGCGCATTCCGCTCGGCCGGCTGGGCAAGCCCGACGATCTGGTCGGGCCGACGGTGTTTCTGGCCTCCGATCTCGCGCAATACGTCACCGGCGCCTCTTTGCTGGTCGACGGCGGCATGTACGTGAACCTGCAATAGGCGCGTTCGACGCCTTGCACATGACTCGCCGCGACGTTGGGTTGGGGATCGGCGCGGCGCTGCGTCCCTTCCCTGCGCATGCCGCGATGGTGATCGACGTGCGCAAACTCGGTGCGCGCGGCGATGGGCGGACGATCGACAGCACCGCGATGAATTCGGCGATCGTTGCCGCCGCGCGGCAGGGCGGCGGGACCGTGCTGATTCCCGCGGGCAGGTACCTCTGTTTCTCAATCCGGCTGTTGAGCCATGTAACGATCCAGCTTGCCAATGGCGCGGTAATCGAGGCGGCGGACCCCGCGCGGCATGCCGGACGCTACGACCTGCCCGAGGACAATGGCGAGCAACTATACCAGGACTTCGGCCACAGCCATTGGCGCAACAGCCTGTTCTGGGGCGAGGATGTCGAGAACGTCGCGATTGTCGGCCCCGGCCTGATCCACGGGCTCGGGCTTACACGCGACGGTCCCGGTGCGAGGTGGAAGGCGCAGACCGGCGAGCGGCCGCTATCGATGCGCCAGATGAGCGCGGCCGAGATCGCCCGGCTCGAACCCGATGCGCAACGCATGAACGGTCTCGGCAACAAGGCGATCGCGTTCCGGAACGGCCGCAATATCCGCCTGTCCGGCTTCTCGATGCTCAAATGCGGGCATTTCGCCATCCTCGCGACGGGTACGCGCGACCTGCACATCCACGACCTGACGATCGACACCGATCGCGACGGGATCGACCTCGATTGCGTCCAGCGCACGATCGTCGAGCGGTGCCGCGTCAACACGCCCAACGACGACGCGATCGTCATCAAGAGCAGTTTTGCGCTCGGCCGCGCGATCGCTTCGGAGGACGTGACCGTTCGGCATTGCGCGGTTTCGGGTTACGACCTCGGGACCATGCTCGATGGCACGCGGCGGACGACGCAACTGCTCGCGCCCGACCGCGACCGCGTGACGGGGCGGATCAAGCTCGGGACCGAGAGCAACGGCGGATACCGGCGCATCCTGATCGAGGATTGCAGCTTTACGCATTGCCGGGGGCTCGCACTTGAGACCGTCGATGGCGGCGTCATGGAGGACGTCGTCGCGCGCCGCATCACGATGCGCGACGTGACGACCGCGCCGCTGTTCCTGCGGATCGGCGACCGACGCCGCGGTCCAGCCGGAACGCAGGTAGGTGCGATCCGGCGGGTGACGCTAAGCGACATTCACGCGACCGGGATCGATAACCGCTTCGCCGCAGCGATCGCTGGGCTTCCCGGCCGTCCGGTCGAGGACGTCTCGCTATCCCGTATCCATCTGTCCTATCACGGCGGCGGCACGCCCGAAGATGCCTCACGCAGGCCTGAAGACCTCGCGGGCGCCTATCCGGAGCCGAGCATGTTCGGTGTACTTCCCGCCTGGGGCTTGTGGGTCCGGCACGCGAAGGGCCTCGTGATAGACCGCCTCGATCTCGCCGCCGCCAGACCCGACGCCCGTCCGCCCTTCGTGATCGAGAACACCACCGGACTTTCGGTGACACGGACCCAACTCTGGCGCGGTTAGCATTTGACCTGAGCATCGAACGCCTTTACCAAATCGTACATAGCAATACCACATAGTGGATTGGGAGGGTGCGATGTCGATCCATGCGTTCAGGATGCAGCTCAAGCCCGGCGTGGTCGATGAATACCGCAAGCGCCACGACGAAATCTGGCCCGAACTGTCTGCGCTACTGACCGAGAGCGGCATCCACGACTATTCGATCTTCCTCGAAGAGACGACGCTGTCGCTGTTCGCCGTCCTGAAGCTCGCCGAACCGAACACGCGCGATGCCCTCCCCGATCACCCGGTGATGAAACGCTGGTGGGACCACATGGCGCCGCTGATGGAGGTTGAGGATAACAACCGGCCGAAGGAATGGTCGCTCCCGCTGATCTTCCACCATGATTGATCGCACCCGCCTGATCGCCTTGGCGCTCGCCACCGCGCTGACACCGGTCACCGCGGCGGCGCAGGTCGCACGCCCGACGCAGAACCTCGCCGCGCCGGTCAAGACATTCGGCCGCGTGTCGTACGATGCACGGTCGCTGATGATCGACGGCAAGCGGCAGGTGATCTGGTCGAGCGAATTCCACCCGTTCCGCCTGCCCAGCCCCGATCTGTGGCGCGACATATTGCAGAAGATGAAGGCGAGCGGGTTCAACACGGTCGCGCTGTATTTCGACTGGGGATATCACAGCCCCAAACAGGGCGTGTATGACTTCACCGGCATCCGCGACGTCGAGCGCGTGCTGGCGATGGCGCAGGAAGAAGGGCTCTACGTCATCGCCCGCGCCGGGCCGTATGTGAATGCGGAATTGTCGCGCGGCGGGTTTCCGGGCTGGCTGGTCAACCAGAAGGCCCGCGCGAGGACCGACGATCCGGCGTATCTCGCCGCGGTCGACGAGTGGCTCACCCACGTCAACGCAATCATCGCGCGGCACCAGATCAACGGCGACGGCAAGGGCCATAGCGGCAGCGTCATCCTGCACCAGATCGAGAACGAACTGGCACTGACCACGCCGGCGCAGCGCCGCTACATGGACCATCTCTACGCCAAGGCACGCGCCGACGGCATCACCGTGCCGCTGTTCCACAACGACCAGGGCCGCAACGGATACTGGGTGCCCGAGACCTCGACCGTCGCAAACGTCGTGAAGGGGCCAGGCGATCTGTACGCATTCGACGGCTATCCTGGTGGTACCTGCACCGTCGCAGGCAAGCCGACGCGCGGCGTGGCGGCACCCGACTGGGGGTTCTACGGTCCCGGCGGTGCAAAGGGCGGCGCATCCGCCTCGCCCGATACGCCGGCTTTCCTCGCCGAGTTCGGTGGCGGCTGGTTCGACTATTGGGGCTCGAACGGCGGCTACGAATGCAACGCCGTCCAGCGCGGCAAGCGATTCCAGCGCGTGTTCTACGGCACCAATCTGGCCAACGGCATAGACATCCAGAGCTTCTACATGGGCTATGGCGGCACGAGCTGGGGCTGGCTCCCCGCCCCCGTCGTGTTCACGAGCTACGATTACGGCTCGGCGATCTCCGAAGCACGCGAGGTGCGGAGCAAGGCCGAGGAGATGAAACAGCTCGGCGGGCTGATCGCCGCCGTGCCGGACTTAGCGGGCATGGTCCCCGCCGCGCCGGTACAGGTGTCGTCGCCGAACGTGCAGGCGTATCATAACCGCAACCCGGAGAGCGATGCACGCTTCCTGATGGTGACGCACAAGCCGTCCAACGGCCAGACCGACGACCGCTTCACGATCACCGCCGACCTGCCGGACGGGCGCTACACCTTCCCGCAGGTGGAGCCGATGCGGCTGAACGGGTTCGACGCGAAATGGCTGGTCGCGGGCGTGAATGTCGGCGGACAACGGCTGGTCTATTCGACCTCCGAATTGCAGACAGCGCTGACGATCGATCGCGGCGACGTGATGCTGCTGTACGGTCGCGCGGGTGAGACCGGCGAGACGGTGCTGCGCTACACGTCCGCGCCGACGGTGACCGTGCTCGAAGGCACCGCCACCAGCGCGTTCGACGCAGCGAAGGACGATCTTCGGCTCGATTATACGCATGCCGGGCGCGCGGTGGTGCGGATTACCGGCGGCGGGCGCCCTGCGCTCACGCTGATCCTGGCGGACGAGGCCGAGGCGGTTCGCTATTGGCGCGGCAGCGACGCGGTGCTGGTGCGCGGCCCCGCATTGCTGCGCTCGACCAAGGCGACCGGCGGCACGCTGGCGCTGACCGGCGATACTGCCGAGACGACGCCGCTCGAAATCTGGGCTCCTGCCGCGCTGCGATCGGTGCGATGGAACGGGACGGCGGTTGCGACGAAGACGACCGCGATCGGCAGCCGAACCGCGACGGCGGCATTGCCCGGTCCCGCCCCGGTCGTACTCCCGGCGCTGACCAGTTGGCGGACGGCGCAGGGTTCGCCCGAAGCCACACCCGGCTTCGACGACAGCGGTTGGCAGGTGATCGACGGTCGCGGCAGCGCGACCACCACGGCCAAGCCCGATGGCCAACCGAACCTGACGATGGACTCCTACGGCTTCCACGACGGCGACGTCTGGTATCGCGGCCGCTTCACCGGCACGCCCGACGCCAAGCAGATCGCGCTGTTCTACGGCGCGGGGGGGGCGGGGATGGTACAGGTCTGGGTCGATGGCCAGTTCGTTGGCCAGAATGAGCTGCCGAGCGGCCTGCCGCGGCCGATCACGACCGGGCTCGCACGGTTCGACTTGCCCGCCTCCGCACAGTCGAGCGGCGAGCACGTCGTCAGCGTCATGGTGCGCAACAACGGGCATAATTGGGACCTCGATTCCGACGATTATCACAAGGAAGCCCGCGGGCTAATTTCCGCATCGATCGAGGCGCCGGGCGGGCGCAGCTTCGGCGTACCGATCGCGTGGAAGATCCAGGGCAAGCTCGGCGGCGAGGACCTGCCCGATCCGGCGCGCGGCCCCGCCAACAACGGCGGCCAATATGGCGAACGGATCGGCTGGCACCTGCCCGGCTTCGACGACAAGGCCTGGGGCGCAGCGACGATCCCCGCCACCACGGCGGCGCCCGGCACGACCTGGTATCGGACGCGGTTCGATCTCGCGGTGCCGAAGGGCCAGGACACGACGATCGCCCTCGCATTCGGCGACACGACGACGCCGCGCTCGGTCGCCCGCTACCGTGCGCTGTTGTTCGTCAACGGCTGGAACATGGGCCAGTTCATCGCGCATGTCGGTCCGCAACGCGTGTTCCCGATCCCCGAAGGCATCCTCAACCACCACGGCGCGAATACCGTCGCGCTCGCAGTCACGTCCGACGGCGCGCCCGGCGATGCGATCGAGCAGGTCCGCCTGGTGACGATGCGCAACGTCAAGGGCGGCGTGCCGGTGCGGATGGTCGCGGCACCCGACCGGCTGGGCACCGCCCAATGATCACGCGCAGAACATTTGGCGCGGGCGCTGGGGCGGCCTGTCTCGCCAGCATCGCACCAGCCGCAAAGGTCGCAAGCGGCGCGAGGCCATGGCCGTATCTGATCGGCGCGGACGTCTCGTGGATCCCGGAGGACGAGTTCGCCGGCGCGACGTATTTCGAGAACGGCGTCGCGAAGGACCCGCTCGCAATCCTCCGCGATGCCGGGTTCAACGCAATCAAGCTGCGGCTCTTCGTCGATCCTGCGAAGGGGTATTCAAGCGGCAAGCCGGGCGGGCCGTGGTGCGACCTGCCGCGCACGATCGCGTTCGCCAAGCGGATCAAGGCCGCCGGTTTCCACCTGTCACTGACACTGCATTATTCGGACACCTGGGCCGACCCGCAGCATCAGGACAAGCCTGCCGCCTGGGCTGCGCTCACGTTCCCCCAACTGGTCGAGGCAGTCCACCGCCATACCGTCGACGCGCTGTCGGCGATGAAGCGGGCGGGCGCCGCGCCAGACCTGGTCGTGATCGGCAACGAGACGACCTTCGGTATGCTCTGGCCCGACGGACGCGTGCCGCTGACCATCCCTACCGGCAATCCGCAAACCGACGCGGTACACATGAACGTGCCCGGCGCAGGCGGGTACGACCGGTTCGCGATGCTGTTGAACGCCGGGATCGCCGGCGCACGCGAAGCGACGCCAGAGGCGCGGGTGGCGGTGCACAATCATCTCGGGCGGCATTGGCCAATCGTCCGCTACTGGATGGACAATCTGCTCCAGCGCGGCGTCAAATTCGATGCCACCGGCTTCTCCTGCTACCAGCAACAGGCGCAGGGCGACTGGGCGCGAACCTTTACCGAGTTCGCCAAGGCCTATCCCGACCACGGCTTTCTTTCGCTCGAATATTCGTCGCGCAAACGGTACGTGAACGACCTCGTCCACGCGCAGCCGCACGGCTGGGGCAGCTTCGTCTGGGAGCCGACGCGGCACCAGGAAGCGATCTTCACGCATAACGGCACGCCCGCCGTCGAAGGGCCCAAGCCCGACCTCCTCTCGCAGGGGATCAACGCCGCCGAAGCGCCCGGCGCCGTGACAGCACCAACCGCGCCGACACCACCGAACGGCACGACGCCGTCGACCGGTCATGGCGGCCGCTACGACGCGGACCCCGAATTTCTCACCCTCTATCGGACGATGGCGCGCGATTACGGGCTCAGCCCTGCGCGTCCCAACAGGAGACTATAAGTGGCTGCCCTCACCCATAACGTACCGCGCGCGGACGTAACCGCCGCGATCGCGAAGCTGATGGACAACCTCGTCAACATCAAGGACGAGACCGGCGAGTTCCTGCTGCGCCTAGAAGACGGCCGGGTCATCGACACCAAGGGCTGGGCCGGCTGGGAATGGACCCACGGCGTCGGCCTGTTCGGGATGTGGCGCTATTACGAGCAGACCGGCGACGCGGGCGCGCTGGCAATCATCAAGCAGTGGTTCGAGGATCGTTTCGCCGAAGGCACGCCGACCAAGAACATCAACACCGTCGCGCCGTTCATCACGCTCGCCTATCTCTACGAACGCGAGCCGGATCCGCGCTACATCCCCTATCTCGACACCTGGGCCGAGTGGCTGATGGCGCCGGACGGGCTGCCCAAGACCGAGGAGGGCGGGTTCCAGCACATCGTCTACAATGACGAGAATCCGGGCGAGATGTGGGACGACACGCTGATGATGTCGGTGTTGCCGCTCGCCAAGATCGGCCTGCTGCTCGACCGCCCGCACTATGTCGAGGAGGCCAAGCGGCAGTTCCTCGTCCACATCAAATACCTGTTCGACAAGAAGACCGGGCTCTGGTTCCACGGCTGGGACTTCAACGGACGGCATAATTTCGCCGAGGCGCTGTGGGCGCGCGGCAATTGCTGGGTGACGATCGCGATTCCCGAAATCATCGAGATCCTCGACCTGCCGGTGGGCGACGCGTTCCGCACCTTCCTGATCGATACGCTCGCAGCGCAGGTGAAGACGCTGGCCGATACGCAGGACGAGAGCGGCCTGTGGCACACGCTGGTGATGGACCCGACCAGCTACCTCGAGGCATCGGCGACCGCGGGCTTCGCCTATGGTATCCTGAAGGGCGTCCGGAAGGGCTATCTGCCGCGCCACTACGAGGCGGTCGGGATCAAGGCCGTACAGGGCGTGCTCGCCAATATCGACGAGGCCGGCGAACTGAAGCAGGTCAGCTTCGGCACAGCGATGGGCGACACGCAGCAATTCTACAAGGACATCGCGCTCACCTCGATGCCGTACGGCCAGAGCCTCGCGATGGTCGCGCTCGCCGAGTTCCTGCGGACCTATATCTGACCCTGCGGCGTGCCTTGCTTGCGGCCGCGCTATGGCTCGGGGCGCCAGCCTCGGCCGAGCCGGTCGCACGTCTCGTGTCGTTCGAGCCCGGGGCGGGTCTCGCACTGGCGGACGCGCAGGGCATCGCGCGCGTCGTGACCGCGCCGGGTGACCACGAGGTCGTCCGGATCGCCGCCGTCGACCTGACGAGCGACCTCCGGCGGGTGACCGGTGCGACGACCGTCAACGGTACGCAGATTTGGCTCGGCACGCTCGGTCGCAACCCCGCGATCGACCGGCTGGTCCGGCGGGGCGCGCTCGACGTCTCGAAACTGCAAGGCGCGTGGGAGAGCTTCGTGATCGCCACCGTCGCCAACCCCGCACCCGGTATCCCCGCAGCGCTGGTGATCGTCGGCAGCGATCGTCGCGGAACCGCGTTCGGCGCGTACGAACTGTCGCGCGCGATCGGTGTGTCGCCGAGGCATTGGTGGGCCGACGTCACGCCCGAGCATCACGCCGCGATTTATGCGGCGACCGGTCTCCACCGCTTCGGGCCGCCGTCGGTCCGGTATCGCGGGGTTTTCCTCAACGATGAGGACTGGGGACT
>Ga0308163_10004747_pt1 | contig 10661 bp, 6 predicted proteins | sample PhyTR1_FD_201037 | JGI IMG/M metagenome (GOLD analysis project Ga0308163, IMG submission 201037) | Phyllosphere microbial communities from UC Gill Tract Community Farm, Albany, California, United States - DLSLT.R1 | ecosystem: Host-associated > Plants > Phyllosphere > Unclassified | place: USA... | reverse complement strand
CGATCGTGGTAGATGCTGATGGTGTACTGAACGAAGACGGCCTTCGCTACGAAGACGAATTCGTGAAGCACAAGATCCTCGATGCGATTGGCGACCTGTACCTGCTGGGCAACAGCCTGATTGGTGAGTTCAAAGGCTTCAAGTCCGGTCATGCACTGAACAACCAGCTGCTGCGCAAGTTGATTGAGCAGACAGATGCGTGGGAAGTCGTGACGTTCGAAGACGCGAGCACTGCACCTATCTCTTACATGCGCCCGGTTGCGGCAGTGTAAGTAAAAAACCTCTCTAGTTTTTTGAAGGCCATCCTCGGATGGCCTTTTTTTATGCCCCTGTTAAAAGCAAAAGATCACAGCCTTCGGCAGTTCCTACAGGGAAATGTATTCCAAAAGTAGGAGCTGCCGAAGGCTGCGATCTTTTGATCTTACGAACTGACTACGCGATTGCGACCACTCTCTTTGGCCTGATACAACGCCTTGTCCGCCGCAAACAGCAGTTGCTCCAGCGACATCTCGACCGCCGCCGTCCAGGTGCTGATGCCGATGCTGACGGTCATCGCCACATCCGCGCCCTCGACCCTCGGCATTTGTTCGACCGCCTGGCGAATATGCTCGGCAATCTGCCGAGCGCCGGTGCTGCCGGTTTCGGCGAGGATCACCGAGAACTCTTCGCCGCCATAGCGGGCGACCAGGTCTGCCGGTCGTCGCACGTTCGCTGTGATCACCTTGGCCAGTTCGCGCAGCGCCTGATCACCGGCCTGATGCCCATGGCGATCGTTGAAGGCCTTGAAGTGGTCGGCGTCGATCATCATCACCGACAACGGCTGCCCCGAGCGCTGGGCGCGGAACCATTCGTGGCGCAGCGACTGGTCGAGCATCCGCCGGTTGGCTAAGCCGGTCAGCGCATCGGTGGCGGCCAGTTGCGCCAGTTCGCGTTCGGCGCGTTGGCGCAAACGCAGTTCGCGGGCGAGCAGCCAGGTCAGCCACAGCAGACCCGCACAGAGCACGCCGGTGGCTCCACTGATCAACATCGCGGTACGACGCCAAGTACCAAACACTTCTTCGCTGGAGAGCGCAACCATCACCGTCAGCGGCAAATTACCGACCCGCGAATAGGTGTAGAGGCGCTGCTGATGGTCCATGCTCGAGGTGCTGGTGAAACTGCCATTGCCATCCTTGTCTGCGAGGATCCGCACCACGTTGGGCCGGTTGCCGAAGTTCTTGCCGATGGAATCGCTTTGCAGGTACGGCTTCTGCGCCAACAGGATGCCGTCGCTGTTGATGATGTTCAGTGTGCTGTCTTTGCCAATGTCGAGGCTGTTGAACAGCTGATCGAAATAATCGAGCTTCATCGACGCCACGGCCACGCCGGCGAATTCGCCGGTGTCCGAGGAGATCCGCCGGCTGAAGCTGATACGCCACTGGTTGGCTTCGTCGCAATTGCAGCGGGTCTTGAAGGGGCGGCTGATGAACATGCCGGTGTCGCGGTTGAACGCGTGGGCGAGGAAGTATTCGCGGTCAGCGAAGTTGCCCGGTTTGGGTTCGATTCGCGATGAGTCGGCAACCACATCGCCATGCTTGTCGAGCAGCAGGATGTCGCCCTTGAAGCGCGCAGCGGTCGAGCGGTCGAACAGGGCCAGATGGCGGATCTGCGGGCTGACATCGCGCAAGTCATCGCGCTGCGCGGCGGCGATCAAGCCTTGCAGGGTCAGGTCGTACAACTCGACGGTGCGCAGGACGTCAGCGTCGATCAACTGCGCGATGGTGGTAGCGCTGCGGGTGGCCGACTCCTGAGCGTTGGCGTGCTCGCGGATCAGCAAAAACGTGACGATGCACAGAATCGCGATCACCGTCAGCGAACTGCCGCAGATCAGCAGCAATTCGGGACGTCCGGTCTTGCCCGCAGCAGGTGGGGTACGGCTCGCGATCATGGTGGGGTTGTCGGTTGGGGAAGTCTTATAAGCGTAGTTGCACAAACACTGAACCATCTGTGGCGAGGGAGCTTGCTCCCGCTGGGGCGCCTGGCGGCCCCCGTTTTTGAAGAGGGGCCTGCTGCGCAGTCCAGCGGGAGCAAGCTCCCTCGCCACAGGTTCTGTGCCAGTCGCGACTGACTTTGGTGGATCTTAGAAGACGTTGATCGGGTAGTCGACAATTACACGGTATTCATCTGTGTCGGTGTCGATCGCGCCGTAGCCGTTGCCGCCACGGTTGGTCGCCCACTGCAGGCGTACTGCGAGATCTTTCGCTTGACCGCTCTGCACCACGTATTTCAAGTCGATGTCGCGCTCCCAGTGCTTGGCGTTGCGACCGTCGGCGCTGTACCACGAAGCATAGCCCTTGCTGTCCGGATCGACCTTGGTCAGGTCCACGGTGCCGCGCGAATAGGAGACCGCCGAGGTCAGGCCCGGCAGGCCGAGACCGGCGAAGTCGTAGGCGTACTTGAGCTTCCACGAGCGCTCGTTCGGACCGTTGAAGTCCGAGTACTGCTGGGAGTTGTCGAGGTAAACGCTGTCGCCCTGGCTGATGTAGTCGAACGGCGTGTTGCCGTTGACCCGCTGATACGCAGCAGTAACGCTGTGGCTGCCGATACCGACGGTGAAGTGCAGACTGTAGGTGTTGTTGTCGATGTCGCCCAGCAGCGCGTCGCCGGTGTCTTGCGTGTGATAGAAGTGCAGGCCCGGGTTGAGGCTGACCAGATCGTTCAACTGCCACGTGTAGTCGAGGTCGTAGTAGTACTGGTTCCAGATGTCCTTCAGCTCGGCGGCGTACAGGTTGCTGGTCAGGCCTTCGACGCCACTCCAGGAAACCCCGGCCCAGTTCAGGTGGCGGCTTTCGTCGCCGTCGGCAAGTTTGCCGTACGAGGTGCCGATGCGCTGGCGACCGCTCTGGTTGTAAGGCTTGGTGAAGCTGGCCTGGCCACCTTCGAACATCCAGCCGTCGAAGCTGTGGTTGGTCAGGCTGACGCCACGAAAGGTCTGCGGCAGCATGCGGCTGTCACCGCCGGCAATCACCGGGTTGGTCAGGAACAGGTCGCCGGCCTTCAGTTCAGTATCAAACGCACGCATTTTCAGCGTGCCGCCGGCGGTCGAGAACGCGCCCGGGGCTTTGCCGTTGCCATCGCTGATCGGCAGGATGCTCGAGCCATCGGTACCGCCACCGCCGTCGAGTTTCAGCCCGAGCATGGCGTGGGCATCGATGCCGAAACCGACCGTGCCTTCGGTGTAACCCGACTTGAAGATCCCGAGAAACCCCTGGCCCCACTCGATGTTGTCGTCCGTCTGCTGCAAACGGTTGCGATTCATGTAGTAGTTGCGAGCGTTGAGGTTGAGGCTCGAACCTTCGACGAAACCTTCTTTGGCGGTTTCGTCGGCATGGGCGGTGGGGGCAATCGTTGCGGCAATTGCAATGAACAGCGGGGTGAAGCTGACTGGGTAACGCACTTGCGATGGAGCTCCTTGGGTCAACTGACACTCAATGTCTTGAGGGGCGGGATATTTCTTGTTGTTACAGACGAACCAAACGGCTTTCAGACCACAACGAAAAAAAGGCCGCTGAAAGACAGCGGCCTGGAAGGACGACGGTTGAACGGGAAGAGCCGAACCACCGCGTCGAGGGAAATTTTTCGTGGTGCGCGACTCAGCTGTCTTTCTCAGACGCTTGAGCTTGGGAAGTGGCGGCCTGAGGGGCTTGCGAGGCGTCTTGCGACTTGGCCATCACGTCTGCCTGAGACTGTTCGAATGCGTGAGCGCGAGCGGCATTGTGCGCTACGAACGACTGCGATTCTTCAGCCATCGCCATCGGCGACAGGAACAATGAGGACAAAACGAAAGCGCTGGCAATACCCATACTGTTGGACATCTTGAAAACCTTCTTGCTTGGCAAGTGCTGTTTGGTGCGGGCAAAGATAAGGTTGCCGGGCGCCGGGAAACAGCATGATTTTCATAAATGACTGTTACAGCAGAAGCAAAGATAAAGTGCCGAAGCGCACAAGATCTCTGTGGCGAGGGGGCTTGCCCCCGTTGGGATGCGAAGCAGCCCCAAAACCTCAAACGCGATTCACCTGAGTAATCGGGGAAATCGGATTCTACGACGGCTTCGCCATCGAACGGGGGCAAGCCCCCTCGCCACAACGTCTGGCTGTCACTGGAACATACACCGTCAGACCGGCAGGTGAATCCCGAAGGTATTCATCCCCCGATCACTGCGCACAAACACATCGCCGCCATGCATCAGCGCAATCGCCTTGACGATCGCCAGCCCCAGCCCATGGTTATTGCCGCTGTTGCTGCGCGACGCATCGACCCGGTAGAAGCGCTCGAACAGACGCGGCAAGTGCTCGCTGGCAATCGGCGATCCCGGGTTGGCCACGCCGATGCTGACCTGATGTTCTTCAACCTCAATGTGCACCTCGATCACCTTGCCCGGCTCGGTGTGCTGCACCGCATTGCTCAGCAGATTGATCAACGCACGGCGCAGATGCGCGATCTCGATCCGCACCTGCGCATCGCCACTGACGTGTACCTGCACTTGCGCGTCTTCGAGGATGAAATCCAGATACTCCAGCGTGGTCGCGACTTCATCGGCCAACGAAGTTTCGGTGAGTTTGGTCGCCTTGCTGCCCCGGTCGGCGCTGGCAAGGAACAGCATGTCGTTGATGATCGAGCGCAGGCGCTCCAGCTCTTCGAGATTGGATTGCAGCACTTCGAAGTAGTGTTCGGCGGAGCGTCCGCGCGTCAGTGCGACCTGGGTCTGGCCAATCAGGTTGGTCAGCGGCGAGCGCAGTTCATGGGCCACGTCGGCGTTGAACGACTCCAGGCGCGAATAGGCTTGTTCGACCCGCTCCAGCGTCGAGTTGAACGACTCGACAAACTGCTCAAGCTCCGGCGGCAAGGGCGACATTCGCAAGCGCCCGGCCCGTAGTGGCGGCGCCAGGCGCTGGGCTTCGTGGGACAGTTTGATCAGCGGTTTGAGGCCGATCCGTGCGACCCAGTAACCCAATGCCGAGGCCATCAGCACACCGATAATTGCCAGGCTGACCAAGGCGATCAGTAGATTGTGTTGGGTCTCGTGAAAGGTCTCGGTGTCGATGCCGATCATGAAGCGCAGTGGCGGGCGCTGGTCCTTGGCCGGCAATTCAGTCAACAGCACTTTCAGCGGATAAGGATGTTCGGGCAACTGCAGGTCATGCATGCCCGTCGGGCCCTTGGCGAAGTCGCGGATCCGCGCGTCCGGCTCGCCATACTCGTAACCGGGATTACCGCTGACCACCCAGAAACGGATGCGTTTGTCTTCCTCGCCGAGCAGCTTGAGCTTGGCGTTGATCTTCACCCAATGCTCGGGGGTGCCATAACGATTGAGGGCCGATTCGAGCACGCTGTAACGCGCGTCCAGCTCGGCTTCCGGCAGCAGGCCCAGGCCCTTGTCGACCTGCTGATAGAGCGCGCCGCCGATCAACAGAAACACCAGCAGCGCCACCAGGGTGAACATGCCGCTCAAACGCAGGGCAATCGAATTACTGGACACCACGGCTCTCCAGCACATAACCCATGCCGCGAATGGTGTGCAGCAGTTTTTCGTCAAACGGTCCGTCGAGCTTGGCCCGCAGGCGTTTGATCGCGACTTCGACGACGTTGGCGTCGCTGTCGAAATTGATGTCCCAGACCATCTCGGCAATCGCGGTTTTCGAAAGGATTTCACCCTGACGTCGGGCCAATACGCTGAGCAGCGAGAACTCTTTCGCGGTCAGATCCAGCCGGGTGCCGGCGCGCGTCGCCTTGCGGCTGATCAGATCGATCCACAGGTCGGCGATGCTCACCTGTACCGGTTCATGGCCACCGCTGCGCCGGGTCAGCGCTTGCAGGCGCGCCACCAGTTCGAGGAAGGAAAACGGTTTGCCGAGGTAATCGTCGGCGCCGTCGCGCAAGCCCTTGATCCGGTCTTCGACCCGTTCGCGAGCGGTGAGCATGATCACCGGGGTCTGCTTGCGCGCCCGCAATGCGCGCAGCACGCCAAAGCCATCGAGGCCCGGCAACATCACGTCGAGGACGATCACCGCGTAGTCGCCTTCCAGCGCCAGGTGCAGGCCCTCGACGCCGTCGCGGGCCAGGTCCACGGTGTAACCCTGTTCCGTCAGACCGCGGTGCAAATAATCCGCGGTTTTTTCCTCGTCTTCGATAATCAGAACGCGCATGACCCTGCCTCAGTCTGTGGTCGCCAGTGCCGCCGTGGGCATTGGTTTGGGCCTGTGGAACAGCCGCTCAAGCCACAAGTATATGACCGGCGTAGTAAACAGCGTCAGCATCTGGCTGACCAGCAAACCGCCCACTACCGCGATCCCCAACGGTTGACGCAATTCGGCGCCGGTGCCGTAGCCGAGCATCAGTGGCAGGGCGCCGAGCAGGGCGGCGAGGGTGGTCATGATGATTGGCCGGAACCGCGTGATGCACGCCTCGTAAATCGCATCCTGCGGCGGCAGTCCGCGATTGCGCTGCGCCTCGAGGGCGAAATCGATCATCAGGATGCCGTTTTTCTTGACGATACCGATCAGCAGCACCAGCCCGATCAACGCCATGATCGAAAAGTCCTGGCCGCAGATCCATAGCATGATCACCGCGCCAAGACCGGCTGCCGGCAGCGTCGAAATGATCGTCAGCGGATGCACGAAACTCTCATAAAGCACGCCGAGAATGATGTACACCGCCACCAGCGCCGCGAGAATCAGCCACGGCTGACTGGCCAGCGAACTCTGGAACGCCTGCGCCGCGCCCTGGAAGTTGCCGCTGATGGCGGTCGGCATGCCGATCTCGGCCTTGGCCTGATTGAGCAGGATCACCGCATCGCCCAACGCCACGCCGGGCGCGAGGTTGAACGACAGGTTGGCGGCCGGGAACATGCCGTCATGGGCAATCGACAGCGGGCCGATGGTCGGCGCATCGAATTTGGCCAGCGCCGACAGCGGCACCATCTCGCCACTCAGCGGCGAGCGCAGGTAGAAATAGTTGAGGCTTTCGGCCTTGCCGCGTTGTTGGGTGTTCAGCTCCAGAATCACGTTGTACTGGTTGACCTGGGTCTGGAACTCGTTGATCTGGCGCTGGCCGAAGGCGTCGTACAGCGCCTCGTCGACATCGCTGGCGGTGAGGCCGAAACGCGCGGCGGCGCTGCGGTCGATGCTGATGTGAGTGATGCTGCCGCCCAGTTGCAGGTCGTTGGAAATGTCGCGGAACGCCGGGTTGCTGCGCAGTTTTTCCGTCAGGCGCTGGGTCCAGGTGGCGAGGGTCGCGCCGTCATTGCTCTTGAGCACGTATTGATACTGCGCACGGCTCGGGCCGGAACTGAGGTTGATGTCTTGCCCTGCGCGCAGGTACAGGACGATGCCGGGGACTTTCATCAGATGCGGACGAATCCGGTCGATGAACTGGCTGGCCGAGACATCACGGTCACCACGTTTTTTCAGGGCGATCCAGAAGCGCCCGTTGGCGATGGTCTGGTTACTGCCGGACACACCCACCGAGTGGGAAAACGCCTGCACGGCCGGGTCGGCAGCGACGATTTCGGCCATCGCCAGGTGTTTTTTCACCATGTCGCCGTAGGAGATATCCGCAGCGGCTTCGGTGGTGCCGAGGACAAAACCGGTGTCCTGTACCGGGAAGAAACCCTTGGGGATAAAAATGTAACCGCCAATCGCCATCGCCAGCGACAGGCCGAACACGCCAATCATCAGCTTCTGATGGGTGAGGGCGCGGCGCAGGCCTTTTTCGTACCAGCCCAGCAGGCGTTCGCTGAAGCCCGGTTTGTCGTGGGCGTGATGCACCGGTTTGCGCATGAACAGCGCTGCCAGCGTTGGCGCCAGGGTCAGTGACACCACCACGGAAATCATGATGGTCGAGGTCGCGGTCAGGGCGAACTCCTTGAACAGCCGTCCGACCACACCGCCCATGAACAGCAGCGGAATGAACGCCGCCACCAGCGAGAAGCTGATCGAGACCACGGTGAAGCCGATCTCCCCGGCGCCCTTGATCGCCGCTTCGCGCATGTTGTCTCCGGCCTCCAGATGCCGGTGGATGTTCTCCACCACCACAATCGCATCGTCCACCACAAACCCAACCGCCACGACAATCGCCACCAGCGTCAGGTTGTTCAGGCTGAACCCCAAGAGGTACATCAGGGCGAAACTGGCGATCAGCGACACGCCGAGCACCGCCGACACAATCAGCGTCGCCGACAACTGACGCAGGAACAGCGCCATCACCGCGACCACCAGCAGGATCGCGATCAACAGGGTGATTTCGACTTCATGCAGCGAGGCGCGGATGGTCTGGGTGCGGTCGATCAGGGTTTTCACCTGCACCGACGCCGGCAGCATGGCTTCGAGACCGGGCAGGGCGGCTTGAATACGGTCCACGGTTTCAACAATGTTCGCGCCCGGTTGACGGGAGATCACCAGATTCACCCCCGGCTGATCACCGGCCCACGCTTGCACGTAGGCATTTTCCGAACCGTTGACGACTTTGGCGACATCGCGCAGATGAACCGGGGCGCCATCCTTGTAGGAAACGATGAGCTGGCTGTAGTCCTCGGGGTGGAACAACTGGTCGTTGGTCGACAGCGTGGAGATGCTCGATTCGCCGTACAACGCACCTTTGGCGAGGTTGAGGCTGGTCTGCTGGATCGCCAGACGAATGTCGGCCAGGGTCAGGCCGATGGCGGCCAGTTTGTCGGCCGAAACCTGCACGCGGATCGCCGGACGTTGCTGACCGGTGATGTTGATCTGGCCGACACCGTCGATCTGACTGATCTGACGCGACAGCAGGGTTTCCACCAGGTCGCTGAGTTCGGTGCCGGGCATTTGCGTCGAGCTGACGCTGAGGATCAGCACCGGGCTGTCAGCCGGGTTGACCTTCTTCCAGGTCGGTAGCGTCGGCATGTCCTTGGGCAGTTTGCCGGCGGCGGTGTTGATCGCCGCTTGTACTTCCTGGGCGGCGGTGTCGATGCTCTTGTCGAGGGTGAATTGCAGGGTCAGCAAGCTGGAGCCGAGCGCGCTGCTGGAGGTCATCTGGGTCATGCCGGGGATGGCGCTGAATTGCACCTCCAGCGGCGTGGCCACGGACGAGGCCATGGTGTCGGGGCTGGCCCCGGGCAACTGCGCCGAGACCTGAATCGTCGGAAATTCCGCTTCCGGCAGTGGGGCAATTGGTAATTGCGGGAAGGCAATCAACCCGACCAGCACCAGAGCGATGGTCAGCAGAATCGTCGCGACCGGGTGATCGATGCACCAGGTAGAGACGCCTTTGTGCGCCTTCATGGTTTCGGCTCCGCTTGCACCACTTGCGGCGGCTCGCTCATGACTTGCACGGTCGAACCGGGTTTGAGCCGCGACTGGCCGTCGGTCACCAGCACATCACCGGCCTTCACGCCTTTGATGATGTCCTGGCCGCTGCCCTGATAAACCATCTGCACTTGTACGGCTTCGACCTTGTCGCCGTTCACGCGGTAAACGAAATGTTGGTCGAGACCGCGTTGTACGACGGTGGGCGGTACCACCAGCGCATCCTTGTCCAGCGCCGTCTGAATTTTTACCGTCACCAGCAGGCCCGGCCAGAGCTTCTGGCTGGCGTTGTCGAACTCGGCCTTGGCGCGGATGGTGCCGGTGTTGGCGTTGATCTGGTTGTCGATCAGGGTCAGGTGACCTTCGCCGAGCAGGTTGCCGGTTTCGCCATCGGTATCGGCGCCGATGTACGCCTTGACCTGCGCGTGTTGCGGGTCGTTGATCAGGCCTTGCAGGGTCGGCAGCATTTGCTGGGGCAGGGAGAACTCGACGGCAATCGGGTCGATCTGGGTCACGGTGAACAGGCCAGTGGTGTCGGTCATGCGCAGGAAGTTGCCTTCATCGACCGTGCGAATACCGACGCGGCCGGTGACCGGGGAGCGAATCTGCGTGTAGGAAAGTTGTACCTGCGCCGCGTCGATCGAGGCCTGGTTGCCTTGGGCGGTGGCTTTCAATTGGTTGACCAGTGCTTGTTGCTGGTCGTAGGTCTGCTTGGAGACGCCGTCGTCGACGCTGAGCAGTTTGTAGCGTTTGAGATTGACCAGGGCGACTTGCAGTTGCGCCTGGCTTTCGCCCAGTTGCGCCCGGGCCTGGTCGAGGCTGGCGCGGATCGAGCGGTCGTCGATGGTGGCCAGTAGGTCGCCGGCTTTTACCAGTTGGCCTTCCTTGACGAGGATTTTGGTGAGGATGCCGTCGACTTGTGGGCGCACGACCACGCTGTGTAGCGAGAGCACCGAGCCGATGCCGCTGGTGTAGCGGGGGACGTCTTTTTCGCTGACGGCGACGACGCGCACCGGGATGGCGGTCGGGGTTGTCAGTTTGGTCGGAGCGGGTTTGCTTGCCCACCATATGCCTGCGGCGGCCAGGGTGATCACCAAGGCTGGCAGGGCTTTGTTTTTCTGGATTCGCATGCGATTGGGGCGCCAGGGTCTGGAGTTTGGGCAGGTTGGGTCTTTATAAACTTGTTTGGGGGTCAGGAGGGTGACGGCTGGCTGTCAGCGCTGTCAGTTTCGTTGTGTACATATCCGTTGCTGCGGTAACGGCGGCTTAGGGTTTCGCCCTTACGGCGACTCACTTTTTTTCAAACGCCAAAAAAAGTAAGCAAAAAACGCTTGCTCCTA
>Ga0308163_10004746_pt1 | contig 10661 bp, 12 predicted proteins | sample PhyTR1_FD_201037 | JGI IMG/M metagenome (GOLD analysis project Ga0308163, IMG submission 201037) | Phyllosphere microbial communities from UC Gill Tract Community Farm, Albany, California, United States - DLSLT.R1 | ecosystem: Host-associated > Plants > Phyllosphere > Unclassified | place: USA... | reverse complement strand
CGGTCAACCCGCGTACAGCTGCCACCCTGTTTGTTTGACCGCGAACGGTGGCGGCTCCAGTCATCAAGGAGCTTCACCATGATCAAACCAACACCCAACCCACCCGAAACCGAATCGGTTTCTCCCTACGAATCCATCGACTCAAAAAAACTCCACGAAGCCGCCGACCGCGCGCTCGACCATTACCTCTGTCCGCCCGGTTCCACGCCGCCGCCACGTAAAAAACGCGGAATGTATGCCGTGACTGCGGACAACAAAAACGAAGAACTGCTAGCCGATGCCAGCGAGACACTCGCTTCGGCCAAAACCATTGCCCAGAACGTCGCCAGTCTTTTGCCGGCGTCGCAGCGCCGTGCGTTGTTGGGGATTGCGCAGTTGATCATGCTCGGAGAGTTGGCGGTGAATCGTGCGCTGGATAATCTCGAGTTGCAGGGGTGATGCGCAGCAAGGCTGACAGTTGTGGCCATGGCACATGCGCTGTTTCTGTTGCCTGATATTCCGCTATCGCCAGCAGGCTTGCTCCCACAGGGTTTTGGGCTGGTCACGGACATCGTGTTGGTCGCTGAAACCTGTGGGAACAGGTCGGTTTAGTTTTACGTGGTTATTAAGGCGCTTCAGGACATTCGCGGGTCCATCGCGTTACCGTCATGTCATTGAATTGCTCACCAATGGTATCGACGCGCAAGCAGGCTGCTTTTTTCGAGTAGTACAAGATGCAACGCGAGCTATCAAACGAGCAGGTATCCAGTTCGAAGAACTTGCGTGCAGCCAGCTCCTTCTCCACACCACTGTATTCATAGCCGTCGTTGGTATGCATCCGCGTGGGCTTCCAGCCTTGTTTGACTAGCTTGGCCTTGGCCGCCACCAAACGCTCACCGATGGCGATGCCTACTGGCCCGTGCTTGTCGTTTGACGCCTGCGGGCCACCGGCGAACGCTGCGCTGATACCCATGCAATAAACTGCGACAAGTACGGGGGTTGAAGCCTTCATTGGACAGTTCCTCCCGCAGCTTTGTAGGTCGATAAAAAGTCCGGATACTCGGCGTAAGGTTGCGCTGGATAGTAATTCTTCTTGCCAGGACTTTCGGGAAGTGCCGCCCACCTTGTTTCTGCTTTCGGCATCGCGCCCGGAATGTCACCGGCCTTGATCTTGTCGATCACGCCTGGCAAAAAAGGGGGCTGATTTATTTCCATAAAATAAATCAGTCCCCTTTGTTATCACTTTGTTATCGATTTCTGGTTTCAATCCTTTTCAGGGCATTTGAAGTTCCAGGAATAAACTTTCATGTCTTTGACTTCTTCGCCGACAGTTCCTACACCTAAACAGTCTCCGTTCTTGATGTAGTTGAAGCTGCAGAAACGGACGCCCTCTGTGCAGGACTCGATTTCATTGAAGCCTTTTCTTTGGATGATGCTTTCAACCCCGAACTCACCTGAGTAGGTCGGATTCGGCTTCCAGCCATTTTTGATCAAGGCCTTTCGGGCTTTCGAAAATGGCATTCCCTCTTTGATAGGAACGTCTGCTGCGCTAGAAAATGAACTGACGCAACACAAAAGGCTGATGGCTAATATTTTTAGTTTCATTTAACAGTACCGCCAAAGCCTTTATATATTTTTTCTACTTTTTCGTACTCAGTATAAGGCTGGCCGGAAGGCTTTCCATTGATTGGTCGATTTGCCAAGCCCGGCCCCATAGGCAACGCTTCCCATTTTTTTGATGCTTTTCCAACTGCAGTTTTTAAGTCGCCACCGATCAGCGGTTCGATGGCACTCACGTTGCGCAAGAGTTCAACGGCAATCAAGTCCTGCGTTCCGGGGCTGAAGTCAGATAGCCCCATTGCTTTGATGGAGAGTTCCGACCATGTGGCTTTCGTGATGGGTGATGGGTTCAACAGATAATGCGACTCAGATATTCGGGGTGTAAGAGAAACTTTGCGAAGCTTCAGCATCGGAGAACGGCGTAACGCGAGTTTTCTTGTTGAACAGGCCGTTGACGACCGAGCCAGGGAACATTTCGATGGAGTTGTTGAACAGTTCGACGTTGCGGTTGTAGATGGTGATGGCTGCGCCGACGTTCTCTTGTTGCTCGGCGATTTCACGCATCATGTTGTTCGCCGCTTCCGATGCTTTCAGATCAGGGTAAGCCTCAAAAGCGATGCGCAAACCACCCATCAGATCCCTCGAGGCGGTTTCAACTTTCGTCAGGGCATTACCGTCTGCTCCAGCAGGAAGGGCGTGGACCGCGCTGCGAAGGCCGGCGATTTTTTCCAGGAGGCTTGCTTCAAAGACCATGAAGTCGGCGAGCACCTTTTGCAGCTGATCGAGAACTTTTGTCTTCTGGCGTTCGTAAACGAGGACGTCCGACCAGGCGCGTTGTACCCGGTTGTGCCCGCCAATGATGCCGTTGTAGATGCTGAAGCCCGCGATGATTATGACTACCGCAATCACAGCGGAGAGGATGAGGGTAATGTCCATGGCTTACTTCTCTTTGCGTTTTTTTGGGGGAGAGGCGGTAAAGGTAAAGTTGTCATCGTGCAGCTCACTGAGTGCATGGCTCCATTGGAGCACAGACATCAGGCGCGGAAGATCGACACCTGCATCAATTTCTGCGTAGAACTCGTTGGGCGAAGACAGCGAATATTGAGTACCGAACGTGAGCAGGTCACTGTTCGCGAAGCTGAGGCAAAGCTTGCCATTGTCGGAGAACTCCAGGTTAGGACGATGGAGAATGTTGAATAGCTTCAGCAAGTGCAGCACCGTCGAAGGTTTGATGAATTTCGCACAGAGCATCTCGCTGCTACCCGTCAAACAGAACGCTTTATTGAAGTCCGGAGAAGCTGTGTCCATGGGGTACGAATAGTCGTTCTGTGTCTGGTCATCAGATCTAACCGATATCCCGGTGACCCATGGAAAGGCAATGACCAAACTGTACCGGTCGTAGTGGTCATAGACCACTCGAGTCTCCGTTCTGGTTTTTCCGTCTTTGTCGGTCACCGTGGTGTGCACCTTCCGTTTGTTGACGTAGTGCAGTTGGTGGTACGTGTAAGGGAGGCTGCGGAGTGTGCCGGTAAATACCCCTCGAATTGACGTGACTAACTCGCGGCTGTAATTGCCCCGCGTGTAATCACCAAACTGCGCATCCAGCTTGTTCAGGGTCACGCGCTCATCCTCTCCCAGTCCGGTCAATCCGTTGTGGAAGTAGGATGACAGTCGAGCAATTTTGCTACTGAGCGAAGGCAATCGATCAGATTTGGATTTCATCCATACCAGACTCCAAACGGCAATCACGATACCCAGTAAACCAACTGCCATGCCGAACATGACGGGATCAATTTGCAACTGGTAGAAAAAAGCAGCGACGGTGTAAGTGTTCGCAAACCAATAGAGGGCGACAGTGCCCGCGATCAATAACAGGCCGGTGCCGAAAAACCACCATGCGCGTGTGAAATTGAATTTGAGCGGGCCATTGTACAAGGCGAACTCGTGGATCACGTTCAATAGGTCGGCGTTGGATTCAGCCCTGTCAATATTGGCTTCGCTCACAGTCAGCAACTCATTTAGTCGCGCGTTCTGCGATGTGTTGGGCATGTAGATATCCATCAACGAGAGCAAGGTAGAAGTCTCACAACAGCATCGGGAGGCTCGAAGCAAGCGGGCCCAAGGTTCCCGAATTCAATTAGAAGATGGGCTGATTCAGGGAGACCTGATGCGGGAGCAACGGCCCGGATTGAGGATTTGACTCTATTCATAATCTGTCAGAAACAATGAAAAGGAGTGGACAATACCATTGTCATGCGTTGACTGCTTCTGGCCGATATCAACCTCTGGAAATGATCGGGCATTCGACAGGCGATCATCGTTAGGTCATTGCGCAATGAATGAAAAATAAATCCGTCCCCAAATTTGCAGGTGGTGATGCTGGGGGAGCTGGCGGTTAATCAGGCGCTGGATAATCTGGAGTTGTCGGGTTAGGGATGGTGGGGTTTTGGGGCGCTTTGCGGCCCATCGGGGATGAATCCCCTCGCCACAGGTTTAGGGACGTCAGAGCGTAAGTAGATTTCCCTGTAGGAGCTGCCGAAGGCTCGGGCCGCGATCGGAGGATCTTTTGATTTTGCTTTCAAAAGTCAAAGTCAAAAGATCGCAGCCTTCGGCAGCTCCTACAGGGGGCGGTTTAGTAGCGTTTCCAGGCGTGCCAGGGGCGGGGCGTCTTGGTTGCGGTTGAAGACCTGGATGCCGACTTTAAGTAATCGGCCGTTTTCGGCTGTTGCGATGGCTTGTTCGCAGCGCAGTAACAGCCTGCCCTGATCACAGTCTTGTGCCTTCATCCCCATCGGCAATCGACCTTCCAGTTGCAGTTCAGCCATCCGACTCTGCGCCGCAATCAGCGCCACCGACCGATCCCTTAAAACCCCGCTGCTCTGCGTCATCAACCCCGCCACGCGCACAGCCGCCGACATGGCCACGGCAATGATCGCCAGCGCCACCAGCACTTCAATCAGGGTGAATCCGCTTTCTCGGGAATGCGTCGGCATAACAGGCCCAAAACCAAAACACAGCCCTCGACCCTAACCCGCGTCCTTGACGGCTTGACGACGAAAACTCCCGAGGATTTTCAACATCCCTGACATATCTTCTTGCAACACTGCGCGTCGAATCGAATCAAGCCAAGGGAATGTCGAGATGGATATCGCGCAGTTCAAACAGCCCAAACGACCGAGCCGGATGCCCCGTGGGCAGCAGGGTTTTACCCTGATCGAGATTATGGTGGTGGTGGTGATTCTCGGGATTCTTGCCGCGATGGTGGTGCCCAAGGTGCTCGACCGGCCGGATCAGGCGCGGGCCACGGCGGCCAAACAGGACATCGGCGGTTTGATGCAGGCGCTGAAGCTGTATCGCCTCGATCACGGCACTTATCCGAGCATGACCCAGGGTCTGAAAGTGTTGGTGGAGCGCCCGGCGGATGCGAAGAACAGCAACTGGCGTTCGTACCTGGAGCGTTTGCCGAATGATCCGTGGGGGCGGCCTTATCAGTACCTCAACCCCGGCGCCAATGGCGAGATCGACATCTTTTCCCTCGGCGCCGACGGTCAGCCTGACGGCGACGGCGTGAATGCCGACATCGGTTCCTGGCAGTTGTAAGGCCGGTGATGAACAACCAATCGAACCAGCAGGGCATGGCGATCATCAGTGCGCTGTTGATCGCCGCTGTGGTCGCGGTGATTGCGGCGGGGATGTTGACCCGGCAGAGCGTTTCGACCCGGGCGCTGGAGGCGGATCAGCAGCGGGTGCAAGGGCGCTGGTTGGTGCACGGTGGCCTGGAGATCAGCCGGCAATTGCTCTGGGATGCGCGGCAGCGTGATCCCTTGACCCGGCTTGATCAGCCGTGGGCGCAGCGCTTGAATGCGCAAGGTTTCGAGGGGCGGCTGGAAGACGAACAGGGCAAGTTCAACCTGCGCAATCTGGTGGCCAACGAGCGTATCGACGAGGCGCAGGTGCAGGCGTTTCAGCGGCTGTGCGAGTTGATCGGCATCAGCGCTGGATTGAGTCAGCGCATCAGTCAGCGGGTGATCGGCTCTTATCCGTACTTGTTGAACCCGCAGATTGCCGAAAACACCACCAGCAAAAACAGCTTCGACAGCGGCCGCGCCACTTCGCCGAATGCGTCGCGCAAACCACAGAGTCCAAAGTTGCCGATGCTGCGCAGCGTCGATGATCTGCGCAGCGTTGAAGGCGTCAACGATGCTGTCATTGGCAAACTGGCGCCGTACCTGACAGTGATTCCGGCCACCACCTGGCTCAACGGCAACACCGCCACCGCGCCAGTGTTGGCCGCGTATGTGCCGGGGTTGTCGCTTGAGCGCGCGCAGGCCTTGATCAATGAGCGCGACGCCGGGCGCTGGTTCATCAATCGCGGCGATTTCGTTAACCGTTTGCGCATGCCGAACCTGGAGCTGACCAGCGTCAAGGTCGGCATCACCAGTGACTGGTTTCGCCTGCGCGGGGAGGCGCGGCGCGAGCAGCGTCGGGTCAGCCTCGACGCGTTGTTGCATCGCAGCGAGGACCGCTTGCCGCAAGTGATCTGGTCGCGGGTGGGCGTATGAGTCAGTTGCGTATAGGACTGCCGCCGCTGGAGCAACTGGACGCGGACAGTGTTTTGCATTGTGTGTGGATGGATCGTCAGGGCCAGGTCAACCGTGAACAGCAGCTCAGCCTGAAGCAGTTAGCGCAACAGCCGAAGCAGCCTCCGCTGAGCGGTTTTCTGCATCCGTCGGACAGTCTGCTGGCGAGCATCGAGCTGCCACCGTTACCGGCGAACAAGACCGCCGCAGCGGTGCAATGCGCGGCGCAGGCCTTGATGCTCGGCGACAGCAACGACATGCACATCGCCCACAGTCCACGGGATGCGGCGGGGCGGGTGCAGATCGCCTGGGCGCCGCGGCAACCGTTGCTGCAACTGGGGCAGTTGCTCAAGCAGGCCGGCCTGAACCTGCGCGGTCTGTACCCGGCGGCGTACAGCTTGCCGGTGCTGCCGGGCACGGTGGCGTGTCGGCAGGACGGTCATCTGTTGCTGCGCGAAAGCGTGCAGGCGGCGCAGGTGCAGCCGCTGTTCGACGAGGACATCGGCGATGGCCTGCTGGCGTGCGGCACGCCGTTGCACTGGATCGGCGCGGCACCGCCACCGGGCGCCGAACTGCCGATGGCCGAGGTGCAGCGCTGGACTGGCCCGTTGCCCGGCTGGGGCCTGCAGGGCGCGGTGCAACAGCAGGGTACTGAGCATCGCGGCTGGGGCCGGGCGCTGGGGCTTTGCGCATTGGCGGTGGCGGTGTGGGTGATCGGCTTGAACCTGTATGCCGCCCGCGAGGCCAGTCAGGGCCAGCAGCTCAAGGCGCAGATGAGTCAGCGGGTGAAGCAGGCCTTTCCCGAGTTGCCGGTGATCCTCAATCCGTTGCAACAGGCCCGTCAGCAACTGGCGGCGCGGCAGAAGGGCGCGGCGCAGGACCCGACGCAGGCGTTCAGTCGCCTGGTGTTGCAGGCCGGTAGTGGCATGCCGTTCATGGCCGGCACTGTCGAGCGCCTGTCGTTTGTCGACGGCACGTTGCAATTGACGCTGCTGGCCGACGCCCGGCGCAGCGGCAATGACCAGGACTGGCAAGGCACGCTGGCCCAGGCCGGGATCAGTGCGACGGCCAATGATGACGGTTGGCTGCTGCAGCCGAGCGATGAAATCACCCCCACCAGCGACAGCGCTGACGACAGCGGAGCAGAAGATGAATAAGGCGACGCTGCTGGTGTATCGCGCACGTTGGCAGCGTTTCAGCGCGCAGCTTCAAGTGCGCTGGCAAGCGTTGGCGCTGCGCGAAAAACGCATGGTCGGCGGCATGGCGATGGTGCTGCTGTCGCTGTTGGTGTGGCTCGTATTGATTCAGCCGCCGCTGAAAAAAATCAGTTATTGGCAAGCCGAAACCCCGAAGTTGCGCGCGCAGACCGAAGCGCTCGAAGTGCTGTTGCGCGAGGTCAGCGTGCGCCCGGACGGGCAAAGCGTCGAGCAGTCGCTGCAGCAGACCCTGCAGGCCAGCGGCCTCGCCGGGCACTATCAATTGCAAGCCGGAGAGGGCGGCGCGTGGCAGTTGAGTTTCGACGCGGCGCCGGCCGACGCGGTGCTCGACTGGCTGTTGAGCACGCCGGCACAACTTTCTCTGCAAGTGGTCGAGGCCCGTTTGCAACGCGCAGACACCGCTTCGACCGAGGTCACTGCCGGCACATTGTCAGGCACCGTTCGCATGGATCAGGCGCTGGGCGCTAAGGAAGCTTCATGAAGGGGTCAGGATCCAAACCGGCGCGCATGGCGTTGCCGATGCTGCTGATGGCATTGAGCGCGTGCAGCAACACCACGCCGCCCAATCAGCCGCCGTTGCTGGTCGACAGCGAACTCGGCCGGCCACTGGCCAATACCCAGCGCAGCGGCGACGCGCTGCTGGATCGTCAACGCGCACAGGCCCAGGCGGCGCCTCCACCCCGGCAGTTGCACAACATCACCGAGCGCGCGCGCAGTGGCGGCGCCCCGCGTGGCACCCCATTGCCGAGCAATCCGCTGGGCGATCAACCGGTGACGCTGAACTTCGTGGATGCCGATATTCAAGCGGTGGTGCGTGCGTTGTCGCGTTCGACGGGCCAGCAATTTCTGGTCGACCCTCGGGTCAAGGGCAGCCTGACGCTGGTCTCGGAAGGTCAGGTGCCGGCACGCCAAGCCTATGACATGTTGCTGGCGGCGTTGCGCATGCAGGGCTTCAGCGTGGTGGATGTCGGCGGTGTTGCTCAGGTGGTGCCCGAGGCTGATGCGAAACTGCTCGGCGGGCCGATCTACAGTCCGGACAAACCCGCCGGCAACGGCATGCTTACGCGCACGTTCCGCCTGCAATACGAGAACGCGGTGAACCTGATTCCGGTGCTGCGGCCGATCGTGTCGCCGAACAACCCGATCAATGCTTACCCGGGCAACAACACCATCGTCGTCACCGATTACGCCGAGAACCTGACCCGCGTCGCCCAGTTGATCCAGACCATCGACACCCCGAGCGCCATCGACACCGACGTGGTGCAGATCCAGAACGGCATCGCCGCCGACATCGCGCCGATGGTCGCGGATCTGCTCGACGCGCCGGGCAACGACCCGACGCAGAAAATCGCGGTGATCGGCGACCCGCGCTCCAACACCATTATCATCCGCGCCGGCAGCCCCGAGCGCACGGAACTGGCGCGCAACCTGATCTACAAACTCGACAACGCGCAGAGCAATCCGAGCAACCTGCACGTGGTGTACCTGCGCAACGCCCAGGCGGCGAAACTGGCGCAGGCGTTGCGCGGTTTGCTCACCGGCGAGAGCGACAGCGGCACCAGCGACAGTGCGCGCTCGGTGCTCAGCGCCATGGGTGGCAGTGGCAACAACAATGGTGGTTCGAGTGCGCAGAGTGGCACGCCCACCAGTGGCAATACCTCGACCACGTCGAGCACCGGCAGTAGCGGCGGCAGTTACGCGCAGGGCAGCAGTTCGACCAGCAGCGCCGGTAATCAGGCCAGTGAACAGAACGTTGCGTTCAGCGCTGGCGGGGTGACGATTCAGGCCGATGCGACCACCAACACCTTGCTGATTTCTGCCCCGGACCCGCTGTATCGCAACCTGCGCGAGGTGATCGATCTGCTCGACCAGCGCCGTGCGCAAGTGGTGATCGAAAGCCTGATCGTCGAAGTCGGCGAAGACGATGCCAGTGAATTCGGCGTGCAATGGCAGACCGGCAATCTGGGCGGCAACGGCGTGATCGGCGGCGCCAATCTGGGCGGCTCGGGGCTCAACACCAATGGCAAGACCAGCATCGACGTGCTGCCCAAAGGCCTGAATCTCGGCTACGTCAACGGCACCGTCGACATCCCCGGTATCGGCAAGATTCTCGACCTCAAAGTGTTGGCCCGGGCGCTGAAGAGCAAGGGCGGCACCAACGTGTTGTCGACGCCGAACCTGCTGACCCTGGACAACGAAGCGGCGAGCATTTTTGTCGGCCAGACCATTCCGTTTGTCAGCGGCAGCTACGTCACCGGCGGCGGTGGCACCAGCAACAACCCGTTCCAGACCGTGACCCGCGAAGAGGTGGGCTTGAAGCTCAATGTGCGGCCGCAGATTTCCGAGGGCGGTACGGTCAAGCTCGACATCTATCAGGAGGTCAGCAGCATCGACGAACGCGCTTCGGCCAGCGCGACGTCGGCGGGCATCGTCACCAACAAGCGCGCGATCGACACCAGCATCCTGCTTGATGACGGCCAGATCATGGTTCTCGGCGGCTTGCTGCAGGACGGTTACAGCCAGAGCAATGAAGCGGTGCCATGGCTGGGGACGCTGCCGGGGATCGGCGCGCTGTTTCGCAACGAACGCCGGGCGATCACCAAGACCAACCTGATGGTGTTCCTGCGCCCGTACATCATCCGCGACAGCGACGCGGGGCGCAGCATCACCCTCAACCGCTACGACTTCATGCGCCGCGCCCAGGGCGGCCTGCAACCGGAACGCAGCTGGGCGATGCCGGACATGCAGGCGCCGCAGTTGCCGACGGCGGCGCAGGGGGTTCCGGCTTCGGTTCCGGCGTCGGGCCCCCGTGCGACCATCAAAGCGGTGCCGATTGAAGGGAGCACACGCTTTTGAAACCGGCCCTGAATCTAAAGTGCACCCCTGTGGCGAGGGGGCTTGCTCCCGCTCGGGGGCGAAGCCGCCGTAAATCCGGTGTGCGAGGTGTGTCTGAAACAACCGGTAAGCAGGTTTTGGGTCTGCTGCGCAGCCCAGCGGGAGCAAGCTCCCTCGCCACAGAAGTCGGGGACAACACCGGACCTGTAGGAGCTGCCGAAGGCTGCGATCTTTTGATCTTTAAAAGCAAAAGATCGCAGCCTTCGGCAGCTCCTACAGGGGATCGCATTGCCGCAGGGATTGGGGGGCACACGTTTTTGAACAGCATGATGACTGTGGCGAGGGGGCTTGCCCCCGCTGGGCTGCGCAGCAGACCCAAACCCTGCAACCCCATTCCTGCAGACACACCTTGCTTGCCGGATTTGCGGGCGCTCCGCACCCGAGCGGGAGCAAGCTCCCTCGCCACAGGGATCAGGGACAACACCGGACC
>Ga0308163_10004743_pt1 | contig 10664 bp, 10 predicted proteins | sample PhyTR1_FD_201037 | JGI IMG/M metagenome (GOLD analysis project Ga0308163, IMG submission 201037) | Phyllosphere microbial communities from UC Gill Tract Community Farm, Albany, California, United States - DLSLT.R1 | ecosystem: Host-associated > Plants > Phyllosphere > Unclassified | place: USA... | reverse complement strand
GGCATTGCGTTTAAACCGTGAAATTCTCGGCAAAGTACTGCGTATCGGCTTACCCACCGGCTTGCAAATGGTGGTGTTGTCGCTCTCGGAGTTGGTGATCCTGGCGCTGGTCAACAGCCATGGCTCCCAGGCTACTGCGGCCTACGGGGCAGTGACGCAAATCGTCAATTACGTGCAGTTCCCGGCCCTGTCGATTGCCATTACCGCCTCGATCTTAGGCGCTCAAGCGATTGGCGGCGGACGCGCTGAGCGTATCGGCCCGATTTTGCGCACTGGCTTGCTAATCAATTTGTGCCTGACCGGCGCGTTAATCATGCTGGGTTACGTGTTGTCCGATTGGTTATTGGGGCTGTTTATCACCAACGACCAAGCCCATATGCGGGCTGAACACCTGCTCCACATCATGCTCTGGAGCATTCTGGTATTTGGCTTTCAGGCCGTGATTGGCGGGATCATGCGCGCCAGCGGTGTGGTGCTGGTACCGATGGGCATCACGATTTTCTGTGTGCTGTGCATTGAACTGCCCGTGGCCTATGCGCTCAATGCGCACTTCGGCCTTGAAGGCGTGTGGATGGCTTTCCCGGTGACTTATGTTGCGATGCTGATACTACAGACCCTGTACTACCGCTTGGTCTGGCGGCACAAACCCATTAAGCGGTTGGTTTAAACCCAACCACTACTGGCTTTTTGATCTGCGCTGCTTAAGATGGCCGACATCTTAATGTTGTCGGGCTTGGAACAGGGCCAATGTTGAACAAAGACACCATCTCTATTCAGTTGGTGCGTGAAGCGCTGTTGCAGAGTTGCGCATCAGTCAGCGGCATGCATGAAGTGCTACAAAAGGTTGGCATTAACCCGGCGTTGTTGGACGAGCCCAATGCGCGCGTGCCAGCCATCGCCTATGCCCGGATGTGGCGGCTGCTGGCGCGACGTTTGGACGATGAGTTTTTCGGCATGGACCCGCGCAAACTTCGCGCCGGAAGCTTGGAGTTCATGTGTCGCTCGGCCATGGCTCAGCCCACGCTCGCACAGGGCGTGGAGTTGGTCTTGGGGTTCTTGTCGCTCATGCTTGAACGTCTACCGGCGCGTCTGGTGCGCCAGCAAAGCGTGGCAGAAATCGTGGTGCAAGAGCCAGAAGAGCAGTCGAGTCGCGCTTTCACCTATTTCGCCTACTGGATGATCGTACATGGCGTGGCCTGTTGGCTGGCTGGACGTCGAATTCCGATTCTGGCGATTGAGCTGCGCTGCGCTCAGCCCGACTACTGCGGTGACTATGAGGTGATGTTTTCCGATAACTTGCGTTTTGATCGCCCGCGCACGCGGATGATTTTTGCGGCCGATTATCTGGATGCACCCATCAAGCGTAGCGCTGAGGAGCTGCGACGATTTTTGGCTCAGGCGCCGGCTAATATTTTGGTTAAATATCGCGACCCGCAAAGCCTGGCGAGTCAGATCAAACAGGCTCTTCGGCACTTGCCAGCCGACCTGTGGCCCGAAACCCAAGGTATGGCGCAAAGCCTGTGCATGTCCGCATCAACCCTGCGTCGACGTCTGGCTGAAGAAGGGCAAACCTACCAAGGGCTCAAGGACGGTGTGCGTAAAGAGCTAGCCATTGGTTGGTTGGCCGAGCCAGACCGTAGTTTTGCGGACATCGCTTTGCGTCTGGGTTTTGCGGATACCAGCTCGTTTTACAAAGCTTTTCGCAAATGGTCCGGCACCAATCCTGGGCACTATCGCAGTTTGATTCTGAGCGGTAGCTGAGCGGTCATTTATTGGCCTTGATGGTGGCTACCTCATCGGCTTTGACCTTGACTTGCTTACCCGCAATGTCTTGGAACTCATAAAAGCCATTGGCATTTTTGGTGTTTGGCAGATCTTTAGTCAGGTACTGAGTGCCATTTTGCAGGGTCACTACGCTGGGGGTTGAGCAGCCAGCCAGCGTTAAAAACGCCAGCATGAGCACAGGCAGACTCTTAATGTTGATCTTCATACCACGTGTCCTTGAACTGTTTGCGAAATAAAAATGAAGCACGCAGAGCGGTGTGTATTAGACGCGCATTTTGGACTTGGTTCGCTTATCCCTACAATTAAAATGGTGTTTTCGTACAAGTAATGCGTCTGTTTCGTGCTTTGGTACCTATATTTACGCTGTATCTCATTAAAAAGGACTGGGTTTAATGCCTCGCGTGCCCTTGAAAAAATCGAGCAATCCAAGGTATTTGCGCATACGGGCTTTGCGTAACCACGTGGGTTTAGGGTTTGTAGCAAGCTTGTCGGTGCTGGCAGGGATGACTGATGCCATTGGCTTTTTGGCCGTGGGTGACTTCATTTCATTCATGAGTGGTAACACCACGCGGTTGGCGGTAGCCGTTGGTGAAGGTGATGTGCAGATCATTGTGCGTTTGGGGTGTGCAGTATTGGCGTTTGTCGTCGGTAATGCATTGGGTGTCGTGGTTGGGCGCTTGGGCGGGCGTCGAGCCTTGCCATTGATGCTACTGATCTCGGCGCTGTTGTGCACATCGGCACTGCTTCCGTTGGAAGCGCAGATACCTACATTTTTAACCGCCGTATTGGCCATGGGCATGCTCAATGCGGCGGTTGAGCAGGTCAATGGTTTGCAAGTGGGTTTGACCTACGTCACCGGAGCCTTGTCGCGCTTTGGTCGCAGCCTCGGTCGTTGGCTGCTGGGCGAGCAACGTCCAAGTTGGCGCATGCAGGTTGCGCCGTGGACGGGAATGCTGGCTGGCGCAGTATTGGGGGCCATGCTTGAGGCGCGGTTTGGGGTCCATGCAATGCTGTTTAGTGCGGGGTTTGCTGCACTATTGGGGCTGGTTTCTTTGAAAATCCCACGTCGCTGGCAACGCGATTACATGCCCAAGTAATGGGGCCAATGTGAATGAGTACCACGCTGGATGTACGTGAGTGATGAGTACTCATAAGTAACTGGAAAACTTTTGGGACAATCCGTTTTGTAATGCCTGCTGTATAGAAGTCTGTGAACGTGTAGTTTCTCCAGCGTTGTACTTAAAGGCCTTGGTTTGAAAGCTATTTAAGACCATGTGCCATTGTTTATTTTTAGGAATAACCATGCTGGATATAACTTCAAAAAAAATCTTCGCCGGCGCTTTTATGGCGACTCTTTTATCAGGTGTCAGCGTTGCCTATGCGGCGCCTGTAGACCCTCTCAATATTGCGGGTCATTATCAGTGCACAGGGTTTGACAGTCATGATGGCCCGTTGCAAGGGGACCTGGTATTAACTCTGGATGAAGACGCCAGCCAGTTTGACAAAAGTTTTGGAGCTTATCGTTTAAAACTGAATGTCGGAACTGAGGCGGCACCTGTCACCTACACCGGTTATGCTGCTGCGCAGGGGCAGTTGCTATCAATCTACTTTGCCAATGACAGTGCGCAGGCGCTCACAGACCGGGGCGTGGGCATCGCTGTAATAACCCATGATCAAGACAGCCTGGGCCAATACACCACGACATTGCATAAATCTTATTACTTACCTGACTATATGCGCGACAGCCAAGATGGATATGGTCCTGGCGGACGTGGCACTGAAGTTTGTATTAAAAAGCCCACTCATTAAGTGCATAAAACCCCGGATAGAATCCGCAATACTGTTCACTTAAGTAAAAAGGCAACCGCGTAGGAGCGAGCTTGCTCGCGATCTTTTGATCTTTAACAGATCGCGAGCAACCGAGCGTCGACCAGTTTCTCCTACAGATGATTGTGAATTGCTCTTAAGTGAACAGCATTGCGGATAGAATCCGGGGTTTTATTGGCCGACAGTTATCAGCTGTAGCTGTTAACTTTTACCAGGGATTGCTCGGTTTGAGCCTTTTCCCATGTCAGCGTTAGTGTTTCTAACACGCTCGCCATGAACGCTTTGTCAGCAGCGGCTTTTTTACCGACGTAGCCTTGGCCGCGACGGTACATTTTGAGATGAGCTCGCATGTGTGGGCGATCTTTCTCGAATTGGGTTTCTTCCTTGCACGCTACGACGGGCTCAATACGAACATCGCCTTTCTCACAGACCCACAAAATGTGGTCGTTTAGCGTGTCTTTCTGAGCAGCGAAGAGTCGAGCCAGCTCGTTAACAGTCGGTTGGTTATTCAGGTTCATAGCTAACTCCTTGACCACTCGTTGATCTGTCTAATTGATTCGTGCAACTGCTCATGCAGCGCTACGTAGTGTCCATCTAAAGCAGATCTGGCCTTGAGTCCTGCAGATGTAGTAGTGAAATAAACCACTACAACATGCTGCCTACAGCGAGGGAGAGCAACGTTAACCAGGATGCTTGAGCGACAAGTCGCATCACCACAAGCCTCTTGAGGACGTTTCGCTAGCCTCTCACGCCTTAAAAACGGACGATTAAGCCAGGTCAGCTTCATCAATTCTGCCTTGTGGGCAGTACCTATCCCGGAACAGCTCGACAGCTCGTCGAGCATGCTTGCAACAACCCTTTCCAGCGCTTCCGGTGGGGAAGACGTCTGCATAATGCGATGGGAAATTTGTGTCGTCAACCAATATGTAGTGTTTATTTTTACTCACTACATATGTGACTGGCGGGTCGCTTTTGAGTGTGCCGGTCATCTGCCTTAAGGCGTCGAGATGGCTATCGAAGGCGTGATTCGGGCATTTAAGACACTTGCTTACAGGCGGGGGAGATGAGGTGTATGCCAACGCATATTGCAGACCGCGGCAGCTGAAGGTATGGAGTGCTCGATGACTTTGTATTGGCCAAAACAGTCAGCCAGTTTGAGCGGTTTGACCATTGTTGTAGAGCCTTTGCGAGGCGACTATCAGTAGGATTTTTCACGGCTCCCATTCCTAAAAATAATGACCGAGGGATTCTGCTGATGCGCGACTATCTGACCGCGATGAATGACTTTGACTACCAACGGACGGTGGCGGGTGCACTGACCGGGCATTTGTCGGCACTCAATGCCTGTGTTGAGTGTTGCGACCGACATGCCTTGCCGGGTCGTATTGCATTGTTTTGGGAGGGGCGCGACGCCAGTAGCGCGACGTACACCTTCACCGACTTGCAGGATAAGGCCGCGCGTTTTGCCAATTTCTTACGGGCCCAAGGTGTCAAGCAGGGGGACAAGGTGGCAGGCTTACTGCCGCGTAATGTCGAACTGCTAATAGCCGTATTGGCCACTTGGCGCATCGGCGCGATTTATCAACCGCTGTTTACTGCATTTGGGCCCAAAGCGATTGAACACCGCCTCAACAGTTCAGGGGCTGTGATAGTGCTGACTGATGCGCTAAACCGCCCCAAACTTAATGAGGTTAACGATTGCCCAGCTATCGTTACCGTGGCTGCCGCCAAGGGCCAAGGCCTGGTGCGCGGCGATTACAGTTTTTGGGCGGAGCTGGACAATTATCCACCGGTGTGCGAACCCGTGTTGTTGAGCGGTGACGACCCCTTTCTCATGATGTTTACCTCGGGCACGACTGGCCCCGCCAAGCCGTTGTTGGTGCCGCTCAAAGCGATGGTGGCGTTCCAAAGTTACACCCGTGATGCGGTAGATTTGCGCCCAGAGGATTCATTCTGGAACTTGGCCGATCCGGGGTGGGCTTATGGGATCTACTACGGAATCACCGGGCCTCTGTCGATGGGCCATCCGATTACGCTCTACGACGGTTCGTTTACGGTTGAAAGCACCTGTCGAATCATCAAGAAGTACGGCATCACCAACCTCACAGGGTCACCGACTGCCTATCGTCTACTGATTGCGGCAGGTGAGGCGTTTTCAAGCAAGATCAAAGGCCAGTTACGTGCCGTCAGCAGTGCGGGTGAACCCCTTAACCCAGAAGTGATTCGCTGGTTCGCTGAAGAACTCAACGTCACCATTCACGACCATTACGGGCAAACCGAAGTGGGCATGGTGCTGTGCAACCATCATGGATTGGAGCACCCGGTGCACATGGGCGCTGCGGGTTTTGCCTCACCTGGCCACCGGATCGTGGTCTTGGACGACAATCATCAGGAATTGGCTGTGGGTCAGCCAGGCATTTTGGCGGTCGATCGCAGTCAGTCCCCGATGTGCTGGTTTGCAGGCTACCAAGGTCTGCCGACGAAAGCGTTTGTTGGCAATTACTACTTGAGCGGCGACACCGTTGAATGGAACCCGGACGGCAGCATCAGTTTTGTTGGGCGCAGCGATGACGTGATCACCACCTCGGGTTATCGCGTTGGGCCTTTTGATGTGGAAAGCGCCTTGATCGAACACCCGTCTGTAGTTGAAGCCGCGGTGGTCGGCAAGCCTTGCCCTGAGCGGACCGAGCTGGTTAAGGCGTTTGTGGTGTTGAACCCGCAATTTTTAGGTGATGCACAACTGGCCGAAACCCTGCGTTTGCACGTGCGCCAGCGTTTGGCGGCGCACGCTTACCCCCGTGAAATCGAATTTGTCAGCGAATTGCCGAAAACCCCAAGCGGCAAGTTGCAGCGCTTTATTTTGCGCAATCAAGAAATTGCCAAGGCTGAGCAGGCGCAAAACGCCAAGGCTACAGCCTGATATCGAACCCTCAGGAACCCTTATGCAAATCGAAAACAAGGTTTTTATCGTCACCGGTGGCGCGTCCGGTTTAGGTGCAGCCACAGCTGAGATGCTCGTTAAAGCGGGTGCCAAGGTGATGTTGGTCGATCTAAATGCCGAAGCTGTGGCCGCGCAAGCGAGCCGACTTGGCGTACAAAGCACGGTCGCGGATATCAGTCAGGCGGATGCAGCAAAGGCTGCTGTGGATGCCACTGTCGCCGCGTTCGGGCAGGTCAATGGCCTGGTGAACTGTGCCGGGGTTGTCCGGGGTGAAAAAATACTTGGCAAAAACGGCCCGCATTCGCTGGAGAACTTCAGCCAAGTGATTAACGTCAACCTGATTGGCAGTTTCAACATGCTGCGTCTGGCGGCCGCAGCGATTGCCGAAACGGCAGCTGATGCCGATGGCGAACGGGGAGTGATCATTAACACGGCGTCGGTCGCCGCGTTCGATGGGCAAATCGGTCAGGCCGCCTATGCAGCTTCCAAGGGCGCGATTACCAGCTTGACCTTGCCCGCAGCGCGTGAGCTGGCTCGCTTCGGGATTCGGGTCATGACCATCGCTCCGGGCATTTTCGAAACACCGATGATGGCCGGTATGACGCCTGAGGTTCGTGATTCTTTGGCCGCGGGCGTGCCGTTTCCGCCACGCTTAGGCAAGCCGAGTGAATACGCGTCGCTCGCCCAGCACATTATTGAAAACAGCATGCTTAATGGCGAAGTCATCCGTCTTGATGGCGCCCTGCGCATGGCCGCGAAATAAGAGGTATGAAATGACCATTGCCAATGATCCGATTGTTATTGTGAGCGCGGTACGTACGCCCATGGGCGGCTTCCAGGGCGACTTCAAAAACCTGACCTCGCCGCAGTTGGGCGCTGCTGCGATAAGCGCAGCCGTTGAACGCGCGGGTATTGAACCGAGCAGTGTGGACGAAGTGCTGTTTGGTTGCGTGCTGTCAGCCGGGCTGGGCCAAGCGCCTGCGCGTCAAGCGGCACTCGGAGCCGGGTTAGACAAAGGTACGCGCTGTACCACGTTAAACAAAATGTGCGGTTCGGGCATGCAAGCTACGATTCTGGCCCATGACCAATTGCTCGCCGGGAGTGTCGATGTGGTGGTGGCGGGCGGTATGGAGAGTATGTCTAACGCGCCGTACTTACTCGATCGCGCACGTAGCGGCTACCGTATGGGGCACGGCCGGGTGCTTGATCATATGTTTCTCGACGGCCTAGAAGATGCGTACGACCGTGGCCGTTTGATGGGCACCTTCGCTGAAGATTGCGCGCAGGGCCATGGTTTCACCCGTGAGGCTCAGGATGAGTTTGCGGTGGCGTCGCTGATGCGTGCGCAACAAGCAATCAAGGATGGCAGTTTTAAGGCTGAGATCGTGCCAGTGCAGGTCAGGGTAGGTAAAGAGCAGCGCCTAATCAGCGATGACGAGCAGCCACCGAAGGCTAACCTGGCGAAGATCCCGACCTTGAAACCGGCGTTTCGCGAGGGCGGAACGGTGACAGCGGCCAACTCCAGCTCAATCTCCGATGGCGCGGCGGCGTTGGTGCTGATGCGTCGCTCCGAAGCCCACAAGCGTGGCCTCAAACCGTTGGCGGTGATCCATGGGCATGCGGGGTTCGCCGACGAGCCGGGGTTGTTCCCGACTGCGCCGATTGGGGCAATTAAACGTTTGATGGGCAAAACAGGCTGGGATGTGACCGAGGTCGATCTATTTGAGATCAACGAGGCGTTTGCAGTTGTCACTTTGGTGACCATGCAGGAGCTAGGGCTGGCTCACGACAAGGTTAACGTCTATGGCGGTGCCTGTGCCCTTGGGCATCCGATCGGTGCATCTGGTGCGCGTATTCTGGTTACCTTGCTTTCAGCCTTGCGCCAGCGTCAGTTAAAACACGGCGTTGCTGCTATCTGCATTGGCGGCGGTGAAGCCACGGCGATTGCAGTGGAATGCCTGTACTAAGGACTTTTATGCTGCCTACCTTCGAACAATTACAAATTCGCGAAGCGGCCCAACAGTTTGCACAAGAGCGCTTGAAGCCTTTTGCGGCTGAGTGGGACAAACATCATCGCTTTCCTCATGAGGCGGTCGCTGAGATGGCCGAGCTGGGCTTTTTTGGCATGTTGGTGCCAGAAGAGTGGGGCGGTTGTGACGTGGGGTATCAAGCCTACGCGATGGCCCTAGAAGAAATCGCCGCCGGTGATGGCGCCTGTTCCACGATCATGAGCGTGCATAACTCGGTGGGCTGCGTGCCGATTCTTAAATACGGCACCGAACAGCAAAAGCGCGATTTTTTGCTACCGCTGGCCAGTGGCGTGCAACTGGGCGCATTCGCCTTGACTGAACCACAAGCGGGTTCTGATGCCAGCGACCTTAAAACCCGTGCTCGTCGCGATGGTGATTACTACGTGCTCAATGGCTGCAAACAATTCATCACCTCCGGGCAAAATGCCGGGGTCGTAATTGTGTTTGCGGTGACAGATCCGGCGGCAGGTAAGCGTGGCATCAGCGCGTTTATCGTACCCACCAACTCGCCTGGCTACAGCGTGGCCCGAGTAGAAGACAAGCTGGGGCAGCATGCGTCAGATACCTGCCAGATCTTATTTACTGACTTAAAAGTACCCGTCGCCAATCGCCTTGGCGAAGAAGGTCAGGGCTACAAAATCGCTTTGAGCAATCTCGAAGGCGGGCGCATTGGAATTGCCTCACAAGCCGTCGGTATGGCCCGCGCCGCCTTTGAGGTTGCCCGTGACTATGCACGTGAGCGCGTGACCTTCGGCCAGCCGCTGATTGAGCATCAGGCAGTGGCGTTTCGCTTGGCAGATATGTCGACGCAAATCGCTGTCGCCCGGCAAATGGTTCAGTACGCCGCGGCGTTACGTGACAGTGGTCAATCGGCGTTGGTTGAAGCCTCGCAGGCCAAACTGTTTGCCTCGGAAATGGCTGAGCAGGTGTGTTCCAAGGCATTGCAAACCTTGGGGGGTTATGGCTATTTGAACGACTTCCCGTTGGAGCGAATCTATCGCGATGTGCGGGTGTGCCAGATCTACGAAGGCACCAGCGATATTCAGCGCATGGTCATTTCGCGCAATCTTTGAATTGAGGACGTTACTGATGAGCTACGAAACCATTTTGTTAGACATTCATGGGCAAGTGGGCCTGATCACCTTAAATCGGCCGCAGGCGTTGAATGCCCTGAATGCTCAGTTGGTCAGCGAAGTGAATCATGCTTTGGATGCTTTGGAAGCGGATAACAGCATTGGATGCATCGTCATCACTGGCTCGAAAAAAGCCTTTGCTGCCGGCGCAGATATCAAAGAAATGGCCGAGCTGACTTACCCGCAGATCTACCTTGAGGACTTGTTCTCGGACAGTGATCGAGTATCGACCCGTCGTAAACCGATCATTGCGGCAGTGGCCGGTTTTGCCTTGGGCGGTGGTTGTGAACTGGCGATGATGTGCGACTTTATTTTGGCCGGCGATAACGCCAAATTTGGGCAGCCGGAAATCAACTTAGGTGTGTTACCGGGCATGGGCGGCACCCAGCGTCTGACGCGTGCTGTGGGCAAGGCCAAGGCCATGGAAATGTGCCTCAGCGGGCGTTTGATGGATGCCGTTGAGGCAGAGCGTTCGGGGTTGGTGGCGCGAGTGATTGCAGTGGATGAGTTGCTGGACGAGGCGTTGAAAGTAGCCGCCACGATCGCCAAAAAATCGCTGCCGGTGCTGATGCTGACCAAAGAAAGTGTTAATCGTGCGTTTGAAGTGAACTTGACTGAAGGTGTGCGTTTTGAGCGTCGAGTATTCCATTCGCTGTTCGCCACCCATGACCAAAAAGAAGGCATGGCAGCCTTTGTCGGCAAGCGTGAAGCGCAGTTCAAGAACAGCTAAACGTCGTCTTCAGTTGGTGTAAGGATGCTTGTATGTGGTCTTTTGAAAGTCAAAAGATCGCAGCCTGCGGCAGCTCCTACGAAAAACAAGTTGTGGCTTCTGATCTCATTGGTTTTGTTGTGATGTGCCGATCTTTGTTGGCTGACGAGTAATTGGGTAGGAGCCGCCGCAGGCTGCGATCTTTTGCTTTTGAAGATCAACAGATCGCAGCCTGCGGC
>Ga0308163_10004742_pt1 | contig 10664 bp, 12 predicted proteins | sample PhyTR1_FD_201037 | JGI IMG/M metagenome (GOLD analysis project Ga0308163, IMG submission 201037) | Phyllosphere microbial communities from UC Gill Tract Community Farm, Albany, California, United States - DLSLT.R1 | ecosystem: Host-associated > Plants > Phyllosphere > Unclassified | place: USA... | reverse complement strand
GTATCACGATATTGTTTCGGATTTGAACGGTGTGCGATCCGAAAATATCGATTCACGGGCGCTCACGCCGTTTTTAAAAGCACTTTTCAATCATTGGGTCGAGTATCAAAAACGTCCTTTTGTCATCACTGCGAATGAAGCGGGCTGGTTCAAGGATGACGTCGATTTGCAAAGGCAGTTAGGTGATGGTTTGCAGAAGGCCCGTTCGATGCTGGTTCATGGAATCAGCGACGAGCGCGGACAACACGACTGCATTTATATTATCTTGAGCACCAAGACCAAATATGGTGATGCAGTTTGTAGCGCAATGGAGGTTTTGTTACCTTACATCGATACTGCGCTTCGCCAGGTCGCACATTTGCCGCTGCAGCAAAACTCCGGGGAGGCCTATAAAGCATCGCCGCTGTCGCCTGAAAACACCGCCGCCGAACTTTGGAGCCTGAGTCCTCGCGAGGTGGAAATAATGCATTGGGTAGCCATGGGCAAGACGAACTATGAAATCGGGAGCATCCTGAATATCAGTTCGTTCACTGTCAAAAATCACATGCAACGGATTTTCAAAAAGCTCGACGTGTCCAATCGCATGCAAGCTGTTTCTGCGTTCAAGGCTGCAAATTCGAATGAATAAGCCCGAGCGCCCCGGCTCGGCGCGGCGCTTCGGCCCCGCCCCGGTCGTCGGCGACGGCTTGCTGGGACCGGTCGAATCCTTGCTGGAGCCGGTGGTGCTGGTGGGCTCCCTGTGGTTGATCACGCTCTACTTCGAAAGGGAGCTCACCGGGCCCTACATGATCCTGTCGATCGTGGTGTTCGCACTCACGTTCCCTGGAATTTCCCGGTTGCGGACGCCCGCTACCAAGCTGATCGCGCAGGTGGTCCTGTCGTGGGCGTGGATCGCCGGGCTGTTGTTGCTGGGCGGCTACGCCACGCGTTCGCTTCACCAGTTTTCGGCGCGGGTGCTGGAAACCTGGCTGTGGAGCGCGCCGCTGGCGCTGGTGATCGGGCACCTGGCGGTGCGCTGGCTGGCGCCTTACATCCTGTCTTTGCAGGGGCCGCGACAACAAGTGGTGATCGTGGGCATGAACCCACAGGGCATCGCCCTGGCCGATAGCATCGACGGCGCCGAGTACTCGCAGATGTCCCTGTGCGGCTTCTTCGACGACCGGGAGGCCCAGCGCCTGGAGGAGCGTGGTGCCCATACGCTGCTCGGTCGGATCGACGAACTATCCGACTATGTGAAGGCGCACCGCATCTCGGTCATTTACCTGTCCTTGCCGATGGCCGCAGAGCCTCGTGTGCTGCAGATCCTGGACGAGCTGAAGGACACGACGGGGTCCATCTATTTCGTGCCGGACATGTTCGTCACCGATCTCATCCAGGGTCGCGCAGCCTCGGTTAATGGCGTCCCGGTGATCTCGGTGTGCGAAACCCCTTTTCACGGCCTGATGGGGATGGTCAAGCGTGGCAGCGACATCGTGCTGTCGGTGGCGATCCTGGTTTTGATCTGCCCGGTGCTTCTCGCGATCACGGTGGCGGTGAAGGTCACCTCCCCGGGCCCGGTGATTTTTCGACAGCGCCGCTACGGTCTGGATGGCCAGGAGATCGTGGTCTACAAGTTCCGCTCGATGCGGGTCTCGGAAGACGGCCCGCAGGTTCGCCAGGCGCAAAAAAACGACAGCCGCATTACCCGACTGGGTGGATTCCTGCGCAAGACGTCTCTGGATGAACTACCGCAGTTCGTCAATGTCCTGCAGGGGCGAATGAGCATCGTCGGACCGCGCCCGCATGCGGTGTCGCACAACGAGTCGTATCGCAAGTTGATCAAGGGCTACATGGTTCGGCACAAGGTGAAGCCGGGCATTACCGGCTGGGCGCAGATCAACGGCTTTCGGGGTGAGACCGAAACGCTCGACAAGATGCAGGGCCGTATCGAATACGACCTGGACTACCTGCGCAACTGGTCCCTGCAACTGGATCTGCACATCATTTTCCGAACCATCCGGCTGGTGTTCGCCGACCACCGCGCTTACTGAGCTTTGCCAAAACGCCGGGCTCGATGCACTCAGCCACAGGGTGTTGGGAGACTTGTGGGTGCTCACTTTCAATACATAATCCCGTTTTTGAATGTGCAGCACCTGCTCGTGCCTGCGCAGAATTCGGGAGCGCCATGGGCAAAACGGGTGGGACATCGGATCTTTCGATCCCTAGGCTGAACCGGCAGATTGCGGCGGTCGGTCGAACGACGAGTCACGGCACCGACCGGGTCGCGCAGGGGTTCCATCCACCGGGCGCCGATATCCACCTGGTCATGAATACCTTCAATCGCATGGCGGGCGCTCCATCGATCGACGGCTCTGCGCAAAGTGAGCAAATCTTCCATCTCTCCGACTATCTGCGCCTGAGTCTGTCCCACACCGTGCCGGCCGAAGTGGCGGTCGATCAGGAACTCGCCCTGTTGGAAAGCTACCTTCGTCTGACCTCCGTGTTTCGCGGCTGGACGCTCGATCACATCGTTTCGGTCTCGACTTCGGCGAGTAACACGCGGCTTCGGGCCCACTCCTTGTGCCTCATCGTGCAAGCGGTGTTCTGCGCCTATTCGGTGGACAGCCCGGGCCCATGGAGCATGACGGTCGGATTGGCACGGCCCGCCAGCGGCGTGCTGGGCATCGACGTCCACCTGCAGCCCACCTCCGAACAAGCGCCTGCGCGTCGGCGCCAGGTCGACGTGGCCTTGGAGGCGCTTTGCCGTTCGATGTCCCGCCCGGGCAGCGGCTGGCGCCATGCCATCCGCCGAGGCCACCAGGCCGGCATCGCCGTTTGCATCTCCATCGACTGACCGGCGTGCATGTGTCGTGATGTGGTCGCCAGCGTCAATAGCAGTGACCGTCCGAGCCCCGGAGTTCTGCATGGTGGTGGACGACGATCGTGTTGCCCGCCTGGTCGTGCAGCATCGCCTCGCCCTGCTCGGCGTCACCGCGTTTTCGGTCGGCAATTGCGCAGATGCCTTGTCCCAGGCGGCACTGCGTCGCCCCGCGGTCGTATTGCTGGACACCTGTCTTCCGGACGGCGATGGCTACCGCCTCGCAACGCAGCTGACCCGGCAGTTCGCCGATGCATCCCTGGCAACGCCGTCGTTGATTTCCCTCTCGGCGCGCACCGGTGAAGCCCATCGGCGTTGCTGCCTGGACGCAGGCATCGAGAGCCTGTTGCCCAAGCCCGCTTCTCTGGCGCAGTTGGCGCGGGCGCTCGGGGTGGCGACCGCTGGCGATGCGGTTCGAAACACAGCACTCGATATGCGGCCAGCGTTGGCCGTCGGAAAAGGCGCAGAGGACTTGATCGTGCTGTATCACCGGGCTTGCAGGGAGGATCTCGCCGGCCTCAAGCGCGCGGTGACGTGCCGAGACGCCGATCGTGCGAGGGCGTTCGCTCATCGTTTGAGAGGTGCGTCTGCCTGGGTCGGGGACGGTGTCGTATCGGCAATCGCAGCCATCTTCGAGCCGCCGGAGGGCGCCCGCGCGGCGGAGCCTTTCATACAGGACGCAGCCGTGCGTTGGCTGGATGGCATTTTCAACGGCGGAAGTCTTCCGTCGTTTTTGCAGGCGCACCATGACCACGCAAACGGCTGACCCCGCTGCCGAGTGGTCCCCTGCGCCCCAAGCCGATATACGGGTGGCGGTGCTGGATGACCATGTGGTCGTGCGTTACGGCATCGAGCTGCTGCTGGAGCATACGCACGGGTACGCCTTTACCGGGGCCGCATCCAATTCGGCGGAACTCCTGCGCCTGCTGGCCCACAAACCGTGCCACGTTCTGGTGCTGGACTATCAGCTGTCGTCCGATCAACTGGATGGCTGGAGTCTGGTTCGCCACCTTCGCCTGCGTTATCCGCATGTGCGAATCTTGGTTTACACGGCCTACGCCAGCCTTGCCGTCGCACGCGTCGTGCGGCGCGCCGGCGCGCACGGATTTCTGGGCAAGGACGCTGGCCTCGCAGCGCTGATCGACGCGATTCGCAGCATCGCGGCCGGTCAGAAAATGTTCCCAGCGGAGGCGCAGGAACTGGCCGACTGCGTCAATCTCGAAGGCGGCGAGGTGACGTTGTCACCCCGGGAAAACGAAGTGTTGCGGTGCTGTGTGCTGGGCATGAGCGTGACCGATATCGCCCAAAAATTCAGGCGCAGCGTCAAGACGATCAGTGCGCAGAAACTGGCTGCCTATCGAAAGCTCGGCGTGCGAAACGATCACGAGTTTTGGCTCCTGTACGCCGATACCCGACCGGAGGTCGGATGGTCACGCCAATAGCGATTTTTTGGTCAGATTCGGAATCGTCCCATTGCCATTGGAATGTCCGGCACTTCACCATGTCGTTTCGGGCAGTGGCAGCGGCAATACAAGTGGTCTGAATTTGCCCCACCGTCCCCACCACACACACCGGGTTTGGATCGAGATCGATTTTCGATGCCTGTTGAACGAACATCTCTGTCCATGCTCTGCAGAACATCCCTCGCGCACCGACCGGCTGCGGCATGGACAGGTACCACCTGATGACGGTCCAGACTCTTTCCCGCCGGTCCATCCGCACTTTTGGCGGACTGGCCATCGTCGGCGGAGCGGAGCCGAAACCCTCCTTGAGTGCGAGGCAGCGGCAATTTCTGCGTTGGTTGGTATTGGCGCCGTGGGGGCCTCCGATGGAGGTCGCGGCAGTCTGCGACATCATGTGGCCGGGCGTCGACGGCGCGGCTGCGAACAGTAATTTTTCAAGCACTGTTCGGCGCTTGCGGCAGGTACTCGGTGGCCCTGCGAGCATCCTGGTGGAAGCCGGTACGGTTCGCCTCCATTCGGCCGCGTGCCGCACCGATCTCGACCTTCTGCTCGATATCCAGGCTCGCCTCGGATCGGCAGACGCAGCCGACCAAGCCTCGAGCCTCGCCATCAAAATGCTGGCCGAATTCGCCGGCGAAAACCCAGTGCTGCGGGCACGGTCCGACTGCCGGGACATGGCCCTGAGAATCCAGGCGGTCGAAACTGCCTGGAAGCATGTCACGCTTCATTTGGCTCGCTGCCTTCAGGGCACCGTGCACGCCGGGCTTGCCTTGCGGCTATGTGAACGAATAGAGCGTCACGGCCTGGCAGATGCGCGGGTGTTGGCGCAGTGGCAGGTACTGGCCGAGACATGCTGGCTGTCGCCGGTCGGATAGCGGTACGGGTTCATGGGGGGGGGCACAGCCCACCGGAAAAATCACGACGCAGCCGAGGTCTTCTGAAGTCTGAGGTCCGTGCTTTCCTCGTCTTCACTCTCTTCTTTGGCCCGCGCCAGCGCTTGTCGGCACTCCGCCAGATGCGACGACAGGGATTCCATGTGCGCTTCGTTCTGCCTTAGTCGATGCACGGCCTCGGCGCACGCCATGGCGGCATCGGCCACCGCGCCGACGGCCTTGGCCAGCTTGGCCTCTGCGCTACGCAGCGTGGCATCCAGCGCCAGTGCATGTAGGCGTCCGGCCTGAAGCTCATGGAGAACGACTGTTCGGCCCGACCGGGTTCGGCTGATCAGTGCCGCGGCATAGGCATCCGCGGCAACACGGCACCGTAATGCCGCTGCACTACAAGCTGATTGCTCATCCGCGCATCGCCGGTGCTCAAGGCGGGCCAAGGCCAGCGCCTGCGCCAACGTTGTTCCCCGGCGTCTACGGACACCGAGCAACGTGGTGTAGTCGCCAATAGCGCGCAAGCGATTCATGCTGCGCGAGGCTCAACCCATGGTGGTCTTGGACGGCGTCTCGTTGTAATACCGCCGGTAGCCCGCGGTCAGTGCGGTGCGATTCTTGATGCCGTGCTTCATGGCCACTTCCATCACGCCGGCGCCGCTTGCTTCCTGCAGGTCCTCGCGAATTTTTTGCATGCGATGCCGTCGCAAGACCTCGCGGGGCGACAGTCCGATGTGTTCCTTGAACGCCAGTTGCAGCGCGCGTTCGGATACGCCGATCACCGTTGCGACATCGTTGATCGAAAGGCCGGACTGATGCGCATGCGCCAACATGTATTGGTAGGCCCTGCGATAGCGCGCCGGCAAACGTGCACTGATGTCGTCTTTCACGACCGCATAGTGGCTGGCCTGCTTTTCCTCGAAACGCTGCATGATGGGATAGGCATTTCGCATGGCCTGCATGGCAAGCAGGGCGTAGTGCGCGTACAGGCTCAGGCCTTCGTCCGTCAGCCCTTGCAGCAGCCGAAGCTTGGCATGGCAATGCACCAGCTGACGTTGTTGCGGATCGGTGCCGTCGGCCGTGGCGAGGTTGCGTTGAAGCTGTGCTGCGCCACCGCCCGCGATCAAGATTTCGGCGATGTGCACCAGCTTTCCGGCGAGGGCAGCCTGTGTCAGTTCCAGAACGACCGTCTGGTGGCACTGGGGTGACAGCATCCGGGTGCTTGCCAATACCGCTTGCAAGGTCAGGCTGTCACCGGACTTGCCGCGAGCCAACGCTGCAATACTTGCAAGCTGGTCGTTTCGTTGATCGAGCAGCCGCGCACATGCGTCGTCGCAGATGCCGATTGCCGAACTCATCGGATGCACATCGGCTTCGCCCAAAGGTTGGCCCAATGACTGCCAATAGATGTCGTCGCGCATTTCCGGCTGCTGCTGCACCATGGCGCGAACGTCGAAGTCATGCAGTTGGAGCATCGCTAGATGCCGCCATCCGGCAAGCCCGGCCGCCCCCGCCTGTTCAGAGACTGCCTTCAATACATCCCGCGCCCTCGACCTCAAGCCGGAGTCGAAAAAAATCTGTGAGACAAGAACACCAGCCTCGATCTGCCGTGGAATCGAGCACTCTGTTTTGAAAATTTTCTGGAAGCAACTGGCCGCTGTTTCAAAGCGTCTCTGAAATAAAGCGAGCAAGCCGGCCGCACGGCAGGACAAGGCCTCGACCTCGGGCGATGTCTGCAAGGACTTGAGGGACTGCCTGTAGGTTTCCTCGGCCTCTTCGAATGCGCCGCGCAGGAGATGCAGATCACCGCACACTTGCCTGAAGCGCGCCGCTTGCAAAGCGTCGGCCGCCGTGTCTGCTGCGGCTTGGGCCGCCACAGTGGCTTCCGATAGGCGGCCATGGGCCATGCTGGTCGCGGCCAGTGGCACCGCAACGCTGCAGTCGAGTGCTGAACAGATGAGCAGGTAGTGATAGGCAATCATCTTTTGGCTGGTGGTGAAGGTCGTGTGATGGGGTCCAGGCAGTGTCACCATCTCGTCTGCAGGAGGTGCTTGCATTCCACTTGCAGCACGCTAGGAAAATTCCTAAAACCGACGTGATTCGCCATGACTCGGCCTTGTTGCTGCGTACGTCGCTTAGGGCGCCTGCAACGCTTCAGTCCGTTGCGTCGCCTTCGGAAAAATCGGACGTGCTTGCGTCTTCTGCCCAGCCTGGGAAGTCGGTTGCGATCGCGTCTTTCCATGCCTGGTCGTCCAGACACGTGGCATCCGACTCGCCTGCAAACGCCGCGGTGGTGTACGCAAAAGCCTTGCAAAAATTGAGACCCATGGCTGCAGCGTTGAATGTCATGGCCCGCGCTCCGAAGGCTTCCGCTGCGAGGGCGGTTCAGTCGGGCTTCCCGGTGCACCTGCACCTGCACCTGCACCTGGCTTGCCCGCAAACGTCGATTCGGGCGCTTGATTCCGGGCGTGGGCGGTCGCAGGCTGGTGGAACGGGTCACGCTGGCTAAGCCGCAGCATGGCGAGTTGCGTGATCAACCGCACGAGGTAGACCGGAAAAAAGGCGCTCGGTTTCGCCTTGCTTGCCCTGTCGGCGCGCTGTATCTCGGACGGAGCCAGGATACTTTTAGCGAGTGGTGTAAGAGCCTTTGCCGGTCCTTGGACCAAAGGCGATGGGCTGGCGGCAACGCTTTGAAATACCGTAGCGTCGTTCGCCTCCGCGACCCTCTTGGGGATCCCATGAAGTTGACCCCAGATCGGATCGGTCGATACGTTGAGGAGCCGCTCCATCGCGGGTGTCGGCGACGGTGGTAATTCGGTCTGCCGGAGTGTCCGTGCCAGATCGACCAAGGTCTTCTCGGCTTCCATAAGGAACCGCGCCACACGCTTTTCTTCAAAGCAACCGATCGCGGGATCATCGTGCGGGCTTTCAGCTTCTGCCAGCCGGTGCAGATGATCGGCCGCGTACCGATCCGCAAGCTTCAACACCGATTGGAAGGCGGTGCGCGCATAGCCTTCGATCGCGCCCGGAGGGATGGCTGACGGTGCAGGCGCAGGTACGCCGCCGAGTACCGCGTAGCGCTGATCCATTTCGACCCCTGACATCGCGCTTTGGCCAAATTCGCTGCGATCCAGCAAGCGGGTATGGCCGTGCGTCGGCAGGGCAGCGAATGAAGCGTCTGCTGATGCGGGAGCGCCAGCGGGCTTGTCGACGCAGGCGGTGGCGCCCGGGCTGCTTCCGGACGGCACCGGCGAAGTGCCGATTGCGTCCGAACGGGGCGCAGTGGCGGGGACGGAGCCCCTCGCAGAGGTACTGAGATTCACACTCACGTCGGGACTCCTTGGTTGTTGGATGGCAGCGTATGACGCACCGGACCCGCGGGGCTCCGGCCGCACGAAAGGGCAGCGGCGGAGGCGAAGTCGGGCCGTTTCAAGGTCTGCTGGGTGTAAAGGATCCATCGCCGCATGGCGGCTTCAGAGGGCGCAGGCCTTTTATTCATCCTTCGTGTCAGCGGACGCGGGCTTCGGTTGAACCCGATCGAGGCAACGGTGGGCGCCTACGCTCATCCTCATGTCTTCGCTGCCATGCCGCTCCGCCGCCGATAGTTCAAGCGTCCGCCTGGCTGCGCCCCTCGGGGCTCCGCTGCTGCCCGAAGCGGACCTTCGGGCGTCACGCATTCGCCAGTGCGCCCGGCGCTCGGTTCAACAAGCCTGGCTTAAAGGTTATGGGGGCGGCCTGCGACTCGAAATCGGCCGCCACTCTCCGGTGCGCAGTGGTGCCGTGGTCATGACCGTCACGACCGCCCTTGGGTGTTTGCGCCTGGCAATCGCTCCGGAACAATGGCCCGCCATGGCAAGTGCCGCAACCCTTCCGGAAGGTAAACACCGCCGGGCAGTCGCCTCGCTTCTTTTCCGCGAGCAACTCATTGCGGCAGCCGACAGGGTCCTCTCGGTCGATCTTCAAATCCTGGCTTCTTCGGCGCTGGTCGACACCGGCGTGTCCGTGCGTTGCCAGGGCACCTTGCTGCATCTGGTGCATGTCGACGAAGCATTGCTCGAGACGCTGGAATCGCAATGTTCCTTCACAGCGCAACCGCCGCCCGCAGTTCTGCTAGGCATGCGGATTCCCACGCGCGTTCTCCTGGGCGCCCGGTTCATGGCGCAAAGAGTGGTACGGGCTGTCCGCTATGGCGATGTCGTGCTTCTGCCGGTGCCTGCCCCATCCACTGATGCTTCGCCGACCTCGTATCCCGCCACTTGCGTGTGGGGCGATGGAAATGCGGCGCGCGAATCGCGCCTCATCGAGGCGCGGGTTCTCCTTCAGAACGGCACCATGACTTTCCTCGAAAAACCAACCCGCAAAAGCGAGTCCTCATCCGGGTCGATGCCGGTACCGGTGCCGACCCCCGAAGCCTCCGCACCGGGCGAACCTGGCGCTACGTCGATGTCGCAGCCGCCCGCGGAAACGTCGTCCGACCCGGCCTCGACCTTCCCCAATTTTCCTGAAGCATGCGACCTGGAGTGCCTGGAGCTTTTGGTTCATTTCGAGCTCGCTGGTCCGTTGCTTCGCCTGACAGACATCGCCAACCTGGATGTGGACGACGTGCTGGATCTCGCTGTACCGGTCGATCAGGCGCGCGTCCGTATCACGGTCGCGCGGCAGATGGTCGGAGTCGGTGAACTGGTCGTCGTCGCAGGTCGCCTGGGAGTGCGAGTGCTGCACATGAAACTCGGCGATGGTCCAAAGGGCGCCGCATGAGTTTTCAACCGGGCGATATGGTGGGCCTGCTGCTCATCAGCATTGCGTTGGGCGTGCTGCCCTTTCTCATCATGTCACTGACGTCTTTCGTCAAGATCGTGGTGGTGTTGAGCCTGGTACGCAATGCGCTGGGAGTGCAACAGGTGCCTCCGACGATGGTAATCAACGGCCTCGCCTTGGTACTGACCGCCTACATCCTGATGCCGGCGGTGCGTGCCACTCTGGATGCAGTGCGGCCCCGGTCATCGGACAGCATGACCGAGCGGGCAGTCGATCTGCTGGATGCCGCGCGGGAGCCTTTTCGGGCGTTTCTCTCCAAGCATGCCCACGAGCGCGAGAAGCGATATTTTTTGAAGTCCGCAGCCGATTTATGGCCGCGTGCGGATGCCGAAAACCTGAAGCCTGACGACCTCATGGTCCTGGCCCCCGCGTTCGTGGTCAGTGAATTGGCCGAAGGGTTTCGTATCGGGTTCCTGCTGTACCTGGCGTTCATCGTGGTGGATCTGGTGGTTGCAAACGTGCTTGTCGCGATCGGCTTGTCGCAAGCATCACCCACCAATATCGCCATCCCGCTGAAGTTGTTGCTGTTCGTCGTCCTCGATGGCTGGTCGGCCTTGTTGCATGGCCTCGTCCAGACCTATCGATGAAGCCCACACCTCGAGCGATCGCAGCATGAACTCAGACGACATCATCCGTTTCACCTCG
>Ga0308163_10004741_pt1 | contig 10666 bp, 10 predicted proteins | sample PhyTR1_FD_201037 | JGI IMG/M metagenome (GOLD analysis project Ga0308163, IMG submission 201037) | Phyllosphere microbial communities from UC Gill Tract Community Farm, Albany, California, United States - DLSLT.R1 | ecosystem: Host-associated > Plants > Phyllosphere > Unclassified | place: USA... | reverse complement strand
AATGCGCCGCTGGCACTGGAAACCTACCTGACTGTTGGCGGCATCAACGCGCGCGTCAGCCTGACGCTGGCCGAACGCGAAGTGGTGCAGATCACCGCCGCACGCATCCACGGCTGCGATTTCTGCGTGGCCGGCCACACCGCCATCTGGCTGAAGAAAGCCGGCCAGTCGGTCGAAGCAGTGCGCGCGCTGCACGAAGGCACGCCGACCGGTGATGCCAAGCTGGACGCGGTCGCGGCGTTTGCCACCGCCGTCATCGCCCGCCGCGGCGCGGTCGATGACGCCGAACTGCAAGCCTTCCTGGCCGCCGGCTACAGCCAGCAGCAGGCGCTGGAAGTGGTACTTGGCATCAGCCTGGCGACGCTGTGCAACTTCGCCAACAGCCTGGCCGGCACGCCGGTCAACCCGCAGTTGCAGCCTTACCAGCCGGGAGCGGTGTAAGCATGGCAGCCCTGCACGACTGGCTGGCACAGCACGCCGATACGCTCGATCAAGCCGAATCGCTGAGTGATGAGGTACTGCCCGCGCTGGCGGCGCATGGCTGCTTCCGCGCCGGCGTGACAGCGGCGCTGGGCGGCGTGGCCGGCACGCACAACGATGTGCGCGACGCCATCCTCGGCATCGCCGACGTGGCGCGCCATTCGGTGACAGCAGCCTTTGTGTACTGGGGCCAGCGCAGTTTCATCGAATACCTGCTGCAAAGCCCTAACACGGCGCTGCGCGACCGGTTTTTGCCGGCCTTGATGGACGGTACGCTGGCCGGCGCCACCGGTCTGTCAAATGCCATGAAATTCTTGTCCGGCATGGAGCCGCTGTCGGTGCAAGGCACGGCCGATGGCGACGGCTGGCTCCTGAACGGCAAGCTGGCGTGGATCACCAATCTGCGTCCACAGCGTTTTGTGGCCGCCGCCGCCGTGGCGCCGGTTGATGGCTCGACGCCGCTGGTGGCGATGTTCGCCAGCGACGACGCGGGCGTCCAGCGCAGCGACAACCTGCGATTGATCGCCCTGCGCGGCAGTAATACCGCTGCGGTGCGGCTGGAGGGCGTGAAGGCGCCGGCAGCGTATGTGATTGCGCCACAGGCGCCTGAATGGCTGGCGCGCGTGCGTCCGGCTTTCCTCGGCATGCAGTGCGGGATGTCGCTCGGCCTGGCCACGGCGTCGCTGGAGAGAGCTGCGGCAGTTGCGGTGCCTGGCCGGGGGCCGCTGAGTGACAATATCGCCAAGGCGCAAGCAGAGCTGGCTGCGTTGACGCAGCAACTGCTGGACGGCGTGGCCGACGGACGCTTTGTCGCCGCCGCGCCAGCCATGTTCAAGCTGCGCATCGCGCTGGCCGACCTGGTGCAGCAAGCCCTGACCATGGAGCTGCACGCCAAGGGCGGCCACGCCTACCTGACGCAGGAAGAAGATGGGTTTGCGCGCCGCTGGCGTGAATCTGCTTTCATCCCGGTGATCACGCCAAGCATCACGCAACTGCAGGCGGCGCTGGCCAAGCACGCCGCCGCCACGCAATGAGTAGCGCGGACTGGGCGCTGCACGCCGATGCACTGGCCTTCGCCTACGCGGGCGGCGCCACCACGTTTGAAGACATCACGCTCGGCGTGCGTCCGCGCGAGATTGTCGCGCTGCTGGGCGGCAGCGGCTGCGGCAAGTCGACGCTGTTGCGCGTGCTGGCCGGCCTGCAGCCGCCGAGCGCCGGCACAGTCCAATTCCTCGGCGCACCGCTGACCGAACCGAATCCGCGCAGTGCCCTGGTATTCCAGCAGGCCAGCCTGCTGCCCTGGCTGAATGTCAGCGCCAACGTCGGCTTTGGCCTGGACTTCGCGCGCCAGCCGAAGATCGCCCGCGCCGAACACGCGCAGCGGGTGCAGGACGCCATCGCCGCCGTCGGCCTGGCTGGCAGCGAAAAGCGCTACCCGGCAGCCCTCTCCGGCGGCATGGCGCAGCGGGTTGCGCTGGCCCGCGCGCTGGCTCGCCAGCCGGCGCTGCTGTTTGCCGACGAGCCCTTCTCCGCGCTGGACGCCATCACCCGCGCAGAAATGCAAACCCTGCTGGTCGAGGTGGTCCACCGCTGGCACACCGCCGCGCTGCTGGTCACCCACGATATCGACGAAGCCATCCTGGTCGCCGACCGCATCATCCTGATGGGCGGCCGTCCCGGCGCCATCGTGCGCGAATGGCAGGTCGACCTGCCACGCCCTCGCCTGGCCGACAGCGACGCCGTCAGCAAGCTGCGCCTCGACATCCTGGCCGCGCTGCAAGGCGTACGCTCCACCGCATCCACTCCAACCGAAAGCACACTATGACCAAGCCTCCTCACATCTGCGTCGCCTCCGACTGCGATTGCGGCATGACCCGCCGCGATTTCCTGCGCGTCTCCGCGCTGGGAACGGCCAGCGTGGCCGCGCCGCTGCTGTTCGCCGGCGACGCGATGGCGCAGCAAGGCCCGAAAGGCGATGACCAGCCGGTGAAGATCGGCTACCTGCCCATCACCGACGCCACGCCGCTGCTGGTGGCGCACGGCCGCAAGCTGTTTGAAGCAGAAGGCCTGCAGGCCGAAACGCCGCGCTTGTTCCGCAGCTGGGCGCAGATCATCGAGGCTTTCGTTTCGGGCCAGGTCAATGTGATCCACCTGCTCTCGCCGGCCACCATGTCGGTGCGCTACGGCGCCAAATTCCCGGCCAAGGTGGTGGCGTGGAACCATGTCAACGGCTCGGCGCTCACGGTCGCCAAGGACATCAACAAAGTCAGCGACCTGGGTGGCCGCACCGTGGCGATTCCGTTCTGGTATTCGATCCATAACGTGCTGCTGCAGCAGATCCTGACCAAAAACGGCCTCACGGTCGTCAGCAAAGGGCGCGAAGGTAGCATCGGCGCCAAGGAAGTCAACCTGGTGGTGCTGGCGCCGGCCGAGATGGTGTCCGCACTGGCCAGCAAATCGATTGCCGGCTTCATCGTCGCCGAGCCCTTCAACGCGCTGGCCGAAACCGCCGGCGTCGGCAAGGTGCTGCGCTTTTCGGGTGACGTGTGGAAGAATCACGCCTGCTGCGTTACCTTCCTGTCGGAGCGCGATATCACCACCCGTCCGGAATGGGCGCAGCGCGTTACCAATGCCATCGTCAAGGCGCAGCTGTGGACGCGCTCCAACCAGCTCGATACCGCGCGCCTGCTGTCCAATACCGACAGCCACAAATACACGCCGCATGCGCTGCAGGTGCTGTCGAAAGTGCTGACCGTGACCGACTACGCCGACTACGAAAAGAACGGCATCATCGTGCACAAGGACTGGAACCAGCGCCGCATCGACTTCCAGCCTTACCCGTTTGCTTCGTACACCGAGCAGATGGTGCGTGCCTTGCAAAAGGTGCGCCTGGAAGGCGACACCGGCTTCCTGCAAAAACTCGATCCTGCCTTCGTCGCCAGGGATCTGGTGGACGACCGCTTCGTGCGCAAGGCGCTGGCCGCAGTCGGCGGTCCGCAGGCGTTCGGCTTGCCGGCCAACCTGCTGCGCACTGAAACGCTGGCGATCTGATGCTGCTGCGTCGTTTTGGCTTGCCGCTGCTGGGCTTTGCTGCGGCGCTGCTGCTGTGGCAAACCGGCGTGACCGCGCTGGAAAAGGACACGCCAATCGCCGCCGCCTTCGCACCGCTGGAGGCGGCGCGGGCGCTGGCGCAGATGCTGCAAGGTCCGGATATCTGGCGCGACGTCGGCCTGAGCCTGCGCCGCGTTGGCTATGGCCTGCTGGCGGCGGCGCTGATCGGCGTTCCGCTCGGTGTGCTGGTCGGCAGTTCGAAGCGCTTCGCGGCGGCGACCATGCCGCTGTTCCAGTTGCTGCGCATGGTCTCGCCGCTTTCGTGGATGCCGCTGGCGGTAATGACGCTGGGCGTCGGCGATGCGCCGGTCTACTTCCTGCTGGCGTTTGCGGCGGTCTGGCCGATTTTGCTGAACACCGCCACCGGCGTGGCGCGGCTGGACCCCAACTGGCTGCTGCTGGCGCGCAGCCTGTCCGCCACGCGCGCCGAAACCGTGCTGCGGGTCGTGCTGCCGGGGATTACCGCCGACATCCTGACCGGCGTGCGGCTGGCCATCGGCATCATCTGGATCGTGCTGGTGCCGGCGGAGATGCTCGGCGTATCGGCCGGGCTAGGCTATTTCATTCTGGATGCGCGCGACCGCCTGGCCTACAACGAACTGATGGCGGCCATCGTGCTGATCGGCCTCCTCGGCTTTGCGCTGGACTGGCTGGCCCGCGCTGCCCATGCCCGCTGGCTGCATAGCCGTTAGCGTTTGCTTCGAGAAGCCGAGGGTTATAATGCGGTATGAAAAAATTACCGCTCCTCGGCGACATCACGCCAGCGCAGTTCCTGCGCGACTACTGGCATAAAAAGCCACTCCTGATCCGCAACGCCATCCCCGGCTTCAAGCCGCTGCTGAGCTTTGACGCGCTGGCCAAGCTGGCCTCCACCAACCACGCCGAATCGCGCCTGGTGACCGGTTTCGACGGCGAATGGGCGATGCAGCACGGTCCGCTGGAATCGCTGCCGCCGCGCGACAAAAAGGAATGGACCATGCTGGTCCAGGGCGTCAACCTGTTCGACGCCAAGGCCGACGCGCTGCTGCGCCAGTTCCGCTTCCTGCCGGACGCCCGCCTCGATGACCTGATGGTTAGCTTCGCCACCGACGGCGGCGGCGTCGGCCCGCATTTCGATTCCTATGACGTGTTCCTGCTGCAGGCCCAGGGCCAGCGCCGCTGGAGCATCGGTCCGCAGAAAGACCTGTCGCTGATCGACGGCCTGCCGCTGAAGATCCTCGCCAACTTCAAGCCGAATGAAGAATTCGTGCTGAATCCGGGCGACATGCTGTACCTGCCGCCGCACTACGCGCACGACGGCATCGCCATCGGCGACTGCCAGACCTATTCGATCGGCTTCCGCTCGCCGTCGTACCAGGAGCTGGGCGAGAACTTCCTGCAGTTCATGGCCGATTCGATCGACCTGCCAGGCCGCTACGCCGACCCGGAACAGGAAGCCACCGCCAAGCCAGCCGAGATCCCGCGCCAGATGCTGACCGCGCTGACCGAAGAATTGAACAAGGTCCGCTTCACCGAGGAAGACATCACCATCTTCTTCGGCGAATACATGTCGGAGCCGAAGCACAATGTGTTCTTCACCGGTCCTGCCAAGCCGCTCACCGTTGGCAAGTTCGGCGAGGCGGTCATGAAGAAAGGCCTGGTCCTGTCGCGCAAGACGCAGATGCTGTACCGCGGCAAGCACGTCTTCATCAACGGCGAATCGTTCGGCATCGGCAGGCAGGACAAGGCCACGCTGGAACTGCTGGCAAATAACCGCCGCCTGGAAGGCGCGGAATTCGCCGCCGCGTCGGACGATGTGCTGGACGCACTGTACACCTGGTACCAGGACGGCTGGGCGGAATTGGGCTAATCACGGAGACGGCAATGGACAGACTGGTCATCCCCTTTACCACGCGGGCGGAATTTCAGCAGCAGCTGGCCACTTGCCTGTCCCGCGCCGAACGCACCTTGCAACTGTTCGATCCCGACTTCGCCATCTGGCAGCTGGGCAGCAGCGCGACGGACGGGCAGTTGCGGCGCTTCTTCCAGGCCGGCGGCCAGCTGCAGCTGGTGGCGCATGACGGCAAGCCGGTCGAACGCGATGCGCCGCGCTTTTTGCGCCTGCTGAAGGATTATGGCCATCTGCTCGAAGTACGCCGCACGCCGGCCGGATTAAGGCAATTGACCGATTCGTTCTGTATTGCCGATCAACGCGATATTGTGCGCCGTTTTCATGCCGATCATTTTCGCGGCGAGGCAGTTTTTAACGGTTCTGACGACTTACAAACCAGTCTGGAACGTTTTCTTACAATTTGGTCAGAATCAAAAGCCGGTTTGTATGCAAACTCAACTGGATTATCAGTAAGTTAGGAGTAAAATACTGGCAACACGGTAGTTTAGGCGGACTGGACTGAAGAAAGGTCCGAAACGAAATGTTGCGACAACGCAAAATAGTTCCCTGTTAGGCTTGTGGAACTATTGCGATGCACTAAAAATCGCTATAATATTCGGCTAGGAAGTTTCCGTTGTCTAGTAGGCACCTTTAAGGTACGAAAGCCCCGAAGACGACCTAATGAGCGATAATTACCGGTAATTATTAATCGCAACACTGTGTTTAATTTTTGAATTAACTAAGGAAAACCCATGAAAAAATCCCTGCTGATCGCCTCCCTGCTGGCTGTTGCTCTGGCTGCTTGCTCGAAAAAAGAAGAAGTTCCTGCTGCTCCAGCTCCAGTAGCTGCTCCAGAAGCCGCTGCTCCAGCACCAGCACCAGCTGCTGACGCTGCTGCTCCAGCTGCTGCCGCTGCTGCTTCGGAAGCCGCTTCGGCTGCTGCTGACGCTGCTGCTGCTGCTTCGCAAGCTGCTTCGGCCGCTGCTGCTCCAGCTGCTTCGAAGTAATATCAGCTAAAGAAAAAAACCCCGTTGTCCTGAGCGCACATCGCGCTTGGTGCAAACGGGGTTTTTTTTCGTCCACGGATTCTTAACATTAAGCCGGCGGACATTAAAAAAGCCGGCTTGCGCCGGCTTTTCTTTTATTACTTCAGCTGCTCGTGCAGCAGGGTGATAATCTTCTCGCCCACCGGGCCAGTTTCAGCCGCGCCAGCATTGCTCAATACCTTGACCACGCTGGTATTGCCTTCCGCCGCTTTCACCGAAATACGGTAGCGCTGCGCTTCCTTATCCGCCTCATCCGTCGAACCCCAGCTAAACAGCTTGCTGAAGAAGCCTTTGGATTCGGCCGTATCGTTGATATAACGAACGAAATAAATACCCTGGGTGCGATCGCGGTCCTCCACGGTGAAGCCGGCACGGTCCAGCGCCAGGCCGACACGGCGCCAAGCGCGGTCGAAGCCTTCGTCGACCTGCACTGCGCGGTCGGCGCCAGCGCCCACCAGCGAAGCGTGCTGAGGCTGCACAATCGCGCCGTCGACAGCATCCTTGGCCTGCGCCAGCTGTTCGCCGCCATTGCCCAGCTTGTTCAGCATGCGCGACAGGAATTCTGCTTCCAGGCCAGGATCGTTAGGACGCGCCATCCACTTGGTGCTTTCCTTCTCGGCGCCCACGGCAACTTCCTGCACGCCGCGATGGCTGATGTAGATCTCGCTCGAACCGTCGGCACGACGCTCGATGCGGGTGCGGAACTTGTCGCGCTCGCCGCTCGAATAAACCGAGTCAAACACCTTGCCGATGGTATTGCGGATGAAGTCTTGCGGAATCTTGGCGCGGTTCTCGTTCCACTCGGTTTCCATGATGCCGGCCGCAGGCAGTTCCTGCGACAGCGTGAAGCCCGCATCTTCCCAGAAGGTCTTCAGTTGTGGCCACAGCTGTTCCGGCGTCTGCTTGATCACCAGCCAGCGCTGGTTGCCGTCGCGCTCGACCTTGATATCGCTCAGCGCGGTTTGCGCCACGGTGCCGGCCGATGGCTGGCCTGGCACAACCACGGCGCCCTGGTTCAGCGAACCGGACAGGGCTGCCTTGGACGCGTTGTAGCCGGAAGCGGTCGCCACGCCGTTGTTCGAGTCTGGCAGCGAATAGCGGTTATCTTTCTGCAATTGCGTCAGGTCCGGCGGCACGTCCAGCGTGCTGGCTTTCTTGGCGGAGCGGTAGTCCACCTTGTCGTTGCCGACCACCGAGCTGATCATGCCGCAGCCGCTCAGGCTGGTCACGGTGGCTACCACTGCGCCCACTACCAGCGCGCGCTGCGAGGAAATAAAAGCTGTCTTGCGAATAGTCATGTCGTTACTGTTTAAGAAGCTGAAGTGCAGCAAAATATGATCCGACCAGGTCGGGGCTCGTTGCTCGTTGCTACGGATATTACAGCAGGCTGGCTTCGCGCAGGGCCGAACGTACTACCTCATGGTAGTCGCCGGACAGCGGTACCAGCGGCAGGCGGATGCCGGACGGCATCTTGCCCATCTCCGCCAGCGCCCATTTGACCGGCACCGGATTCGGTTCGACGAACAGTTTCTGGTGCAGCGGGAAAACCTTGTTATTCAGCGCGATGGCAATGCTCACCTCGCCGTTCATCGCCGCGCGGCACATGTCGGCCATGATGCGCGGCGCCACGTTGGCGGTGACCGAGATATTACCGGCGCCGCCGCCCAGCATCAGCGCCATGGCGGTCGGATCGTCGCCCGAGTAGATGGCGAACGAGCGCGGCGCCAGGCGCAGCAGGTCGTAGCCGCGGCCGATGTTGCCGGTCGCGTCCTTGACGCCAACGATGTTCGGAATCTGCGCCAGGCGCAGGATGGTCTCGTTGCTCATGTCGGCAACGGTACGGCCCGGCACGTTGTACAGGATCACCGGCAGGTCCACCGCTTCGGCGATGGCCTTGAAGTGCTGGTACATGCCTTCCTGGGTAGGACGGTTGTAATAAGGAACTACTTGCAGCGTGGCGTCTGCGCCTGCTTCCTTGGCAAAACGGGTCAGCTTGATCGCTTCGGCGGTCGAGTTGGCGCCGGCGCCGGCGATGATCGGGATGCGGCCCTTGGCGTGGGCAACCGTCGCCTTGATCAGCGCGCAGTGCTCTTCCACGCTAACGGTGGCCGATTCGCCGGTGGTGCCGGCGATAACGATGCTGTCGGTGCCTTCGGCGATGTGCCAGTCGATCAGCTTGTTCAACCCCTCAATGTCCAGACTGCCGTCTGCGTGCATCGGGGTGACGATTGCTACGATGCTGCCCTTAATCATAGGAAACCACTGCGTAAAGTATTAAAACAACGATTGTAGTCGATAGGCCGCACCCGTGGTGCATTCCGGAGGACAAATCAGCGCTCAAAATGGCGGTAATAAGGCCGCTTCACGGGGAAATTCGGGCTTTACAGCGCATAGTCGTTGCACCATGGCAGCTTTTGGGCTGTCGATCACGCCATCTTCGAAGGCGATCACGCGCAGGCCATGCTCGCTGGCGAGCGCCAGCAGTTCCTCCGGCTGCAGCAGGAAGTCCGGATTGGACGGCTTGCCGAACTGCGCATTGCCCTCGGCGAAGGTCTCATAAATCAGTACGCCGTTCGGCGCGAGGCTGGCCAGCATATCCGCAAATAGCGGACGATGCAGGTAGTTTGTCACCACGATGCCGGCAAAACGGTGCGGGCCAAAGGGCCAGGCCGCGCCCTCTTCTTCCAGGTCGATGGCGCTGGTAGTGATGCCGGGGCCGCAGGCGGCCGCCAGCGCCGCCGGATCGCGGTCAACCGCCACGACTTCGTGGCCCAGCGTCGCCATGTGGCGCGAATGGCGGCCGTTGCCGCAGGCCAGGTCCAGTACGGCGCCACCAGGCACCAGCGGTGCATAGCGCTGCACCCAGGGAGAAATGTGATCGTTCATGTGTTTTACCTGCTTTTACGTGTAGGACAGGCCCATGGCCTCGCGCACATCGCGCATGGTTTCCAGCGCCAGTTTGCGGGCCACGTCATTGCCGTCGGCAACGATGGCGCGCACCAGCGATGGATCGTCCAGATATGGCTGGGCGCGCTCGTGCATGGGTTCCTGTTCCTTGATGATGGCGTCGATCACCGGCTGCTTGCATTCAATGCAGCCGATGCCGGCCGAGGTGCAACCCTTGACTACCCATTCCTGGGTCGGCACATCGGAATACACCTGGTGAAACTGCCACACCGGGCAGCGGGCCGGATCGCCGGCATCGCTACGGCGCACGCGCGCCGGGTCGGTTGGCATGGTCTTGATTTTCTGCGTGACCGATTCTTTGTCCTCGCGCAGCGCGATGGCGTTGCCGTAGCTCTTGGACATCTTGCGGCCATCCAGGCCCGGCAGGCGCCCGGCGTCGGTCAGGCGCGCCTGCGGTTCGACCAGGATCAGCTTGCGGCTGCCTTCCAGGTAGCCGAACAGCCGCTCGCGGTCGCCCAGCGACAGGCTTTGCGCGTCGTCCAGCATGGCCTTGGCCTGTGCCAGCGCCTCTTCCTTGCCATCCTGCTGGTACTCTTTACGCAGTTCGTCGTACAGCCTGGCGCGCTTGCTGCCCAGCTTCTTGACGGCTTTCTGCGCCTTTTCCTCGAAGCCTTTTTCCTTGCCGTACAGATGATTGAAGCGGCGCGCGATCTCGCGCATCATTTCAATGTGCGGCACCTGGTCGTCACCGACCGGCACCTGGCTGGCGCGGTAGATCAGCACGTCGGCCGCTTGCAGCAGCGGGTAGCCGAGGAAGCCGTAGGTCGCCAGGTCCTTGCCGGACAGGTTGTCGATCTGGTCCTTGTAGGTGGGCACGCGTTCCAGCCAGCCCAGCGGCGTAGCCATCGACAGCAGCAGGTGCAGCTCGGCGTGCTCCGGCACGCGCGACTGGATGAACAGGGTGGACTGCGACGGGTCGATGCCGGCCGCCAGCCAGTCGACCAGCATGTCCCAGGTACTGCGCTCGATGACGGACGGGTCGTCGTAGTGCGTGGTCAGCGCGTGCCAGTCGGCCACGAAGAACAGGCACGGCAGCTCGGCCTGCATCCTGGTCCAGTTTTTCAGCGCGCCGTGGTAGTGGCCCAGATGCATGGAGCCGGTAGGACGCATGCCGGAGACGACACGATCGGGATACATGGCCGTGCTCAGTTAAACAGCAGTTGCAGCGGATACACCATGAGGTGCCACAGCG